>ERZ773043.95-NODE-95-length-44591-cov-47.883420_pt1 | contig 44591 bp, 45 predicted proteins | sample MGYA00580636_ERZ773043 | MGnify/ENA primary metagenome ERZ773043 (study PRJEB29015, sample SAMEA2737992) | human oral metagenome | biome: human oral; feature: human-associated habitat; material: dental | place: China | collected 2065 ...
TCTTGCTCGACAATCCAAAGACAATTGAGAGGCTAGGACTTTTGTCCCAGCCTCAATTATCTATTTCCAATTCATAAAGGCTTCGCAGTGCGTTGCAGGCGTAGATTTTTTCTGCTGATTTTAAGTCGTCTAGGCTGAGGATTTTTTCTGTGGCCTGACCTGTTGCCAAGAGATGCTGGCGGTAGATGCCATTCAAAAGGCCTAGCTCGACTGGTGGCGTATAGAGGTGACCGTCTAATTGGAGAACTAGGTTACCGATGGAGCTTTCTAGCAGCTGGCCTTGGGCATTGTAGTAAATCTGTTCTTGCTGGCCTAGGGATAGGTGTGGCCGATAGCTGGTTTTAAAGTAGGTGAAAGGTTGCTGCAAGTTGGCATTTTGCGGAACGAGAATGGCCTTGCAGAAAGCTTCTGGGAGTGCTTGTAACTCTTCTAGCTGGCAGGTCACTTTTCCAGATTTGGCGATGGAGATCCGCAGGCGGTAGTCCGTACTTGGATCCAGTTCTGCTAGGGTTCGGTTCAATTCTGCTTTCAGTTTTTCCTCATCAAATGGATAAGCAAAGTAACGGGCAGCTTCCCGTAGTCGCTTCAGATGTTGGTCTTGGAAGGTCAGGCGACCTTGCTCAATCTTTCCTGTCGTAATCAGGTCAAACTGCGGATTTTTCCGATAGAGAACAGCCGATTTTTGCTGGGTTTCGATGTACTCGGATTCCCATGTGCTATCCCAAGTGATGCCACCGCCAACACCATAGATAGCTTTGCCATCCTCAAGCTGAATGGTACGGATGGCCACATTGAAAACCCGTCTCTGGTCTGGCAAACAGATGCCAACTGTACCGCAGTAGACACCGCGGGCGGCTTTTTCTGTCGCCTTGATGATAGCCATGGTCGAAATCTTTGGAGCACCAGTGATAGAGCCGCATGGAAAGAGGGCATCAAAAATTTCTCCTAGGCCAATCTCGGGCCGCAGTTGGCTCTTGATGGTGGAGGTCATTTGCCAGACAGTGGAATACTGCTCGACCTGACACAGCTGATCGACTCGCTCGCTCCCAATATCTGAAATGCGGTTCATGTCGTTGCGCAGCAGATCAACGATCATCATATTTTCCGCTCGATTTTTAGGATCTTGACGCAACCAGTCCGCTTGCTCCAAGTCCGCAGCGACTGTCAGACCGCGATTGGTAGTCCCTTTCATCGGCCGTGTTGTCAGCTCGCCTCGGTGCTCCTCGAAAAAGAGCTCAGGACTGATGGACAAGACTGCTTGATTATCGTGCTCTACGTAGGCATTGTAAGCGGCGTTTTGCTCAACGACCAGACGATTGTAGATAGCCCAGCTGTCCTGTGGATTGAGCTCTGCGCCTAGCTGCACCGTGTAGTTGACCTGATAGGTATCGCCCTGACGGATATGGTGGTGAATGGTTCCGATGGCCTTTTCATACTCTTGCTCAGTCGTCAGGCTCTGCCATTGCGCTGGCATTTCGACCTCGTCATAAGCCAATGGGAAAGGGGCTTCATCAGCTCTATCATGAATGGTAAAGTAAATCAGGTACTCGCCCAGTAGAGGGGCTTTGTGGACCTGGAGTTTTTCCTCAAAAGCAGGAGCCGCTTCGTAGCTGACATAGCCGACTGCATAAAATCCCTTTTTCTGCCAGTCCTCGACTTCTTGCAGAATCGCTCTGACTTCGGCCAACTCGCGCGTTTTGAGCTCTTTGATGGGCTGGCTGAAAATCAAGCGCTGACCCAGTTCTTTAAAATCAATAATCGTTTTCTTGTGCATGAGTTTATTGTATCATAAGATAATTTGAATGAAAACGGATTTATCGGATGAGACACTCATTCTTTTACAATAGTTGACAGATTAGAGAGTGGCTCGGTATACTATTGTAAAAAAGAAAGAGTGAGGTGCTTATGAAATCAAACAAATTGCTATGGATAAATGGAATTGTTGGCATTTTAGGAGGCCTTCTGATCATTTACGCTTCTTTAAATAGATGGCACTGGGAAATTATTAATTTAGTTCCTAAACTAATCGAAAACCCTGGCTGGGGTGATATGGTTATATTGACCAGCTGGCTGCTTTTGGGACTTTCTATAGTCGGAATGTATCACTATAGCAACGACCCAAGAGTCAATAAGACGAGTCATGAGCTTCTATTTTGCGCCTCTATCATGGGCTTTATTCCTTTTCTAGCTATATTTGGAGGCCTTCTATCCATAGGAGCTGGGGTTCTCTATCTTCAAGATTTTTAAAAATTTGAGAGTGATGGCAAAGTTGACTGACCCATGTTTCGTAAGTGGTAAGAGTTTTTAGAAAAGTATAAATTGAATATCTTGTATAGGAAGGAGAACGGAGAAATCTGTTCTCCTTTTTTGTTCGTTTTAAATTTAAAGAGAAAGGAGAGCATCATGCGAGGATTGGAGATTGTCATGAACATTGACACATTGGAAGTCTATGAAGTGATTGATCACGATAAAGAAAATCAGTCAGAGAAATTACCACTAGAAGACGTTGAAGCTTCTCCAGATGTCTTTCAACTTGATTTATTTGAAAGCATGAGCTGCCAGAACACATCCTAGGTGGAGATTGTAAAGAACTGTATCAGAGGAGACAAACGATGATGACAAACAGTTTAAATTTATATGAAAAGTTGCTCAATAGCGAGCCTTTGGGATTTATTGATCCGCTGACAGATTTAGGAGAGTTTGACAAGGTTCAGATGAAATTCAGAAAACCTGTCCGTAGCTTAACGAACAAGTATTCAGGTCAGCCTTATAATCCTTACTGGCAAGAGAAAATTGAGGAAATGCGATTGCTCTATATTCAATACCAGCTAAGCTTACGAGAAGAAGACAAGAAAGAGAATGTTCAAACCAGGGTCAAGATACCAGAAACGCAAGAACATATTGAAGAAATCGTGACCACGTATTTGAAGCTAGGCTTTCGCTTCAGGGAGATTGAAAAAAGAGTATCCCTGTCTTACAAAAAGCTACGGAGTGACTGGAGTCGGTGCGATCACGTAACGACCGCAGAAGCTGAGTTTTACAGTAAAGAGGATTTAAAGGACGGCTACTTCTTTTCGGTTGCAGCTCCTCCTAAGAGTATAAAAGAGAACTAAGAGAGGTTGACATGAGTTCTAAAGAACAGGGAAAATGTTGTATCTGTGGCTGCACTTGGAATACTGCTTGTACCGATGAGTTCCACGGTGCCTGTTGGTGGATGGATGAAACGGAGACATTATGCAGCCATTGCTATTATGGATTAGGAATAGCTCAGGAGGTTCCAAATGAACGATAAGATTATTTTAAAAGTTCAAAACTTACTTGAATTAGCCTATGACGCTCCAAATGATGAAGAAGGGCAGTCAGCACTTCTCATGGCCCAGAAGTTGATGGTAAAACACAATTTAGCCATGAGTGATATTCAAAAGATCCACAAGAATAATATTGGAGAGACTGTTGCAGCCTCAGAATATAGAATGGTTTGGTGGAAAGAGAAATTGGCTGGTATTCTTGGTGCAAACTTCAGGTGTAAAGTCATTAGACAAAGGAAAGTTGATGAAGGAATTACGAAAATGATTTTCTTTGGTTATGATAGTGATGCTGAATTTTGCACCAAAGTTTATGAAGGTGCTGTTTTATATCTGGAATATCGATTAAAACGTCTCTTCCCTACAATTACAAAAGCTCGCTGGAAAGACTACAAGAAGTCTTACTTGTTTGGATTTCTTACAGGGTTGAATGAGCGTTTTGAGAAACAAACTCAATCATCAGAAAAATTTGCTTTGATGGTTCAGGTTCCTGCTGAAGTATTGGAAGAACAGTATAAACGAATGGGAAAACTCAATGAGAGAACTGCCAAAATTCCAATTCAAAAAGTAGACTTGGAAGCTTATTCTGTAGGACTTGAACATGCAAAAGAAACAAAGCTAATGACTGATGAATTGTTAAACAGCTAGCTCAGTGATGGAAAAAAATTAGGAAGATTTCAATATGAATTTGAATACAATCTATCCTTTAATTCTCAAAGATGGATTAAGGAATTATAAATTTAGAAACAGTCATTTAAAACCTATTTCTTCAGTAGAGGAAGGTAAGCGAGGAGCCATATTCACTTACCGTTCCAAAGCTCACATGATCAAGGCCCGTGGACTTGTTCTAACCTCGATGGAAGCTATTAAAGAAAATCAAGATGGCTTCACTCATTGGACGCCGAACGTTTACCGCTTCGGATCATACAGTGACAGCCGACGACAAATTACACGTGGCCATGCTGAAGAGAATTTGCGCCAGATCAATACCTTTGTGATTGATTTTGACCTATCCTCAGATGATGTAATGACATCAGGAGACATCCTGACGGCTGCTCTTGATTTAGGCTTCATGCCAACGTTAATTCTAAAGTCAGATAAAGGATACCAGGCTTACTTTGTTCTGTCTGAACCAGCCTATGTGACGGCTCATTCACAGTTTAAGGTGGTAAAGGTGGCCAAGGCGATCTCTCAAAACTTGAGAAGTTACTTTGGCCAGACTTTACCTGTCGATATGACCTGTAATCACTTCGGTATTTGCAGAATACCCCGTACAGATAATATCGAATTCTTTGATGAAGAGTACACCTATTCTTTCCAGGAGTGGCTGAATTGGTCGATGAAACAATCAGACTTGCCTTTCCCAAGTAAGAAACCGAACCTAACGGTTATTTCAGGAACGGAAGGGGCAAAACAGACCGATGAGCCCTGGTACAAAATGTTGATGAATGAGTCAAACATCAAAGGTACTAAGGACTTAATGGGCCGAAATTCTGTATTATTCACTTTAGCCTTAGCTAATTTCTCCAGTGGCGTCTCACAGGGCGATTGTGAGGTCGTGTTAAATGAATTTAGCCTACGACTGGACGAACCAGTCACTACAGGCGAACTCTTAAAGATTATTGCCAGTGCTTATTCAGGCAAATATGAGGCAGCCAGCAGAGATTATATCATGCTACTGTGTCGGGCCTGGGTCAATAAGGATTTGAAGTCTGCGGATCTCTTTACCAAGCAGCGGTGGTACAAATTCAAGAAGAAGCGGGCTGATCGCAAGAACAGTCATCTGTATGAATGGAAAGCCGATGTGATGGCCTATTTAGAGGAATTTTACCAGTCAGAAGATCCATTTATTCAGACAACGAAAAAGGCGCTGAGAGAAGCTCTCAGTATCCCTGAACGCTCTTTAGACAGAGTACTGAAAGCACTGAAGGCAGATCAGAAGATCTTCTTCACGATTAAATCTGGCCGTGGCGGCGGGATCCGTATTGCTTCAGTCAAAGCTATCTTCCTGTCCCTTCTCCAGGTGAAAAAGGATCGCCAGGAAGCGTATGTTGGTTATATTGCTGCTTTCTTTGAAGAAAGCTTGAGTCTCACTCGGCGAGTGATAGAAGGAGTTAAAAATGACCTTAAACAAGTATCACAACTCTCTTTATTTGAGCTTGACATTGGATAAAAATAAAACCCGTCAAGTGCCTTTACATTATATCTAGGATACTGTGAGGCAATTCAGAGGCGGGGGAAAAACTAGCTAGAAACTATCGATTAGGAAGGAGACCAACTGACACGTAAAAAAGTATAAGAATTGGGTGTACTCAATGTTCTGGAGCTAGTCAAGAACTTGGAAGATCAAGAAAGTGAGGAAGTCAAATGATTGCTATTTTTAGTTTTGAGATTGGAGATTATCTGCGTGATGAGAAGAAGAACCTTCTAGTTTTTGAGACTCAGGGGATGGCTTCTCAATATCTTCAAAAATGGTATCACAAGCCCGTACCAGTAACGAGGACAAAGAGAATTATTCAGTATCCGAATTACTATCAGGCTCCATTTAGATTTCATAAGATTTGTTAGAAGGGAGGTTTTAATGGTGAAAAATGAAGATGATGTTCTTTATACTGGAAGACTTTATCTGTTTGATATTATTCCATTATGGAAAACGACAAAGACCAAGCGAGAATGGAAACAAATTGCAATGGAGATGTCATCAAGAAATAAAATGGTGATATTTAGGTTTGATGATGAGGAGGAGAGGGAAGATGACAAAAAAGTTTAAGATTGTACGAGGGACTTATCTGACAGGACTAGGACAAGAGCCCTCAGCTTATTACTTCAAAGTGTCTGACAGCGATGCAGACTTTGAAACGATTGCTCCTGGAGATGTAGCCCTGACCTTTTATCAAAATGGAGAAACTATCACAAGTTTACCAGCTTTGGTACGAGTTGATGGGGTCATTGTAGCTGAAAGACAGGTCAATGAATTTCTCCATAGTGAGAAAAAAGATCATCTGCCTATGTTGCCGATTGTGGCGATTTATGATGATTTTGATCCGCTTGTTTTTAATAAGATTATGACCAGCTTTCAGGAGCTAAAGCAAGACATGAAACGGCTGGCTAAACTCCAAGTAATCCAGGGCAATCTCTTTGATTTTCTGGATAAGGAGGACTCTATATGAAAGATTTGAAAGCAATCAAATTGGGTTTTGGCATTGTTCTTTTTATCATGCTTTTGAGTTTTGCTGCTATTGGAGTAAAGACGGTTTGGCAAGAGGTTTTTTTCAAAGATTATGACAGCCATCTGACCCAAAACGAATATGCAGCTGCGGTAGTTGATCAGAATGTGAACCTGGTCTTTTACAAGTCAGGCTGCCCCTATTGCCAGGCAGGAAAACAGGCGGTTATTTCTGCTGCTGAAAAGAGTGCTTATCCGACTTTTTATATCAATGTTGAGTCTGAAAAAGGACAGGCCTTAGTAAAGAAATACCAAGTAAAAAAAGCGGCGACTATTGTCAAGTTGAGAGATGGAAAACAGCAGCTTTCTCTCTATGCAACTAAGGCCAGTAAAGGTGAAATTAATGTTGATGAGTCTGCTATCAAGGAGGCAATGAAATGACTAAAAAGGTAAAGAAAAAAACAGAAGCATTGTTTCGTTTTGATAATGAATTGTGGCGTGCTAAGACGCCTGAAGGTGTGGTTGCTTTAGGCAGACATGTTGGAGAAGATCCTTACTATCTTCTCCGGTTCCATGACGAGGGCGGCAGCCTTACCTATATCTCAGAGAGTGAGGCTTTGTGGCTAACTCTCGAACTTGCACCAGAAAAAATGTCTTGTATCTAGGAGGTTTCCCATGAATAACTTATCGAATTTTATTGGTCATTTTGTCATCTTGGCTAGCTTGCTATGCGCTTGGTTTCTTCCTATTTGTTCTGTGACAATCAGAGATAAATATGAGAATGAGAAAAAGCAAATGAGAGCGTCTGTCGTCTTGATGATGTTGTTGAAAATGTTCTGGCCTAATAGTCAGGTGAAGTGGGGAAAAGAAAATTAGAAAGGATTTGTTAGACATGATAGAAACATTAAAGCGCTGGATGGGAAATGCAAAATCCAGCACCGTTGTAAAACCATTTCTGGCCGTTAAAAACTGGTTTCAGGAGAATGTGATCAAACGAAAATTAGTCATTTTTTCCGTTTTATTTGCGGCCTGGATCAGTCTTTTGGCTGGAGCACTCTATTCTCCAGAACGCCAAACCTACACAGATGATCAGCTTAAAACCAAGCAAACATTTGTCAATGGAACTGGAGAAATTAAGCTGACCAGTCAGACCTATTCTCCCAAAACAGGTATCATTGTTCTTCAGTTTGAGACTAGGGATGCGACTTCATCTGTTGACCGTGGAATTGATGCCAAGCGCTTAAAATGGAAGCTTTACTCACAAAATAAATCAGCTAAAACGAGCATGGAAGTTGTCCCAATCGTGGATAATAAAATCTCAGTGATTATCCGTGGAGTACCTGAAGATTTTGGCGCTTTTGCGATTGATGTCATCAATACAACTGTCTCAACTAGTTCAGTTGATATTGACATTACATCGCCATCAAGTGACGATAGTTCCACTTCAAAATCCTTGTCCCCGAAAGAGGAGGAAGCAGAAAGAACAGTTCAATTCTTTGTAACAACTCAAAATAAAAATCTCAAACAAAAGACAATCGATGCGGTGTCTCGTGAAGAGTTTACACTGACTGAAATCGAGGCTGAAATCAGCTATCAGGAAGGACAAATCAAAAAATTGAATGAGTCTATTTCTAAGCTGAAAACCTCTATTGAAGATGATGAGTCTCGCAAAGACGGATTGAATACTGAAGCAAAATATCTTACAGGTGATGACCTGGAAGCCAACCAAAAAGATATTTCTGTCATTGATAGTAACATCGAAACAAAGAACCGTTCGATTGAAACAGCTACAGAGAATATCGAAAAACTAAAAGGTAAGATTGAGACCTTGAACAAGAAAAAAGCAGCCGTGAAAGATGGGACATTTGAATTTTCTAATCCGATTGAAACCATCGAAATGAACTAATCCTTCATGAACTTTTTCTCCCTAATCATAGATTGGGGAGTTTTCTTTTTGCGGTGACTTGTCCCTTTACAGCACAAAAAATTTTTATCCCTTATACTGATTTTAATTTTAAAAAGGAGGCTATAAGATGGCAAAAAAAGATCTTAAAAAAATTGATTTAGAATTGGAAGAAGCAAAGAAAAAAGTTGCTGCTTTAGAGTCAGTTCGTAAAGAAGCAGAAGAAAAGCTTCAAAAAAATATTGGTAAATTGTACGTTCAGGTGCAGCTCAAAAAAGATAAAAATTTGTCGTATGAACAAATTCATGATGACCTAAAAACAGAACTCGCTCTTCTCAAAGAAGAAGAAAAAGAACGTCGTCAGGCTGCTCAAAAAGCTACTGAAGAAAGTGAACAGGTTTCTTAAAAAAACAGACCGATTTTCTCCAGCTGAATGAGCACTAAATAACCTGATTTTGCTCTTAAAAGTTCAGTGGCTGAAAGTGTGCTGATTAGAAATAAGAGTAAGTATAGGTGTGTTAGAGCAGTGTGCTTAGGTAGGCGTAGCCGAGAAAATTGGGGACAAAGGAAACGTTGATACTATCAACTCCACACGGGACGTGGGGACAGTTTCCCTTATGCTCTTTTCAAGCACCAAGACCCTAAAAGGCCTTAGCCTTGCAGGTGGGTGCTGGTGTGCCGAAAAACCGCAAAAGTAGAACCGTTTCGGTTCGTGACGTTGCGAGGTTTGGGTTTTCTTTTTTGCTTCTTTTTGCTTTTTCCTCGTAAAAAGCAAAAAGAAGGGCGCTCATTTTTTTGAAGAAAGGAGAAATGAAATGCCGACCAAAAATCAAACTGTTGAAATTAAAATCCGAGGACTTTCACAACAAGAGGTGAATTATCTAAAAGCTCTTGCGAAAGACGCTAAGGCAAAATCATTTAATGAATTTTTGCTGAGGATGTGCCGTGAAAAAATCGAAAAAGGGAAATTTAATCGGGCAGAAGATTTGTATGTCGCCCATCTTGAAAATATCAAATTGACGTCTGACCATGTTTTGCTTTTGACAGAAAAACAGACCGACATTTTACGAGATTTTGAAACGAAAATGGCCCGCTACGCTGATCATATTTCTCGCTGGTTGGAATACGAGGGGGAGGTGGAAAGAGATGACTAAGGAAATCAAAATCAGAAACATTCCAGATCATACGTTTGAGCAGCTGCACACGATAGCGGACAAATATCAGTATCCATCATTCAATGAATTTATGCTCTCTCAATGTGAATCTGTCGTGATGAACGACGGACTAGATTTATATGAGAATCGTTTTGCGGAGACTTTGGCTGAAATCAAAAAACAACAAAGTCAGATTTTAGAGTTGCTGCTGAAGAATGAAATCAAATTATCAGGCTATAGTGCAAAACAAGAAATGGTGGAACAGCTGACGATTGACTGGCTGCGTTTTATGGATGATGAAAAAGCAGTGACTTCTGAACGAGCAGGTGATCACTGATGAAGAAAAATAAATTTGCTTTTGTCGCTCTAATTTTTTTAGCTATCCTTCTGGTACAGCCTCAAAATTTCCAAGCGGTCGTCTCAACTTTTACACAAAATGATTTGAAAAGTCAGCTCAATATCACGGGTTCACCTGGAGAAAAAAATTCTGATATTTCATCCACCTATCACTCCAAAAATAGCGAACTGAAATCACGAACCTATGATGGAAAAAGTCAGGTCATTGAAGTGCATTCTAAAGCTCAATTTACGAGTGAAGAATTAAGTTTAGAGCAGGGCACCTGGAAAAAATTTTCCAATCTTGATTTTCTTAATCGTGTAGGAGTGGCTGAAGCCATGTTGGGTCAAGACCTACTTCCTAAAAAAGAGAGAGAAGATATTTCAACTGTCACACCGACAGGTTGGAAAAATAAAAAAATCAATTTTAATGGCCAATCAGATTATCTCTATAATCGTTCTCACCTGATTGCTTTTCAGTTGAGTGGTGAGAATGATAATCCGCAAAATCTATTCACGGGGACACGGGCCCTGAATGCAAACTTTGAAGATGAAAAATCTTCTATGCTCTACTATGAAAATCTTATCTCAGACTATATCAAAGAAACAGGTCATCATGTCCGCTACAGGGTTACACCAATTTTTAAAAATGTGGAATTGGTGTGTCGGGGCATCCGCTTGGAGGCCCAAAGTGTAGAAGATGATACCATCTCTTTTGACGTGTATATTTTCAATATCCAGCCAGGATATGAACTCAATTATTTAACCGGGGACTCTCAAAAAGTTGCCTCTTGATGAACCAAAAAAGGAGAACTCATGCCAAGAAAAAAATCAAATATCCGTCGGTTTAGCCTATACCTAGGAGATGAAGGTGCTGAAAAATTTACAGCGATTATTGATTATTTACAAGATCAGGGATCCCCACACGGGCCAGAATTGAATAAGTCAGAAACAATTCAATTAGCCCTGGATGCTTTCTATAAATTGTTCCTTGATATTGATCGCCCTCGGCCTTATATCCAACGTTTAGCTGAGCTTCAAGGGGTCAAAAATAACCAGCTGGAAAATATAGAGCAGGATCTGAAAGTGATGAAAAATCAGCTCAATAGATTGCAGTATTTGGAGCTGACTAATTTTCATGCTATTACCAAAGGGCAAGAATTTGATGTGCAGGATTTAGAGTCTATTCACTCACGGATGGATCCTAACCAGCACGAACTAATGGCCAGAATTGATGATGTCATTCAAGAAGATGTGGCCAGGGGTCAAACCATCAAACATTCTCATTAAGGAGCTGTAAATGCCTATGGAAATGAACAGTCCAGCCGTGACATTTATGTTGCAGTACACGGAGGCAAATAGCGGATTTGTAGATTACACAAACCGTTCTGAAGCAGTCAAACAGGATCAAGAATTAGCTCTTGAAACTCATCGTCAAGAAATCGAAGGATTGACTGAAGAACAAGTTTTGGCCATGCAGTCAGCGGTTCCTGAACTCAATCTCAATTTTAGAGACTACCTGAGTTATATGAACCGTTCTTATGCGACGGAAAATCAAACAGAGGAGCTAACGGCTATCTTTACAGCGGATGCGAATTATCTTCAAAGAAGCAAGGTCAATGAGTTAAAGGAAAATCTTGAAACGGCTTATCAAAACGGCTCCCTTCTTTGGCAGGGAGTAATCTCTTTTGATAATGCCTTTTTAGCCCAACAAGGCCTATACGATATTGCGACGGGGCAGGTTGACCAGCAAGCTATCAAAACAGTGATCAGAGATGCTTTGCCGAAAGTGATTGCTAAAGAAGGGTTGTCAGACTCTTCCTTTTGGTGGGCCAACATTCACTTGAATACGGAGAATATTCACGTCCATTTTGGCTTGTCTGAACTTCAAAGTGCCCGTGAAAAAATCTTTTATCAACCAAGAGGGCGGATGGAATACAAAGGCAACTTTTCGCAGAAGACTATTTCAAAATTGAAAAGTGATGTGTTTCATGGGTTGCTCAATGATCAGACCCGTAACCGTATCATCCGAAAAGAACAGATTTTAGCGAACCTAAAATCCAATCTTGTTGATCAAGTTTTTCATAATCAGCAGGTGACCTCTTCAGCTGAGAAAAATTTTCTGGAGCAGGCATATAATCATTTGCCGCTCCAAAAAAATTGGCGCTATGGCTCGAATGCCAAAGACTTTGCGGTTAGTAAATTTTTCCTGGATAAATATATTGACTCTTACTTACAGAATGAAGGGAAAGAACTTTACCAGGAGTTTATGGAGGAGACCAGAAACTTCTTGGGGCTTTATGATAGGGCTTATTCAGCTGGAAAAAATCAAACGTATGAACGTGTCCGAAAGGTGAATGGCCAAACGTTACGATCAGAAAAACAGGCCAAAGGCTATGACTTAGCAGGTGTGCTCCATCGGCGGGAACTGGAATTGAGAGAACGGCTAGGAAATCGTATTCTACGCTCTTTTAAAGAAGCGGCCCCGCAGATTGAAGACGTTCAGCTGGAAAAAAATTTGCCAGATTTTTCTAAAGGCAATCAAAAGCGTATTCTCCAGCAGTTTCCAGAAGCCAGCTACTTAAAGTCCTTAGCTGCCTGGGAGAAAAAAGGCTACAGTCCCAAGGAAGGGATGCAGCCGATTGAAATTATAAAGCCAGTCTATGAAGAGTATGATAAACATGGAAATGGGATTGGAGAAATGAGCTTTGAGACCAGCTATGTTTACGACATCAAACAGATGGAAGAAAATATCCTGACCAAACGACTGTCTTTGAAAGAGTTGTCTTTCTTTTCTTCAGCTGAACTCCAGGAGCTTGTCGATGCAGCCAAGAAGAAAGAAAATCAGACGGAGAAAGAAAGGCAGGAGCTGGGAACTTTTCGCTATGCTCTAAAATTAAGTAAGTTAGAAGAGCGTCAAAAGGCCTTGCTAGTCAGTCAAAAATTGCTTCACCAGGTGCAGCCTTTACGGTCTGATCAGCCTTTTCTCCAGTTAAAACAAGAAAGACTGGCCACAGAACTAAAACTAGTTGAACTACAGCTGACACCAAACTATCGCTTGTCTAAGTCTGAATTGGAACTAAAACAATCACTGAGCCGTCAGTTTGTAGAGAGCGTCAATCTCCCTATTTCTAAAGCAGATAGGAGCACTATCCAACTTCCTATCCGACACCTACAATCAGAGCTGGAAGCGTTGAAACCACTCCAGGATGAGGGGATCCTAATGTTGCTGAAAGGTTATCCTATTTCCAAGCAGGATTACAAGGAAGAGTTGGAGACACAGATCTCCATTTTCCAGGTGAAACATGGGATTTATAAAACCAATCAGAAGATAGCTCAAACCACGGATGAAGCTCAAATCAAAGCCTATAAACAATTCAATGCAAAAGAGTTTTCGAAACTGAAAGAATTGTATGGTAAATTACGACCTGAAGAAGAGCGACAAAAAGAGGCTCTTCTTCAGACGGTACAAAAACAAATCCAGTCTCAAAAACAAATCAGACGCAGCACCATCCAACAAACACAGGGTAGCCTGAAGGTTGATACTAACTTTATGAGAAATCTGACAGCTTCTCTCAAACAAGCTCAAAGGAGCAGTCAAAAAGCCCTTATGGAAAGAGCTAGGAGTGATGAGCGAGAAGAACAGGAAGAACGCCGTGAAAATCGTCGTTAAAAGTCATTGGGTGCCAATGGCTTTTTTAACATTGACTTGTCCATTTAGAGCACGCTTTTAAATTATTACTTAGACTAAAAGAATAGAACAAAAGAAAGGAGAAAACATCATGAAGTTATGTTTTCCAAGTGTGACAATAGAAGACTTTGACTTTGAAGCTGATTGGCTTGTCAAAGCGCTGGATAGTGAGACTCACCGAGTCCTTTTTGAAGGTCAAGGTAAAAATGCCGAACTTGAAATGACGATTGATTATCAGGCCAATCCCAAGGATTTTGAAGAACTTTCAATCGGGGAGCTTGTTCAGCTGCCAAAAGAACTGTTTTTAGAGGCTGAAGAAGAACCTTTCCAGCCAATTTGTGAACCTTTTTAATATAAGAAAGGAGCTACTATGCCAGAAGAAACACATCAACCTCAAGGAAATCGTGGCCGCAGCCGTCGAGAGAGGGTAGAAATTGCTCGTTCCAGAGATATTCTGGATGTCGCTAATGAATTGAATATGGAATTGGTACGAGATGGGAAAGACTATCGCTGGAAAGAACACGACTCTCTGGTGATTTCACCTGATAAGAACAAGTGGAATTGGTTTTCCCGTCATCAAGGCGGGGATGTGATTGCTCTTGTAGAGACTATTAGAGAGATCAATTTCAATCAAGCGATTGACTATCTCAATGATGGTACCTTTAAAGAATTTACCGCTGTAGAGAGGGAAAAAGAGCCATTTCGTTATCATCTTCAACCATATGAGCAGGACTTTGTAGAAGCCAGAAATTATTTAAAAGTAAATCGTGGTCTCTCTGATGAAACGATTGACTTCTTTTTAGAAAAAGGTGTTCTAGCCCAAGCTAATGCGATGCTGAATAACAGTGTAGAGCCTGTGGTTGTGTTTAAAACTCTGTCTTCTTCAGGTGAAATTACAGGGGCAACCTTACAAGGCATTGAAGAAAATCGGGCTAAATGGCCAGCCCGTGGCTATGCAAAAAATATTATCAGAAATTCTGATGGAATGGATGGCTTGCACGTGGATATTGGAAAGCCTAATCGGCTCATCTTCACTGAAAGTCCGATTGACCTCATGTCCTACTATGAGATCAATAAGGATACTTTACAAGACGTTCGGCTTGTATCTATGGATGGCCTGAAAGAAGCTACGATTGGCCGTCATCTGGCCCAGCTTCAATCAGAATTATCAGGCCGCCCGCTACATTGGACGCCTGAACAACTAGCTGAAGGTCTCCAAACAGCGATTGACAGTCGGTATTTTGCGGATGGGAAACATGCGGATATAATTACCCTTGCGGTCGATAATGATACCGCAGGAAGAACGTTCATTGAGGAACTGGAAACTAAAGGAGCAGCTGTTACGGTAGATTTGCCTGAATTGAGGTCAGGACAAGATAAAGCTGACTGGAATGATGCCTTGAAAAACCAGAATGAGAAAACGGCGGAGAATAGCCGTTTGACTGAAGGTGTTAATCAATCCTTTGATAAGGAAAACTTCATCAAAGGATTGGAGCTTATGCAAAAATACAGCGTTGAAGAGGTGCTTAGTAGGCCGCCTATCTATCAGGGTGACGATCAGCGTTTAGAAGCTTTACAGATTGATCTTGAGGGATTTGATTATAAACCGTTGGATGACTTTATCAGACAGTATATAGATCCAAATTACGACTTAGATTATGAAGAGTTTGCTGTTTTTTCAGATTATGAAGAGTTTGCTGTTTTTTCAGATGCTTGGAATAATTTCTTTAGAAATGGAGCAGGAAAAGACTTAACAGTAGATTCTTTTATCACTCTAGCTAAGAATAATGGATTAGTAGATGAAGTTCCAGTTGTTGAGCCTTGGCAAGCTCTTACTGTTTTAGAACCAATCAAAACCTACTCAGTAAAAAATGGAGATTTACAAGAGGATTTTGATAGCGTTTCGGGTTTGTTGGATTTTGTAAAACAAAAGCTATCAGAGACTGAACGTAAGATTTTAGAACAAGAACTTGCTGAAGTTGGTAGAGGGACCCCAACTGATATATTGATGACAATAGACAGTGCTTTGGTCGGAGATTTTGATGTATATGTAAACGGTCAAAGTATTATCAGTGTTTATCCTAATAATATTGACGAACAAGCAACAGTTCTTTATGTCAGAAGTTCAGAAGAGGCGGTCAAAGACATTAAAAAAGCCCCTGAACAAAGTCAGGAGCGCTTGATTGATAGGACCAGTGGTGGCACGGGGTCTTTACAGCTAAATGCTGAAGGCAGTCCCACACCTGTACCTGAAACAAGCACCTTTGAGCAAACTGTTACCAGTCACCCGACATCATCCTATCCTTACCTTCATTTTAGCACAAATTATGATAAAGTGCAACGGCGAGTAGGAAATTATCACCCAATTACACCTGCTGATTTAAGGCGCATAAATCAATATGCGCCGTCAATTCAAAGTACAGCATCCTGGTACTTAAATGAACTAGCTGGAAGTAGAATTAGTTTTGTTTATGCGGATCATGGAGAGGAAAATGTTCTTCAGGTGAGTTTCCAAAAGGAAAACTTTATTCATCTCTCAGGTATTAGACCATTTGAAGAAGGAAAGAGAGCAGCGGACTTCTTAGAAGATTTTGCGGCTGGTAAAGGTCATTATGATAGTATGCTGATCAGTAATGCGATTAAAGATAAATTGCAGGTGCTTCCGATGCTCCAGGATATTTTAGAGCCACAGTCCTTTGTTTTGGATGATTTAAGCAGTGTTGAGAAACTGCACAATCTCAATATGAGGGAAGCTATCAAAGCAAAAGATGAAGATTTCTTGTTGTTGTTTAAAGACGCTGAAGGTGAAAAAATCCCTGCCTCTCTCATGAAACTCAAGGGAGAGCTTGCAGCTAATGTAAAATCGCTGGATGAAAAGGTTATTCTTGGTGTTTATCGAGAGCGGGATAATCAAATTGAACAGCTATCAATTAATGAAGAGTTCATTGCTGATGGTGGAAAAGAAATGTTAGATAATCTAAAGAATCAACTGTCCTCTTTAAATGAACCAAGTCAAGAACAAACCCCCACATTATCTCCAGTTGAAAAAACTATTGATGCAGCTATTTTCACACAAGTACTTGATGACGTACGCAATGTAGGCAACTTTATAGAACTCGGCGTTACTGTACCAGAAGAGGCTAAGGAAGCTTGGGCTAAATATATAGAGCTATCAAATATATCTTCAGGAGATTTTAATACAATTGTTCTCAAAGCAGAAGAATTAGGTTTTCTTGATAAAAATTCTAGTTTTTATCAAGAATGGCGTCTAGAACATATTTATAATAATTATCATGTACGTTTTCAGTGGTTAGAAGAACAGGTGAATAATCTTAACTTACCATTTGAAGAACATAGCCTAGTCTCTTATCAAGACTTTTCTAGAGAGCTATACAAGGCTAATCAAGAAAACACAAATAATACTGAAACTAATATTCCTAAAATCAAGTTTGATATTTATGCTCCAGGGGGTGAAGTGATTAAAGAGGGGGTTCGATATAATATTGGTGATGAAACTAAGCCAATTTCACAAATGCTAGGATTGGGCTATCGTCGTCTAAAAGGTCAACCAATACTAGCTAACATTGATGAGAATGTCCTTTCTCAGCTGGAAAATCAGGCCCTTAATCAAGAAATTTCTCAAGAGGCTGACAATCCTCAAAATTCACTCACCGCTCCAGAAACAGATCTGACAGTCTCCCCTGCTGAAGAAAGAGAGGTTCGCTCTCCTAAGCAGGAAACAAAGGGTCAGCTGGAACAACGGGTGAATGAAATTGTAGCAGATAATCAGAAAGCTGCTGAAGAAGCGGCTCCAGCTAAAGAGCCTCCAGGAAAAATTGATTACAGTCAGGTCACACCTCATGAACTGAGTGAGATTGCCTTTCAAAAGATTAGGGAGTTTACCCGTTCTCCTGAAGCCTTGGCTGAGTATATGGATTTTATGAGTAAATTTCCTCAACTCTCTCCAAGAAACGTTGCGCTAATACAAGACCAATGGAAAGGAGCCAATGCAGTGGCGACTTATAATCAGTGGCAGGCGCTAGGAAAAAGGCTTGAACTTAGACCTGAAGATGTCATTGAGACTAGAAACACCTACACCAATAAGCGGACAGGTGAGACTAAAGAAGTTGTTCACCAGGGCTTGTCTGTGAAATCAGGTGAAAAGGCACAGATTACTCTGTTCCGTCCTCTCATGGCAAGAATGATCCCCGTCCTGGATGACCAGGGAAACCAGGTTAAGAACAGTAAAGGCAATCCGAAATTCAAGAAGATTTCAGAAGCGACACCACAAGAGAAAGCTTTGCTAAAAGAAAGAAAACTGAGGGTGGTTCAATTCCAGGAGAGAGACCAAGAGACAGGGCTGCCTAAGTTCACCACTTACAAGGTGTTTGAACTTTCTCAAACAACCTTGAAACCAGAGAGCTATCCAAAGGCTATGCCAAACCGTCAATACCAGTTTGATACTGATCAGGTAAAAACGAAAGAGGTATTAGATGGTCTATGTGATTATGCAGGGACTTTAGAAGTTCATCTGTTACGGGATGAGGTTCATGAGCTAGGCAATGCTAAAGGGGCCTTTTATCCAGGAGAACAAAAAATTCTTCTGAACCCTAACAATTTACCAGGAGAACAAATTGCGACAACTATTCATGAGTTGGCGCATGCTACCCTCCATAATCCCAAATTTACCGCTTATTACAAGGAAGATGTGTCAACTCCTCGCAAGGAGCTAGAAGCTGAAATGACCAGTCATCTGGTGTCGAAGCATTTTGGATTAGATACGAGTGAGGCAGCCATCGATTACATGGCTGGCTGGACAAAAAATCTAACACAGTTGGATGATAAGCAGCTGGCAGAGTCCATGAAACGGATCCATCAGACGGTCTCAAAAATGGTCAAGCATATTGAACACCACACAAAACCTTATGAACCTCCCAAAAACAGAGGACAATCGCCAAATTTTCCCAAAAGCCCAACTAAAGGGCTGAAGCCTTAACAGTCAAGGTGCTTCCTATGCGGAGCGCCTTTTCTTATTCAAGAAGATACACACTAAGTTATATAACTTAGTGAACAATAAAAAGGTGCCTTTCTCAGCTGGAAAAGATTGAGTACAGCGACTTGTCCTCTTAGAGCAAGCTTTTTCATTATCCCTTACACTAAAGAAGTAAAACAAAGGAAGGAGAAAAAGATGCTGACAGTTATTCTGGCTGAAAAAGAAAGTCAAGCCTTAGATTATGCGGAGGCGTTAGGAAACTTCACAACAAGAAAGAAAGTGCATATTATCAAACGAACGCCCTTTCTTCTAGGTGAAGTGCATATTGTATCCGCTGAAGGCCACTTGTTTGAATATGGCCTTCCAAAAGATAATTGGGATTTAGCCAAGCTCCCCTTGGTCGATGTCTCTTTCAAGCAATATCTCAAAAAAGACCCTACCTCTAAAGAAATGTTTAAACGGATTTATGAAGAGGTGACGGCTGCGGATGAAGTGATTATAGGGACGGACGCTGACCGTGAAGGGGAGAGAATAGCTTATTCCATTTTATCTCATATTCCTGAAGGTAAAGCGAAAATTAAAAAGCGTCTCTGGGTCAATTCCATGACAACAAGAGCTCTACAGCGAGCCTTTCAGAATATGAGGGATCCTCAAGAAACGTACAGCTTCTATTTAGAAGCTGAAGCTAGAGCACAAAGTGATTGGCTGGTAGGGATGAATTTATCCCCAATGGCTACGCTAAACCTTCAGAAACAGGGAATGCTCCCTAAAGCAAAGGGAAACAGTTTATCAGTTGGCCGTGTTCAAACCCCTGCGGTTCGTCTGATTTGTGAGAATGATCTGGCCATCCGAAACTTTGTCTCTCAAACCTATTGGAAGCTTCAGCTGGAAGATAAAGAAAATGAGGTAATCTTTACTAACAAGGATAAATACACCAATAGCGACGAAGTTTTGGAGCTTTCCAGGAGCCTTGCTGATGTAGCTTTCGTTTCCTCAGTTGAAGCGGAAGAGAAGGCAAAGCCTGCTCCAGCACTCTTCAATCTTTCTGATTTACAAAGCTATGCGGCTAGACGTTGGAAGTTTGAAGCAACGAAAACGGAGAGGCTGGTTGAAGGCCTGTACTTAAAAAAATACTTGTCCTATCCTCGGACAGATTGTCGGTTTATTACTGAAGATGAATTTAATTATTTAAGGCAGTATCTATCCAGCTATCAGAACACTATTCATTGCCATTTTGAGCCTGTTTTCTTAGAGCCTAGGGATTTTTATGTAGACCCTGCCAAAGTGGCTAAAAAAAGCCACTATGCCCTTATCCCAACGGAAAATATCCCTAATCTCCTGAGCCTTTCTCCAGATGAACGATTGATTTATGAAGCGGTCGTTAAACGAGCTATTTTGATGTTTGCGGCTGACTGTCGTTATCAAACGACAACGGTTCAGCTGGAAAACAAGGGGCAAGTCTTTCAAACGAAAGGCAAACGAACCTTGGATCCAGGCTGGATAGAATGGAGTGATTTGCCTGTCAAGAAAGATGTAGAGTTGCCCAACTATCGGGTGGATGATCCAGTAGCTTGTCAGATAACGATTGTAGACGGTGTCACAAAGCCGCCTAAACGATTGACGGAGAGTCAGCTGATTGGTCAAGTCTTTCCTAAATACGGCCTAGGAACTCAGGCTACACGTGGGGCAATTCTTCAAACTATTCAATCCCGTGGTTACGTGAAGAAGGATAAGAAAACGGATCAGCTCTTTCCGACAGATAAGGGGTACTTGCTGATTAACTATCTATGGGATAATGAATTTTCCAATCCTGAAACGACAGGAGGCTGGGAACTTTTTCTCTCCCAGATTGGCGAGGGAGCGATTAATCCCCGTGATTTTGTAAATGCAATTAAAGATAAATTAACAATTCAAATTGAGCAGGCCAAAGAAGGGAGGGCTGATACATGGTGAAAACTCCATTTTTGGAAAAATACACGGATAACTTATCGGCTAAAATTGCTAAAAAAGAAGCAGATTATGAGGTTTACGGACGAGATGAGGAAATCCAGAATGTCATTACTTCTCTTCGCAGGCGCACTAAAAATAACCCAATTCTGGTTGGAGAAGCGGGCGTTGGGAAGACTGCTATTGTAGAAGGGCTTGCTTTAGCCATTTTAAGAGATCAGGTGCCAAATGATCTAAAAGGCTTAACTGTCCGCTCTTTGGAGCTCTCCAGTCTAATGAGTGGTGACGACGGTGGTTTTATTCCTAAATTTAAAAACATCATTCAAGAAATGATTGCTACCAAAGGCCAAAATATCCTTTTTGTCGATGAATTTCATACTATTGTTGGGGCGGGAAGCCAAAACGGGGAGTCTCTTGACGCTGGAAATATTATCAAGCCAGCCCTAGCACGTGGGGAGCTCCAGCTAATTGGGGCTACCACATTAGACGAATTTCACGACTACGTGGAAACAGACCGAGCCTTGGAACGGCGGGTTCAAAAAGTTATGGTTGAAGAACCGACAATTCCTGAAGCGATCACAATTATTGATCAAGCTAAGGTAATCTATGAAGACTTTCATCGCATCAAAATTAGTCGAGCTGCCGTAGAAACGGCAGTCAGGCTCTCAGTTCGTTATATTACAGACCGCTTCCTGCCTGACAAGGCCTTTGATCTGATTGACGAGGCTGCCACTATTTCCTCAGCCGAAAACAAAGAGCTGGTCACTGAAAAAGAAATTGCCCAAGTCTTGAAGAATAAGACGGGGATCCCGATTACCACCATTCTAAAAGGTGATAATGAACGCCTAGCTGGCTTTAAAGAGAAGCTATTGGATCGGGTCAAAGGCCAAGATGAAGCTATTGACGCTGTGGTAGATGCTGTTACGATTGCTCAAGCAGGGCTTCAGGATGAAAATAAACCAATTTCATCTTTCCTTTTCCTTGGCCCAACAGGAGTCGGAAAAACTGAATTATCAAAAGCAGTGGCAGAGGCACTTTTTGATGATGAAGATGCCATGCTGCGCTTTGATATGTCTGAGTATAAACAAAAGGAAGACGTGGCCAAACTGATTGGTAATAGAGGAACCAGGACAAAGGGCCAGCTGACTGAAGGAGTCAAACAGAAACCTTACTGTGTGCTATTGCTGGATGAAATTGAAAAGGCAGATGGTGAGGTGCTAGATCTCTTCTTGCAGGTCTTAGATGATGGCCGTCTGACAGATGCCACAGGCCGCCTTGTGAGTTTTAAAAATACGATTGTGATTATGACGACAAACGTTGGGGCGAAGAAAATCATTGATAAGGCGGAGCTGAAAGGTAACTTTAAAAATCTGACAGATCGGGAACGCCAACAGTTTGAACGCAGTATGGAAAATGTACTCCAGAGAGAGTTCCGACCTGAATATCTAAATCGTATTGAAAATAAACTGATTTTCAATCTGCTGGAAAGTGATGTTATTGAAGAAATTGCGGAGAAAAATCTATCAGAGATTGCGTTGCGGATGAAACGCCAAAATCTCACTCTATCCTATGACTCTAGCTTGATTGCTTATTTATCCGACGTGGGAACAGATGTTAGAAACGGGGCCCGTCCACTGGAACGTTTGATTAAGCGGAAAGTCTTGGCTCCTATTTCTGCTAAAAGCCTAGGCCTCAATAAAACGACTCAATCTTACAATATCCATGTTTGGGTAGAGGGTGAGGTTCCAGATGGCAGTCACCGTGTCGATCAGCGCCAACTTCATTTTGATGTGACAGAACCCCTGGAAGTTCTTTTCAGCTGAAAAAAATACTTCTTTTACAGTGACTTGTCCCTTTACAGCGAAAACTTTCATTATCTCTTACACTAAAGATGTCAATAATTTTAAGGAGGATTTCACATGAAACAAAAATTGACAAACACTCTTCAAACCGTTAAGCAAAAAACAAAACCTTTTTTTCTGACCTTATCTCTCTTCTTGACTGGGCTGCTGGCTTCTCCTGTCTATGCAGATGATCCATTCGCCAAAACTCAAAATCTCGCTCAACAGGGAATTTCAAAGATCCAGGGAATTGGGATTATCACCTTTGGTCTGGCAATTGTAGCGACTGGGCTTGCCTATGGTCTGGGCGGTCGTGAAATGAAGGCTGCTATCAAAAAACATTGGGTGGCTATTGCCATTGGTATTATTGCAGTAGCTGCTGGCCCAAGTATCGTGGAGTGGGGCTTTAACTTTGTGAAAAGCTAAGAAAGGAGTCAGAACCTATGGCATTTAGCCCGTTTCAAAAAAACAAAAAATGCTTGATGACGGATGACTTGTTTTTAGAGCTTACTTGGGAGGAAGGTAAATCTCCTGAGGATGACAATGAGTTGCTTGGCATTATTGAAGGGTTAGACAATAGCCATCTGCCAGAAGGGCAGATCCCCGTTGAAGACTCTCTTCCTTATGTGAGTTTTTTGACGGCAGAGCTGCTCTTTCAGGAACTGAAAAAAGCCTATGGAGAATTTGTTTTTCAGAAGGTAGCTGTTTGTCACCTGGAAGGGAAAGAAGCTGTTTCCGAGGGAGAAGTATTTGCCAGTCCCTTTGTGATTGGCCAAAGCTATCAAAATTTGCTTATCCCATTAATCCAGGCGATTATGACAAATGAAGCTTTTGGAAATTATACTCATTCAGATAAAAAGGAATACTTTGAAAATCAAGTGTACCCTATTTACAGACAAAGCTTAGGCATTCCTGAGTCGGCCCTCCCTCTCTTTCCAGCTGAAGGTGAAGCGGTGGAACCTGTAAGAACTTCCTTTTCTACAGCTCCACGGGAGCCTCAAGCGACGGTTTCTTCAAAACAGGTGACAACTCAGCCAGTCAATCTGAAAAGAGTTTATCTCCTGCTGGGAGTGATAGGGATGTTGACGGTAGGAGCTTTGAGCTTGTCAATGCTATCTATCAGCCGCCTAACCAAACAAAACGAGCAGCTTCAGTATCTTTACCAAGAGTTGAAGCAAGAACAACACTTGGTGGCTACTGAACACCAGATAGATGTATTCAATCGCTATTTCCTGCCAAACTATTATTCAGGAAATAAGGAAGCTCTGGCTCCGTTCCTAGATGCTGGAGATGCCAAGTTCACCAACCCTAAAGAGGGTACTTTGCAGTCTGTCATCTTAGAAAAAATCACGTATGATGCTGAAAAGAAAAGCTATCAAGCAACCTATGTCTTATCTGTTAAACAAGGTGAAGAAGCTTCAAATCACCGCTTGAGTTTTTCTGTCAAAGAAGATAGATCTAGCACTTACGGCTATGTGGTCATAACAGAACCGAAAGAAACAGATTATCTCAAGCCTAAAAAATAAATGAAAGAGGAACATATCTTATGAAAAAGAAACAACTTTTAGCTAGTCTAGCCATCTCTACAATCATTTTGAGTCAGGCAGGCGTTGTATTTGCTGCTGAGAATGTCGCTCCAGTAGACAACAGTTCCAGTCCTTCAGTAACAGTTCCAGCCCCTTCAGCTGAACCAGGTACCAGTGTGAAGCAGCCGACAGAAACCCCATCTTCAACGGATCAAACAAGTCCCGTTGATGGAACGACTACCCCAGGAGCTCAGCTGCCATCTAAACCGTCACAGCCAAGTACCCCTCCAAGTACAGTAACACCAAGTGACCCGAACACCCCTCCAACTTCAACGGAGGAACCAACTAAGCCAGGAGGCAACACAACATCTTCTTCTTCAGAAACGCTTCCAGCTGATGGAAAAGGTCAGACTGCTGAAGATCCTAAATCAAAAGATCCCGCGACACCTCCTAATCAGGATGTCCCTACTATTTCTGCTCAAACAGCTGCCAGCGTGGGAGCTGATCAGGTAGGAACAACTTCTCAGGTGACTGGTCAAGTTGTTTCTAACGTATCTCTGGCTGAACCAATTTTTACGAACACGGGCTATCAAATTGTCTCTACACAAAATAGCCAAGTCGTGATTGCGGCTGCGGATGGTTCCACTCAAACGGTGGCCCCTGAAGTAGTTGGGGCTACAGTTAATTCAGATAAAACAATTTCAGTTACAGATCAAGCAGGAAAGATGACCACTCTTCCATCTACAGGTGATAAAGGAAGTCTGTTGACTGTCCTTGGAAGCTTGTTGCTGGGTGTAGGTACTTTCTTCTTGAAGAAACTCCGTGAGGCTAAAGAAGCCTAGAAAGGACAATTGCTTATGCAAACATTTATAGCTGATGGCCGTGTCTCTGATATTCCTCAAGATGCAGTTGGTAAAACTTCTAATGGGAATGTCAGCTTCAAATTTGATTTTGTGTGTGACTCCAGTCTCCTGGATGAGAACCGCAAGCCAACGCCTAGCTTCTTCCACGTTCAAATGTACGGAAAACAAGCAGAAGTGATGGCAAAAAGCCTCTCTAAAGGCTCTCCTATTTTGCTGAAGGGAGAAATTATCCAGCGGAGCTATACCAGTAAAGGCGGTCAGCGCCGCTCTTATCAGTATATCGCTCCTGCACAGTTTGACGGGATCACCTTCTTGGAAAGTAAAGATGCGGCGGTCAAGCGTCGTCAAGCTCAAGTTCCAGGAACTAATATTTTCCAGTCTGAACCAGCTCCAACTCATCAAGAAGCTGAAGGAAGTTCAGCTTACCCTATCCCAATGGATGCTGATGAACCTTTCTAAAGTTCAGTGCAGCACTTGGCTTTAAAAGCCAGGTGCTATTTTTATTGCATGATGAGAGAGCTATTCTAAGAAAGCCCTAAAATAAACGCTGTTTCGTGGATAATAGAACAAAATATTAAATAATAAGTTACACAAAAAGTTATATAACAATTTATTTACTAATGAGCGTCCCTTTTCACTTGGGGAAGGGGCTTCCTCTGACTTGTCCCGTTAGAGCAAGCTTTTTCATTATCCCTTACACTAAAGGAGTAAATCAAAAGGAAAGGAGTTTTGCCTATGGCAAAACAACAAACAGAACTACTAGCAGATGATTTGATGGCTGACTCTCTTCAGGCTGAAAATTATCTGAAGCAGGGGAGAACTTGCCCTCTGGCAACTATACAGCTAGGGTTAGAAGATTGGCTCCATCATTATTTATATCGCTACCAAAAAGCCAGTCCAGATCTGCGTTTCAAAATCTTTCTTTATTCCAGTTTCTATGACAGAAAGATTGTTCATGATATAGAAAGGGGTGAAGTGAATGAATAATAATTGGTTGGAGGTGATCTATTACACCATCATCCAGCTGGCCAAAGTCAATTATTTCAACTTGCTGATCATCTTAGCTTTCTTAGGCTATCTTCTTTTCCAGGTGTTTAAATGGCAGCGACCATCCATCAGGAGAAGTTTTAAGCGGTTCAAAGAAGTGTATCAGGATAGAGCAATACTCAAGATAAGAATTGTCCAAAAATGGAGCCGCTTTAAAGCGATTGTCACAGGGGAAGAGAAGTTTGACCGGAAAACATTCTTAAACAGTATCTTAGCTTTTATGAAACGCTTGGTAGAGATCATCCCAGCTTTTACTTTTTTACTTTTTGGAAATCTGCTTTTTCGGATAGTCTACCGCTTGCCCTTTGTCAAACAGGAACGAAAGCGATTTGACAAAGAGATGAAGCCAATCTTGTACTTCAATAGTTACCGTAGCTTGGTTCTCATGGGGTTTGGGTTTAGCTTGATTGCTTTTATGATAACTAATTATGGAGTGACAGTCTTGCGTGCTGCCATTCGCTATCTTTATTTTGCCGTGATGACTTTAAAAGATAATAGTCAAATGGTTGAATTTGATACGGACAGCCTCCTGATCCAAAATCTCCTGAATGTCCGAGTCTTTGTCCTGGCGCCTATTCTTGCCTTCCCACTTTTGATTGTCGGCTTGATTATTGCCTGGAAATCGGCCTGGGTCAATTTTGAGCAATATCGCAGTTACAATAATAATGAAGAAGGAGATGACCGTTTTGCGACGGTCAAAGAAATTCACCAACAGTATAAAAAGGTTCCTAATAAAACAACAACCTTTCCAGGTGAAGGTGGTGTGCCTGTTCTTCATGAGACAAGAAACAACTTGACAGGCCTCACGCTAGGTTCCCAAATGCTTTGGCAAAACCGTAAGTTTAGCCGTCTTCTAACTAAATCTGAGCGAGTGTTAGGCATGCTTGCAACTCCATCTGGAGATTATTATATTGAAGATGCTACTACGAACATGTTAGGGGTTGGGATTACTCGTTCAGGTAAAGGGGAAGGGCATATCGCCGTTACGATGGATATTAACAGCCGAGCTGCTATTCAGCCATCAATGATTATTGCTGATCCAAAAGGAGAGCATTATCAGTCCTCGTATAAGACGATGCGCCGCCGGGGCTATAATGTCAATGTCTTGTCCTTCCAAAATATGGATTGGTCGATGTCCTATAACCCCTTGGCTTTAGCGATTGCGGCTGCTAGAAAGGGCTACTATGAGAAAGCCCAAACCCGTGTCAATGCAGTAGCTGAAGCGATTTACCGCAAGACCAAACCAGGTACGGGAAATGGCAACGCTAAATATTGGGAAGATACCTCTATCTCTCTTTTCAATGCCATTGCGATGGCTTTGATTGATCGGGCAAGTGAGACCTTTAAAAATGGAGAGACAGATGCCTGGGATACTGTAACCGTTAGAAACGTGGCTAAATTCCTGACAGACTTAGGTTCTGAGGAAGTCTTTGTGGATGATTTGGGAGAGGTCATTGAAAACCCTGGAAAAGATCAGGCTGTAAAGAAAAAATCTAAAATTACGGTTTATTTTGACAATCTAAGAAGTATCAATCAACGTCAATTTTCTAAGTTTCGGGAAATGGCCGACCTCAATTTCAGATCGTCTGATTTTGCGGCTGAAGAAACCAAAGGCAACGTTTACTCAAGTATGATGTCAGGGATTAACCTGTTCTTGCAAGACAACATTGCCAAATTGACTTCTAAAAATTCTATTGACCTGGAGTCTGTCGGTTTCCCAAGACGCTTATCCGTCAAGTTTCGGTCTAGCTCGGCTAGTGTCATCTCCAATCAGTTTGCACATCAAACGGCCAAGGTCTCCATCTCTTCAGCGGATGGGAAGGTCATCTACGTGAAGGAAGCAGCGGCTATAGTTGATGGGGAAGGGTATTTAACTTATGCTATTGAACCTAAACTGCCTGATCAGTTCTTAGTTACGATTGACTTCAATCATCTTGATCATGAGGTTTACCGTTTCTCAGCTGAAAAAGTCTATCGCAAAAGAGACAAGATTATCTATCTGGATGAGTACACCAAGAAACCAGTCTTGGACTCAATCAAGGTGACCGTTCTTGATAAACAAGCGGGGCACTTGCTTCAGGAAGAAGATATTGAGCTGATTTATTCTGACAGCCCAACCATTATCTACCTAGTGACGCCACCTAATCGGGCTGAATATAACGGCATCGTATCCCTCTTTCTTGACCAGCTGTTTAATGCCAATTATGAGCTGGCTTTGTCAGCTGGGAGAAAATGTGTGAACCGCATCCTTCACATTCTGGATGAGTTCACCAACAACCCTGCCATTCCTCATATGGATAAGAAAATTTCCATCTGTTTGGGACAGAATATTTTGTACTATTTGTGGATCCAAAACTTGGAACAGCTGGATAATGAATACGGAGAGAAAACAGCTACAACGATTAAAGAGAATTGTTCTTTAACGATTTATATCAAATCTACTAAACCTGCTACCAATGAATATTTCAGTAAAGAAATTGGCTATCGCACAATTACTAAGCGTCGCCGATCCAGCAATATCCTGGATGAAGCCAATCCAAACGTAGCGATTGAAAATCCACGTCAGGAATTGCTGACGCCAACTCAGCTAGCCAAGCTCCAAGAGGGAGAAGCGGTCATTCTACGTGGAGTCAAAGGTCGGGATAATGCAGGCCGTAAAGTGACAACAGATCCAATCTTCTTGCACGAAAAGACCAGTCTTCCGTATCGATATATGTTCCTTCAGGAAGAGTTTGACCAGTCTATGACTTTTGCGGATATTCCAGTGGAAAGTCCGCACCGCAATCTTGACCTACAAGAAATAGCTGTAGGAGCTCAGAGGAGCTTTGATAATATCATTGACTGGCGGAGAGCACTAAGCAATCGGATTGGCTCAAACAGCGGGGAAACAGCCAAATTAGCGACTCGCTATCAAAAAGGGAAGCCGTCTCCTAACCAGCAATTCTCCTCTCCAGCTGAAATGATTGAGGCTGCAGCTGAAGAAATTCTCTATGACGGCTATCAGTATGAGGATATGGATGAATATGAGGATCTGTTTGCAGATGATGTGATGTAAGATGAGGTATAATGAATTGTATAATAAGTTATATACCTTTTGCATAAACAAGACATATCTGCTATAATAAACTCAATAAAAGATAGGAGAAGTACTCATGAAAATGAAAAAGATATTTGGTGTTGTGTTGCTAGGTTTCATGGCTGTGCTCCTTGTGGCCTGCGGCCAAAAATCCGCTGAAGATATTGTGAAAACAGAATTGAAGGACAGTTATACTGGATATTCTAAGTCTTCAAGTTATCAAGGTTTGATGTTTATTCAAGGAGGAGACGTATTAGAATTTAACAAAAAAGAGAACAGTATTACTAATTCTAATGGTGAGAAAATCTATTTTTCAGTTTTGGGAAAAAATGATATTCCTTCTGATACGAAAGGGGTTATTACCAGTTTGGAAAGCGATTTAAAAGATACAGATAATTTTACGATTATAACTGGACGTAAACCAAAACCTACTGTCAAAGATTCAGAAGGTGCATATCAAATCGCTTTATCAGATGGCGGGAAAAAGATCAGAATATTTGAGCTCAGTAGAAGCCAACGTGATTATGGTTATTATGATTTCAAAGGCCAAACTGAATAATTTTAAAAAGGTCTCAGGTGCTCTGAGGCTTTTTATTTTTACACTGAGTTGTCCTCTTAGAGCATGTTTTTTGATTATCCTTTAGACTAAAGGAAACAAAAAGAAAGTAGGTGCTTTTATTGGAATACAAAACTTTTTCTGATTTCATGAATGTAGTCGGAGATATAAACGGAGATTTGAATGGTGAGAAAGCGGAGAAACTAGCTACATTTTATTCTTATTGGAGTAACTATTTAGAGCCAACCCCTGCTTTCATGGCTTTCTTAGCTTATTTCCCAGGAGGTATAGCTAAAGCTCTTTATCAGATTTCAGCTAGTCTTGAACATGTTTTCAATAATATGTTTAAACTGTTTGGATTATTTGGTTATTTAGGAGACACTAATACAGTTATAGGACAATTCTTTCATTGGTTTCAACTTTTAGGTACCGTTATATTCAGCTTAATTTTAGTCGTTTCGGCTATTACAGGTGTCTTTACAAAGCCCGTTAAATATAAGGGAGTCATTACTAATTTTCTTTTGGTGACATTTGTAACGGCTGTTTTGCCTATGGCTTTAACCTCAATTGCTTCAGTAGTGGCGCAAGATGCTATGTCAGTTCAAACTGTGTCTAGTGAGGCTCCAAGTGGAAGTGAGAAATATTCTTCTTTATCTATCCAACCAATGAAAAATAATGTGGTAGATTTGAAAGTGTTGATAGATAATGATTTTTCAACTGAATTATTTCCGATGGATTCGTATGGTTATATAAAACCAATAAAGAAGGGCTCTAAGCCTGTAAATAAGATTACTGATAGTACAGATAAAAGAGATACTGCTGACTTTGCGACACGAATTGATTTTGGAGCGACATTTGGAACCACTAATACTAAATTGTTAGATGATATGGAAAAAAAACACAAAGGTATCAAAGGTCTCCTCCTTCATAAACTTGATTCCAGTCAAAACGGCGTTGAAACAATCACTGAGCATAGATTTATCAGTCAACTGAGTGCTTTCGAGTCAGTTTATCTACGCTATAAAGTAAATTGGATTGGAATGTTTATGCAATATATTATTCTGATTATTCTATTGGTTAGTATGTCAATAAAATTTGTAAAATCAGTGTTTGACATCATCGTTGAAGCGATGATCTCGCCAATTCAGGGCTATTCATCCCTTTCAAATTCTAAGAAGTATAAAGAGCTGCTTCGGACAATCGTTGGAGCCTTCGCTGGTATTTTCTTTGAAGTTGTCATCATGCGGGTGACGCTGGAGATCTGCCGTGACCTTCCTACCCTATCTGTTTCTGCTATTACCAAGCTATCAGGTGGTTTCTTCGATGGCTTAAACATGTGGGAACAATGTTTGGCTGCTGGGCTTGTTTATATCGGCGTATTCTTTGCGGCTATGCAAGGAGTGAGCATGATTGAACGCTGGCTGGGAGTCTCAACAGGCCACAGCGACACCGCACAACAGCTTCTCGGAGCCATGATGATGGGGAATGCCTTTGCGACTGGTGCAGGCTCCCTGGCTCATGGAGCCATTGGTGCTGGTCAATTCGGTATAGATATGGCTAAGAAAGTTCCAGGTGCACTGGCGACAGGAAGCAAAGTGATTGGCAATAGCTTAGCAGCGACTGGCGGCGGATTAAGAGGTATGGCTAATGCCGTCAAAGACCAAGGTCTTTGGAACACGGCCAAAGGCGGTGTAAGCAATGCGGTAGATTTGGCGGATGCCATGGCCAAACAGGGAGCTGGCAAGCTTAAAGAAGTGACGGATAATCTTGATCAGAAAGCCTTAAATGCTCAAAATGCAGTCTATAAGGGGCTGAAAAATGATGCCGTTGTCCCTGAACCAGGATTTAGTCGAGATGGTGACTACACTTTGAACCCTTCAGGTCAATATGGTGGAGAACCGCTCTTCTCAGATGATGCAAGCTCCCCTTCACCAAGTGGCGGAGTGACGGATCCGACGGTATCTCCAACTCCATCAGAAGAAGCATCATTTCAGGGAGTGAGTGATCCAACACCTCCTCCAAACCCTTCACCTGCGAAAAGCAACTTCCAGCAGTCTATGTCCCAGATGAACTATATGAGCCAACAGATGCAGCAGGCAGGCCAACGAATGCAAGGCCAAAGTCATATCAGAGGGGCCGAGATTGACGAAACAGAGGAGTAAGTGACTATGATTGAGCTCAAAGATAAAGTGGTGGTCATCACAGGAAGCTTGAGGCCACTGACCCGAAATGAAGCAGTAGCCTTTCTCACTGAGAGAGGAGCTACCGTTCAAGGGTATGTGTCCGCTCAAACACAAATTTTAGTAGCGGGACATAAGCAACTGGATCTCTTTAAACCTGATCGCCGCTCTAAGAAATATGAAGCCGTTTTGAAGCGAATAGAGGAAGGGCAGGAGATTACCATTCTATCTGAAGAATCCTTCTTCACTATCGTGAAAGAGTCTCAGGAGTGAGGCTCTTTTTTGCCGTTCTATTTGTCAGACAGTGTGTAATAAAATGTATAAAAAGATATATAACTTTATAGCTATTATAGATCCATTATCTTCCAGCTGGAAAAGGGTTGCTGCGGTGACTTGTCCCCTTAGAGCACGCTTTTGAATTATCCTTTACACTAGGATTATCAATGATAAAGGAGAAGAAAATATGAACGAAAAGTACGGTGTCCCTAGGGACATCAATGCGAAAGTTAAAATCATCGGGCTGTTCATGGCAGATATTGTTTTTGTCGGCGGTTCAGCGGTTGCGGCTCTTTCTATTGGCACGAAGATATTTCCAACGAGCCAGTGGCTTCAGTTGTTGGCTTTTATCATTCTAACGCCTATCATGTGCTTGTATTTGGTTTTGCCGACCAACGGCGGGAAGAAAAACTGGCAGAGTATGTATCTTTTCTTCAGACGCCGTCGCAAACGCTATATCAGTATCAATTACCAACGATCTAAGAAAGAGGAGGAAAACCACCAATGGCACTAAAACATCACTCATCAGCCCCTCAGGAGAAACGCCCTTTGGGGCGTCAAATCCGCCAAGCTAAAGAATTTAAACAGGAATACTTTGATCTCCACTCCTGCGTCGAGCTTCTGGATACAAAAAAGATTATCAATAATCAGAAGGCCTATATTGAACTAGTGGACTTTGGCTATTTACAGTTTCTGGAAATACCAGGTAAAGACCTAGGTTCCCTTTCTTATAATGAAATCCGCCGTACCTTGGATAATTTTGAAAAATGGCTGACAGATTTTAATACGGATATTCAGGTCGAAACCACAACGCTTCCCACCAATACGGATACGCAGATTATGGATCTTAGGCATCATCTGAGCCTGGTTCGCCAAGAGAAAGCGAAGTTTCTTCCTGAAGAAAGACGGTATTTGCAGCTGAAAGACCGTGAAGAATGGTTAATCTCTCAAATCCAAACTGAGGAAAATATTCAACAGGAAATCTATAATACAGAATTTATACTTTGGCTTTTTGCTCCAACGACATCAGAACTGGATAAGTTAGTGCGTAAAGCGAAAACTTACGGGAATAATGACTTTGTTCCGCAGGAAGTGACAAAGACAAAGAAAATCCAGATTATAAAGCAATTTAACAACATGAATGAAAAAGTATAGGAGGTTCTTATGCCAGAATTATCAAAACGCCGCCAACGCCAACTGAAAGCGGATGGCTATGACTTAGTTTTTCTCAGCCAAATCCAACCCCAAGGAAATATTGATTTTGCTAGTAATGACCGCTGTTGGACGAGTGGGGACGGCTATCATACCGTATTACACATTTATCAATATCCATCTGAAGATCTTGACCAGTTCTGGTTATCCGATCTCATGCTCATCCCTGGAACACGAGCCTTTCTCTCTACTTATCGAGAAAACAACAGGGTACTTCGTCAAGAAATTACAGACTCCATTGAGGAAAAATCAACCCGTATCACAGGAAATAGTAAGTTAACGGCTAACCAACAAGAATTGGATGAAATCCAAGACTTGCAGGAGCTGAACCGTGAAATAACAAAGAAAAACATCTCTATGTTGGGAATGTATGTGAGAATCTTTGTTTCCGCTTCGACTAAGGAAGAGCTTTTCCGCAAGGTGGAGGAGATAAAAGACAAGACCTCTAACTTTAAATCAACCATCCTCTCAGGTGAACTGGACTTTGAATACCATGCTCCGTTTATCCCAGCTCAGTATCAGATTGACCTTCCTAACCGTCGCCGTGGGATCCCTGTTAAGGCACATGACCTGGCAGGTGGCTATTTCTTCAATCATACCAAATTGGAAGATAAACGAGGCGTCTATATGGGTTGGACGCCAACCCGAGGAGCCGTCAACTTTAATTTCTTAGAACGGGATGAACGTCGAACCCGTTCCTTTATGATTATCTCTGGCAACCCTAAAATGGGCCAGCGATCCTTTCTTCTCAAACATACAGATGGCCTGTATGCCAAAGGCAATTTCATCCGAAATTTTGATGCCAATGGCACGTTTCTGGATCAGACCCGTAAACAACACGGCCTGATTTTAGACCTCTCAGGTGAAGCTAATCGGATCAATATCTTTCAGGTCTTTCCGACTGTAACGAATGAAGAAGGAATGGAGGTAGACAAGAAGAAATCGTACAACCTGCATATTGAGAAGCTCAAGAATATCTTCAAATTGCTGAATGATGAAGCTACCGGCGATGACTTGACTAGCCTTGGCCAGATTTTAAACGAATTTTATATCGAGGAAGGTCTCTGGGCTCGTAATCCTACGTTGAACCCTGAAAAGCTAAAGGCAACCGAATTGGTTGCGGAGGAATACCCTATTTTATCTGACTTTGTGATGTACGTAGAGGACTATCAAGATAAGCTTCAGAGTAAAAAGCATACTAATAAGATTGAATTGAGCTCTGTTAATCGTATCTACAATACATTTAATGAGCTGCTGACGACCAATGCCGATATGTTTGAAGGGACAACCGAATTTCAGGATATTTCAACAGAGCAGGTCGTGACCTTTGACCTGTCGGGGCTCAAAGCCATACCAAACTTGCTGAATGCGCAGATTTTCTCAGTTTTGTCTCTTGTCTCGGCGGATATTGTCAACCACGGGAAGCGATGCAAACAGATCCTAAAGGCTTCACCTGAGAAAAGCGAGATGGATATGCCTCACTATATTGTCAATATTTCTGAGGCACAAACTCTCATAAACCCTAAGTATGAAAGTAGCGTAAAACTGCTGGCAGATATTATTGACTCCATGGGTGAGAACTTCGCTGGCGTGGTCTTGTCAGTAAATTCCCTTCGAGGCATCCTCTTTGAGTCAGGAAGTGCTACATATAAGGATCCTTACGTGACAGCTGTTCAGCGGATTTTTGGTTTGATGCAGTATCGGGTATTTGCTCAAACGGATGATACCAGCGTACCGCTTTTGGCCAATGCGTTATCAGGATCTATGAACCAGTCAGAATTGGAAACTTTACCAAGACTGACGAAAGGTCAGCTGTTCATGAATATTTCCAGCGTAGGGAATATTGTCTTTAACCAGCAGCTGTTAGCCCCTGAAACAGAACGCTATGGTGGACTCCAGTAATCAGAAAGGAAGAAAGAATGTCACGCAAAAACGATGGATTAGGATTTTTTGGACGTAAGAAAAAAGCATTTGATGAGTATGTGTTGATCAGAAAAACCAGAATGAAAACTGAACGGGATTATTTTGCTTCTGAAGGAGAATCAGACCCTGAACGGTTAGAGGCTCAGAAAGCTCGTGATCAGGAGTTTATCAATAGTCTCAAGAAGGTTGCGATTGGCTTTATTATCTTTTTGATTTTCTATGTTCTTTTAAAAACAGTCCTGGGTCTCTGGTAGAAAGAGAGGGAGTCTGTGAAGAAACTTTTTGTATGGAAAATCGGGCTCACGCTAGGAGCTTTTATCATCTTGGTGATGATGCTGACAAGTATATTGGCTGGAGTATTTGGTGCCGTGTTTCGCAGTAGCTCAAAAGATTGTAGCTCTAGCTCTGATACCCAGGTTACTTCTTCAGGTGAAATCCCTTCAGGGGATGGCTCGATTGATGATTTTGTTAAGAAGCATGAAGAAGCCTATATCAACTCCTGGAAAGCAGGTGGTTTCCTACCGTCTGCTTCTATCACTCAGACGATGATAGAAAATGGTTTTAACTTCTCCAATCCAAACGGTACCTCCTTTTGGATGGCTCACAATATGGGCGGAGTTAAAACCTCTAGTAAAAGTAATTTCCCAGTCACGCTTGCGACTTATGGGGAAGATAGTGTTGACTTAAGCGGTACCAAGCCAGGTGCCAACGTCGGAGATGGAACTGGCGGAGCTTATACTTGGTTTTCCAGCTATGATGCAGGGATTGTAGGGAAGGCAGAGTTCATGGCTCACCAGACCCTCTACACAGCCGCTATCAATAATACAGATGGAAAGAGTACCTTAACTGCGATTGCGGACGGTGGCTGGGCAACAGATGGCACTTATAAGACTAAACTGCTTGCTATGTATGATACTCTGGGTACGAAGTACAAGTGGCTGGATGACAAAGCTATTGCTGCTCACGGAACTAAACCTTATAAGGGCAGTACAACGACAGCCGCTTCAGAAGCTCCCAACACTTCTTCAGCTGAGGATAGATCCAGCGATAGCGACACTGATTGCAGCGATGATGACAGTTCAGGTGGAGTATCTGATGGGACAGGAACTGTTCCAGGGGATGCAACAGCCTGGGGCTATAGTCCTGATAATCTTCCAGCCAGTCTGAAACAATACATCATCGATCCAAAGAGTTTGGGGATGGAATATGCTTCTTCTCAAGGCTGGTATGTGACAGGCTATGGGCCTAGCTTAGATGGCCAGTGTGTAAACTTAACTATCAGCTTAGGAAATCATCTTTGGGGTCACTCTGGATCTGTCTCAGGGAATGGGAAAGACCAGGCGTCATCTTGGGCCTCTATCTTCGGAAATAGCGTCAAAACAACCCCTAAGAAGGGCGCTATCTTCTCTACTCAAAACGGAGGAGGCGGCTATGGACATACAGGTATCGTCTGCCATGTCTTTGAAGATGGTTCTATCCTGATTGTTGAACAAAACACGCCAATCAGTGGATGGGACTATTTCCAAAAGCCCTACACATGGGATTATCGGATTTGGAGTCCCGCCCAACAAAAGGCAGAGATTACCACCTTTGCTTATCCAGATAATAAGTCACCAAAATTTGGAAACTAGAAGGAAACAAGAATGAAGAAAAGGATTAAAGATAACATGGTATTTATTATTGCAACAGCTCTCTTAATCGCTTTAGCTGGTGTTGGTATCTACCGATACTTGACCAAAGAAAAATCAAAAGAGGACCCTAAAACAGAGCAAACAGAGCCCTCAAAAAAGAAGGAAACAGTTTCTCCATCTGAAGAGGAGACAGTGGATGAAAAGAACCATCGAACGGCTAAATTGAAGCTGGAACATCCCTATAGCCAAGCAGATGATGTCCAAACGCAATCAGTGGCTGCGGCTTTTGATGAGGCAGTGATGGACATTCAAAAGTCTAAAACTCTTGCTGATGTAAAAGGGACGATTGAAAATCACCTCTCCATGACCGATAACGCTATGATACAAACCTTTGCGATGGCAATTTTAGTCAATCAATACACCTATCAAAAGGCAAAACTAGAAGTCAGCCCTTCAGAGAGTGACGATGTGGTTCAATTCTTGGTGGTGTTGACTAAAGAGAATGAAGAGAATTGTTATTTTATTGGAAACTTCAATACCACAGTCAATCAAATCCAATTGAAAGCCTACATTGGCGGGAATATCGGAGCGACATTTGGCTAAGTTGTGACATAAGAACATGGATAACAAAATGAATAATTAAGTATATAAAAAAATACACAATAAGTTATATAACTTATTGTGTATTTTTTATTGACAAATCTTTTGCGTAGTCGTATAATAGAAGCATGGAACAATATCAAAAATGATGAAAAGCAAAGGAGTCTTAGATGAAGATACAAACAATAAATCTGGGAAAAGGCGGCGGTGGGAAAACCACGGATACTTTTAATGAGGGAGATTGGATGGCACGTCTAAAGGGATTGAGAGTTTGTCTAATTGACGGCGCCTGGGAATGCAATCTAACCCGCACTTTTGACGTGACCAGCGAAAAGACCATTTATGATATTTTTACGACTGGAGAGTATGAGATTGTTCAAATTTCTGAAAATCTCAGTTTAATCTGCGGAGATGAGCGTCTAACAGATGAGCAGCTGGATCTTGGCAATCGAAATAATAAATACTTGCAACTCTTTATGTGGTTTAGTGAGCACTATGAGGAGCTGGCCGCTCAGTTTGATGTGATCCTGATTGATACCCATAATGACGAAAGTTTGGTGACGGCCAATTTTATTGCCGTTTCGGATATGGTCTTAGCGGTATCCGATGCTTCTCTCAACGGTTTTCGGGCTTGGTTGTCTCTGAAGAAATTTGTCGAGTTTATCAAGAATGAAGCAATCGAGGTCATTTCTAAAAAGAGCTATGTCACAGCGGAACCTTATCTGATTGGCAATAAAATTAAGTACGTTGGCCAAAATGTGACAGATACCTGTAAGCAGTTTTTAGAAGTTGTGGAAGAAGATCCTGCTTACCTGGGTTCTATCCAGGAGAAAGAACTGATGGCTAAAAGTTTGGTCATTGGCCAAAGCGTCTTTGAACAACGTGAAAAGATGACAGACAGTCAAAAAGAAGCTCATCGGAAATTTTATGATAATATGGATTATGTCTATGAAAATATATTAAGAGTATTAGAAGGAGAAACCGTATGACAGAAAATCGTTTTGCCCAGGTAAAAGAAACCTTTAAGCCCTCACCTGAGAAAGTGAGAGCAACACACCAAAAGAGCACCCGCAACTCTAAAAAGGCTGCGTCTAACTATAATAAGAAAGGCCGCTATCCTTTTTCCTTACACCAAGATGTCCGCTATGACAAGCTGGAGGAGTTGGTGGAATACCATCAAGCTAAATCAGCTTCAGATTATTTAGAAAATCTGATCATTCGGGAGTGGGAAAGGATGCAGCGAAAGCTTAAAAAGTAAGGAGATAAGCTTATGATTATCCTGAATATGAAAAACTTAGTTCGACTGTTCTTCATCTTTCTGGCAGCGGTGGCTGTCTTTGTCTTTTATAAATCCTATGGCTTAAGCATGCTGTTCTTGCTCACTGTAGGGCTGCTGGCTCTGAAGTTTGTACCAGTCTTGGTTCTTCCTATTGCCCTTATTGCTATAATGGTTCATTTTACAGGGGACTTCTCCTTTATAGCAGACTCCATTGTAGCTATTCTCCTAGTCATCCCCTGCTCAATGATTGCTTATCCAGTCTTTGAACGTCTGGTGAACTCTATCCAAAAGAAAAAATAAAATAAGAAAATGAGCTTCATTACAAGTGAGGCTCTTTTTTATTTAAGGTCTATTAGTTGAAAAAAGAGGTAAAAATTGATTAAAATAGATTTTAATTTAACTTTCAAGGAGAGTGTTAATGACTGTTTTTGATGAAAGAGGATTAAAGGATCAATTATTTGCGCAAAATGCGAAAGATGTTTATGAGAGCATTGTTCAGTACGATGAAGAGATGGTTCCCATCATGAAAGCCAGAGGTTATACCTGTATTCACTCAATGGAGCGGACGGTTGCCTTTACTTTTGGAGAGATTACCTTCAGACGCCGTCGGTGGAAGAAAGGGGGTGAGTGGGTCGTTCCTGTTGATGAGAAACTAGGCTTGTCTAAAAACACCCGCTTCTCCTGGGAGTTTATGTATCAGGTAGCCTGCCTCTCTACCTTGATGCCTTATGATAAGGTCATCCAGGTTATTCAGTTGACTTATCATATCCGTATCACCAAGCCGATTGTTGTGAAGGCTGTCAAACTTTGCGATGAACTTCTGAAAGAGAAAGCAGATTATCGCTTTTATGGAGATGAAGAGGCTCAAGAAAAGCGTGCTGTCGATGTGATTTATATTGAAGGAGATGGGGTTATGGTGAAAGCGAGTGATCAGGAAGATCCTAGTCGAAACTATGATCTCTCTCATTTTGTCATTCACACGGGAAGCAAAAAGGTGGGAAGTAACCGCTTTGAACTCCAGGGGAAAAAAGAGTTTATCTCCTTAGATAATCGATCGGCGAGAGATCAAGTGCTAGACTATCTATATAACCACTTTGACATTCAGGAAGAAACTATCCTGATTACCAATTCGGACGGCGGTCATGGCTATACACCCTATATCTTTAAAGAGATAGCTAAAGCCCTAAAGGTAAAGCGCCATGAGCACTTCTGGGACGCTTACCATGTCAACCAGAAGCTGAAGCTTGCTTTTAGGCCTTATGCAGAAGAACTCATGGATTTAGCTTTCCAGGCGATCAAGCAGCACGACAAAGAAAAGCTGTGGACTGTCCTTGATACGACAGAGGGCTTCCTGTCCACAGAAGAGGAGGAAGAAGAGTTTGAACACTTTAAAAACAAGCTCCTTCAAAATTTCCAATACACCAAACCAGCTAATTTGAGGGGACTGAGTTCTTCGGGAATTGGGGTTATGGAAAGCCAGCACAGAAAAGTCACCTATCGCATGAAAAAGCGAGGCATGTACTGGACGGTACTAGGTGCTCAGACCATGAGTCAAATGATTGTTCTCAATTATGAAGACGGCCTACGTGAGCTTTTCTTTGGCTCCTGGCGGAAGGAATATCAGGAAATGATGGATCTTGAAGGGGTAACTGGAGGGACAATTAAGATTAAACAGAACAAGATAAAACGTCGTTATTGCTTGCGTAATTTCCGTTATCCTTCTAAACGTCGTCTTAGAAAATAGTAAGTTGTACAATAAAGTATATAATAAGTTATATAATAATCGCTTTTTCAAAAAAGTGTTTTTTCTGCTGTTTTTTTACAGAAAATACTTGCATAGTGGGTACTTGTGTGCTATAATACTTATTAAATAAATCGAATAAAAAAAGACGAAAGGTGCGTCAACACCTTCCGCCTTACCGAGTAAGAACTCGTCCTTCTTACTCAGTCTTCATCTAATGATACAGGATAAAGTCCATTCTGTCAAGACTGAGCAAGAAAAATGTTCAGTCTTTTTTGCACTCCTCGGTCAAAGTTCTCCTTTCATATTACAAGAAATGGGCTTTCTAAAAAATTCTACCACATACCCATGTTTCCTCCTGCTCGAAAGGCCTTGAAATTTATGATAAAATAAGGAAATGACAAAACCTTAAAAGGAAGCCTTATGAAAAAAATAAATGAATCCTATAAACTCATCGTCTTTGCGGCGCTTGCTCTGGCTCTGGTTCTCTATATCGGGAACATCTGGTCGGGCCTGCAAAGCCTGACGTCAGTATTTTCACCCATTATCTTGGGTGGAGTCCAAGCCTTTATCTTTAATGTCCCGATGAAGAAGCTGGAAGACTTCCTAGACAAATGCCGTGTCCCGCAAAAGTTGCAGCGCAGTCTGGCCTTGGTTTTGGAGGTGCTGATTTTAGCTCTCATCATGACGGGGATTGTCTCTATCGTCGTGCCAACTCTGACCACAGCGGTCAATCAGCTGAGTACGACCATCGGCAAGGTAGCGCCTCAGCTAGCCAAGTGGTTGCAGCAGTCTGGCTTGCTTTCCTCTAGCCAGCTGCAAGATTTGACCAAGCAACTGCAAAACAGCGATATTGTCAACAGAGCTATCTCTCTTCTGGGCAGTCTGACAGGCAATATCTCTGCTATTTTTGGCAATTTCTTTTCTGTCATCATGTCCATCTTTCTCATGTTTGCTTTTTTGAGCAGCAAGGAGCATTTGCAGACGATTACGAGCCGTCTTTTGCAGGTTTTACTTCCTGAGAAGGCTGTGAAGCGCATATCATACGTAGGATCTGTCATTGTTGAGACCTATGATAAGTTCCTGATGGGGCAGATGATTGAGGCTGTCATTGTTGGTGTTTTGGTCTTTATCGCCTACTCTCTGACAGGCCTGCCTTATGCGGCCTTGACAGGAGTTCTGGCTGGAGTGCTCTCTTTCATTCCCTACATCGGGCCTTTCTCAGCTTGTGCTCTAGGAGCTATCTTTATCTTTACCGATAGCCCTTGGAAAGCCCTCCTTTCTATAGCAGTCTTTCAGCTGGTGCAGCTGATTGAGGGCAATATCATCTATCCGCGCGTGGTCGGCCAGTCCGTCGGTCTCCCAACTCTCTTTACCCTTGCTGCAGCCCTGATTGGGGGTAACCTCTTTGGTTTGGTCGGCATGATTTTCTTCACGCCTATCTTTGCAGTTATCTATCGTTTGGTTAGAGAGTTTGTTGTGGAGAAGGAGAAGGAGGAGAGGAATGAAAGTGGAGAAGTTGCCTAATTACTTAGCCGATAAATTTGCAAAAATAGGAGCTTAATTATGAAATGGACTAAAACAAAAATAGTTATTACCTTGGGAATAGTATTACTCTCATCTTTACTGACTTGGGCTCTCTACCTCTACTGCAATAAACAATATTACGGACAATTCCATAAGTATACAGGTAAAGCAAAGATTGATGATTATGAAATCATTGCGGATGGTGCAGGTGTCATTGTCCATTGGGTTTCAACAACCCCAGAAGAAGATAAAAAGATGGCTGAGTTCGGTAGTTATGCTTCTTACAAAATTGACCAAAGCAGCTCTCACTATATTCTGCGACAGAATGTTAAACTGAAAGAGCTCCCCTTTCGTTTGATGGAAAGACCATCTGACGGTGCCTATTGGACTCTTAGTGTCTATTATATTAATGATAAAAAACTTGAAGAAGAAAAGGAGATAGATCTCTATAAAGTTGTAGAGAATTACAATTCTAATTATTTACCAGCAGAACTAGGAGGAATTTACACTTGGCAGGGTCAAGACTATTTAAAAATTCGGATACGAGATTTAGAGAATCCTCAAGAAACAAGGCCGCTTTTCCTTAATCTAAAGAGTAGAAAATTGGAAGAAAATGAGATTTTAGCTCAAGACTACGTGAGAAAACCTTTTATAAAGCAAGCGACTAATTGGGATCAAAAAGCAAGTGGCATTTATACCACTACTCCTGGTAGAGAAGTGTTGATAGATAAATCCGTTTTAGGACAGACTCAGTTTGATAGTAGTTCGAAGGCTTACAAGCTTTTAGAAAAAAAAGGAACAACAGTATATTTATTAAACTCGAAGAACAGTGCAGAAGATTTTAGTCGAGAAGCAGCTGTCTACAGTCTATTTATGCCGGATACTGTGAATGTATATGAAGCTGTAACCATTCCTCCAGAGGTGTCTGTTGACAGTCAGGAACATATCGTCAACTCCAAAGAAGAGTTTGACAGGTACTATGATATTGAAAAGGCTAAAAAGGCTTACCACGAAACAGAATAAGCAAGACAAGTTATTATGAAACCAGCGAAAATAAAAATCGCTGGTTTTTCTTTTTCCAAGGTCATAATTTCTACCTATAGCAAACAATAATCTCAGTCAATAGTGTTGTTAAAATAGGGCTTTTGGATTGGTTGATGAAGTTGGTTATAGTTTTAGGCTATATCAAACTCTGGGAAATTCCAATTATACAGAGGGCGGATTTTCTGTTAAGATAGTTTCAACAACAATTTTTGGAGGACGTTTATGTCAACGACTATCATTGGTTTCCCTCGTTTGGGTGAATTCCGCGAATTAAAATTTACAACTGAAAAATACTTTAGAAATGAAATCTCAGCAGACGAACTCTTGGCAGCAGCGAAAGACTTGCGTGCGAAGCACTGGAACATTGTCAAAGAAAAAGGCATCACTGAAATCCCATCAAATGACTTTTCTCACTACGATAACTTCCTAGATGCAGCTTTCCTCTTCAACGTGGTTCCTGCTTCTGTTCAAAACTTGGACTTGACTGACCTTGAGCGCTACTTTGCTTTGGCGCGTGGTTACCAAGGAGAAAAAGGGGATGTGCGTGCCCTTCCGATGAAGAAATGGTTCAACACCAACTACCACTACATCGTTCCTAAATTTGAAAAAGACACTCAAGTAAAATTGGCAGGTCACAAAATCTTTGATGAGTTCCAAGAAGCCAAAGAACTTGGTCTTAACACTCGTCCAGTACTTGTAGGACCATTCACTTTCCTTCAATTATCAGACTTTGAAGAAGGCGTGAAAGCAGAAGATTTCGTAGACAGCTTTGTGGCTGCTTACCAAGAAGTTTTTGCGAAATTAGCAGCCCTTGGTGCGACTCGTATCCAATTGGATGAAGCTGCTCTTGTCAAAGATTTGACAGCTGAAGAAAAGGCTCTCTTCTTGAACCTTTATAACAAACTCTTGTCTGACAAGAAAGGTCTTGAAGTCTTGCTTCAAACTTACTTCGGAGACGTTCGCGACGTTTACACTGACCTTGTAAACTTGCCAGTTGACGCTATCGGACTTGATTTTGTCGAAGGTAAGAAAACTCTTGAATTGGTTAAAGGTGGTTTCCCAGCTGACAAGACTCTCTATGCAGGCATCGTCAATGGTAAGAATATCTGGCGCAATAACTATGAAAAGAGCTTGGCTGTTCTTGAGCAAATCCCAGCTGAAAACATCGTATTGACAAGCTCATGCTCACTTCTTCATGTGCCATTTACAACTGCTAATGAAGAATTTGAACCAGCTATCTTGAACCACTTCGCTTTCGCTGTTGAAAAATTGGATGAACTCCGTGACTTGGATGCTATCCGCAATGGTCAAGGTGCAGAAGCGCTCGCAGCCAACAAAGAACTCTTTGCGACGGAGCGTGTGGGTGAAAATGCGGAACTTCGTGCGCGTATCGCTGGATTGACAGATGCTGACTACACTCGTTTGCCACTCTTTGCAGAACGTGAAGCTATCCAAGAAGAAGCTTTCAAACTTCCAGCTCTTCCAACAACAACCATCGGTTCATTCCCTCAAACCAAGGAAGTCCGTGCTAAACGCTTGGCTTTCCGCAAGGGTGAGCTGTCAGCAGAAGACTATGATAAGTTCTTGGCTGAGCAGATTGATGAATGGATCAAATGGCAAGAAGAAGTTGGCTTTGACGTGCTGGTGCATGGTGAGTTCGAGCGTAATGACATGGTTGAGTACTTCGGTCAAAACCTGTCAGGTTACCTCTTCTCTAAGAATGGTTGGGTACAATCATACGGTATGCGTGGGGTGAAACCACCAATCATCTGGG
>ERZ773043.96-NODE-96-length-44461-cov-21.893393_pt1 | contig 44461 bp, 20 predicted proteins | sample MGYA00580636_ERZ773043 | MGnify/ENA primary metagenome ERZ773043 (study PRJEB29015, sample SAMEA2737992) | human oral metagenome | biome: human oral; feature: human-associated habitat; material: dental | place: China | collected 2065 ...
GCAGCCAGCACCCACCAATAGAAACCGCCAGTTACACCATTAATCGGACAGACCCCTTCAGGGCCTCATCCCGATCCAGGGGTACTCGTACCGTCTAGCCAGTGATGACCAGGCGGTCACCTCTTACCTCTACCTTGGCCTCCTTCAGGGGGCGCTCAGCGGGGCCGCACAACGGATGGCCGTCCGACAGCGCAAACACACTGCCGTGCGCAGGGCAGCGGATACCCTTGCTGGTCACCTCGTTCACGGGGCGCATCTGGTGTGTGCAGTTCTTGCGGAAAGCATGGAAAACACCTGCCGTAGGCTGGGTCACGACGTAGGGGCCGTTCGCGAGGACAATGCCCCCGCCGACGGGGACATCGGCAATATCAACCTTGCTGCCGGGTGTCAGTGCGTTCGACAGACTTTCAAGAAAACTCATTATCTCTCCGATTCTAGTGCTTGGGTGAAATAGGTCTCGAATGGCTCCCGTCGCCCCGCCGTGTACCACTGTTCCAGGCTTGTGAAGTAGACGCCGAAAACCAGACTCCGCACCTCGACCGAGGTGCGGAGAGGGTCATTGCCCTGCTCTATGAGGGTAGAAACCAGTTGAGAGCACAACTGGTCCAGGGTGGCCAGCACCGCACACCGTACGTCCGGCTCCTCGATCACCCACTTGAGTCCTCGCCATTCGTTACCGGCAACCAGAGCGAGAATGTCCTCAGCCAAGTGGCTGCTGCGCACCGCCTTTAGGTCTAGACGATCGTCGGTCGGCAGGGCGGTGAACAGCCCTTCTTTCGTCTGGAAGAGCCGGTAGAAGGTCGACGGTGCGACTTCTGCCGCGTGGGTGATCTCGGTGATCGTGACCTCGCGGTATCCCTTTGCTTCGAAGAGGGCAATCGCGACGTCTTGGATGTGCTCCATCGTCAACCGGCGGTTGCGTTCCCTGAGTGAGACCATGGACAAACTCTAGCAAAGTTGCTACTCTGTCGGTAGTACAATCGAACATGAAAGTTACTACTTCGTTTTAGGAGGAGTTATGTCAAAGTTCACTCCTGCAGTTGCCTACAGCGGTGCCGCCGTCTCGGCGGTACTCGCTGTCCTCGCTATCGTTGATCAGGTGAGTACACACTGGACCCGTAGTGACGTGGCGAGTCACTACGGGAGTCACGGCTTGGACCCGGATCCCAACCTGCTGACGATCCTCCTCACGGTCTCGTTCCTCTGTGCAACGCTATTTTTTGCTCTGGGAGTGCGTGCTCAGTTGCGTGGCAGGAAAGGGGTCGCCCGCGGGCTGGCGATCACCATTGCGGTCTGCGGTCTTGCCTTCGCTGCCCTGGCGACGTTCTCGTCCGAATATGGCGGGCCGGTGATGGTCATGCTCTGGCGTGTGCTGCCGTGGGTTGTTCCCGTGATTGCCCTCGCCGATCTGATGACGATCAAGTCATCAGATCGCCCTGCGGCCTGATGTGCCCAGTGCTTCCATTATGTTTGAGCAGTTCTTTCGTGCCCTGAGCGATTTCACAGCGGCGCAGCCGCCCGCCTTGCAGTGGCTGGCTGTGTTTGTGGGTGGTTCGTTGCCGTTTGTCGAGTCGTACTACGGCGCCGTTATCGGTGTGATCGTCGGCGTTCATCCAGTTGCCGCGATCGTGTGTGCCATTGCAGGGAATATTGCCTCCACCACGGGGTGTATCGCCGTAGCGCGCGCTACGCGCGCGCGCCGACTTCGGCGTGCGGCAGGAGGAATTCGGCGGGTAGCCCCAAGCGTCCCCGGTCCTGGTGACGGGGAGGCAAACGTTTCCGAGGCGGCAGCCGCTGGGGCGGATGTGCCTCAGGCGAAGGCGCTCGCGAGAGGGCTGAAGAACCCCAAACTTCGGAAGCGCTTCGAGAAGTATGGTGTTCCGGGGGTGTGTCTGGGTAGTCAGACTATTATGCCAAGCCAGCTCACCGCAGTAATGCTGATGGGGCTGGGGGCTTCGACGTGTGATGTGACGCGCTGGCAGTGCCTCTCTATTGCCATTTGGGGTATTGCCTATGGGTCATTGGCGGCGTTGGGGATGGGACTCCTCACTTAACTACACTGCTGCTGATGGCCTATAAGGCTTACTCGCTGGTCGCCCTCCTGCCGGCAAAGACCCTAGTTAGAGGACGCTTGAGGACGACTGCGAATAAGCCTCCATGAGCTATGTTATGTGACTCTCGGCGTTGATTCATTGCCAGATTCTAAAAACTTGGACAATGAGGCCTATTCACAGGCGACGTGTCAACCAGTGAAATCCCTAGTCAGAGCGCGTTTGAGGATGGCTGTGAATAAGCCTCAGGGTCTCTGTGATGTCGATTCCAGGGTTTCGGATATGCACCTGGAGACTTATTCACAGACAGCACGTCAAGCGACAAAACCCCTAGTCAGCGCACACTTGAGGAGAGTTATGAATAAGCCTCCTGTTATGCCGCGCTCACTCTGGCCGCCGACATGATAGATTTGTCTTTGTCTCATCCTCGGCACCTCGTGGGAGCGGGAAACCAGTGAGAATGCAGGCGGGCTGATCCGTGAACAGACCTGACTCGAAGGCACCCGGATCACCACGCACCAGCACCGCCTCATAGACGCCGTCGCTGAAGAGTTCAATAAACGTCCCGGGGTAGCTTTGGGTGATCCAATTCCATGCCAGATATGCAAACACGTCCACTTGTTGATTCTGCCACTTGACACCAAACCGGGGTCTCTTTTAGCTTAGATGCATCAATGTACTTGCGACCTGATGGTATTTCGTCAGGTCTTCTGTTCGCTCGTTTCATCTCTGTTTACGGGGAGACTCCATGGCAGTAATTAACAACGTATCAGCGGCTCCTTTAGTTGAAATGTGCAATCCTTTGGAGATTGCTGTGATTTCGATGGCTGGGCGTTTTCCTGGCGCGCCTGATTTGGATGCTTTCTGGAATGGGCTCATGCGAGGCGATTCGACGAGCGGTCCGATCCCGCTCGATCGGTGGGATGCCGAGAGGGTGAGTGATCCCGAGGTCGACGTACCTACTCGGGCGCACACCATCGAGGGTGCGGCAGATTTCGATCCTGCCTTCTTTGGGATCTCCCCACGGGAGATCGAACACATCGATCCGCAACAGCGGCTGCTGATGGAGCTGGCGTGGGAGTGCTTGGAGGACGCCGGGCGCCCGGCCCGTGAACTGCGGGGGAGTCGTGTGGGTGTTTACGTCGGAGCCGGTTGGAACGATTACGACCGCCTTACTACCCGGAACGCGTCGACCACTACGCTGCATACAGCGCCGGGTATGGCCATGGATATGCTTGCTGAGCGCATCTCCTACTTCCTCGGCCTGAGGGGGCCCAGCATGGTGGTTCAGACGGGCTGCTCGTCGTCACTCGTTGCCCTCCATCTGGCATGTCAGGCGCTTCGTGCGGGGGAAATTCAGGCTGCCTTTGTCGGTGGTGCCCAGCTGATGTTTGACCCCTTCGTCTCCATCGCTCTCAGTCACTTCGGTGGGCTCTCCGCCGACGGCGTCTGCCGCGCGTTTGGTACGGGTGCGAACGGCTTCGTACGTGGCGAGGGAGGCGGTCTGCTCTACTTGAAGCGGCTGGAGGATGCACTGGCGGATGGAGACAGAGTCCAGGCTGTCGTGAGGGGGACTGCCGTTAACAACGACGGCGGCGGCAAGAGTATCGTGACGCCCCTGCCTGACGGGCAGCGCGATGTATTAGGGATGGCCTATGATCGTTACGGGTTGCCCGTGGAAAGACTGGGCTACGTCGAGACCCATGGTACTGGCACAGCAGTGGGGGATCCCGTCGAGGCAGAGGCTCTGGGCGCGGTTTTGGGTGCCCGGCGTCGCCCGGGGGAGCCGCTGCCTATCGGCTCAGTGAAGACCAACGTCGGCCATCTGGAATCCGCCGCCGGGATGCCCGCTCTGATCAAGGCCGTTCTGGCATTAGAGCATGGGGTCGTGCCACCCAGCCTTAACTCGGAGGTCCTGAACCCTGAGATCGATTTTGACGCGCTTAACCTCACAGTGGTCCACAACTCCATGCCGCTGCGAGAGGACGCGCTGGTCGGCGTCTCCGGCTTCGGCTGGGGCGGGACGAACGCGCACGTCGTGCTCGGCCGTGGGCCTGGCTTTGTGCGTAAGGATGACATCGAAAACAAGCCAGCTGCCGCCTACGTCCTTCCTGTCTCTGGCCATTCCGCGCCCGCTCTGCGTGCACGAGTGAGCCAGGTCTGTGACCTGCTGAGTGAGGGCGCGGAACTAGGTAGTCTCGCCCGGTCTCTAGGTAGCCATCAGCAGCATCTGGCCCACCGCCTCGCGGTTGTCTGCGCCGATCGTTCCGAGGCGCAGGCGCGGTTCAGCGCGTGGCTTGAGGGGGCCCAGGACGACGCCGTGGCGACCGGATACGGCAAGGAAGAGCCGACTACCGCCTTCGTGTTTCCGGGGCAGGGATCCCAGTGGCACGAGATGGCTCGTGACCTACTGGTGCACGAGCCAGCCTTTGCGGAGTCGATGACGAGGTGTGCCGCTGCGCTCCAGCCGCTCACGGGTCGAGACCTGATCGCCACGCTGAACGGCGAGGAGGGCGAGGGGTGGCTGCAGGATGTGATGCAGGTTCAGTCGGCGCTGTGGGCCATGGCTGTGTCGCTGGCAGACGTCTGGCGCGCCCACGGTGTTGAGCCCGACGTAGTCATTGGTCACAGCCAGGGCGAGGTTGCTGCCGCCACCGTGGCCGGTATCCTCTCGGTGGAGGATGCAGCCCGAGTCGTCGTCGTGCGCAGTCAGCTGGTCCAGCCTCTGAGTGGCAAGGGCTTGATGTTAGCGGTTGATATGACCCAGGAGGAAGCAGCCGAGGCCCTCCAGGGATTCGAGGCGGGCGTCTCCATCGCGGTCAACAACGGTCCGCGTAGCTGCGTTCTGTCTGGTGACACCGACATGATCATGGTGTTGAAGGAAATCTTGGAGTTGTCAGGGACGTATTGCTCGCTCGTTCGTGTCGACTACGCTTCACACAGTCCCCAGATGGACTCGCTACATGAACAGATCCTCACGCAGCTGGAGGGCATCGTCCCGCAATCCGGGGCAGTGCCGATGATGTCCACGGTTCGTGGCACACTGGTCGAGGGCCCTGAGCTAGATGCGGCCTACTGGTTCGACAACCTCCGCCAGCCGGTACAGTTCGCTTCGTGTGTTGAGCGTCTGCTCGACGACGGTGTGACCCATCTTCTTGAAGTCAGTGCGCATCCGCTGCTCTCTCACTCGCTGACAGAGCTCGCCGAGAGGACAGGCGCCAGCGTCCTTACCACGTTGCGTCGTGAGGAAGGGAGTGCGCGTCACGCTGCTTCTGCTCTGGCTCGCGCCTACGTTTCGGGGCTCACCCCCTTTCCGCCGGAGCCGGGGCCTGCCCCCCTCGCGCTGCCTCACTACCCTTGGCAACGCAGTCGCCACTGGAAGGAGGTGCCAGCCTCGGACAGCGGTCTGGATACGATCGAGGACGCTCTTGTGATGGTGCCCGACCTAACCAGAAAGAATGTCTGGAGTGGGCAGGTTATTGCGGACCCGTTGCGCACATCTTGGCTCGATCACCACCAGGTTCATGGCGCCGCAGTCGTCGCTGGTGCGTGCATGATGGATCTTGCCCAGCGCTGTCACCAGGGGATCGAGAACGCTTACCGGCGACTGGAGAAGATCAGCTTCGTTGACGCGATCGTGCTCGGGGAGGGTGCGACCGCCCTCCAGTTCGAGGTGGTGCACGACCGTCACGACTCGGCGGCGTTGGCGCTGTGGTCCTTGCCACAGGGCGGGGCAGAGTGGGTCCATCACTTCTCTGCCCGTGCTGAGGGGAACGCGGGCTCGCCTACGCCACTGTCGGTGGCTTCCTCCACGGAACCCACGATCGCCCAGGAGGGCGCGGTCTTCTACGCGAACTGCGCCGAGCGAGGCCTTCAGTACGAAGAGGCTTTTCAAGGCGTGCAGCGTGTGGAGTTTGGGCACGACTCCTGCATCGCCGACATTATGGCGACTCGTGTGGCAGAGCACCCTGCATGGAGGGGGAAGACTTGGCCACACCCGGTTCTCCTTGACGCGATCCTGCAAAGTGTCATCCCCCTCGTGGAGGGTAGCTCGGCCGCAGTGCCCACCGGCATCGAGTCAGTGGACGTGCTGTGCGACGAGTTCCCGCACCACGTGCAGGCTCGCGCGGTCCGCGATGGCGAGCGCTTCCACATAGACGTCATTTCCGACGATGGTTCGCTGGTCATGGCCGTGCGGGGCCTGACGATGGCGGTGCTACAGGGATCGCAGGAAGGTTCGCTCCCCGCCGAATGGCATATGACTTTCGAGCCATGTGAGGCGGAGCCGGAGGATCTGCACGGACGGACCGTGCAGATGTGGGACATCGCCGGCCGCGCCGAGGCCGTCGTGGAGGTGCTGCGTGCGCGGGGCGCCTCTGTCGAGTCGTGGCAGGCTAGCGTCTCAGGGACGTATAACGAGATCGTGCTCGTCCCGCCTCCGGCTGAAAATCCGGACGAGGCTGAGCATGTCCTCGCACAACTGCTTGAGTGTCTCCGTGACTGCGCCGAGGGCGGGCGGTCGCCCGCCGTTTCGATCGTGACCTATGAGGCAACATCAAACGGGGTCAGCATCGATCCTGCAGCCACCATGGCGTGGGGTGTCGGGCGTGTCGTCCGCGCCGAGTTCCCCGAGCTACGGTGTCGACTGGTGGACGTTGTGGGCGACACGGATCCTCAACGCATCGCAACTGCCCTGACCTGGGCCCGTGAGGCACAGACCATCGAGGATCAGCTGCGGGTCGTGGACGACATCGTCGAACGAGGGCGCTACGTCGTTGGCCGTTCGACCGAGCTGGCGGACATGGATCTACCTCGCAGCCAGGAGCCCGACTTCCGGTGCGACTACCTGCCGGGCCGCTCCTTCGAGGGCGTGGTCTTCCACCCGCTGGAGCGCCAAAAGCCAGGCGTGGGAGAGCTTGAGATTGAAATTAGTCACACCTCCCTCAACTTCATCGATGTCATGAAGGTCATGGGGATTTACCCGGACGAAAGCGGTACCAGACCCGGTCTTGGTTTGGACTGCGCGGGGACCGTCACACGCGTAGGTCCCGGCGTCGATCTGCAGGTCGGCGAGCGGGTTGTGACGGCGGTTGACGCGGGTGCCCTCGCCACTCACATCATCGCCCAGGCGCGTCACACCCAGCTTGTCCCCGCGACGATGGATAACCAGACCGCTGCGGCGCTGCCGAGCGTCATGATGACCGCTTGGCATGCACTCGTCGATCTTGCTGGGCTCCGTTCCGGTGAGGTGGTGCTCATCCACTCTGCGGCTGGAGGCCTCGGCCTGGCAGCGATCGGTGTGGCCCGTCACATTGGCGCAGAGGTCATACTCACGGCCGGCACTCCCGAAAAGCGTGCTTACCTGACCGACCTGGGGATTGAACATGTTTTTGACTCCCGAGGCCTCGATTGGGCGGACGATGTGCTGGCTGCCACCGCGGGTGAAGGCGTCGATGTGGTCCTGAACTCACTGACCGGCGCTGGCCTCCAGCGTGGTATGGAGGTACTCCGTGACGGCGGTCGCTTCATCGAAGTGGGCAAGCGCGACATCTACGGTGGGCAGCAGATCCCGATGTCAGTGCTCAAGCCGGGGGTTTCGATCAGCTCGCTCGATCTCACCCGCATCCTGCGGCGCCGTCCGGACCTGTACGGTGACATCCTTGCCCGCGTGTGGTCGCCGATTTGCGCGGGGATGATCCCAACCCTCCCCATCATCTCGCGCCCGATGGCACATGCGAGTGAGGCCCTCGCGGAGCTCTCCCATGGCTCTCACATCGGCAAGTTCGTGCTTTCTGTTGCAGGAGAGCGCCCCGACGTCGTCGTTGCCCCCTTCCAGAATTCACGGTTTCGCAGCGATGGCACCTACCTCATCACCGGAGGCCTGGGAGCTCTCGGCCTCTCGCTGGGGCGATTCATGGCTCAGCACGGTGCGGGCCACTTGGTGCTGGTCGGGCGCTCAGGGCCCACTCCGCAGATCCTTTCAATGATCGACGAGATCCGGGCGATCGGCACCGACGTCGAGGTGCGCAACCTTGATGTTGCCGATGCTGCCCAAGTGCAGGATCTCGTTGCTTTGCTGCCTGATCTGCGTGGTGTTGTCCACGCGGCTGGGTTGCTGGATGACGCGACTATCGCGACTGTCACACCGGAGCAAATCACACGCGTCATGGCACCGAAGGTGCGAGGAGTGGTGAATCTCGACAAGGCTACCCGTGACCGTGAACTGGACCTGTTCGTGACGTTCTCCTCGGCCGCCGGGCTCTTCGGGAACGCTGGTCAGGTGGTCTACTCTGCGTCCAACTGTTACATGGACGGCGTCGTGACCCGTCGTCGCGCATGTGGCGTGGTTGGCCTCTCAGTGCAGTGGGGACCATTCACCGAGGTAGGGCTGGCCGCCGCCGACAACGCACGCGGTGAGCGGCTCTCGGACCGTGGCATGCAGGGCTTTACCACCGATCAGGCATGGGACAGGCTCACACAGATGCTGGTGGGCGGCGACACGGTCACCTCGCACGTGCCGATGGATGTGACAGCCTACTTCGACTCCTACCCGCAGAACCGGAACTATGGATCCTTCGCCGCCATGAGTTCAACCACCGCCTGTGGCGACGACCACGCATCAGGTTCGATGCTGACTGCGCTGCACGGGCTTGATGAGGCGGAGCGGCTTGCGGTCCTCGAAGCACACGTGCAGGGACAAGCGGGACACGTCCTACGTATTCAAGCAGAAGACATGGACCCGCAGACGCCGTTCAAGTCGCTAGGCCTCGACTCGCTGATGTCCATCGAACTCCGCAACCGGCTAGAGGCGACTACCGGGTTACGCCTCTCGCCAACTCTTCTATGGACCTATGGGACCCCATCGTCGCTAGCCCGCGCACTGGACGGGCTCCTTCAGGCCGTGGTTGAGCAGCAAGAGTTCCCCGCCGCGGCTCCGAATCTGATGGGGGCGTCGTAACCATGACCGAGAACACGCCTCTGGGGCGTGCCCTGACCACCATCCGGGAGCTGCGTGACGAGTTGGACCAGATACGCCACCCGCGTCCTGTGGCTATTGTCGGGGTTGGGCTTCGTTTTCCGCAGGGCGCCACGAGTCTTGACGCATTCTCGGCCCAACTGTGCGCGGGAGTTCCCCGCAGCATGCCATTCCCGGAGTCCCGACGCAAGCATGGCCATGCCGAGTGGGAAGATTTGGGAAGCGCACCCGGCTCGTACCTGGACGATATCTGGTCTTTCGATTGCGGGTACTTCGGCATCGGTGAGGACGAAGCAAGGGCAGTTGACCCACGCACCCGCCTGATGCTTGAGCTCACCGTTGAGGCACTAGACGACGCGGGCCTTGACCTGGCAGCAGTCGCGGGGCCACGTACGGGCTTGTTCCTAGTCACGACGGGGAAAGACTACCTCCGCTGGGCCACGGACGTGACGCCAGAGTGGGCCCGCGGCAGCGGTGACTGCTTTGCACTAGGAAGGCTCTCCTTCCACTTGGGTATCGAGGGCCCAGCGACGTGCGTCGACACTGCATGCTCTTCAGCCATCGTCGCGCTGGACGGTGCCCGACGCGCACTGCAGCGCGGTGAGTGTGACCTTGCGCTGGTCGGTGGTGTCCAGCTGATACTCGATCCAGAGGACTACCGCACTGGCCATGCGGCGGGGCTCCTCTCGGTCAAAGGACGGTGCCGCAGTTTCGGTGACCACGCTGACGGTTTCATTCGCGGCGAGGGCGCGGGCATGCTTCTGCTCTGTCGCGAGGAGGACGCCCTCCACTACGGGGTCGGTGTCCAAGGACTGATTCATGCCTCGGGTGTATGTCAGACGGGCCGCGCCACCGGTTTCGCTGTCCCGAACGTCCTCGCGGAGAGCGAAGGTATCCGTGCGGTCTGCGGCGAGTCAGGCGTCGACCTTGACCAAATCGGCCTCGTTGAGGCGCACGGTACGGCCAGCGAGATCGGCGATGCCGTGGAGATCGAAGCGCTCGCGCGGGCTTTTGCGGATCGTGACGCTGCGGAGCCACTGCTGGTCACTTGCAGCAAGCCTGTACTCGGGCACACCGAGTCCTTGGCCGGGCTCAGCGGCTTGCTGGCTGCGCTCGCGGCGCTGCGTAGCGGTGAGGTGGCGCCCGTCGCCGGGTTGCGCGAGCGCAACACGATGGTTGAGTGGGATGCGCTGCCGCTGGAGCCCCTAAGGAGCACCCGGCCGCTGCCCACACAGCGGCCCCTCATCTTGGTTTCCGCACTCGGGATGGGAGGTGCAAACGGATACCTGGTTCTCGGGCCCGCGCCAACTAGAGGAGCCATTCACCGTAGAACGGCCACTCGGCGCTTTTGGCACCACGTGGACTGCTCGCCAGAGTTGGTCGAACCTGTCGCTGAGCGTAGGCCCCGACCACGGCCCGCGGTCGAGCCGACGATCTCGGAACCTGCATCCCTGCCGGATCGGCTCGTCGCGATCAACTGGCAGATGGCAGAAACGGCGAGAGGTGACCTGCCTTCCGATATTCGGGTGGTCCCCGGCCCCGAGCCACTGACCGCCGAGGTACTTGGGTGCCTGCTGGCGGCCGGGGGGCGGGCGGTCATCCTCCCGCCGGAAGAGCTTGTGCGGCGTGTCGACGACGCTCTCGTGCTCGACATGAGCGGTACGGTCGCCGGTTCTGGCATGGTTGCGACAGAAAACCTGCGTACTGTGCTCGCCGCTGGTGTCCATCCTGGCGTTGAGGTGGTAAACCGGGAACAGATCGCCCGATGGTGGGAGATCGTGCTGCACGGTGAAGGCGCCGTCTTGGATATTGCTGGGAGCACCACACCTGACGAGGCGGTCCGCGAGTGGCTCAAGCAGCCCGAGGCTGTGAGCGGTTGTATGCGCGCCGGTCGGCTGCACGTGCTTACCGGCAGCGTGCTGCCCGAGACCCCGCGCCCCGTCGACAGCGGTCGGAGCTGGCGAGTCATAGCGGCGACACCCGGTCGTCTTGAGTCCGTGGCCCCTGTGGCAGCCGAGCCGGTGACATGTGATGCGGGGGAGGTCCGGATCCGGGTCAGCGCCGCGGGCCTCAACTTTAGTGACGTCCTGAAGGCGCTCGGCAGATACCCGGGGCAGATCGGCGACCCGATGCTGGGGGTGGAGTGCTCGGGTACGGTGGAGACCGTCGGGGAGGACGTAAACGACCTTCGTCCAGGCGAGCGTGTGATGGCGATTGCGCCGGGCACCTTCGCCCAGACCGTCGTCACCCCACGGCACCTAGTGGCTCCCGTCCCGGATGGGATCGACATGGAGCTGGCGGCTGGCGTTCCGGTTGCTTTCCTCACGGCCGCGCACGCCGTTCTCGTCGAGGGTCGACCTTTAACTGGGCAGACGCTCTTGGTCCACTCGGCCGCGGGTGGCGTGGGGCAGGCGGTGATCCAGATTGCCCTTGCAGCGGGAGCGCGTGTCCTTGCCACAGCCAGCACACCTCAGAAGCGAGCACTCCTGCAAGAGCTTGGCGCGGCCGAGGTCGCTGACTCTCGGAGCGATGACTTTGTCTCGATGGTCCAGAGCGCTTCCCGCGGACTTGGCGTCGATGTCCTCGTAAACTCTCTCTCCGGCCAGCTGTTTGCCGCGAGCATAGGGCTTATGGCCGCAGGCGGTCGGTTTGTGGAGTTGGGAAAGCGCGACATCTACGGTCAGGGTGATCTCCCCCTGTCCTTCTTCCGTGAAGGGCGCAGCTTCGCAGCCGTGGACCTAGATGCACTTGTGTGGCGCCACCCCGAGGCGGTACGTGCCCTGTGGGGCACTGTCGCGCGCGGATTCGCCACCGGGGCGTACCATCCCATCCAGACCACAAAGGTGAACATCGCCGAGCTTCCTTTGGCGATGGAGCAAATGGCGGAGGGGCGCCATGTCGGCAAGATAGTGGTTACCGGTCTTCAGGACACACTCTTCACTCCGCCCTCGACAGCGGTCACTCCGAAACGATCTGGTACTGCCTACGTTTCGGGATGGCCCGCCGCCGCAGCTCAAGAGAGCGCCGCAGGACTGCTGCGGGGCGGCTGGAGAACCTTCATACTCAGGGGGAACGACGATCCACGCCAGCACGCTGCCGCGGCATACCCACTGCGTCTCGCGGGGGCATCAATCACTGAGGAACCGGTGGCAACTGCAGAACGAGTCGTTGTGCTCGCACCGGTCGCGGCGGCGAATGCAGACGCTTGGGAGTCGCTTGCGGCCACGATCCGGCTCCGCAGGTGCACGCGTGCCACCATCGTGGTGGAGGAAAGCTCCGTACTCCCGATCGCACTCGCCTGGGCGCGGACACTCACGGACGAGAGCCGACATGTTGACGTGTGCCAGCGCTGTGCACCGCACGTTATGCCTGAACTGGAATCGGTCCCCGCCGCAGTCGCTCGGCTGTCGCCGGAGTTCGCGTTCTCCCTTGGTGTGGCGAGCGTGACCCGGCGCGTCGCTACACCGCGCACGCCGACTTCGACGCAGGTCCTTGCCGCAATGCCTGGAGCATCACGGGTGCGTCTCATGTCCCAAGTCATTGTTGGTGTGGCTGCCTCCGTGCTCGGGGTGGAGGCGACGACCGTCGATCCGCACGCCCCCTTGACGGAGCTCGGGTTCACGTCCCTGCGCTCGTTGCAGTTCCGGCAGCGGCTTGAAGACGAGCTCGGGCTTGTGCTCCCGGCGACACTCGGGTGGCAGTACCCGACCCTTGGCAGGATTGCCAGCCATCTGGTGGACCTGCTTGAACAGCAGACCCCAGGCGGCCCGGCGCGCATCGCTGTAACGCCGCCCGCGGAACGAACCACGGACATCCCCGCGCCAAACGCGGCGGAGGTGTCCGATGACGTCCCTGTCGTGGACGCAGAATCGCTGAACCGCAAAATCGACCAGCTAGAGAAGGAGCTGTTCCGATGACGGAAACAGTGCACGGGATGGAGAGGACGATGAGCCGCGCGTATGCGCTCATTGATCGACTGAACGCCCGATTGGAGGCGCGGGACAGCGAGCCGATCGCTGTGGTCGGTATGGCCTGCCGATTCCCTGGAGGTGTGCGCTCACCCGAGGATTTCTGGCAGCTGCTGGTGAATGCCCGAGACGGGGTTGGCGAGGTTCCGGCCAATCGCTGGTCGATGGACGTGTATGACCCGCAGCAGGGTACTCCTGGCCGGACCCACAGCCGCTGGGGCGGTTTCGTGGATGGCATCGAGTATTTCGATCCGGACTTCTTTGGCATCAGCCGTCGCGAGGCCGAGGCGATGGACCCACAGCAGCGGCAGCTTCTGGAAGTGTCTTGGGAGGCGTTGGAGGACGCGCACGTGCCACCGCCATCGCTTGCCGGGCAGGACTGCGGCGTGTGGACCGCAATGTGTAGCAACGACTACAAGGCGCGAGCGTTCGCCCACCCAGGCATGATTAGTCCGTATGCGGCGACCGGAAACGCCAACAGCATCGCCGCTGGTCGCCTCTCCTACCTGCTGGATCTGCGTGGCCCCTCGGTGGCCGTTGACACTGCTTGCTCGTCCTCGCTCGTTGCTATCCACCAGGCGTGCGCCAGCCTCCGTCAAGGGGAGGTCTCCACCGCGATCTGTGGAGCGGTCAATGTCGTTCTTAGCCCGGCGACGGCCATCGCCTTCTCCCAGTTCCCGAGCATGCTCGCCGCAGATGGTCGCTGTAAGACGTTCGACAGTCGCGCGGACGGATTTGTCCGGAGCGAGGGTTGTGGCGTCGTCGTGCTCAAGCGCCTCTCGGATGCGGTCGCCGACGGCGACCGGATCCGGGGGGTTATCCGCGCGTCTGTGCTGAACCAGGACGGACGCAGCTCGGGGTTGACGGCACCTAATGGTGTGGCGCAGCGAACGCTCCTAGAGGAGTCGCTCCGCCGGGCGCGTCTGGAGCCGAAGGACATCACCTACGTGGAGACGCACGGTGCTGGTACCAAGCTGGGAGACCCGATCGAAGTTGATGCCCTGCGTGCGGTACTGGGTGAGTGTGAGGGGGATCCGCTGTACCTGGGTGCGGTCAAGACGAACCTGGGTCACCTTGAGGCAGCGGCAGGTATGGCCGGGCTGATCAAGACCCTGCTCGTCCTGGAGAAAGGCGTTGTGCCTGCCAATCTCCACTTCGAGGAACTTAATGAGTTCGTCAACCTCGCTGGATCACGCCTGCGGGTGCCAACGTGCGCGACGGCGTTCCCGAAACCGTGTGAAATGCTGCCTCGGACGCCCCGACGGGCGGTCGTCAGTAGTTTCGGGTTCAGCGGGACCAACGGCCAGTTAGTCGTCGAGGAGTATGTGCATGATCGGGAGGATTCTTTCGGGGAGCCGTCGGACGAGGCTCAGCTGATGATCTTCTCGGCTCCGACCGAGCGTGCGCTCGCCCGGCTCGCCCGGCGTTACGGACAACGGTGCCCTGAGGACGCGAGCATCGAGGAGACCTGCCGCGCCATTTCGGCGTCCCGTGCGACATTCGGTGTACGTGCGGCTGCTGTGGTGCGTTCGCGAGAGGAGATGCTGGCGGCCCTCGACGACGTGGTGGACGGTAAGGGAGACGTTGCCCAGTTTGGTGAGCTCCAGGTCCCGGAGGAGCGCGCGGTATTCCTGTTCACGGGGCAGGGGCCCCAGCAGGTGGGCATGGGATTAGGTCTTTACGAAAGCTCATCCGTCGTCAGAGGCATCATGGACCGCTGTGACGCCGCCTTGGGTGGGCTGCTGGGCCTGGGGCTCCTCGATGTGATGCACGGGCGGCAACCGGAGGCGGAGAACCTGATCCAGGATATGTCGTTCGCTCAGCCGGCCATGGTGGCGCTGGAGCTGGCCACGGCGCACCTGTGGTGCGATTGGGGATTGCGACCCACGGCGGTCATGGGGCACTCCCTCGGGGAGTACGCGGCCGCTTGTTTTGCCGGTGTGCTGACAATCGAAGATGTTATTCCCTTGGTGGCGCGGCGCGGGCAGCTGTTGCAGCGACTTGCAACCAGCGGGGCCATGGTCTCGCTTGAGGCCTCCGAGGCGGAGGTAGCCGAGTGCCTGCGAGAGGTGCAGACCGCGCGCACGGCCATCGCGGCGATGAATGGCACCACCAGCACGGTGGTGTCCGGGCCGGTCGAGGAGGTACAACGCGTCATGGAGGTATTCCAGTCGCGCTCCCGCAGGGTCAAGCGGCTGCCCATTTCCACCTCATCGCACTCCCCGCTCGTGGAGAAGATCATCCCGGAGTTGGAGGAGGCGCTCAGCCGTGTCGACTTCGGAGTGCCGCAGGTTCCCCTCATTTCTAACACCACTGGTGAGTTTTGGCCGGTGGGAGCGCCCATGATGCGTGACTACTGGATCAAGCACGCTCGTCAGCCAGTGCGCTTCATGGACGGTGTGCGCACTCTGGAAGCAGACGGGGAACGGCTCTTCATCGAAATGGGGCCAGCACGTACCCTCCTCGGACTCGTTGCGGACAGCCTGGTGAACCCCGACGAGTCGCTGCTGGTCGCGTCGCTGGGCCGTTCTGTGGATGACCGCACCGCCACGATGCAGGCCATGGCTGACCTGTTCGTGAACGGCGTGGACCTAGAGTGGGGCCGCGCGCTGGGCGGTCGTGGCGTACATGTTGATCTCCCGAATTACCCCTTCGAGAAGGTGCGCTGCTGGCAAGACTTGCCCATCGCGGAGCGTTCCGATGAGGGCTGGACGCCGGTCCCGACCGCATCCGGATTCGCTCCGGTTGGTGAGGCTCACCAAAACGCGCCCGTCGGCCCTGCGGCGGCTGCACCGTCCTCCTCCCGCCGTCGGCGGCGCGCCACCATGGTGCCAGCGGCTGCGGATCTCGAAGTGCAGCCTGCGGCCCAGCAACACGAGTGGCTCACCGCGCAGCTCGGGCTAGCGGTCGCACAAGTAATGGGTAGTCGAGGGAACCAGCCTTCCCACGACCAACCGCTCATCGCCCTCGGGATAGACTCGCTGATGGCCGTGGAGCTGCGCAATGACATTCGCACCCAGCTTGGCGTCACCGTGCCCATCGCTGAGTTCCTCGGCGGCGCGACTCTCTCCGATCTAGCCGCCTACATCCTGGCTCACCAAGGCGAGTCGAACGACGAGGTCCTGGTCGACTCCCCGCTCCAGCGCAGGGCCGCCTCCAACGATGCTGTGGTGACCTCCTTCCTGGACCAGATCGAATCTTCTGAGGTCCGGGCATGACCGGTTTGCGCGACCGTGTCCGTCGCCTGTCTCCCGACGACCGACGTAAGCTTGAGAGCCACTTGGCGACGCAAGAGGAGCGGGTGGGGCCGATCGCGATCTGCCAGCGCGGGATGTGGTTTGTGGAACAGCTGTCGCCGCACACACCGGCCTATCTCGTCCCGGGTGCGTTGCGCCTGCGCGGCAACGTGCGGCGAGACCTGCTGCAGGAGGCCGTGGACCAACTCGTGATGCGTCACGAGGCGCTTCGCACGACGTTCTGCGTCCGCGACGGCGAGCCGGTGCAGATCGTGCACCCGAGCGTCGGATATCTAATGCCCATCGTGAAGCGCCAGGCGGAGGAGGCGGAGATCGCCCCCATGGTGGCAGACCTGCTTCTCTCGGAGCCGATGGACGTCACTACCGAGACGTTCCGCGCCGTACTGGTGGAGCTGGGCCCCGACGACCTAATTTTAGGCTGGGTGACGCACCATCTGGTCAGCGACCGTTGGTCGGTCGGCATCATGATCGAGGACCTGGGTGAGATCTACCGGTCGCTGGTCGAGGGTGGTGACCCCGAGCTCCCCCCGCTCTTCACCCAGCCCTTGGACTTCTCGGAGCGCCAGCGCCGGGAAGAAGCCGACGGCTCCTGGAACAGGAGCCGGGACTTCTGGCGAGAGGAGCTGCGTGGCGCGCCTCCAGCCTTGGACTTGCCCTGCGACCAAGTACGCCCCTCGCAGCAGGGATTTCGAGGAGCAATGCTGCCCTTCCGTCTGGGCGAGGAGCTTTCTGCCGATGTAGCCCAACTTGCCCGTCGCGTGGGAGCCACGAGCAACATGGTGGTCCTCGCAGCATATGCGACCGTGCTGTGGCGGTGGAGCAGCCAGGACGACATCGTGATAGGCACCCCCATGGTGCTGCGCGACGCTCCTGACCTCGAACGGATCGTCGGCTATTTCATCAACCCGCTCGCGATGCGGTGCCAGGTGTCTGGGGAAGAGAGCTTTGGGGCTTTGCTGGAGCGTGTGCGGAGCACCGTGCTGCGCGCCTACGACCACAAAGAAGTCCCATTCGACGTCGTCGTCTCCGACGCGGAGGTTACCCGGGATCTGGCCCGTTCTCCGCTATTCCAAATGAGTCTGTCTTACGGCCGCCAGCCGCAGCTGGACTTGGAGTTGCCCGACATCATGGCGACTCCAGTGCAGATACCCACCGCAGCCTGTCGCTTCGATCTTGAGCTCCAGGCATTCGAGACGGCGGAGGGGATCCAGGGTTGGTTCGAGTACGACGTCGAGGTGCTGGACGAGCAGACGGTCTCGCGGATCTCCGCCGCGCTGATACTGGTGTTGGAGGCTGCTTGCGTTGACAGCAGCGTCCGACTGTGTGACCTGGCGATGGAGACGATTGCCGATCGTCTCGAGACCGCAGCAACGCTGACCGGTGCCGATGTCGACTGGCCGGCATGCGGTTGGGTGCACGACCTGATCGGCCAACGTGCCGGCGAGACGCCGGAGGCGGTTGCCGTCGTCTTTGAGGACGAGAGCCTTACTTACGCTGAGCTCGACCGTGCCTCTAACTTCTTGGCGCGACGTCTCCTTGAGGCCGGTGTGTGTACAGCGGAAGTAGTCGCCATCGCGCAGGAACGCTCCCTTGAGCTGGTGGTGAGCATCTTGGCGGTGCTCAAGGCTGGTGCCGCGTACCTGCCCATACCAGTCGACATCCCGGCGGCACGGGTGACACACATCTTGGCTGATTCCGGCGCCGCGCTCACGCTGGTCAGCGGTGCGACCCGTGCTGTTTTCACTGAGATCGACGGCCCGCCGCTGTTGGAGGTGGACGATGTCCTGAGCGTTGCCCGGGTCGCCTGCGACACGGCCTGCGCCCCCGTCGTAGTCGATCTTCGTGGAGAATCACCCGCATACGTTATCTACACCTCAGGATCCACCGGCACTCCCAAGGGCGTGGTCAACACCCACCGTGGCCTGAAGAACCGCTTGTTGTGGATGCAGGACCGCTACAATCTTGACGCGGAGGACGTTGTCTTGCAGAAGACGCCTTACTCGTTCGACGTGTCCGTGTGGGAGTTCCTCTGGCCGCTGATGTGCGGCGCCCGACTGGTCGTGGCGAAGCCCCAGGGGCATCGTGACACGCGCTACCTGGCCGACGTGATCCGGTCCGAACAGGTGACGACGCTCCACTTCGTTCCCTCCATGCTGGCTCTTTTCCTCGCAGAGGACGTCGAGAGCTGTTCCTCCCTGCGGCGTGTCGTCTGCAGCGGGGAGGCACTAGGGCGTGAGGTGCAGGATGAGATGCTGCGCCGTTCGGGCGCCGAGCTGCACAATCTCTACGGCCCCACCGAGGCGGCCATCGATGTCACTTCGTGGCAGTGCGTGCTCGATCCTGACGATCGCCGTACGGTTCCCATCGGTCGACCAATCGCCAACACCCGGCTCGCGGTGGTGGACCAGCAGCTAGTACCTGTCCCGCGGGGCGTGACGGGCGAGCTCGTAATCGCCGGCGACAACGTGGCGCTTGGGTACGTCAACCAGCCCGACCTAACGTCGGAGCGATTCGTCGAATGCAGGGCGATGGGTGAGCGCTGCTACCGCACCGGTGACGTGGTTAGGCTCCGCGAGGACGGCCAGATCGAGTATCGGGGACGCTTGGACCACCAGGTCAAGATCCGCGGCCTACGTATCGAGATGGGTGAGATCGAGGCGGTGTTACGCGCGTGCGACGGGGTGGGTGAGGCGGTCGTCCTGGCCCATGAGTTTGCTCCCGGCGACGTACGACTGCTCGCTTACGTTGTCTGCGATGCGGCCCGTGTGGAGCCGGCCGTGCTCCGCACCGAACTGCGCACACAGTTGCCTGAGTACATGGTGCCCAACCAGGTCCATGTGCTGTCGGCGTTGCCACTGACTAGTAATGGCAAGCTCGACCGCGATGCGCTGCCGCGCGGGATCGCCCATGCCTCTCGCGCCGTGGATATTCCCAAGGGCGACCTCGAGACGACCATCGCTGCCATCTGGGCGGAGTTGATTGGGGCTCCGGTCGGGCGGCACGACAACTTCTTTGACGTCGGTGGTCACTCCCTGCTGCTTGCCACGCTGCGCGAGCGGCTTCAACCGATGACAGCCACCCCGATCGAGATGGTAGACCTCTTCCGCTGCCCCACGGTCTCCACTCAAGCCGCCCTCCTGCAGCACACCGAAGGCCCCGTCGATGACGCTGCCAGCCGGCGAGCCCAGAAACGTAAGCAGTCCCGACGGGCGGGACGATGATCCACTTTGCGAGAGAAGCACGATATGGTGAACGCACTGGACAATCATGACCGTATCGCCGTCATCGGCATGGCGGGCCGGTTCCCGGGTGCCCGCGACTTGGGCGAATTCTGGCACAACTTAGTCTCCGGGACGGACTGCATCAGCCGTGCCGAGGACTTTGCTGGTGTCAGTGCCAACGAGCAGGGGTTGGTCGAGGCGTCGGGTCGCCTGGACGGGGCCGAGGAGTTTGATGCAGCTTTCTTCGGTTTCAGCCCCCGCGAGGCCGAGGTGCTCGACCCGCAGCAGCGCCTGTTCCTCCAAACCAGTTGGCACGCACTTGAGGATGCCGGGTGGCCCGCCGGCGACGACTGCCGGGTGGGGGTGTTCGCCAGCACGAGTCTCAGCACTTACTACCTGCACAACGTTCTCCGCAGCCGGTCCACGCTAGAGACTGTCGGTCAGTATCAAGCGATGCTGTCCAACGACAAGGACTTCCTGGCGACACGCGTCGCATACAAGCTAGGTCTGACTGGGCCGGCGGTAACTGTGCAGACGGCATGCTCTTCCTCCCTCAGCGCGATCCACCTGGCCTGTCAGAGCCTTCTTGCCGGTGAGTGCGACGTCGCTCTCGCAGGCGGCGTCTCCATCTCTTCCCCGCTAAGTGGGGGATACCTCTACGAGCCGGGTGGCATTCTTTCCCCAGACGGCACCTGCCGACCCTTCGACGAGGCCGCCAACGGGACGGTACCGGGCAACGGTGTCGGCGTGGTTGTCCTGCGCCGTTGGGACGACGCATCATACGACCGCGTCCGCGCGGTGGTGCGTGGCTCGGCGATGAACAACGACGGTAGCCTCAAGGTGGGATATACAGCACCGTCGGCCGACGGGCAGTCCGACGTGGTCGCCGAGGCGTTGGCGATGGCCGACATCAACCCCGATCTGATCACCTACGTTGAGACGCACGGTACCGCCACCCCCATAGGCGATCCGATCGAGGTAACCGGACTCGCCAAGGCCCTACGTGAGCGATCCAGTGATATTCCGTGCGTGCTCGGGTCGGTCAAGTCCAACATCGGCCATCTGGATGCAGCCTCCGGCGTGGCGGCGTTCATCAAGACGGTACTGATGCTGGAGCATCAAATCTTGGTGCCGACCTGCCACTTTACGTACGCCCACCCGGACCTGCGCCTGGCCGAGCGCGGTTTCGAGGTGCTCCAGCAGGCACGCCCTTGGGACGTTCCGACGGCTCGCTGCGCCGGCGTGAGTTCCTTCGGGATCGGTGGGACCAACGTACATGTTGTGCTCATGGAGAGCGCGCCGCCGCCGGAGTCGGAGCCGGTTGAGGTGCCGCTGGCGCTCGCGGTCTCGGGGCGGACCACCCAGGCAGCTGCAGAGCAGGCCCACCTGCTTGCCGACGTCGTCGACGATCCGTCCTGCGACCTGGCAGCCATCGTCGCCACGCTGGGTCGCCGGCGTCCGTTACTGGGTTTCACCGCGGCGGTGGCGGGGGAGGACCGGGCTGGCCTGGCGCGACGCTTGCGTGCCGTGAGCCCCGAGGATGTGTGGCGTGAGCCGATCGATCGTCCCCGGGTCTGCTTTCTCTTTCCGGGGCAGGGCTCTCAGTTCCCAGCTATGGGACGCGATCTGTATCAGGATGAGCCGGTCTACCGTGCGGCTTTCGACGAATGCGCTGCTCTGTTCGCACGGTTCACGGGAACGGACCTCATCAGCCAGCTCTACGGTGACAGCCCGGCGTCGGCGGAGTTGCTGAGCCGGACCGAACAGGCCCAGCCGGCGCTTTTTGCGGTCGAATATGCCACATACCAGTTGTGGCACTCCTGGGGAGTCGTCCCCGACGTGATGATCGGGCACAGCATCGGCGAGCTCGCGGCCGCCTGCGTCGCGGGCGTCTGGTCACTCGAATTCGCCACCCAGATCGTAGCAACGCGTGGCCGTGTCATGAGTGAGCAAGAGCCTGGTGGCATGGTGTCGCTACAGGCCTCGCTGGAGTGTGCGCTCGCGCTCCTCCCCGAGGGCTGCTCGGTCGCGGCGGTGAACGCGCCGGAGAGCGTCGTCATCGCCGGCCCGCTGTCTGCGATGCAAGATATGGAGCAGCGGGCGGCTGCCGCGGGTACGAGCTCCCGGCGCCTACGCACATCCCACGCCTTCCACTCCGAAAGCATGCTGCCTGCTGCTGAGGCAGTCACAGGCGTGGCCGCAGCTGCGATCGCCCATGCGCCGTCTATCCCGTTGATCTCCAACCTGACAGCGGAGCCGATGACCGTGGCCCAAGCCACGAGCGGGGAGTACTGGGGAGATCAGGTGCGCAGCACCGTCCGCTTCGGGGAGTCCGTGGCGGCGGTCTTGGATCAGGCCAACACGGTGTTCGTCGAAGTAGGCCCCGGCGAAACACTGTCGCGCCTCGTGCAGCAGGCCACCGCAGGTGACCGCGTAGTCGCCGCATTGCCGAGCCTGCCCGATCCGCGCGGAAAACTCCCCGTCCCTGCTGCGCATCGCGCGCGACTGGCCGTCCAGAATCTTTTGGGCGATGTTCCAGTGGACGGGGTGCTTCCCGTGCCCGTCGGACTGCCAGGTTATCCCTTCGCCCGTGACCGGTATTGGATAGATCCAGACGTGGATGGCAGCGAGCCCACGGCACACTGCGAGGCGACCAGTGGCCTCCTCTGGGAGGAGCGCTGGAGCCAGATCGGTTCTTGGCAGCACGACGCGGATCTAGCGGCTGTCCCCATCCTGGCGTTCGCCCGCGGACCTCGCGGGGAGTCGGTGCTCTCCGTGCTTGAGGAGCGTCACGCCGGCCCGGTCCTAGCGGCACCCTCTGCGTTGGACATTTTCGACCCTGAGGCGTGGTTGACACAGATCGAACGGCTCGGCGTGGACCACGTACATGTCGTCCACGCGCTGGCCCTAGACGGTACAGTTCCGGCCCGTGAGCTCTACGCTTCGTTGCTCACCCTGTGCCAAGCTGTGGCGCGTCGTCCCGAGGGTACGACGACGACCGTCTCCTTGCTGACGGAAGGCGTGTGGAACGTCGACGGGTGCGATCCGGTTCATCCGGACCATGCCGTCGGGTTGGGCTTGATGTTGGTCAGCCCGCAGGAGATCCAAGGCCTGCAAACGCGGGTACTGGATGTGTGCGATCTAAAACCCAGGGAGACGCGTCGTATCGAGCAGATTCTCGTCTGGCTCGATGATGCGCAGTCCCCGCGCAACGCCGCGCTGCGCGGCAGCCGCTTCTGGCAGCGCGATTTCTACCCGGTATCTTCGGGCCAGGCGACGTCTGCGCTCCGTGTTCGCGAGGATGGTACCTACGTCATTACCGGCGGTTTGGGCGGTGTGGGCCTGCAGATTGCCGGGTGGCTGTCCGAGCAGGTACCCGGCTGCTCGGTGGCGCTCGTCTCCCGCTCGGCGGACCGGCCGGATCCTGTCCAAGAGCACGCCATCAGCCGCATGCGCTCGCGTGGGACGACGGTGGTGACTGTGGCCGCCGACGTGACGGACAAGGAGAAGCTGGGCGCGGCCCTCGACACGGTCCGAGAGGCTTGCGGCCCCGTCCGGGGGGTCATACACGCTGCGGGTGTGGGCTCTACCGCGATGATCTCACGGGCCGATCCCGGTGTGGGACTGGACCGTTGCGACGCGAAAGTGACTGGTACTCGTCTGGTCGGTAGGTTCGTGGAGCAGGACCCGCTTGACTTCTTTCTCCTGTGCTCGTCGGTGACGGCGGAGTTCGGTGGCCCAGGCCAAGCAGATTACGCCGCCGCCAACGCGCTGCTTGATGCTTACGCGCTCGAGCAGCAGGCAGCAGGTCGTCCCGTCGTTTCGGTCGGCTGGGACACTTGGCAGGGCATCGGAATGGCTGATCGGGGCGCCACCGGCGGGGACCAGTCCGTGGTCAAGGGTGTCGAGACTGACGGGGTGGTCTATACCGCCACTGCGAGCTTCAACTCCGAGGACACTTGGATCGTGCGGGACCACCGCCTCATGGGGCACGGTCTTGTGCCGGGCACCGCCTTCCTCGAGATGGTGCGATCAGTGGTCGCGCCCGCGGGGGAGGCAACGGTCGGCTTCCGCGACGTGATCTTTATGGCGCCCGTGATCGTCCCGGCCGGGCACGAGAAGACGATCTCGATTCAGATCGACCAATCCGTTGCGCCGTGGCGGTTCAGCGTGAGTAGCCGCGATCCCCGTGGTGTGCGACGCGATCACGCGGTGGGCCTGGTCTCGCTCGTTCCCGATGCCCGGCAGGAGCGCGTCGACCTCAATGAGGTTCTCCCGCAGGGGGCGGGCGTCGAGGTGCTCACCGATCAGGCCGAAATTGGTCGCCGTTTAGGTGCCGACCGCTACCGGGCGGGTGCCGGGCCCGTCGAGTTCTGGTTCGGACCGCGCTGGAATCTGCTGGAGAAGGTCACGACTGACGGTCAGCATATGTTGGCCGAGATGCGCCTGGATCCCGCGTTCGAGCATGATCTGGACATCTATCCACTTCATCCTGCGATGTTCGACATGGCGGGCGGGATCTTCCGGATGCACACCCCCGCCGAGTACTACCTGCCTTTCGGCTACGAAGAGGTCACAGTTTACGGGCCACTCACGCCGCACCTGTTCTGCGCGATCGAGATCGAGGAAGTCCAGCAGGACCAACAAGCTCTCTCGTGCAGCATCCGCTTGCTGAGCCCAGGAGGTGAGTTGCTCGTCCACGCGCATCGTTTCACTATCAAGAAGGTGCAAGATCTTGGGGGGCTACATGCCATGGTGTCGCTAGCGGTGAGCGAATCTGAGACTACGCCCGAGGCCAGCCGCGGGATCGTTGAGGAACTCATGCAGACCATGACGCCGACCCAGGCCTTGGATGGGTTGCGCCAGCTCCTTTCCCTACCGGAGCTGCCGGCCCACGTCGTGATCAGCCCCAAGGACGTCGAGCGCGTGCGTCGTCAGGCTGTTGCGCTTACACCTGCGGATCTGGCGGCGCAGCAGCCACCGACGAGTGCGCTGCACCCTCGCCCAGACCTAGCGACCGTCTATGCGGCGCCAGAGACGGACATGGAGCGGGCACTAGTCGAGGCTTGGGGCGCCGTCCTCGGGATTGATGGTATTGGCGTGGACGACGACTTCTTCGAGCTCGGCGGGCACTCCTTGGCAGCCGTCCACGTCAACGGGAGACTGAAGGACGCCTACGGGGTGGAGATGGACTTGAGGACGTTCTTTGACGTTCCCACCATCCGGAATGCAGCCGCAGTGATCGCTCAGCGCGACGACGAGGAGATCGTCGTTGACCACGCCGAGACCGCCCAGATCGACCACCTGTCCGACGACGAGGTTGACGCCATGCTGACGTCGCTCCTTTAGATTCCCTCCTGGATCACCTGAACGAGGCTTTTGTAATGCAACAGTTGATAACCACCATGTCGAGTGAAGAGAAGCGCGAGCTCCTCGCCTCGAGGCTCCGTCTGGGCAAGCTGGGCGGCAGGCCGCAACCCGTGTCTTTTCAGCAGCAGCGGATGTGGTTTCTGCACCAGATGATGCCGGCCAGCTCGGCATACAACATTCCCGCAGCCGTGCGCCTAACCGGACGGTTGGACGTTGACGCCTGGCAGGCGAGCCTGACTAGGGTGTCAATTCGACATGACGTGCTGCGCACCACGTTCGTCGAGGTGGATGGGCAGCCGTTCCAGCAGCTCCATGCCGACCACCAGCCCCAGATGCGGGTGGTAGATCTGCGCGAGCCCGTGCGCGCCTCGGGGCTGGCGGTCGCGGACCTGGGCCACCCGACGCTGCGGGCTGCAGCCGTCGAGGAGTTCACGCGACCGTTCGATCTGGAGGAGGGGCCGCTCATGCGGATGTGCTTCCTACGGACCCGCGAGGACGAGCACGTCTTGCTCATGACGACGCACCACGCGCTCGCCGATGTCTGGTCGACCACGGTGTTTCTCAATGAGCTGATCGCTGATTACACCGCGCGGCAGCGCGGTGCCGTGGCTCCGCTGCCGCCCCTCGCTCTGCAGTATATCGACTACGCGGCTTGGCAGCGTCAGCAGCAGGTCTCGTCCGAAGATCTCGCCTACTGGCGAGAGCACCTCCATGGAGCCCCCGCCGCACTCGATTTGCCAACCGACCGGCCGCGCCCGGCAGTCCGCAGCGACTCGGGTGCCTCGCTGCCGTTTTCCGTCGACGAGCAGCGGATGTCCCGGGTGCGAGCGCTTGCCAAGCAGACCGGGACGACTCCTTTCATGGTGCTGCTCGCCGCTTTCGTGGGAACCCTCGGGCGATATGCCCACCAGGACGACGTAGTGATTGGCGTGCCTGTCGCCAACCGCAACAATCAGGCGCTACAGAATTTGGTTGGCTACTTCGCGAACATGCTCCCGCTGCGGTTCCAGATGGCGACGGCGATGACTCTGCGTGACGTGTTGCTGGTGGTTCGCGAATCGGTCCGACACGGTATGGCACACCAGAAGGTGATGTTCGAGCAGATCATGGAGGACATCGACCCGGAACGCGACGCATCGCGCAGCCCAGTGTTCCAGGTGTCGTTCATCTACCAGAACGTCGACATGCCCGATCGGTCCATGGGAGGCCTCACCTTCACCCAGCTTGAGGCACCGATCAGGTCAGCGCGGTTTGATATGGAGTTGCAGGTGTTCGAGGAGGAGGGTCTCTCGGGACACTTCGAGTACAACACCGACCTCTTTGACGCGGCGACGGTTGAGGGTTTTGCCGCTGCCATGCACACACTCCTCGATGTCTACCTGAAGGATCTAGACCAACCGGTGGCATCTGTCGGCCTCCTCTCTGAGGCAGGGCTCCGATCCGCGGTCGTGCATGGTCCGGTCTTCGAGCTCGGGCCTGAGGATGGGTTGCTGTCACGGTTCCGCTCCTGGGTCGCTGCGACTCCCTTGGCGCCGGCGGTCAGCTGCGGCAGGGACACCCTCACCTATGCTCAGCTCGATGCGCTCTCCGACGACCTCGCTGACCAGATCGAGGCGCTCACAGGTCCCGACGAGGCTCTGGTTGGGATCGCGCTGCCTCGGGACATGCGCACCGTGGTGGCTGAGCTGGCTGTCCTGAAGACACGTAACGCCTACGTGCCGCTCGACCCCAGTTTCCCGGCGCAGCGGCTGCAGCACATGATCAGTGACTCGGGGCTGGGCGTCCTGATCACCGCCGATGACGTGCTGGCTGGCATCGATTTGGGCAGCGTGACTTGTCTTGGCATCGGCCCGGTAGTCGTCCCAGCTGAGGCGCCTCGCTCGCCACGCGCGCTGCCCGACGTGGACGGCACCTCTCGCGCATATGTCATCTACACCTCGGGCTCCACGGGCGTATCTAAGGGCGTGGAGGCGACGCGGGCTGGACTGGACAACCTGCTGCATGCGATGGCGAACCGCCCGGGGATCGGCAGCGGCGACTGTTTACTCTCCGTCACGACGCCGTCGTTCGACATCTCCATCCTGGAGATGCTGCTGCCCCTGGTCAGTGGCGCCCACGTTGTGGTGGCACCCGTCGCGACCACGACGGATGCGATAGCGCTCAGCGATCTGGTCCGCTCCTGCGGCGCCACCATCATGCAGGCGACGCCGTTCACATGGCGTTTGTTGATGGAGGCCCACTGGCGTCCCCAGCCCGGCTTCCGTGTGCTGTGCGGCGGCGAGTCCTTCCCGCCTGATCTCGCCGAGCAGCTTCTGGGGATTGGTTGCGACGTCTGGAACATGTACGGGCCTACGGAGACTACGATCTGGTCCTGCGTCGCTCACGTGGAGGACTCGTCGATTCACGTGGGTGAGCCAATCAGCAACACTTCGGTCTGCGTCGTCGACGAACACCTGCACATCCTGCCACAGGGCGTGGTCGGTGAGCTGCTCATTGGGGGACTCGGTGTCGCGCGCGGCTACCACGATCGCAACGAACTCACTGCGGACCGGTTCACTAGCCTTCCGGAGGTGTCTGGACGGTGGTACCGGACCGGTGACCTGGTTCGCAGAGATGGCGGGGGACGGCTGCGCTTCTTGGGACGCCTGGATCATCAGGTAAAGCTGCACGGATATCGGATTGAGCTGGGCGATGTCGAGTCCGCGCTGCGCGAGCACGACGGTGTAGACGACGCTGTCGCCATGGTCCGGGAAGATGTTCCAGGCGATCCGCGCCTCGTGGCGTATGTGGTCCCGGCGGGCGCTGAGTCGGACCAAGTAACCACTTGGGCTGAGCTCTGGGACGATGCCTACACTGGGGGACAGGGGATGGCCGGTGAAGACTTCTCTGGCTGGCTGAGCAGCTTCAGTAACGAGCCGATCCCTGCTGAAGAGATGACCGCTTGGGCGGATGCGACTGCCGCCGACATCTTGGCTCTCTCGCCTCGTTCCGTCCTGGAGATTGGCGGCGGCACGGGTCTCATCATGCGGCGCGTAGCACCCTCCTGCGAGCGGTATTGGGCAGTCGACGTGTCATCTGAGGCTGTTGCACGGCTCTCAGCATTGGGAGATTCGCTCGAGAGGTGTGAGACTCGCGCGTTCTGTGGTGGCGCGCACGAGCTGGATGAGCTCCCCGCCCAGAACTTTGACGTCGTGGTGATCAACTCTGTCTTGCAATACTTCCCAGACGAGGACTACGCCCGACAGGTCCTTCTGTCTGCGATTGACCGATTGGCCGAGGGCGGGCACGTCTTCGTGGGGGATGTCCGCAGCCTCGACCTGATGGATACCTTCCACGCACTCGCTGACGCCCATCTGGTAGATCCGCGTACGTCGCTGGCAGCCCGAACTGAGCAAGTTGCCATTCGCGTAGCCCGGGATCCCGAGCTGGCGCTCGCTCCGGAGTGGTTTTGCCAGCTTTCTAGCCCCCGCACTGCACTCGACGTGGTGATCTCGCCCAAACCTGTAACCGCGGCCAACGAGATGTCGCTCTTCCGCTACGACGTGGTGATCACGCCCGTTGCCGCACCGTTCCCGGAGACCGTCCCCATGACCTGGATGGGCGGAAACATCAACGATCTGTCGCGGGTCTGCGCGGCAGGACCCGACGTGCTGGTGCTGGACCAGCTCCCCAATGCACGCACGGCGCAGATCCGGGCGCTACTGGATGAGCCGAGCCAGACCAGTGCTGCGGACTTGGTGCGCGCCTTCGAACACCCCGCTGATGGCTTTCTCCCGGAACAGGTCCAAGCCGTCGCAGTAGAGCACGGGTACCGGGCCCGGATTGACTGGCTGCGGCACGGTCCCAGCGGAGCGATGACGCTGGTGGCGAGTCGTCCTGGCGCTGTGGATCCTGACAAAATCCGTGTGGTTGCGGCAGACCGCGGGGATGCTCCGTGCGCGAGCGTGCCCGCGGAGCGCGTTGTTCGGACACTCCAGCTCGCAGACCTCCGGGATCACGCAGCTCGCACGCTGCCGGCTTATATGCTGCCGACAGCGTTGGTCCCACTCGATGCCTGGCCCATGACGGCGAACGGCAAGATCGACCGGTCGGCTCTCCCCGCCCCGACTCCGGACGTTTCTGGCGAGGAGGACTGGGTCGCTCCGACCAACCCGGTCCAAGAGGTGGTCGTGCGGCTTTATGCCGAGGTGCTGGGGCTGGGCCGAGTCAGCGTCGGCGCCGACTTCTTTGCTCTGGGCGGCCATTCTCTGCTCGCGGCGCGGCTGGTCACGATGCTGCAGGCTCAAGGCTACGAGGACGTGCGCGTACGTGACGTGTTCGCCGCCCCCGTCGCCCGGGACCTGGCAGCCCGTCTCGAATCGGCTCCGACGCCCGGCCCGGATCGCGTCCGCCTCCGTCGCGTGTCTCGCCCGGGGCGGCAGGCACTTTCCCACGAGCAAACGCGCCTCTGGTTGCTGCAGCAGATCGACGGGCCCAGCGCCACCTACAACATCCCCATGGTCCTTCGCCTGCACGGGGAGGTGGACGTCAGCGCGCTCGACTACGCACTGCAGGACGTCCTGGCGCGCCATGAGGTGCTTCGAACCGTGTACGGGTCGCAGGATGGCATCCCCTGGGCTGAGGCACTCAACCCGATGGATGTGGGCAGCGTACTCACCTGTGTTGAGGCAACCGAGGGCCCCGCCCTGGAAGGCGTGGTCGCTGGAGCGTGCAGGCATGCGTTCAACTTGGCCACAGAGCTCCCGGTGCGTGCCACCCTGGTTCGCTCGGGGATTGAGGAATCTATCTTGGTCATCGTCATCCACCACATCGCCGGGGATGGCGTCTCGATGGGCCCGCTCAGTCGCGATCTGGCAGTGGCCTACTCAGCACGTGCTGAGGGTCGCGCACCGGAACTAGCCGAACTTCCCGTGCAGTACGCGGACTACGCCTCCTTCCAGCGCGAGTTGTTGGGCGACCCGGCGGATCCGCAAAGCCGCTGGGCACAGGAGCTGGAGTACTGGCGAGCAAAACTGGAGGGGATGCCGACGAACGTCCTGCTGCCGACCGACCGGCCCCACCCGGTGCGCCCCACAGGGGCAGGGCATCATCTCGCGCTAGAGTGGGCGCCGGAGGTCTGGCAGGCCCTCGCCTCGGTAGCCGCCGCCACCGCCACGACGGACTTCGTCGTGGTTGAGGCTTGCTTGGCCGCGACCCTGCGCCTTCTCGGGGCCGGCGACGATCTCGGCGTCGGAATCAACGTGGCTGGGCGCCCCGACGAGCAACTCCAGGATCTTGTCGGATTCTTCGTCAACACACTGGTGGTGCGCTCCCAGATCCGGGGAGATGAACCGGTCCGCCACCTCATCGAGCGCACCAAGGAGAGTGTGGTCGAGTGCCTCGACCACCAAGACCTCCCGTTTGAGTCACTGGTCGCCGAGGTCGTCGAGCAGCGCGATGCCGCCCGGCACCCGTTGGTCCAAGTGATGGTGACGTGGAACGATGTGCCTGATGTGTCAGAAGGCCTCGACGGTCTGCAGATCGAGGTGCTGCCGAGCGAAACCGGGACCTCGCGCATGGACCTGGTCATCGCCTTCGAGCGCACTGATGGCCGCGTCTCCGGCTCGGTCGAGTACAACACCGATGTCTTTGACGAGGAGACGGTGCGGGCACTGGGGGAGCGCCTCGCACTGGTCATTGTCCAGACGGCAGCATGTCCGACCCTGACGGCCGACGAGCTGGACGTGGTCCTGCCCGCGGAGCGGGAGCTGCTCTCACGCTGGAACGCGACAGAACGTGAGGTGGCCGCCCAGACCGTCAGCGAGATGTTCTCGCGGCAGGCGGCCGCAACTCCGCAGGCCCTGGCGCTGATAGAGCGAGACGACACCTTGACCTATGCTGAGTTGCACGAGGAGGTACTTCGCGTCGCCGGGGGACTTCTGGCGCAGGGAACGGCACCGGGCGACAGCATCGCCGTCCTCTGCCCGCGCTCACGGGAGTCCGTCATCAGCATGCTGGCAGTGATGCATGTTGGTGCGATCTACGTCCCCATCGATCCCGAGGTGCCTGTAGGCAGGATCCGCCACATCCTGGACAGCGCGGTCCCGCGGCTGGTCGTGTGCGCTTCCGACGCCTCGAGGTCTGTGCCGCAGGGCTACCGGGCGCTGTCGTTCGACACGTTGCGAGCGGCGTCGCCAACGGTGGCGACGCCGGTGGCGAGGGATACCGGCGATCCCGCATATATCATTTTCACATCCGGCTCCACGGGGCTGCCCAAGGGCGTGGTCGTGAGTGCTACGGGCCTCTCCTCGCTCGTGGACGCTCAAACGGAGCGGTTCGGGATCGAGCCGCTGGTCGGGCGGGTCCTCAACTTCGCCTCCCCGGCCTTCGATGCATGCATCGCAGAGCGCTGCGACGCGCTGTGCTCGGGCGCTGCGCTTGTCTTGGCAGCCAAGGAGGAGCTGCTGCCGGGCGGCGCGCTTGAGAGCACGTGTACTGCGCTCGGCGTGACGCATGCCACGTTGCCGCCCTCGGTCCTCGCCCAGGTCGCGGAGGGTGCGTTGCCTCCGAGGATGGGCATCACGGTCGCGGGCGAGGCCTGCCCGGTTGCCCTCGTCCGTCGCTGGGCACCTGAGCGCATCATGGTAAACGCGTATGGGCCTAGCGAGACGACGGTGTGCGCCACCATGACCGAGCCTCTGGACCCAGCCGTGGCGCGGCTAGGGATCGGCCGTCCCATCGCGAACACGCAGGTGCGGGTGGTTGACGCTCGCCTTCGCACGGTGCCCCTGGGAGTAGCTGGCCAACTGGCTGTCCTTGGCCGCGGTCTCGCCCTGGGCTACCTCGGGCAGCAAGAACTCACTGCGGAACGCTTTGTCAGGAGCCCAGAGGACGGCGAGCGCATGTACCTGACGGGTGACCGTGCCCTTTGGCGGCGTGACGGGGAACTGGACTTCTTGGGTCGCGACGACGACCAGGTCAAGCTCCGCGGGCACCGGATCGAGCTCGCGGAGATCGAGGCCGTCATGTCGACAGTCAACGAGGTCGACCAGGCCGTTGCCGTGGTTCTCGGCGAGGGTCCTCATGCATCGCTGGTGGCCTACGTCCTGCCACGACGGGGAGCTGACTCAAACCAGCTGATCGCCGAAGTGCGCCAGCACGTCGAGAAGCTCCTGCCCCCATACATGTGCCCGCAAGTCATGGTGCCCGTCGACGCGCTGCCCCTGACTAGCAACGGGAAGGTGGACAAGGAGCGGCTCACCGCCCCCGAAATACCGTCGCACCGAGCTGGTGAACTGCCGCGGGACGCGACCGAGCGTGCGCTGGCCGCAGCGATGGAGACCGTCCTCGGGGTCGGGGACCTCAGCCGCGACGACAGTTTCTTTGAGCGTGGGGGCGATTCTTTGCTGGCGATGCAGGTGGTGGCCCGGGCACTCGCGGCCGGGGTTACCGTGACCGTGCGGGATCTGTTTGCCCACCCCGTCATCAAAGACCTGGCACAGGTCTCTACATCTGCAAGTGCGGAGATCGACCAAGGGCAGGTTGAACTGGTCCTCCCCACCCCGATGGGGGAGTGGCTGCGGCGCCTCCCTGGCGATGCTGCTCAGTTTGCTCAACACGTCTGCGTCCGCCTCCCCGGCGCCGCTGACCTCGCCACCATCCAGACCGCCGTCGAGTCGGTCGTCGGCGTCCATCGGGTGCTGGCAGCCCGACGGACTCGGGACGATCAGGGCCGTTGGCAGCTCGTGGTGCCAGCCCGGGCTGACCTGCCCCCCGGCAGCTCGCTGGTTCGCCTCCTTGAGGGTGCTGCTGGTGACCTCGGACGGGGCAAGGCGGCGGCCGCCGTAGCCATGCTACGCGCCGAACTCGATCCCGACGCTGGCCGCATGTTTCTGGGCGGCCTGGGGTACGACGGGCATGGGCCAATCCTGATGCTGGTGTGCCATCACCTCGTTATCGACGTGGCCTCTTGGCCGGTGCTTCTGCACGACCTGCGGTCCGCGTGGGAAGCTCTCGAGTCCGGCTCCACGCCGGCGCTTCTGCCTGAAGGCGCCAGCTGGGCAACGTGGTCACGCAGCCTGGGTAAAGCCGCTGTAGACGCGGAGGCGGACCGTGCTGGATGGGAACGCGTGCTCTCGGCACCGTTGGTCCCCGTGCCGGCAGTTGGCTCCGCTGCGGCACCAACGTCCTGCACGGCGGGGCTGTCGGCGGCCGCAACAGCGCGGTTACTGACCGAGAGCGTGCCTGAGCTGGGCGCGAGGGTGGAAGAAGTACTGCTTGCGGCAGTCGGTGTGGCGGCCGAGCGGGTCCTGGGCCAGAGCGGAGCCCTTCTAATCGACGTCGAGTCTCACGGTCGTCTGGACCATCGCTGGTCGGGGGGTGACCTCTCACGCAGTGTCGGTTGGTTCACCGAGATGCATCCGGTCCGTCTAGAGCTGAGGTCCAAGTCCGACGACAACTCGACTGCCCGTGTGCGCCGCGCACTGCGAGAAATCAGGGATGTCCCGGGCGATGGGTCCTCTTACGGGCTGCTGCGATACTTGGGGGACGGCGCGAAGCATCTTCCTGATACCGTCTCCTGGGCTGGGTTCAACTTCCTGGGGCGAATCCCGGGTGGGGCGGGTATCCAGCCGTGGGAGGACGTACCGAGTGATGCCATGCCCGACTTCCTGGCTCACCAAGTGGAGATCAACGCCGGTTTGTATGAAGGGCCGGACGGCCCGGCCCTAGTGGCCTCGTGGGTGTGCGCGCCGGAGACAGCTCCCCATCTGGACGCCCTGGTGGACGCTTGGGAGAGTCTGCTGGCGTCCCTGGCTGACTGCGCCATGCCCGAGTCTCTCGCGCAGGTCACGGCGGGTCCGCTCGAGCCGGTCTCCTTTGCCCAGCTCGACATCATCCATCAACCCGTGCCCCTCGCTCATCCGCATCACAACGTCGTCACTGTCTCGGAGCTGCGCGGCCCGCTGGATGCGGAGGCGCTCATCACCGCTCTGCGTCGGGTCACTGCCTACCACGATGCGCTTCGTGTCACCTTGCATGAAGCGGACTGGGGATGGGGACAACGAGTAGTCGACCAGCCCAGGTGGCCGATCACACGAGTGGAACTGGGCGCCTTCTCTCCAGATGACCAGATGCACGCGCTCGAGGACCTGATTGAGCAGGAGACGCTGCAACCGTTCAACATCGGCGACGGGCCGCTCCTGCGGGGGGACCTTGTCAGCCTCGGCCACGACCGCACCGTTCTGGTTCTGGTCATGCACCACATCGTGATTGATCCCTGGTCCTTCGCTATTGTCGGTCGTGACCTCGCAGGTCTCTACACAGCAGCGCGCGACGGCGTCACCCCATCGGTGACGTCTGCTGGGTCCTCCGTCGCCGTGGCGCGCCGCCAGACATCAGCTTGGGCCGCAGGTGCTTACACGGACGACATCAGCTACTGGCAGACGCTCATGGCTGGCTACGAACCGCGGCTTCTCTTCACGACACCTGCGCGACCCTGCGGGCCTGTACCTGACGGCTATACGTGGCCCTTCACATTGACCGAGGACTTAAGCGCCGAGATCTCGCGCATAGCCAAGACCCACGGCGTAACCGAGTTCGTCTTCTTGCTCGCCTGCTACACGGTGCTGCTGAAGGCCTTCACTGGACGCGACGACATCGCAATCGGGTACCCGTCCAACGGACGTGAACACAATGTGGACCGCGATGTCGTCGGATTCCGGATCGCGCCGGTCTTGGTGCGCCCCGGGGAAGCCATTGACATCGCGGACCTAGTGCAAAAAATCATGGCGCAGACGAGCGAAGCCGCCCGACACGCCGAGGTGCCGCTGCGCTCGATCGGGCTCTTCGACAAAGAGACCGACAATCCGCTACGCATCCTGTTCAATCTAGTCAACGTCGAGGCCGGTCTCACCCTCGACGGGATCGACGTGACGCCCCTGGCGCTGGGGACCGACGGTGGTTCGGTGATCCCCGAGCTGGTCACCAAGATGCAGCCGCACAACGTCGATCTCTACTTGCTCATGCGACGCAGCGGTCCGCAGCTGCGAGGCCTGTGGCTGTACAACCCCGCCCGTGTGCCAGCCGAGACCATGGCCGCCATCGTGAAGGTCTTTCCCCAGCTCGTGGCGGCAATGGTCGCCAACAACCACGCCCAGCTCTCTGAGCTGGTTAATTCAGTGATGGAGGAGTGACATGACATCAAGCTGGTGGGTCGGCGGCGACCCCTCGATGAGCGCAACCACCCCTGTGTTCTGTTTCGCTTATGCGGGCGGCTCGGCAGCTATCTACCACGGATGGAATCGCATTGAGCCACGTCGGCTTGCGAACTTCTGCGGTGTCGAGTACCCCGGCCGGGGGACCCGTTACACCGAGCGGACGCGGATGGTGATTAAGGACCTCGTACAGGATGCGACAGAACGGATCGCAGGGCTCGGGCTGGACCGGTACGCGTTGTTTGGCCACAGTATGGGTGGGCTCGTTGCCTTTGAGACGGCGCGTGAACTCGTCCGCCAGGGCGTGCGCCAGCCCCAGCATCTCTTCATCTCCGCTACAGGCGCTCCTGGCGCCCAGTCCGAGCGCCCCCGGCTTCAGGGGGCCTCGGACGCCACGGTGGAGACGGAGCTGCTCGCGTTGGGTGGCACAGACCCTCGCATCCTCGCCGAGCCCGCGCTGCGCGACTACGCGATCTCCATGATCCGTGCCGACTACTCAGCGCTGGAGAACTACCGGTACCACGCGGGCGAAAACCTTACCTGCCCGCTAACCACCTTCTCGAGTGAGGGGGATGCACTGGTCTCACCAGCACAGATGCTCGCCTGGGAGGATTTCACCGCTGGCCAGGCGGACCACAGGCTCATGACGGGTGACCATTTCTTCATCCACACGCAGGCGACCGACCTAGTGCACACCATCAACGATGCGCTCACGGTCAGCGCGCACCAAGGGAGTTTGGTATGAATGAACCGGTCGCCCTCGTTGCCGGCGGTTCCAAGGGGATTGGGGAGGCGACCGTCGTGGAGTTGGCGCGCCGCGGTTACCAGGTCGCATTCTGCTATTCTTCGGATCGAAGGGCTGCGCTTGACGTGGAAGACAGGGTGGAGGCTGCTGGTGGGTCAGCGCACTCGTACCGTTGCGACATCGCCGATGCGGGAGATGTCGCCGATCTCGTGACAGGCGTCGAGAATCACCTCGGGCCGATCGGTGCTTTGGTCTGCTCGGCGGGCATTGTGGAAGACGGTGCTCTGGTCCGGATGACTGACGACCGGTGGAAGCGCGTGCTCGATGTTAACCTAACCGGGACGTTCAACGTGTGCCGCGAGGTGAGCGTGCGCATGGTGGAGCGGCAGTCCGGCGCGATCGTCACGCTGTCCTCTGTAGCGGGGCTTCGGGGGCACCGGGGACAGACGAACTACGCCGCTGCCAAGGCCGGCATCATCGGATTCACGCTCTCGCTCGCCCAGGAAGTGGGGAGGAGCGGGGTCCGGTGCAATGTTGTCGCCCCGGGGTTCGTGGAGACGCGGCTAACTGAGGGGCTGCCCGCGGCGCTACTCGACGCCGCCGTCGAGCGCTCGGCTCTGGCTCGGGTCGGCCTTCCGAGCGAGATAGCGAAGGCCGTTGCCTTCCTTCTTTCCGATGACGCGTCATTCGTGACCGGGACGACGCTGGTCGTTGACGGCGGATTTGTCTAGTTCGCGGAGGTAATGTGATGGCCGTGGTGATGATCCCACCAGTGACGGCCCAGCAGCCGTAGGCTAGGGGCGGCGCATGTCTCGTGCGGCGGTTCCGAGGAGCGTCAGCTCGAAGGTTTCGTCGGGTTGAATGAGTACCATGCTGTCGTTGACAGTCTAGCCACCGTTGTGTGCGCGGGTATTATGTTTTGAGCATCGGTATCCTCGGTGCTGAACAGCATCCGGTCCCAGGCCGGATCGCTCGCGGGGAACCGCTTGAGCGCGGACTGCTCGGCCGCGCTGGCAACGTTGGCAGGATGTCAGCGGGGAGTGATAGATCAGATTCGGCGTCGATACCGATTCCGCTGGTGTCCTCGGCGCGCGCCATTACAGCCGCGCAGTGCGTCAATGTCCCGACGAAACCGGACCGCCACACCAGGGCTCGGTCCTTGTGCGCCGCTGCGAACTCACGACGCTTCTTAGAGACGCGGGTAGGTCTCAGGGCCGTTGTTCGGGTCGTTTGTCCCATCGGTGGGTGGTTCAGACCTGCCAGATGAGGCGGCGTAGGATGATGATGGCGTTGCCGGGATGATGAAGGCGTCGATCACGCTGGTGCGGCGTTCGATATAGATCAGTAGTTTGCGAAAGTCCCGGTTGTGCCGGGAGTTGGTATGTTCGAGGACCCAGCGGGTGTCGGCTTGTAAGGGAGTGTTCTTGGTGGAGATGCGTCCATTGCGGCCCAGGATAGCCAGTCGTTTGTGGGCCTTGTGTGAGTCGTAGCCGGCGTCCAGGTGCACAGTGATGTGCTCTGGCAGGTCCCGAGGCCCAGGCCGTGGTCGAAACGGGTCAGGTGTTTCAGGGTGGGTTCCAGCAGGATCGAGTCGTTGCGGTTTGCGCCGGCCACGACGCAGCAGAGGGGTATCCCCGAAGGCATCTACCATGAGGGAGCGTTTGGTGTCTTGTTTGCCCCTGCCGACAGATTATTTCTCGGCGGCTTCACTGTCGTAGAGGGTTTTGATCAGACGCTTGTCGAGGTGATCTGGTCCAGATCAAGACCGATGATCTGGTCGTGTACTTCCAGGCACAGGTCTTCGAGTTGGGTCAAGATGTCCGCGTCGATCTACTCGTCGCGTTGGGTCCATTTTAGTGGTGGCCGAGCAGTTGGAGTCGGCGAATTTCAGATACGAGCGGCCCAGGACGAGTTTGTCGAAGATGGTCCGATCGGGGAATGCGCGGCCGGTGGCATCCTCCTCACGGGTGGGTGTCGATGTGGGGTGGGATTAGCGCGATGAGCTGGCTCCACAGGGGTTCCATGATGAAGGATGGGATGGCAGGCACGAACACCTCGCGCAGAGTAAGTTACGAGACTTGACAACTCATTCCTCTACGCGGTCTCGTGCCTGCCCCGCCCCAACGACACACCCCTAACCCACGCGACCTCTGAGTGCGTCACTCTGGCCAACTTCGAGACCGCGTCCACGCTCGACTCGGATCGTTGCGCATTCCTACCAATACGATGTGAATTTCCATCCATGCGACCCGAGGAAACGGAGGAACGAAGTATCATTAACCGGCCCATGGCTTCTCGGCTCTCGGTTGCTGTTCCAATGTTCCGACTTTTCTGGGTGACATGCCGAGTAGTTCGTGCAGCAGCTCACGAGGCGTCTGCTGTAGTCCTTCTGTGTCTAGAGTCAGGCGAAAGGCCTGCGACAAGAATCACGCCGATGAGCAGAACGATATCAGCAATGAAGGTCCACGCCATTGCTTGCTGGTGACCAGCGGCCGCGGCCCATGAGAAGTAGAGAGTCCCGAGCAGCGCAACACCGCCTGAGGCAGCAAACTGTTGCGCCGCGGTAACGATTCCGCTGCCAACCCCGGCCTTCATCGGAGGCACATCTGAGAGAGCGAGGCCGATGAGTGTCGGGAGCACCAGCCCGTTTCCGAATCCAGTCAGGCAGACCGCGGCGACGATCAGGCCGAGCGTCGGTAGCCCATCAATGGTCAACCCGAGGGCGGCGACAACGAGACCAAGTATCGTAATGCTTGCGCCCGTGCGAATAGCGCGCTGCCGATTCATGGCGACCCAGCCTCTCATGAGCAATGAGCTGAGGGCGAATGTTACGCCCGATGGAGCGAATACCAGCCCAGCGTGCAGAGGTTCGATGTGTTCCCCTTGTTGTAGGAGGATGGTTAACCGGAACATGAATCCGGCGAAGAACGCCATGAATAGCACGGAGGCAATGGAACCCCGGGCAAGTGAGGGAATGGTGATGAGTTTCGTGTCGAGCACAGGGTCTCCGCCGCGTGCGCCAAGCTGGTCCTCTTGTCGGATCACGATCCACAAGAGAAGGAGCCCAGCTACCGGACCAATCCACATCCATGCAGGCCAACCATTTTGACGCCCCAGTACGAACGGCAGGAGCACCAAGGCGAGAGAGATCGCGATGCCCGCAGAGCCGCGCGCATCGATCGAAGGCGCCCCCGCCCGTTGGCTCCTCGGCACGACGAGCAGTGCCGCGATGAACGTGAGCACTGCGATCGGTACATTGATCAAGAAGATGGCACGCCAGCCCAAGCCTGCAAGGTCAGCGTGAACGAACCAGCCTCCGAGGATCTGTCCGGCAATCGAGCCCATGCCGGTGGCGACACCGTACCAGGCCATCGCCCATCCGCGTCTTTCGCTCGGAAGCGCGACGTTGATGGCCGCCAGGACCTGCGGGATCATGACTGCGGCGGCAAAGCCCTGCATGATCCGGGCGAACACGAGGAAGCCCGGAGAGCCAGCCACGCCGCACAACAGGGAGGTGGCGGCGAAGAGCATGAGCCCCCATAGATACATCTTGCGGTGGCCATACATGTCACCGAGGCGGCCGCCTGTGATGAGTCCGCTCGCGTAGGCGAAGGCGTAGCCTCCCACGACCAGCTCGAGCTCTGCCTCGTTCGCATCCAGCGCACCCTGGATGACTGGCGCAGCGACGTTGACAACGAAGAAGTCGAACTGCCCCATGAATGCTGCGACGAGCAGTGTGGCGAGGAGCGACCCTTGGCGCTTTATTCTGGATGTCATATGTCCAGAATAGCAGTGTGTGAGAGACTGAAGGCATGCGTGTCTCGAAGGGAGTGGAGTGGGCCCTGCATACGACGTCGCTCCTGGCTCAGGCCCCGGACGGCAAGTGGATTGCGCGGCGGACTATCGCCGAGTTCTACGACCTACCCGAGCCCTACCTGGCCAAGTACCTCCAGCGCCTGGTAGCGGCAGGCGTGCTTGTGGCGACCACCGGGCCCCGGGGCGGCTACCGGTTGGCGGCTCCTCCGGAGGAGATCACAGCTCTTGCGGTCTTCGAGGCGATCGAGGGTTCAGCCCCCGCGTTTACATGTCTGGACATCCGTCGCCATGGAAGGGGCGCTGCGACTCCCGAAGAGTGCCAGCGGGAATGCGTCATTCATACGCTCGTCGACTCGGCCGATAGAGCATGGCGGGCTCAGCTGGCGGGGAGGTCAGTGGCGGATCTTGTCAGCGTCCTACCTGAGTCGCTCAAACTTCGTACCTCCCATACCCTTTCCGAGTCTGCGTCCGAAGCGATCACAGCCGCGAAGCGTCGCGGTAGAAAGACCTGACTCATGGGGCTGTCGAAGGTTCAGCGCTTTCGGCGGGATGGTCGAACAGTCGCTTGAGTGCCTCTTTCAGGACGACAACTCCGTCGATGCTCAATATGGACTCGGGATGGAACTGCATCGTCTCGAATCCATGACGCCTGAGCGCGAAGATCTCTCCGGAGAGATCATCCGCTTCTACTTGCCATGCATCAAGCCGCGTGTCGTTTGCGCGGTCGATAAACCCGGAGAACGAGTTATAGAATGCAAGGCGCCTTTCCACCCCCCATAGTTGAATACTCGCTTGTTTTCCTTGGTTGGGTTGCGCCAGCTGGCGTACGTCGATCCCGAGTGCATCGCAGACCAACTGGTGGGAAAGACAGATGGCGAGGACTCGCTCAAATCTGCCGGTCAGAGCCGCTTCTGCCCAGCGGCGGGCTTTATTGATCCGGGGGTCCGTTGCATCGTGCGGGTCACCCGGTCCGGGGCCGAGGATGAGCAGATCACCTGCCGCCGCGGTGGATTGATCGGGATCGTGATCGACCGAAACTTCCAGACCAAGTTGCCGCAGAATTTTGGCGAGCATCCATGTGAAATCGTCCTCATGGTCGATGATGATTGCCTGCCCCGCGAATGCACCGCCTGATTCGGCCTCCGGCATCGTCCAGAAAGAAGCGAGTCCATTGCGACGCTCGTGGAGCAGGTCGGCACCAAGGTGTGTCCCGCCCGCATTCGCCGGTTCTGTCAAGGCCGCGATGATGCTGCGGGTCTTCCCGATCGTTTCCGCTACTTCCAACGTTGGTATGGAGTCGCGGACGAGCGTGGCGCCGACTGGGTAACGGAATCCCCCCTGTGCGTCGATTTCCAGTGTTCGGATGAGGATGGTCGAGTCCAGCGTGGTTCCATGATTGTGCTGATCGACGCGCGCTAGAATGCCGCCGAAGTATCGGCGTGCCGACACGTCCCTGTCGGCTGCCACCGAGAAGGCTGACTCGATGGGGCTACCGAGCACGGTCGGCGCGAACATCGACTTCCGAAGGATTTCCTGCACCGTTTGTGTAGTCCGGCCGGTGAGGTAGTACTCGGTGTGGCTCAGTCGCGCCATCTCTTTTACGAAGGGGCCTTCGACTATTGGCGAGGTGTCGCACATTGAGGAGAGAATCTTGAGTTCTTCGTCGACTACCATGTGCAGTTCGTCGCGTTCCTTTTTGTCGGAGAGGAATGCTCGCAGACCTTTGGTTGTGGGTCCAGAGTCTTCATGGGTGTACGTGCCCGAGATGGGGTTCATGGTGACGGTGCCAGTTGAATCCTTGCGTACGTGCATCTCTGGTGAAGCACCGATGAGTACGGACCCGCCCAAATCACACCAGAAAGTCATATAGGCTTCTGGCTCCATCTGCAGCAGCCGATTGAAAACTGCATGCTGATCGACCACGTTGGCTTTGTCTAGCCGGCCTATGAGGCTGCGTGGTATCACAAAGTTCGACCCACGGCCGCCAGTGATGTCCTCGTGGATGACTCGCTCGACTAATTCCGCATATTCAGAATCTGGAGGCTCGTATCTAAAATCGTTCACTGTGGGAAGGTTTATTGGCAGCAAGTTCAGGATCCTCTGCCGTGATATTCTCTCTTCCGCCCGGATCTGGATCACGACCGTTGGCGCTTTTGAGCGGTGTTCCGCGGGTGAAAGTCGTACTCGTCGTGCCTCGGCGGCGCGAAATGGAAGGACGACAAGGTAGGAACCGTCGAGGGTATCCAACTCGCTCATGTCGGCGATTTCGTAGACGTCACCCCAGATGCAGTCGACGTATCCGCCTTGCGCTATCAAGGCCTGCGCTGTGATGAGGTCGGCACTGTTCATGCTTCGTGGCTCCTGCGCAGTGATTCGCTGATTGTGGCCGTCGAGCACACCGCCGCACAAGTACTTCCCGCTTGGACGAGCGTACGGATGTGCTCGTCCTTCGAGAAGTCCGCGATCGCATCGGAGACCAGGAATGTCTCGTAGTCTCGGCTGTAGGACTCCATCGCGGTACCAAGTATCCCGACGTGTCCGTAGATGCCCATGATGATGACTTGTCCGATGCCGAGACGTTCGAGTTGCTGTGACAAGTCGTTGCCGAAGAACGCCGAGTACCTCCACTTGGTGACCATCTCGGAGTCCGAGGCCGGAGCGATAGGGCTCCATACATCGCGATGTTCGGGCCGCGCCTGCATACCTTCACCCCAAAAGGCCGAGAGTAACCCTCTCTGAGTAGGCGTCATACTTCCTGGCTGCGTGGTATAGAACACGGGAACGCCCACGCTTCGAGCGGTGTCGACAAGAGTGATGGCATTTTTCTTAAGCGTGTTCACTGGGTCGGAAATGGCGCGGAACCGGTCCAGGAAATATGTCTGCATGTCATGGACGATCAACGCAGCTCGCGAGGCATCGACAACCCATTCTGGCTGGTTGATGTCGTAGTGAAATAAGCCGTCGAGTTGGTACTCGATGTCCACGGTGCTATGCCACATCAGTTGGCCCCCAGGATTGCCCCGCCGTCGGCGGTCAGTGACTCCATGGTGATGTGCCGCGCGGCATCCGAGAGGAGGAACTCCACGACCTCGGCGATGTCCTCGGGCTCCGCCACGCGCTGCAAGGGAATGCCGAGACGATACTTTTCGGGGGCGCCCGCGATCGCCGATTCCTCCGCCTGTTCGCCCACCACTGCGGAGAGCATCGACGTGTTCGTAGAACCGGGAGCCACGCAGTTGACTCGGATGCGCTCGGATGCGTATTCGAGGCCAGCAGTGCGGGCCAAGGCTTCCGCAGCAGCTTTGGACGCGCCATATGCGGCCAGTCCGATGCGGGGAACTTTTGCGGCGTTCGACGAGACGACCACGACGCTGGGTGAGCCTCCTCGGTCCAGGAGCGGCATGCCCGCCCGTAGAGTGTTGTGAACGCCGAGAGTGTTCACTGCGAACGCTCTGGTCATGTCCTCGGGAGTGATCTCCTCGATATGTCCGGTAACAATGACACCGGCAGCCGCGACCAAGTGGGCGGGAGCGCCCCACTGATCTGCTGCTGCAGCGAACGCCCCAGTCAGTGCATCGGCGTCGGAAACGTCGACCGTCGTGAAAGCTGACAGGTTCGACGCCGCTCCCGGCGGATGAAGGTCGAAGCCAATGACAATCAGCCCGCCCGAGCTGAGTCGGTTGGCCACGGCCTGGCCAATACCACCGGAAGCTCCGGTGAGAAATACGATCCTCGGCATTACTAGATATCCTCCTTCACGGGGTTGTGTCAGCTTCAGGCGCGGATTTTCGCGGCGTCCCATGGTTCATCGATAGCGAAGACTCGGGTGGGCTTCATCGCGTCTGCCTTCGCATCGAGAATCGACGGGTCAACGAGGGTTCCCTTCGGGACTTCGCTGATCTCAACCAAGCGCTCGAGTGCTTCCGCGATGGCGTCCCCGATTTCTGTCCTGCGATGCTGGCTGAGTGAGACGCCCGGAGCGGGTTCAATCTCGACCCGTTGCCCGGCACAGCCCCCAGACGATCTGCCATCGCGGCGACCTCGTGGCGGACTCGCTCCAGGTCCCAGGTCACCAAATCTTCCTCGTCGGAGTGCTCCGGCAGGCCGGGGGCTACCACCTCAAACCCGTCTCTGACCACGCCGTCATTCAGCAGTGCGCTCAACGTTGGATCGGACATTTTTCCTCCTCGCCTACTTCATCGGACATTTCTTCTCCTCGCCTACTTCGACAAGCGTTGCACCTATAGTTAGCGATGTGGATAGACTATATCCACATTCGTGATCAGAGACTATATCCACATTCGTGATCAGAGGGTACTATGACATCAGGCCAGCGCAGGTTGCTTTCCTCGGTCGTGTGTCCAGGCTCGCGCGTGCGCCTCACGAGTGCCTGCGGACGTTCGAGGCCGTGCGCCGATCCGGTTTCGCCAGCGTTCCCGCCGACACGCCGGCCTGCAGAGGCTGGGGCTGGTCCTGATGCGGGCTCCGTTGTTCTCCACGCAGCTTCTCTCTGTCCCGAAGGCGTCGCTCTCGGCCGTCGCCTTCGAGTCGGCGTGGGGGTCGGTCGCCTAGGCAACTCGCCCACCGTTGATTCGAGATAACAGTTCGAAAGACCGCAGAGGTCCCGAGCCCTCTTTCGGATTTGAAGATTGGAGTGTAAGAATGAATGCAACCGACATCGTCGTGCTGAACGGCGAGGATCTAACGGTCGAAAGCGTCGTTCGCATCGCACGTGGAAATACCCAGGTGGCTATCGCCGAGTCTGCGAGAGAGCGAATGGTGGCGGCGGTGTCAAGTGGTGGAAGCAATGAGTAGTTTCTGGAAAGCTTCTCGTGGGGTGAGGTAGCCGAGGGTGGCTCGGGGG
>ERZ773043.98-NODE-98-length-44241-cov-8.598968_pt1 | contig 44241 bp, 44 predicted proteins | sample MGYA00580636_ERZ773043 | MGnify/ENA primary metagenome ERZ773043 (study PRJEB29015, sample SAMEA2737992) | human oral metagenome | biome: human oral; feature: human-associated habitat; material: dental | place: China | collected 2065 ...
CCAGCGGCGATTATACTGCTTTTAGTGGGAAACTAGCACGGTGCCGAATTATATAAGAGCCATCCGAATAGGGTGGCTTTTATCTTTGGAAATAATTATTACTTAGCTATGGGCGTTTGAGAATATTTGATAGTCAGCCATTAGCCAAGCCCCTTGCAAATCTGAACCATAACAAGTATTATAGTAGAATCTATAAAACCATATAACAGTAAAGGCAAAAAGAATGAGAGAAGCACAGGCAGACGTTCGGCATAATAGTGTCAAAGATCTGGATGTATTTCTGCAACAGATAGATGGACATTTGCGTAATAATCAAGACTTTGTGACTCCAGCGGCAGGTATGGTGCATGGGCATAATTGTGCACAACTTGTTTTGGAGCCTCTAGGCATGGAGGATAAGATATGTATCATTGCGGGTGATGTACCAGAAGGTCATCCATTGCATGATAAGACATATGTTGGTATGAGTCGCCGAGTGCAGCGAGAAGAAAACTCAGGAGTAAAAACGGTAACAGACTACTATCTTATTAACCGTGCAAGTGGTGAGGTGATGCATGGTGATTTTGCTATGCCTGCACAGTATGGTGATATACCAAGTGCACGAACAATTGATGCCGTTTTGGCAAGTAATGAACCATCAGCGGGCTACAAGGTAAGAGGGGCAGCGCCAACAGTTAACGTACGATACCAACGAAGTGCAACACTTGAGGAAATACACGATTTGGAAGATAGCCTTGCTGGTGATGATCTAAAGCCAGTTGCTACACCTGAAATTGTTGCAAGGCAACGATATCGAGTAGAGACAAAAGAGGGTGTGACGAGTACATTACTTGAGAAGAACCCAATGGCGGGGTATGTTATTGGTCGAGCACTGCGTCGAGCAGATAAGGCTGAGGCAGCTGGCCGTACACAAGAAGCTGGTCTCTATCGAGCAGAGGCCACACTTGGCCTGTCGCGAGCTGGTCTGACGCTAGCAGAGTATAGTAGTTCCGGCTCTGCTCATATCGATGAGGAATAGACTGCTCTTAACTACATAAAGAAATTTACCATTAAACCAGACCATTCAAAAATACAGCTTAAGAGAGGCTGTATTTTTTGTGGACGATTGTCGTTGAATATATAAAATCCAGAACGTTATTGGTACAAACGTACCATTCTATTGTATAATCGCTAGAGAGGGGTGCTTGCTCTGCGATTTGGCGCAACTTAGGCAAGTGGAGTGCCGCAGGTGGGTAATTATTATCTGAATAGTAATGTAGTGATGATGTGATAACCATAATCAAAAAGGAGTGTTCTCATGACAGAGCGACAACCACCATCAATCAAGTACCGCTATGGTGAGCCACCAATTCATTCGGCGGGCGACATATTGTATTATGACAAGGTGATCACTCGGCAGCAGAGAGTATTTGCTGCGCCAGCTGGCAGTAACCCGTATGGCCAAGAGGCGCTCGTTACTGGCTCAGATGGAATGCAAATTGATATAGAGCGAGAAGCTCGACTGTTGCCACAAGACGGGCATAATAGGCTCTATACGCTATATGCACCGGAGGTTGGGGCGGCGCTGACAATTAGCCATGAGCATGGTATTGGCTTGCTTTACCCCTGTACTCCAGATGAGGATGGCCAGCCAGTCGTCCAGAGAACAGCGAGCAATGCAATAAAGACCCATGTAGTTGATATGACACAGCTTCCTGATGCGCGGTTTATTACGCTTGGAGAGCCGTATATCTCGCTCACAGATCCACAGCATCACCGTGCTGCGCTGAGCATTGTGCCGGAGCAAGTAGGTGTCTTTGGTATTGGCACGGCAGGAGGTGTTGGGAGTAAGATGCGTATGATTCAAAATGATGCGTCACCTGGTGCGAAGAACGTTATGAATGTACTATACCCACAACTTGTAAAAGGGCATGAGGCCCTCCAACAGCGCCATAGCAGTGAGCGACAGCGTAATGATGAGTCGCGTCCTCGGAGTATTAGCCAGATTGGTCGTATTGCGACAGCCCAAAGGTATAGGTCTGGCTGGTTCTAAACCCAACAAATAGCAAAGCACTTTCAATATCAAAAACAACCCTGTATGCACAGGGTTGTTTTTTCATTCTCGAATCTCGCAGCAAACGAGAATTGTTGTGGTGGACCTTGGTGGAAACGACCCAAACCAAAGCTAATACTTAGTATATAGCATAGGCGTCTTAAATGCAATACCAATAATGCAATCTGAAGATGCTCATGTAAACGTTGACAAAACATATACAGTATGCTATATTTAAATCATGATACATATCATATATGGTATGTAGCGAGGATTTGCTGGCCTACACTGGCAACGTACCTCTGATAAATATATAAATAAGGAGTAACCCTATGGCGGGAACAAAAGCTGGCGGCCTGAAGGCTGCGCAAAAAAACATCTCTAAAGACCCTAACTTCTACGCCAAGATTGGCGCCAAGGGCGGCAAGAATGGCCGCACTGGCGGCTTTGCGGCCAACCCGCAACTCGCTCGTGTGGCTGGCGCCAAGGGCGGCCGGATCTCTCGCCGCACCAAAAAGGCCGATGATGCTACCGCGGCTGCTCCACAAGCGGACGTTGCGCTCGCCGCCTAAGGGTGCGCGCGAACCTCATGTCAAAAAACACCTCCCATGCATGTGGGAGGTGTTTTGATGCGATAGGTTTAGCGTGTGAGGTTCGAAGCTTTTTGTGGTATGTAGCGATCTGCTGTGGAGCTGCTCTGTCTGTTGGTATGTAGGGGGGTGATGACCATTAGTAAAGTCTTTTTTGGAATGGAGAGAATTATTGCGATAATCAAGCTTGAGGCGAAGCCAACGTGTTTTTTACAACATAACGTCGGAGTTGGCAGGTGGTGGCGCTGTTGGCGTGCCAGTGGGTGAAGCAGGCGAGGCAGGTGTATGTGCCGTCGCTGCGCTGCAAACCAGTCGCGTTGCAGTGTGGGCAGCGCGAGCGGGCGTGGAGCCAGTCGCGGTAGGTGTCGAGGGCGGACTCAATAAGATCATCGTCGACCGTCAGCTGCCAGTCAGCTCCAACACGGCAGCCAGTGTTCCATGCAGCGCGCTCCATTGCAACGAGCTGCACATCGTGCGCATAGCCGCGGTGTCCTAGAAGTGCATGACCATACTCGTGGAGGAGGTAGATAGAGGCCTGGGCATCGTGTGGATCGTAATAAACTGTGCGGCTTGGGTGATGCCAATGAAAATGGCCACCTGGGCGAAAGGTGAGTGGCACAATACCCGACGTGCGAGCGTGCTGGGTGAGGTGAAAGATAAGCTGATCGAGTGGCATGTGTGGTTGGTATAGCCACGTCTATCGGCATGCGAACCTGCGAGCGAAACAATGATTACTTCGCATGATTTGACAGAGGTGGAGATTATGATTTGTTCGTGTATTGTACGTGTCAAGATCAGTGTAGCACAACCTGCTTACAATGCCTAGTGGGCGGTGCGAAGTATCGATGTGTGGTGGGCTCCAGAGAGAGGCAAGGTGAGATGCATAATTATATAGCGTGTGCGTTGCGTTTTGCGATCGATTACGGTATAATAGAAAGAGTAACGTAAACGAAGGTTTGGCAATGAAGCAGCAAGGATCAATTATCGGATACGTCGTCGTCGGGACAGTGCTAACGCTCGCACTGGTTGGCGGGGTTTTAATCGTCAAGAATAGTCACAACAACACTGCTCGGCAAGTGGCAAGCACCACCACTACCGACACCAAGAAAAAGGAATCAACGCAGAGCAGCAAGAGTGCCAACGACAAACTGGTCGATAGCCTCAATAACAAATCAACAGAGACCAGCAAGAGTAAAGAGACAAAAGAAACTCAGTCGCAAGACAAGAAAAACACCACATCGACCGCAACGAATGGTGCAACCAGTGGCGCATCGAGCACGACTACGCAAAACCAAAGCCAATCTACTCAGTCTACTCAATCTCAAACCTCAAGCACGCCTACCACAACACCATCGACCAACTCCAGCACTCCTTCGCAGACCCGATCTACCCAGCAAGTGAGCGCTTTGCCGCAAACCGGCCCAGCTGAGAGCCTAGTAGCCGTTGTGGCGGTGAGTAGCCTGGCTGGCGTAGTACTGGCCTACCGCAAATCACGTACACCTGCGTTGTAAAACATACAACATTGATACTATTTCATTGCGTAACACGACACCTACTCCTGTACAATACAGAGGTAGGTGTTTTTGAGGGAGGACAATGTATGTTGTGCTTATAGCATTGTTGTATACATGATGGTGTAATAGTTTTGAGTATCATCTCACAAGAAAATATCTGAAGGTCAGCGATTGTGAGAGCGAGTAGGCTCTGTGATTTATCTGGCCAGAACATTTTTAGAGTGATGGATTGGCTGTGCCAATTATCCGCTTAAGCCAACTATTCATAGAGATGAGACCTAAATGCGTGGGTTTTGACGCTCGAAGCGACTTTGTGTATAATACAGAGGAATGGTGCGTCGCTTGGCCGGCGTGTCTCAATAATATAATTAATAAGAGGAGTCTGTATCAAGACTTATGGCAACACAAGCCTTAACAATGGATGATTTGCTCGCTGGCGACGGCGTTAAGCAACTAGCAACCGGCGAGGTCGTGACTGGCCACGTATTATCAGTGCGCAAACGAGACGTATTAATAGACCTAGGTCCGCAAGGGGTTGGCTATGTGCCACGGCACGAGATTGGCACAGCCAAGGCGCTGGCGGTTGGTGATGAAGTAACAGCCAGTGTGGTGGATAGCGAACTTAATAATGGCTATAGCTTGCTGAGCCTACGCAAAGCAGCTCGGGACCGTGGCTGGGAAGAAGCGATAGCTAAGCTGGATGCTGGCGAGATCATCGAAGTGGTGCCATACAACGCTAACCGTGGTGGTATGTTGGTTGAGTATGAAGGCGTGCGAGGTTTTTTGCCAGTATCGCAACTATCAGCAGAGCACTACCCACGGGTGGGTGGTGCTGATAAGGATGAGATCTTGGCACGACTCAATACACTGGTAGGCCAGACACTCAAGGTGCGTATCCTTGACTGCGACCGCAAGGCCAAAAAGCTGATCTTTAGTGAAAAGGAAGCCATCAAGGATGGCCTGGCTGCTCACTTTGAGAAACTTAAAGTTGGCGATACCGTCAAGGGTGTCGTGACTGGTGTGGTAGACTTTGGTGTCTTCGTGAATGTCGAAGGGATTGAGGGGCTTATCCATATCTCAGAGATTAGCTGGGAGCGTGTCAACAACCCAGCCGACTACGTGAAGGTGGGCCAGAGTGTTGAGGCGAAGATTATCAGCATCGACAAAGATCGTCTAAGCCTGAGCATGAAGCAGCTCACCAAGGATCCATGGCTTGATGAGGTGGATCAATTCACCAAGGGTCAGACCATCGAGGGCACAGTCACGCGCATTACCCCATATGGTGCCTTTGTCCAGATTAGTCCAGCAGTTGAAGCGCTGGTGCACGTGAGCGAGCTGGGTAGCGGCGGTGCCGACCCCGAGAAGGTCTTTACCCTCAATGAGCGCAAGAGTTTTGTCATTCTCGACATCGACAAAGATGCGCACAAAGTGAGCTTGAGTCTCGCCGACAAGAAAAAATAACCAGTAAATTACAAGAGATGACCGGCTTCGACCGGCAGAAAGGAGTGTGTGTATGAGTCAGTCTGAAAAAGTGTTAGTCATTGCCGATTCGATCACCGTTGGTGAGCTGGCCCAAACCCTGAATCTGCCGGTCACAAAGCTGATTGGCGAGCTCTTTAAGAATGGCTTTACCGTAACGATCAATCAGCGGATTGATTTTGAGATTGCTGAGATTATCGTAGAGGAGCTGGGTCTAGCAGTGACACTGCAGCGCAAAGCCGCCGAGCAGCATACTATGCAGCATCTGCATAAACCGTCAAGCAATGCTGTACCACGCCCGCCAATTGTGGCGGTGATGGGGCATGTCGACCACGGCAAGACAACGCTGCTCGATACTATCCTCGAGATGAAGACGGTTGCTGGCGAGGCTGGTGGTATTACTCAGCACATCAGTGCCTATCAAGCCCAAAAGGGTGGTCGGACGATGACGCTGCTTGACACCCCTGGCCATGAGGCCTTTGCGGCGCTACGCCAGCACGGTGCAGCACTGACCGATGTGGTGGTGATCGTTGTGGCGGCCGATGACGGCGTGAAGCCACAGACGGTGGAGGCGATCCGTTTTGCGCGCGATGCTAATGCCAAGATCATCGTTGCTATCAACAAGATTGACAAAGATACGGCCAATCCTGATATGGTCAAGGCTCAGCTTGCGAGCGAGCACCACCTCAACCCTGAGGAGTGGGGTGGCGATACCATTATGGTACCAATTAGCGCTAAGACTGGCCAGAATATTGATAAGTTGCTCGATACCATCCTACTTGTGGCCGACATGGAAGAGCTCCGCGCCGATACGGATGTGCCAGCTGAGGGGCTCGTTATTGAGGCGCATATGGAGAAGGGTCGCGGCTCGGTGGTGAACTTGCTCATCGAGCAGGGCCGCTTGGCACCGGGGCATTTCCTCGTGGCAGGGCAGGCCTATGGCAAGGTGCGTACTTTGCTCGATTACACTGGCACGCCTATCAAGGCAGCTACGCCTGCTACGCCAGTAACAGTGACAGGTTTTAAGGAATTACCGCAGTTTGGTGATATCTTCACGGTGGTCAAAAACGAGAAAGAAGCTCGCCTGGCGGTGCAAAAGGCTAAGCTTGATCAAGCGCGCAATGCCGCCACCACTAATGTGACTGGTGCTGACCTACTCAAGCTGATGACGCAGAAACACGATGCTCAGGAATTCGACGTCATCGTCAAGGCCGATGTACAGGGGTCGCTTACCTCGGTGATGGATAGCTTGCGCCTGGTGGAGACGGGCGGGGCGATCACGCTGCGGATTATTGGCCATGGCGTGGGCAATATTACCGAGAGTGATGTGCGCCTGGCTGGTAGTAGCAATGCAATTATCTACGGCTTTAATGTCGACCTGCCGCCAGCCGTCAAGCGCCTGGCAATGCGCGATAAGGTGACGGTGCGCCGCTACCAAGTGATCTATGAGCTGCTCGACGATGCACGTAGCAGCATGGAAGCACTGCTCGCACCAGAGGTGGTGGAGACGGAGATTGGCCAGCTGGAGATTAAGGGCGTCTTCCGGACGATGCGCGATGCGGTGATCGCCGGCGGGCAAGTGACAAAGGGTAAGGTGACGGCAGGGCTATTGGCCCGTGTGATGCGCGGCGAGGAGCAAATCGCCGAAGTCACCGTGGCCAGCGTGCAGCGCCAGCAGCAAGAAGCCAAGGAAGTCTTTGAGGGCGAGCTCTGTGGCCTCAACCTCACGACCAGCAAGAAGCTCCAGCTCGAGATTGGCGACACCCTCGAGTTCTTCACCCGCGAGCTGGTGAAGCGCACGCTGCAGTAGTGGGCTGGGTAGTACTTTATAGTGCAGAATCTCGGTGTATTTATATTGAGTGATAACTCTGTTTTTACTAATGGTGTATAAAACTCGCTATGGGGTGATGGCGGTTTTTTGAGATTGGGGTATCTCCCTCATTGACACATCACCTCTGTTGTGGTAGGATGTGGGCAGAATATATAAGGAAAGAAATTAGGACGGGTAGTATGGCACAGAGATATGATGAGTATAGTGTATCGCTCGCAGGAGATGCTAAGCTGCAACTTAAGTCACCAAGTGGCGACACACTTCCTGTTGAAAGAACTAAAAAACCAGCAAAAAAAGATCAACACACCATGCATGACAGTGTTATGCTGTTGCCGATCGATGAGACGATCAAAAATATGACGCATGGAACATTTGAGTATTCACAGTCATCGAAGCAAGAAACAGGTCCTTCTCGACTGAAGAGTTTCTATGATCGTCAAAGCGATCGGATAGTCGAGTCTCTAGATAGGCGTAGGAGAGAGATAAAAGGATTACAAATAATAGAGCAAGATGATATTGAAAAAGGCAAGCTCTCTAAGGCGTATGAGCACGCAAAGATTCGAAGACGCAAACAGGCTATTAATCATTTTGTAGCCTCTGTAGCAGCACCAGTTTTTGCTTTTGATATGGTAACAAAGATTCCTCGGCCAATAGATCGAGGAGAGTTAGAAGCAGAACAGAAGCGCCACACACTCACTCTTCCTGAGGCTGTAATACCAGAAACAAAAGATCTTGCAGTGGAGATGCCAAATACCATACTTACTACAGTAGGTAATAAGCAGGAGCCATCTCCTGCTCTACCGGTTGTAGAAAGCTCCACGCGAAATGAAGCCGAAGCACAGCAAAACCAATCACCAACTCCCGAGCAAACCTCACTAGCTGAACAAGAGCAACATACTAGTGAGGACGCAGCCATCGCTCGCGTGCAAGCAGAGGTCGCAGCGCTGACTGATGAGAAGATTCAGGAGATTAACGCAGCAGAGTCGGCGACGGATGCGGTGTTTGCCAAAGGTATGGCAGACATTGCGGTGCAGAGCAAAATTGCGCATGAGGTGATCTTGCCGTATTCGGCGGAGGGGATTGCCCAGCTGGAGACGATGCGCAGCGACGCACTTGCCACCTTGCAGCAGGCCCTCGACACGCGCAATCGGGGTGCACAGCCTGCCGCTGCTCCAAGCCAAGAACTAACCCCAAGCGGAGCTCAGGCAGAGCTTGCTCCTGTACCAATCTCGACGAGTGAGCAAGCGCCACAACCAACCGGCTTCGAAGCGCAGGTGAGTGAGCTGACAGATCGTACCGCTCAGGAGATTATGGCTAGCGGCTCAGCCATGGATGCAATCCGCATGAAGGGCGAGGCGGCAAGCACAGTGCTGAGCATGGCAGCGCACGAGCTGATGCAGCCATACCTCTCGCGCGAAGATGCAGCGCAGCTCAAAGGCATGCGCAACCAAGCACTCGCAGCACTTCAGGCAGCGCTTGACGTGCGGCTGGAGTCGCCAGACTCACACCAAGCCACCTCTGTAGCGACAGAGAGTCAGCCTCTCGCAGAAGCAGCACAGGCCCCCGAAGCAGCGCCAGCAGAACAAACACACGAAGCAGTTGATGGCAGTGTTGAGGAGAATCGCGCAGCAGCTATTAAAGCGGCTACAGAAGTAGAGGGGGAGAAAAAAGACCGATTGACACGTCGGGCACAGACTGCTCTACATATGGCCCGAGAAGCAATGCGGGCTGTAAAAGATTGGTTTAGCCAGAAAGTGCCAGATTCAAAGCCAACACCAAATCGCCCTCTCAAAGACCATTCTTTTACCAAAGCGTCTAATGGCGAAGCGCATAAGCAACCAGCAGCAGTTGATACTGAAGCCCAAGCTGTTCAGCCACACGTGCCATCACAAGAGATGTCAGCTGCTAATACGGAAGATCTCTTTGCGCTTGCAGAGGCAGCAGGGATTGTTAGGGGAAATAGCGACCCTGGTGAGCCAGTCGTGACGAGCTACGATGAAGCTACTCATCGTGGTGAAGGCGAGCCAGAAGAGCTAGCTGAGGTCATCAATTTCCCAGCTGGTGCAGAGCAGCCTCCCGCTGACGATGAAGCACCCACCGAAGAACTCGAAACTGTCGCCAAGGCAATCAACACGCAAGAGGATGCCCCGCTTTCGCGCGATAAAATGCGCCAGATGGAGCAAATAGCAAGAAGCAAGATACAGCTTGGTGAGTATGACTTGTGGGCGGAGATGAGAAAGGCTGACCTCAATGGCGTAGAGGTAGATATTGATGGCCTCATCAAAAACACTCGCACAGCGATACAACAAAATGTGCGAGGCTGGCTCCAAGAAGAAGGCCGGCAGCACCAAGCAAGCGGTCTATACCTGAGCACGTTAGAGGCACGAACGATGGAAAGTGCGGATAGTGTCCTTGAGTCGATCAAACAGGCGTATATCAAAGCCAAGCAAGCACGAGAGAGCCGACAGGATAGCGCAGCCTAGCGGTAGAAAATCATGAGTGCAGCACCCCTCCCAATAGATGATGACAACCCTTTCTCATCTCTCATCACCCAGCACGACCTCGATCGCCTTGGGATTACAACGCGCGACTCGGCAGCGCTGCTGCGGGAGGTAAATAACACGCTCTATGAGCGGGTGGGGCTGGAGGTTATTAGCCGCTTGTCGGACGATGACCTCGATGAGCTGGTGCGCCGTCAGGAAACGGACGATAGCGCGGCGCTATTTGCCTGGCTGTCGCAGCGGGTTGCCCACCTCGACGAGATCCTGAGCGACGAGCGCACCCTCATTCTCGGCGACCTAGCCAAGAAGGCTGATGAGCTGAGCGATGCAGCGTGAGTATTGTGTGAGGGTTGCAGTCGTATTGGTGCGAATGTGCTGATTGATGACCACGCGAAGCATCTCAACACCATTCTTGCGATGAATGACGAATGCCCAGCCCCTGCGATGCGCCGCATTGTGCATACCATTCTCTTTGGTGAATATCCATGGCAGCCATGCCCAGACGAGCGTGATAGCCGCATCATTAGTTGCTCCACCTGGCCAGCTGTTGAGCGCACAATAGCGCAAATCGCTCAGGGCGAGGAGGTGTAACAGAGGTAGACAACACTACTAAGGGACATTACACCATATTTTGCCATTTTTATTGTGCGAGAGGTGGATTGTTTGGTATACTAGGGGTAGGAGGAATTGAAAGAAATGATTCTAGATGATGATTTTTTGCAAGAAATTGGTGTAGCAGACTGGCCGTTAGAAGTGCAGCAACGGTTTCGCGAAGGTTATGTAAATGTTCTGCAGCTGTGTGTTGGAACAATCCTGAGTGATGGCTTAAGCGAAGCGCAACTAAGAGAATTTGAGACGTTAATGGAGGATGACGCTGCTGCTATCACTGCATGGATTGACGACCACGCACTAGATTACGAGAATGATAAAGATTATCACAAGGTGCGGAGGAAACAAGAGAGAGAGGCTCGGGAAGAAGGTAGGGAAGTTAGTCAGTTGGCACTCTTCTCTGAGTATGTACAAGGTAAATGGTTAAAGAAAAATCGACCAGATTACGAAAATGTCGTTACGCGGACTGCTGAGAACCTTAAGAAGTTAGCGGCTCAAGACCCAGAGAAATTCCTAACAAAAGAAGGTCTGACAAGTATATTTCAAAGTGTTGACGGTATTGGCGGTGATACGCCAGACGAGCTTGAGGGTGGCCACCCCGACCCTGATGTGGCGCTTGCTGCGTAGTGATGATGACCAAGTAAAAACACGTATGACCCCTGTGAATGCAGGGGTTTTGTGTTTGATTAGCTTCTTTGATTAGTCTCGCAATGCCTTGCCATCGAACAAGAAAATATCTGGAGGCCAGCGGCTGGGCAAGTGAAAAAGGCTGCTTCTATGATCTGGCCGGAACATTTTCGGTGCGATGGCAAGGCATTGTGTTGGCTGCGGGCTAAACTTGCTTTACATTCTCCTTGAGCGCCAAGAGGGGTAGATCCTATGATGATTGTGATACGCGCACGAGATGAAGTGTGGGGAGGGTGAGCTAACGCAAAGAGAGTATAAGACCTTGAGGGCTGAAAGCTTGGTGATTCAAGACTACTATCTACACCATTCACACTCGATACCCGCGCAAAAATGCTGCGGCGCTGAGCTCTTTGCCGCTGGGGGCGATGAGCTGGTCGATGACGAGATAGGCACCGTCGCTGCAGCGTGGATCGAGCGCGGTAGTAGGCGCTGGCGCGGTGTGTGCCTGAGTGATGATATACTGCCGCTTGCCCAGCTGGAGGCGAGCCCGTGGGTAGTGATGGTAGGCACGTACCATTGCTTCGGCCGCTGCGGCGGTGTGCTGGGTGGGGTCGATGATACCACTGGCTTTGGTGAGGAGTTGGCAGTAGCTCGCAGCTGACTCGTCTTGTGGTGTTGGCTGGAGGCTACCACTCACGATGCGGGGTAGGAGCTGCACCAGTGCCTCGCTGCCAAGCTGGCCTAGCATGCTGTAGAGCTCGAGCTGCTGCTCGTCGCCACGCAGGGGGTGGGTGAGCTGCGCATAGACCGGCCCAGCGTCCATTGCGGCGCTGAGCTGCATGATGCTGATGCCAGTGGTGGTATCGCGATTAGCAATGGCACTCTCGATCGGTGAGGGGCCGCGATAACGTGGCAGGAGCGATGGGTGGAGGTTGATAATCCCTGGGGAGAAGCAGTCGATTACTACTTGGGGGATGATCTTGCCAAAGCTCACCAGCACGCCAACGGGCTGGCCGAGCGCTTGGATATCGGGGATGATGTCACGTAGTTTGGTGGGCTGTAACACTGGAATGCTATGCGCCAGAGCAAGCTGCTTGACTGCCGGCTGGCAGAGCTGCTTGCCGCGCCCCCGCCGGCTGTCTGGCTTAGTGATAACCAGCCGGACGGGGAAGTTATGTTCCAGCAATTGCGCGAGGCTAATGGCGCTGAAGTCTTCAGTCCCAAAGAATACGATTGGTCTTGATATGCTCGTCATAATCAACTGGTTGGAGCTCGCCCTTCTCATCGAGCTGATAAAATGCGCTGGTATCATCGCGAATGCGGTCAATAAATACAATGCCATTACAGTGGTCAATCTCGTGCTGTAGCACTCGCGCTAAGAAGCCGTCGGCCTTGAGGCGGATGGTATTGCCATTGATATCGAGCGCCTTGACCCGGACGCGGCTGTAGCGTGGCACTTTGCCATAAATCCGACCCGACACGCTCAGACAACCCTCATAATCACTCACTAGCTGGCCTTCGTATTTGACGATCTCTGGGTTGATGAGGGGGATGAAGGTGCGGTTGTCTTTGTCGTCGAAATCTTCGCGTACAATAACGACTCGCTCTAGCTGATCGATCTGCACTGCCGCCAGTGCTGCACTGATCTCGTGTGGGCGGGAATTCTCCCAGTCGATGCTGGCGCTGGTCATGTCGGCCACCAGCTGGCGTGTCTTGTCGGTAATAACATGCACCCGCTGCGACTTCTGGCGCAAGTGCGAGTTGGGTAGGGTGATAATAGCGTCTTTTTTCATTAGCTTTATTATAGCAGATGGTGGATGGGGCAAGCGAATAGGAATGAGGTGGGTGGATAATCACGAGCTGTCTTAGTGATATCATCGTAACGAGAATGTTCCAGCTAGATGATGCAAAGAGCTTGTTTGCTTACTCAGTCGCTGGTCTCCAGATAATTTCTTATTCGATGCATTCGACGCCACCACCAAGACAGTGCAAATATACAGCCTTTACAATAGCGACTGTGGGTCGATATCCACCTGCCAATGTTTGGTGGGTACGTCGGCAATAACAGCGAGGAGGTCGCGGCGTTGGGCGGCTTTGATGACGAGCTGCCAGCGGTAGGTGCTGCGCAGCCGCTCGTGGAAGGCGGGCGTGGGGCCAAGGATGCTTACTGCGGGGTGGTGCTGGCGAATATGCTGAGCGAGTGCTTGACTATTGCGGATGGCGGCTGCCTCCGTCTTGTATACGCAAGTGAGCTTAAGCAGGTGGACGAAGGGCGGGAACTGCCCACGGCGGCGCTTGGCCAAGGCTTGGTGATAAAACGCGGTATAATCCTGAGCCAGGCCAGCCTGAATCACTGGGTGCTGGGGCTGATATGCCTGCACCACCACTGTAGTGGCGTGAGCAGAGCGCCCCACGCGCCCCACCACTTGGGCAAGCAGCTCGAAGATGCGCTCGTTGGTGGTGTAATCGGGCAAAGCCAGGCCAGCATCGGCCTGCACGACCCCAACGGTGCGCAGCTGCGGCAGGTCGAGCCCCTTGGCTACCACCTGTGTGCCAATGATAATATTGGCTGTGCCATCATAGAGGGCTTGATATTGCTGCTCGAGGCTGCTTGTGCTACTGCTGTCGCCATCAAAGCGAACAATACGCGCCTGGGGCCAGCGCGCTGCTACCTCTGCCTCGATGAGTTTTGTCCCAATCCCACGGTGGACAATATCTGTGCTATGGCAGGTGGGGCACATCGTTGGCACTGTGGTGTGGTAGCCACAGATATGACACTGCAGCTGGTGGCGGTCGGCGTGGAGGGTGAGGGGAATAAAGCAGTGTGGGCACTCGGCTGCCCAGCCGCAGTTGGTGCAGAGCGATACATTGGCGCTGCCACGGCGGTTATGAAACAGCAGCACCTGCTGACCCGCTGCAAGCGTGGTATCGATAGCGGCGATGAGCTGATTCGACAAAAAGCGATGCTGGGTGAGGTTGCTCCGCTGAGTGAGGTCGACCAGCTGAATGGTGGGGGTGGTGGCCTCGGGCCGAGCTTTGCTCGGTAGAGTGGCGATCGGCCGCTGGGCGTTTTGCGCCAGATAATACTCGCTGACCAGTGGTGTGGCCGATCCTTGTACCACGGTCGCACCATGGTGCTGAGCTAGCACACTCGCGGCCCGCAGCGCCGAGTAGCGGGGGGATTTGTCTTGCTTGTAGCTGGCCTCGTGTGCTTCGTCGATGATGATATACCCCAGCCGCTGCAGCGGCAAGAAGAGGGCAGAACGTGGGCCAATTGCCACTCGAGGCTGTGTACTTGTCAGAGCGGTTAGCCAGGCACGGTGGCGCTCGGCCTCTGTCTGGCGTGAGTGAGTGAGGATGATATCGGCAAAGTGTTGTCGAAACTCCGCCACCAGCTGGGGCGTGAGGGCGATCTCTGGCACGAGGACAATCACCGACCGGCCTGCAGCCAAAGCGTGGCGTGCAAGCTCGATATACACTGCTGTTTTGCCACTACCTGTCACACCGTGAAGCAGTACTGTGCCAGGGCTGGCTTGGCGAATGGTGCGAACGGCCTCTTCTTGCTGTAGATTGAGTGAGAAGGTGGGCGTGCGGCGCTGTGGTGGTGAGCTCGCAGGGCGGCGCGGCGCGCGGCGCTGCTTGGCAATGCCAGCTGGTAGCACTGTCTGTAGCACAGTGGCGAAGTGCGTGGCATAATAATCGCTCAGCCACTGGCTCGTCGCTAATAGGGGAGCAGGCAGCGGTGGCAGTGGCACGATGGCATCAAGCGGCTTGGTAGTATATGTCGGCTTTCTGGCGCGCGTCATGATGATGCCCACCACCTGCTGCGCACCAACGCTCACCTGCACCACCTGGCCCAGCGGTAATGCTTCTGGCCAGTGATAGGTGAAGCTCTTGCTGGTGGCGCGGATAATCTTGAGCGGCGCAACTTCGTAATAGTGCATAGGATTCATTATACCCGACAGCACGCGAGAGTGCAGAGGGGCTCGTCTCTCCGTCGCTACTTCATCTGGGCAATGTGCAAAACGTGCACATCAATCTTGCTCGCTTCGCCCAAAGCTGGTATGATAAAAAGCAGACACGTGTGTCGTGTGGATGGTTGATGAGTCGCAGTTGCGAGAGACGAAACGCACAATCAATTGGTGGGTGGTCTTGCCAAATTACCATCAAAAAGTGTAGAATAAAAAGCAACAGTTGAGTAGAGGTAACGGAAGCGAGAATTCGCTAAGGGAAGCATGTTAGAAACGTTTATTACATCACGGGTGCGGCGCAAAATCATTGTGGTCTATGCTAAGTATCCGGAGTTCCACACCCATGTCCGCGGCTTGGCGAAGTTGATCAAAGAAGACCCGGGCAATATCCAGCGCGAGCTTAAGAATCTCGAGAAAGCTGGTTTTTTGATGGCCGAAAAACAGGGTAATACAAAAATGTATTACACGAACAAACAATATATCTTCTTCAAAGAATTGCAGAGCATGGTGATTAAATCCTCGCAGCAGCAAAAGGGCCAGCAAGCGGCGGATACTGTGCAGCTCTGATGAGTTTATTCGCACAGATACTAGCGGCGCGGAGCTTGCAGGGAGCAGCCGCTGAGGAGTTTTTACACCCCGATTATGACGCTAAGCCCGATCCATTCTTGCTCTCCCAGATGCAGACGGCGGTGGATCGCTTGGTGCAGGCGCACCAACGGCGCGAAACAATCGTGATTTATGGCGATTATGATATCGACGGCCTCAGTGCGACGGCACTGCTGCTTGATGCCTTTGCCAGCTTTGGCTTTGCTGCGGTGGAAGCCTTTATTCCTAATCGCTTTGTAGAAGGCTATGGCATGACCAAAGGCGCGGTGGATAAGGTTGCGGCGATGGGAGCACAGCTCATCGTCACGGTGGATTGCGGCAGCCTCTGCCATGAGGAAATTGCCTATGCTAAGGAGCGTTACGACATCGACACAGTGGTGACTGACCACCACAACATAGCACCGACTCGTCCACCGGCCATCGCCACGGTTAATCCAAAGTATGACGATCACCGCTACCCCTTCCGCGACCTGTGCGGGGCGGGCGTGGCCTTTAAGCTTGTCCAGGCGCTGCAGACGGTGCTGCCGGGTTTGCCAGCTGGCTACGAGAAGTGGCTGCTGGACTTGGTAGCGCTGGGTACGGTGTGCGACATAGTGTCGCTACAGAATGAGAACCGCGCCAATGTGTACTGGGGGCTCGAGGTACTGAGAAAGCAGCGCCGCCCTGGCCTCAAGGCGCTGCTGGCGGTGGCTGGTGTGCAGCCAACCCAGATTACCGCTCGGACGCTCGGTTTTGGTCTTGGCCCGCGTATGAATGCGGCAGGGCGATTGGCATCGGCTGAGTATGCCCTCGATATGCTGCGAGCACGCGATGGTTTGGCGGCGCTTGAGGCGGCGCAGCAATTGGATCGCTTCAATACCGAGCGCAAAGCCATCCAACAGGCCATCTACGACGAAGCTTGCCAGCAGGCCAAGCACTATGCCGCCGACCCCGTCCTCGTCGTGAGCCAGCAGGGGTGGAACCATGGCGTGATTGGGATTGTGGCATCCAAGCTGGTAGAGGCGTACCACAAGCCAGTCTTTATCATTGGTGAGCGGGGTGAGACGGCAACAGGTAGTGCGCGTAGCTTTGGCGATTTTTCGGCAGAGCGGGCAGTGCGCGCTGCCGATGATGTCATTCTACGTGGCGGTGGTCATGCGGCAGCGGCTGGTGTGACACTCGAGACGCGGCAGATCGGCGCCTTTCGCCAGCGAGTGAACGACTACTACCGCTCGCTCCATCTCTCCGACCAAACACACTACCTCTTGCCGCAGGCTGATGTGGTGATTGATGATCTATCAGAGGTAACAGAGCAGCTGGTGGCCGATATTGCCCGCCTTGAGCCCTTTGGCAATGGCAACCCAGAGCCTGTTTTGCAGCTGCGCCGCGGCACCGTCTCGCAGGTGCGCCACATGGGCAGCGACGGGCAGCACATTAAACTCACCGTGCAGGATGGGCAAGGCACAGCGCTGCAACTATTGGCCTTCAACGCGCCACCGAACTTCGTACGCCAGCCAGGCGATATCATCTCGGCTTGGTTCCAACCAACCATCAACGACTGGCGTGGCATGCGCAGTGTAGAGGGGCGGCTGCTCCATGTAGAGTTGATGAATGAGTAGTGTTGCACCACAGCATCGACACACGATGCCAAATCAGCTATACTACCACCAGAACTAACCCAGGAGACCGACGCAGTGCCACCCCTCTACCTCGATACCAGCACGCTCGACTTTAGCGCCATTACCGACACTTACACCAAAATTGCCGACCCAGCCAAGGCGGTGCGGCCGGAGTTTGTTACCGAGCGTCGGGCCCTGACTACCAGCTTCCGGCGGGCGGATGGCCAGCAGTATGTAGAGACGGAGAACATTGCCGAGGTGGGCGATGCCATCATCACCGGACCAGAAGGTGAGCGCTATAGCATTGCGGCAGCGGATTTTGCTGCCCTGTACGAGCCGCTGCGTGGTGAGGATGGTGCGGTGGTGCCTGGCGCGTATCTGCCCAAGAATCAGATCAAAGCCATGCCCAACCCCACTGGCCGCGAGATCGTCATCGATGCGCCGTGGGGCGGCCAGCAGCATGGCGAAGCAGATTGCTGGCTGGTGGAAAGCCAGGTCAATGGCAGTCGCTACATCATCGAGGCAGCTGCCTTTGCTCAGACATATCGGCTGAGTGAGTCATAGAGAAGGCGCACTCATTTATCGCTAGGCGAGCCTATTATTAACAGGGGTTGATAGCGATTGACTCCTTTGCTTTGTGTAGCTTTGTTTTTAGTAATAACCGCTTGGTGGAGTTTGGCGCCGTGGGTCGTATAGATCAATATCGGAGTGGTAGCGGCGCTCAAGATCCTCCATACTCTCCCATGTACCAGGGGCCTCAAGCATAAGGGTGATGTCCCAGGTGAACATCGAAAGCGTCACTCGCACACCATCATCAAGGTACCACTCAATGTGTGCCATATCATCATCACGCTCGATCTCCGTTCCTTCACCAAACTGCGCATCAAGAGCTGCCTCGTATACGTCATAAGCGTTTGTTGGTACCATATAATACCACCGTCATATAAGTCATCTCTGCTTGCTGCATCGCCACCTTCGAGAGAGGCAAGGGATAGCTCGACGGATCGCATAAGGTCTCCACTCGGCTCGTAGACGATATCGAGATATATTGACACTTGTGCGTCTAATTCTCTGCAAGGTTGTGGCCACTTACTGGTCAAGTCAGTCACAGCTTGTAGCATCGTCTCAACGGATGCGGCGCGATATATATAGGGGTGCGGTAGAGTTGGTGTGTCATCTGGCATGGTATCTCCTTGCTTTAGATTCTTACCAGCTAGTGTACCAAATGCTCCGATTTGCGCCAACCCGATCATCTGTGCTATAGTAGGGGGCAAACAAACCATACCAACAGAACATCCACCACATAACCACGGGAGATCCCATGGAAAAACTTTGTCCGATAGATACGCCAGAATCGCAAAAACCAAAAGAAGCGCTGCAGCCGCTCGCTGCTGCATTGCTAGAGAGTGCTGAGTGGCAACAGCTGAATAATACCGAGAAAATGACTGCTGAGGATGCCCAAGAGCTGGCGAGCGCCCAGGCCGCCCGAGCAGAGCAATTGGTACCATTCTTACAAGGGTATGGTGATGATGCGGATAATAAACCGCAGCTAGCCAGTGAGCAACTGGCCGACCGAGAGAGTGCGCTCTACCGCGACGCGCTTGCGGCGAGCTACATCCAAAAGCTTGAGGCTCAAGGGATAGAGCTGAGTGATGTCGAATTAGTCGCAAACGATGTACCTCTGTCGGATGAACTCTCTGAGGGTGAGCAGCGCCGCTTGCTATTGCCTATTGAGTACGCTTTGCGGGCAGCGGAGCACGAACAGCACGAGGATGAGAAAAACGAAGAGCCTGAAGTGTCTGAAGAGAATAAAGAAAAAGAAGAGAATGATATGCTCGCACCAGTGGTGGAGATCGGCCGAACAGCTGTTGGGCAGGGTAATCGACATGAAGTCGGTGTGACGAGCTCATCAGACAAGAGTGCATGGGAGGGTGCTAAGGCTGCGGCAGCATAAAACCCTATAAAAGCAAAGAACAAAACCAGCTACAAAGGCTGGTTTTTTACTACTTGTATTATTTGCAGATGGTGTGGCGTTGTACCAAAATTGTGAAAGATAGGAGATGAGAGGCGTAGTTCCACTCCATGTAGCACCTGAATCCCAAAACGATGCACAACGAGAGGTTGACACCAATACACATTAAACAAGAAAATATCTGGAGGCCAGCGACCAAGCAAACGGACCAGCTCTGTGATATATTCTGGCCGGAACATTTTCGGTTTGGTGTGTATTGGTGCTAGCATATTCGTGGGATTGTGGGGTCAGATTTCGCGTACACAATAGGGTATAGACAGGAAAATCTAAGCCAGCAGATACGTCGTGCTATGCTGGTGATGCCACTCTCAGCCAGAATATATCCATACTTCGCACCCTCGTATCATATCTCTACCTCTGTAATTACGCGCACAAATGTACTATGTTCCAAAATTAGACAAAATGGTTGTATAACTTTGGCAAGTACGCTACAATGGAGGCATGATGCAACAGGAAGGACCAAATCGCAATGAGTTTTGAGGCAAGTATTAGGCAACTGCGTGGCAATGCGGGGCTTTCGCAGCAGGCGGTGGCCGATGCAGTTGGGATTGCCCGCGCGACGTATATTAAGCTAGAGAATGGTGGCCGCGAGCCAAAGCTTGGCGAGCTGACGAAGATTAGCCAATACTACGAAGTTGGCGTGCAGGAATTGATTAGCGGCATTGCCATGACGGACACTGTTGCACAGCAAGCTCAGCACAGTCCGTGGCGGGTGGCGGACGATGCAGCACTATATGTGGGCGATACACCAGCCGAATACCGCCACGATGATGCGCAGGGTGCCCAGCCTGCGGCTGCTCAGTCGCGCGATGCTATCCCGCGGCTCCACACGACCAAACTGCGCCAGGTGTTACTCTATACGCTGGGCAAGATTGGTGCCCGGCCCAATGTAGGCGAGGCAGTGCTGCATCGGCTGCTATACTTTATCGATTTTGATTATTACGAGCGCACAGGCAAGAGCATTACTGGCCTGGCGTATCTGCACGAGACCTATGGGCCCGCGCCGGCTGCAGATTTGCAAGCTTTGGTCGATGAGATGCGGGCGCATGATGAGCTGGATGTCATTGAGACGAAGCACTTTAGCCACAAGCAGCGCAAGTTCCTTCCGTTAAGGAATGCCGAGCTGAGCGAGCTCAGTGCCAACGAGATCAAGCACATCGATGCCGAGCTAGAGCGCCTAGGGAGCAAGAGCGCTGCTGAACTGAGCAACCTTGCCTACAAAGATGCGCCATGGGTGATTGCGAAATATGGACAGACGATTGATTACCGCGACACGTTTTATCGGACGGACGTTACCTCTGTAATCGAGTCAGATGATGATCTATAAGCAGGCAACAGAATTTTCAAGTGATCTCCAGACGCTGGCACAGCGCATTCCCACACTGCCAGCTGATATCGAGCGCGTTAAGCCGCGGCTGGTGCGTATCTTTGCTGAGCCAAGCGAGACGATGGTGGCGGATTTTCGCCAGCAGCTCTTTGCGTGCGGCAAGGCGTCCATTATACAGCAAACTGCTCAGTGCACAGTAGTGCAGCTCTGCCTCGATACCGACACAGCAGCCTATCGACGGGCGGTGTGGCTGGTGTTTGCGGTAGTGCGAGCACTGCCTCGTGATGCACCACCGTCGCGGGCTGCTCGAGCTGCCAGCACGATTATCCTTATCGAGGTCTATGCCACCCCTAACAAAGCACATGGGGATGAGCGGCGTATCAAGCGAATTATGAACAAGTTGGAGGAAGCATAATGTAGAGTAACAGGGTACTAACACTGGTCGAAAATAAGCTGCGTAGAAGAGAAGAGAGCCACGCATGGCTGATGGGGTTGACAAACAAGACGTAATTTGCTAGAGTAGTGTCCTTGGGTCTGGGGTATAGACAATACTACTCTTGCTCGGTCTACTGTCTTGTGACTGTGTGATACCACTGTTTTTTGCGCTCCGCTTTCTACCGCTTATGCTTCCTCCGACCAAATACTCGCTCTAGGCTCCCAATATTAGAGCGAGTATTTGGACTGAGGCATCCATACCTCTCGAGATGCGAGAGGCGCTACAACAATAGTGTGCGCCACATAGCTACAAACAGTACCCATCACAAGCTATTCATAACAGTGTAGCATATTTGTTGCAATTCTGTGCAAAAATTATACTATTTTTTCGTAGGGCTCTTGTGAGCTATGTCTCACCAAGCGAGCAATGGCACTCCCAAAAAAATGCAGCTGTGGGTGTTGCTCGTTGACGCTCTCGCAGAAATGAACGATCGACTCTACCTCTGTATTAGGTAGTGGCTGCATAAGACCGTGCTCAGCGAACTTGTCGAGCATGTACGATGTCGCAGTTGTGTTGTATGGTCCACGTGCTTTTTCGTCTGCATAGAGCGACTTGCGTATACGAAGGCCAAGGTAGAACTGATGAACTTCGGACAATTGCTGAGGTAGAGGATGGTTCTTCATATTGACACTCATCTCGACGCCTGACGCCTGGGCGATAGCTGCAAGGTAAAGTGCTCGTGCTGCGAGATCGGTGCGAATTCTGTGAAAGCGTTTGTAGCGGGCGATATCTTCAGGATTGGCTTTGTGAAGCTCCTCTAGCTTGCGAGCAGCATTGATGCGATCGTCGGTTGGCTCAATACAGCGCTGAGCGGCTGCCTCTTGGGCTTGGTCTGTTATGTAGAGTGTGAGCTCACCATTGCCCAAAACAAGCGCTTGATCGATGGAAAAATCCCCAATCTTTGTAAAAAACGATTGGCCATCAACCTGATTGATGGGGATTTCGTCGATGTCGCGAATTGGTTTAGGGATGTTGATTGGGCTTCGAGCAGCGCACTCCGAGCGGCACCACCATAGACGACGTGGTCTGGTGTGCGCCGCGCTTGGATCTCGTGAGCGGTTTTGGGGAATGATAGTTCGTTGATGGCATGAGTTTTGTACATTACATCTACCTATAAGAAACGTTCTATTTTATGAAATTAATTGTAACAAGAAGCCGATTATAGCGCAAATAATATTCTTGCATGTTGTCAATACATTTCAACCTAAATCCCCTCTAGAGAGTCAGCCCCTTATATCCGTTACTTCATTTGATGAAGCAGAGGATCTTTAACGTTGGGAAGACTTCAGCCAAGAATAATTGCAAAAATTGTCGCATCTGCTATAATGAGGAGCGATATGGTACAAGTAACACGAAAAGACGAGCGCGAGGCGAATGAGAACATCATCCGTCGGTTTAACAGCCGAGTGTTGAAGAGCGGTGTGCTAGCAAAGGCACGGGCATCGATGCGGTTTGCCAAGCCGATCAGCAAGACCGATCGCCGCAAGAAGGCGATTACCCGTCGTCAGCGCAAGGCTGACAAGATGGCTAAAGTTCGCCTGGGGATCCGCTAGGTGACGACGCTCAAGCAGCGTATCAAAGACGAAATGAAAGCCGCTTTGCTTAGCGGCGATCGTTTTGTTGGTGACACCTTGCGCAACCTTGGTGCTGCTATCCTCGATGAGGAGGTGAAGCAAGGCGTGCGTGAGACTGGCCTGGACGATGCTGCCGTTGAGCAGGTGATCGTTCGTGAGGTGAAGAAGCGGCGTGATGCCGCAGCAATCTATCGCACCAATGGTCGCCCTGAACTTGCTGAGCCCGAGGAGCGCGAGATGGCAGTACTCCAGCACTACCTGCCGCAGCCACTGAGTGATGAGGAGTTGCAAGCCGTGGTGACCCAGACGATTGCCGAGCTTGGAACAGATAATCCACGGATGACGGGTCAGGTGATTGGCGCTGTCAAGGCCAAGGTGGGTAACCGAGCTGACGGTAGGGCGATCGCTCAACTGGTGCAACGTGCCCTTGCCCCGTAGTTTTATGACAAGAGCAATAATTTTTCTTAATAATAACTATAACCACATAATAACAAGGAGGCACAGATGATTCTTTTGTTTGGCCCAACTGGTGCCGGTAAGAGTATGCAAGGGCAGATGCTGGCAGTACGCCAGGGGTGGAAGTGGCTCTCGACGGGTGAGATGCTGCGCCAGAGCACCGATCCAGCGGTGATCGCTACCCTCAAAGCTGGTGAACTGGTGAGCGACAAGCTGACCTACCAAGTATTCGATCATGCGGTGCAAGAGGCGTACCGCAAGCATTACCAAAATATTATTGTTGATGGATTCCCGCGCACCAAAGAGCAAGCCGCCTGGCTCGATGACCACCTCGCACGTACTGGTGATAACATCGACCTCGTGGTGGTGCTAGAAGTGCCGGAGCAAGAAATCATGCGTCGCTTGGCCAAGCGAGGCCGGATGGAGGACACACCCGAGACAATTGCACGTCGCATGGCCATCTACCGCCAAAAGATGTACCCAGTGCTTGGCATCTTTGCTGAGGCTGGGGTGAAGATCATCCACCTCGACGGGACTGGCACCGCGGGCGAAGTGCACGACCGGATTTATGACGAGGTAATGCACGCATGGCCCAACTAATCACTGGTATCAAGACGCCTGAGCAGCTCGAAGCAATGCGCGAAGGGGGCAAGCGCCTAGCGCAGATCTTTGCAGATATCCGCCAGTTTGTCCATGCTGGGGTGAGCGAGAAGCAGATCGATGCCTTTGCGGCAGAGCGGATCGCTGCCTACGGTGCTGAGCCAACCTACAAAACCCCAGAGGTGAACTTCCCTGGGGTGATTTGTATTAGCACGAACGAAGCAATCGTCCATGGCGTACCAAGCGATTATATCTTACAGCGGGGCGATGTCGTTAGTTTCGATCTCGTCATTACCTACCGCGGGATGAAGACAGACAGCGCCTTTACTATGGTGGTGGATGACGCACCCACTGGGGCTATTAAGCACCTACTCCACACTACCGAGCGCAGTCTCTATGCTGGCATTGACGCGATCAAAGGGCCAGTCCGGACTGGCGATATTGGCGCAGCGGTGGAAGCAGTACTACAAAAGGGCCACCTTGGGATTATCCGCGAGCTGGTGGGGCACGGCGTGGGCCTCGAGATGCACATGCCGCCCGACGTGCCCAACTATGGCCGTAAAGGCACTGGTCCGCTACTCCAACCTGGCGATACCATTGCCATCGAGCCGATGGCTACCCTCGGTGGTAGCGCTATCTACAGTGACACTGCTGGCGATGGCTGGACAATCTACAGCCGCGACGGCAGCCTGGCCGCCCACTTCGAGCACACCGTCCTCATCACTGAGACAGGGGCGGAGATTATGACGAAGCTGTAGAGTGTTGATTTGCCAACACAGTACCAGGTCTAGAAACTCGTCAGGATAATGAATGACGAGTTTATGCTATACTAAGCATACATTAAAGCAACTACAGAGGTATAGATATGGCGACAGACAAGACAACGACACCAACACCGCGCACAGTAAAGATGTGGTTTGATGTAGGAAAAGTCAACACAGAATGTTCGCTCTTTATCGATGGCTTAGATGATAGTGAGTATCTTGTATACGTGCCGTTTACAACAGCGTACGATACGTATAACCTCACATTTGCAAGTGATATGCATCGCCTGTTTGCTAGAGACATTCAATCGTTTTGGTCTCCGTATGGCTTTGCGGCAGGGACATTTGAGCTTATGCAGTGGTATATTCAGATCGCCTTTCGTCCGATCGATAGAACTGTAGATGGAAGCAACTCTCCCTCAGTGGTCTATATGACGGTTGTTGGCGATGGGATTAAGCCTGGTGGTGTCTGGGATGTACCAGTCGATCGCAACCAGGTATACCAAGAATATTGCCGCGCTTTTTGTAAGTTCTATAATGAAAAGCATAAGGAACTAGCAGATGTCATTCAGTTTGGCGAAGACGATTTTGTTATGTGGACTAATGAACATCTAGATGGATATCTAGAAAGACACCGTAGCTAAATTTCAAAACTCTCGCTTTCTTCCGCCTATATTGTACAAGACACAGCATAACCTGTATAATGGTACTATGCATGAAAATTCTCAATACGCAGTAGGAATAGATGTCGGGACGACGACGATTCGATGCGTGGTGGGGCATATGAATCCAGAGACAGGCACGCCGACGATTGTGGGCGTAGGGCAGGCACCGAACAGTGGTATGCGCAAGGGTATGGTGGTCAATCTTAGTGGCCCAGCCCGCACGATCGACGAAGCACTGGGCGAGGCCGAGCGGATGAGTGGCTACGAAGTCAACAGTGCAACGGTGAGCGTCAATGGTGCGCACATCACCAGCACCCGCGCCACGGGGATGATTGCCGTGGGCACGATCGATCATGAAATTAATAATGATGATGTGGCACGTATCGAAGAAGTCGCTACCACGGGCAAAGTGCAGGCTAACCGCGAGATCCTCGAGGTCGTGCCGCATAGCTATACACTTGATGGCCAGGCGGGGATCAAAGACCCGCTGGGTATGACGGGCACACGGCTGGAGATCGATGCCAATGTGGTCTCGGCTTTAGCGCCCTATGTGGCGAATTTGCAAAAAGCGGTGGAGATGGCAACCGTCCACCCGCATGCTATTACACCAGCAGTGCTTGGGGCGGCCAAGGCCGTGCTAAATGAGCGGCAGATCGAGAGTGGTGTGGCAGTGGTCGACCTCGGTGGGGCAACGACTAGCGTGGCAGTCTTCGAAGAGGGGGACTTGCAGTACGTTGGCGTCATCCCAATGGGTGGTGTGAATGTGACAAATGACCTCGCTATTGGCCTCAAAACTGACCCTGATGTTGCGGAATTGGTCAAGGTCAAGCATGCTGCGGCTGGCATCAAGGCAAGCGACGCGGTGGCTAAGGTGCGGCGCGATAAGGAATCGTATGAGTTTGCGACTGAGGAGATTGATGAGATTGTTGATGCCCGGCTGGAGGAGATTTTCGAGGCAGTACAGAAGGAACTCAAGAAGGCAGGTCGCGCTGGCAAGCTGCCCAGTGGTGTTGTGCTGACTGGTGGCATGGCTCAGATGCGTGGCATGGCGAGCTATGCCAGGGAACAGCTGGGAGTAGCCGCTCGGGTAGGCCGACCAACTGGCTTTACAAGCGGTGTAGCCGACCAGATAGAAAAGCCGCAGTTCGCCACTGCAGTCGGCCTGATGCTCGCCGATAGCGAAGGCGGTCAGCAGCCCACCCAGGCCTATACCAACAGTGGTACAGCACACGCCAAAGGTGCACTGAGCTGGCTTCGTCGGCTGCTGGGAGGGCTCAAGGCCTAGAATCATGCCGATGAGGATGATATACTAAATGGTAATGGTAAAGTTGATAGTTGCACAAGGGGAGAAACGTGAATGCCGGAAGTAAAACCAAGCGAGATCCAAACCTTTGCTAGTATCAAAGTCGTTGGCGTCGGAGGCGCTGGCGGGTCTGCTGTCAATCGAATGAAAGACGCTGGCCTAGCTGGCGTGCAGTTCATTGCAATGAACACTGATGCTCAGGCGCTGCATAATTCGCAAGCTGATATTAAAATTCATCTTGGACACAACACCACCAATGGTCTTGGTGCTGGTGCTGACCCTAGTGTAGGTGAGGCTGCGGCACGTGAGTCGCTCGACGAGATCCGTCAGGCGCTTGAGGGGGCAGATATGATCTTCGTGACGATTGGTGCTGGTGGTGGCACAGGCTCGGGGGCTGGCCACGTGGTAGCAGAAGTAGCGCGTGATCTCGGCATTCTTTGTGTGGGCGTGGCCACCAAGCCGTTTACCTTTGAGGGCGAGAAGCGGCGCATCAATGCTGAGTGGGCTATCAAGCAGTTGGGGCGGCAAGTTGATACGCTTATTACTATCCCCAACGATCGCTTACTTGACACGATTGATCGCCGGACGCCACTACTTGAGACCTTTAAGATTGCCGATGATGTGCTGCGCCAGGGTGTGCAGGGGATATCGGAGTTGATTACCGAGCATGGGCTGATTAACTTGGACTTTGCGGACGTTAAAGCGATTATGAGCAGTGCTGGTAGTGCATTGATGGGGATCGGCCGGGCGAGTGGCGAAGACCGAGCGCAGATGGCTGCCCAGCAGGCGATTGATTCACCACTGATTGAGGTGTCGATCAACGGTGCCAAAGGTGTACTCTTTAATGTGACGGGTGGCTACGATATGAGCATGGCCGAGATTCAAGAAGCGGCTGAGATTATCACTGGTGCGGTGTCGTCCGATGCCAACATTATCTTTGGTGCGACGCTCAAGCCCGAGCTGGAGGATGAGTTGATTATTACCGTTATCGCGACTGGCTTTGATAGTGATTCGTTCTTTGATGACGACGAACCAAGCGATACCGAAGATGACGAAGAAGCAGCCGAGACAGTGGACGAAGCGGTCGATAGTGTCGATATGGCCATCGACCCCGAGGCAGCTGCGCACTTTGCCCAGGAGAATGAGACGAATATTTGGGATCAATCGATGGATGACGATGAGGATGACACCCCGGCCTTCTTGCGCCGCCGCCGCAAAAAGGAGGCGGACGCGTGACGACCCACCGCGACAAGATTGGCAACAGCCGCGTGCTGGAGTCGCGTGAGTCGGCCGATGGTGTGACGATCCGCCGCCGCCGCGAGACCCCTGATGGGCACCGCTTTACCACCTATGAGCGGATCGAATACCCGACGATTGCGGTGCTCAAGCGAACAGGCTCGCGCGAGCTCTTTGATCGGGCTAAGCTGCGCGCTTCGGTGCGCCGCTCGGTTGGTAAGTTCTTCAAATCCGAGCTAGAGCTCGAGGCAATTATTGATGCCGTGGAGGATCGGATCCACGATGCGGGCGAGAATGAGATTGAGTCGCGTGTGATTGGCGGCTTCGTGCTCGATGAGCTCGCCGCGCGCAATGAGGTGGCGTATGTGCGCTTTGCGAGCGTGTTTTATAAATTTAAGACGCTGGATGATTTCGTTAAGATATTAGAGCAGCGTCGGAGTGCGAAGCAGCAAGAAAAACAGAGGTAAAACTTATGCGCGTCCTCATTATCTACCGAACAGAGAGCGACTATGCGCGCCGCGTCTTCGATTATCTGCGTGACTTTAGCCGGCGCACAGGTCATGCCATTGAGGAATTTGACCCAGATACACGTGAGGGGCAATCGCTCTGCCGCACGTACGACATTGTGGAGTACCCCACCATCCTTGCCTTGGCGGATAATGGCCAGGTGCTGGGCATGTGGCGCGGCTTGCCACTGCCAACTATCGACGAAGTGGGGTATTATGCCCGCTAAAACGCCTAAAGTACATACTACGACCACTACTATAGCGGACGACGCGAGCCATACACCATGGCTCCGTCGCCCTGGCACAGTGGCCTTACTGGCAGCGGCTTTGGGTAGTGGCCTGGGGCTTGTGGCATCCTTTGTTCTTTCACTCGAGGCGCTGCATTTAGCGCAGCACCCGGGTGGGGCGCTCAATTGCGACGTCAATGCTGTGCTGAGCTGTTCTACAGTGGCGCAGCATTGGTCGGCGACAGTGTTTGGCTTCCCTAACAGCTTCGTTGGTATGATGACCGTGCCAGTGATGATAACGGTAGTGGTAGCACTGCTGGCTGGGGCACGCCTGCCGCGCTGGTTTGTGCGGAGTGCCTGGGGCGGCGCTGTGCTCGGAATGATTTTTGCACTGTGGATGTTTTATATGAGCTTTGTCGTTATTCGCGTGCTGTGCCCGTGGTGCCTAACACTCGATGTGGGTATGCTGCTGATCTTCTTTGGGATGACGCGCTATTGCATTGAGGCTGGGGTGATTGGTGGGGCGCGCACCAAGCGCTTTGCTCGCCATGGCTACGATGTGCTGTGTGGCGTGAGTGTGCTAGTGCTGGCGGTGGCGTTGATTATTGTGAAATTTAGCGCGGAGTTACTATAGATAAAGTCGTTTTTTGTGTGGTAAAATTGTCGAGCTTGTCAGGATTGGCAAGCTTTTTAAAATGAACAGAATGTTATATTATTCAGCACGTTTTTTATGTCTATTGATGTAATGGCGAGTATTTTCTCGCACCAGGGATGCTATGGTATGGTGGCAGCTACCACTATATCGACGCAAGTGAGTTACCTGTTAGCTTGAGCTGCTTGTTTGGTGTAGTAGGAAAACAATACGTGAAGATAATGTATGATGAATTTTAACATAGGTATGAAACCTTTGCGAGACTTAAGCACGACGTGCTGTTAATGCATAGGCTATTGTTGCGTGACGCAGCCGAAGTAGCAAGATAGCGGGAGGAAGATGTCGCCTATTGGTGATCCTGTGTGTATGAATATAGATAGCATTTCGTTCATTATGCGCTATTGATAGCGAGTATGTTGGCAGGCTTGTGCGCATCGTGAATTTGCTAGCAAATATGATGATAGCATGCTAATGCCGCCATGCTGCAGTAGATGAAATTTGTCTGAATATCAATCACAACGTATTCAGTGAGAGGTGAGTGATATGTTTTGCTAAGTGGTGCAATTTTGAATGAAAGAAAAGGTATGTTCAGTTTGGTGGAGATGTGAAAGCAATAGAGTTGTATGGGTTAGTTTGATTTTTATCGGCCAATTGCCAAGCGTGTTTGCGAAGAACAATTCAACATGCTGGAAAATGAAACGATTGATACCTGAAAAATGAGTGAGCTACAACGACACGACTATGATGACAATATGTGTGCGATAGCAGGTGGCTGTTGTAAGCTGTGAAGTGGATGCGTGTGGTGTTATAGATTGGCATGGTAGCGAAGATTCTTTGCAAAGCAAGCGAGCAAGTTGCAGTGCGATGCTAAAAATGCAGTGAGGTTCTTGGCTGGGCGACAGTAGCTGCGCATTGACTGATATTTGTTAAAGAAAACTGATTAGTATAAGGGCGCTATAGAGCGAGAAGCAAGCAAAAATGACGCAGCGCCGCAGCACGTAAATTTCATAGAATTGTGTAGATGAAGTGGTGTATCAAAAAAAATCATTTCGGTTGCATAATGAAAGTAATATGCTATGCGTAAGAGACATAGCGCGTACAATAAAGTGGGCGCTATCATAGCACAATGCAGCGCCCGCAGGCAGATACTATGCGAAGTAAGATGGAAGGTGCAATAATTGGCAATATGCTCATGTCTTTTAAAAATTCTTAAGCGACACTTATTCCTAGCTACTTACTATATCAACTATGTCGAAGTGGCTTGCATCTATTTTTACATACAGTAATAACAGAATATACACATGTTTCTATAGCGCAAAAATGAGGCTATAGGACACGACATAGGGCGGAAGGAAGACGATCAACTGCTATAGCGAAGTATCGTGCAGCGCGGCAGGCTTGTTGCTCTATATTTTATACCAAATAAAAATGCGAAATAGCTAAAGATATGTAAGGTATACAAAATAAATTATATGCAAAATATGAATATGCAGAGCAGAACCATTGCAGAAAAACTGGCTACAAGCGTAAGCGTACCAAATGGGTGCTAGATATGTATAAGAACGTTATATATGTATATTCCGCTCTAGATGGACAGGAATGCCTGTTATAAGCGCTGTAACGCGCTAAAACCCCTTAGGAGAAGAGAAAAGTCTATATAGCACTATCTAGGCGTCTATAGCCTCTTGAAAGGCAGATAGACCATTGTTTGTCGTTGATAGGAGAAAATGAAACTGTGTATATGGTGTATAGAGCACAACATAGATCTGTTGTAAAAAATAGAGTAGTCTGAGAAGAGTAAATTGAGATTATGTTGTATAAAATACACAATATTGTCGACGGTAGGAGATAGAGAGCGAAGTGTGATATATACAACGATATGGGTTAGAAGTAAACATGTCATATGTATATAAAAAAACAACATACAGAATCACAACGAAATAAACTCGAAAACAAGGGAGATAAAGCGACATGCCTACAACGTTGTAGGTAATAGTGTACATTGTACATATAACAACAATTGATTTTGCGGCACCGTAGAAGAGATAACAGGGGTAAATCAGACAATGTTGTTAAAATCATAACGAATAAAAATAAAAGTATGCTAATGAATAGCAGAGGCAGACAATTCTTTGCGGAGCATACTGGTGTATGATGGAGATCATCTCACCAGTGTATTGGTTACTTTGAGATGATGGTTGGGGCAGATGTAGAGCTTGTTGTGCACCATCTATAATAATGGTATGCTAGCGACATGAAGAACAACACAATTTTACGCATTGGTGCTGGCGCGGCGTTTGTGGCGCTGGGTGGAATATTATTAAGTGAGAGCTTTGGCGTGCAATTTCATTACTGGCGGGAGTTTTGGTATGGTTTGTGTGCGCTTGGATTTATCATGGTTGGTGTGCTCACACTGCGCAATCGCAATTGGCTGTGGGGAGCGCTCTGGGTAGCAGTTGGCCTAACAATTGGCGCGAATGCATTTTTGCATAATAACGTTAATATTTGGCGAATGTTTTTGCCACTGGTGCTGATCGCGATTGGCCTGACGATTATTTTTAATTTGTCGCAGCGCCAGCGCCGTATCGCAAAAAAATCGTCGGACGATAATATGGTTGCCTCCTTCTCGGGCAACACGCGCAAGATAAAAGGCGAATTTGCAGGTAACTCGCTTTCGGCAGCGTTTGGTCAGGTGGATCTCGACCTGCGCCAAGCCAAGATAGAGGACGGTGCAGTGATTGATATTTTTGTTGTGTGTGGTGGCATCAATATTATTTTTCCAGACAATGTCATCGTCAAGACGCAGGTCAATAGTATCTTTGGCGGGGTAGAGGACAAAACCAATGCCGCCAAGAGTGCAAAAAAGACTGTCTACATTCGCGGCGACTGCGTCCTTGGTGGGCTCGAAATTAAATAATAGAAAAAACATAGTTCGCTATAACACGCTTCTTGATAACAACGAGAAGCGTGTTTGTTTTTGTGTGAGATAGTGCAGGCAGCGGAATGTGGGTTGAAGCTGATACGATAGTAGGCTACTCGATCTTCAACTTCGCACTTGGCTGAGGAGCTTTACTAACGCTACTGGCAACGAGCCATATGTTTGTTGTATACAATTGATAAAATTTTTTGTTGCTTGATTGCTCATTGTCAAACATTGATTGTGGTATTGCAATGTGAGAGTGGTTTAGTAACATACCATACGTCAGCGTTTTTTGATTTTTGTGTACACTAATCGGCGAGAATTGCGATAGCTTTGTGGTACTTGCATATAATGGATTAATACGCTTCGCTAGTAATAATAAATGTGCGCGATAGCAATGCACACAAAAATGTACTACTTACAAAAATAGTGTGCAGAGTCTTATGGTTTGCTAATTCACTTGCCCTTCTTGCATAAATAAGTAAGATAAGCATAATGCAAAAAGCATTCAAACTTTATACAAGCATGTCTTGCAAGACTATCTTAGCTACGGCACATACGTAAAGCATAAAAATGTGATGGTAAGATTTTTGCGCAAGGTATACTTTGAAGTGGGTGAGCCAGAGCGCCACGAATGCCAGTATACTGTGCCAAGCATTCTTGCTATACTAAAATTATGAACCGCTGCCCCTGGGCTGAATCTGGCGATAACGAGCGCGCCTACCATGACACTGAGTGGGGTGTGCCGCTATACGATGATCAGAAATTATTTGAACTGCTCTGCCTGGAGGGTGCACAGGCTGGTCTGAGTTGGAGTACGATTCTGGCTAAGCGAGTGGGTTACCAGCAGGCTTTTCATCAGTTTGCAATTGCTCGCGTCGCAGCTATGACGGATGCAGAGCTGGAGGCGCTTACTCACGACACGCGCATTGTTCGTAATCGGCGCAAAATTTATGCGGTGCGCACCAATGCCCAGGCGGCATTGCAGGCCACTGGCCAGCATGGTAGTCTGCAGGCGTATCTATGGAGTCTAGCGGGTGGTGAGCCAGTGCAACATCACTGGCAGAGTGCACGTGATGTGCCTGCCGATACGGTTACGTCCCGGGTAATGAGCGCGCAGCTCAAGCGGGATGGCTTCGCCTTCGTCGGTCCAACGATTTGTTATGCCTTTATGCAGGCCGCAGGGATGGTGAATGACCACGTGGTGGGGTGTTTTCGACACAGGGAGTGTGCGGCGCTGGGTGCTCATATAGAGTAATGAAAGTGATGCGCCTCGGTGTGCTGTGTTATTGCAAAGCTCGGTAGCACCAGCATGTAATAATGCGGCCGCTGGGTGCTTTTCAATCGGGCGGGCCTTGGGTATAATAGACCCAGAGGCATTTTTGCGTAGCTTGTGGTGCGCAAAATGAGTGGCTATCACCCACGAAGCCTGCGGGAAGAAATTGGTTTGTTATTTTCATAAAGAGTTGTGAATCTAAGTAGCCAAGAATAGACCCCGCCGCGAATGCTGCGACAAGGCAATAATTAAGTGCTGAAAGAGTATGGCTATTTCTGTCGTTTTGTCGGGAAATGCTAGAATCACTTCTTTTGGAATCGAGATGGTACCGTCCGCGCGAATACCCAGCGGATTCTCGAAGCTAAGAGAGGTGATTTTTAATTATATAAGGAGTAGCCATGCCATTGCCAGCCCACAAGTCAGCCTTGCAGCATGCCATTCGCCATGAATGCGCGGCGCTGTGGCCACTGCTCGAGGCGGTTCTCTACTCTGTATACCAAAAGCGAAAAGAAGTGGAGTACAACCATGCGTGAACATTGGCGACAGCCGCGTACCTACGAGAAAGCACCCGCCTGCATTGCAGCGGCCCTGCCAGGCAGCGAGCAGTTTGCGTTACTCAAGCAAGATATGGGCATTTCTGATCGCTATGAAGCAACGCTTACAGAGCTGGCTATGCAGGGCAAGGCGGTGGTGTTTGCTGCGGTGGCGGACGGCCGTTATGTGGGGCGGGTGACACTGCGGCACGACTGGACTGAGCGGCCAGAGATTGATGAGCCATCAGTGAGGATTGAAGATGAATACCCTGACCTGCCGCAGATTAACGCACTTGAGGTGGCAGAGCAGTATCGTGGCCGTGGTATTGCCACGCAGTTACTCGCTGCAGCGGAGGATGAGGCGTGCCAGCAGGGGTTTGACCGAGTTGGCCTGGCGGTAGATATTACCAACAAGAGGGCGATGGGTATCTACGAGAAGCGCGGCTATATGTATCGATTGGTGGCAGACAAGCCAACCTTCACCAGCGTGTACCACCGGACAGATGGCACTAATGAAGCTGGCGAGTATTACTTAATGACAAAGCAAGTACGAGGTGAGGAGTGATGCATCCTGGGCGAATCCTTATCTACGGTGACTCGAACGTCTGGGGCGACAAGGGCTTTGGCGAGAATGGTGCTCTATTGGGGCGCTATGCTGCCAAACAGCAATGGTCAAATATCCTCCAGCAATTACTCGGCGATGAGTATGACATCATCCAAGCGGGGCTGTGTGGACGGACAGCAGGGGAGTATGCAGAGCAACCGCCATATCTTGGTGGCAAGATTGGTTACGAAATAGCACTGCGAGAGGCTAGTCCGGTGAGCGGGGTGATCATCGCGCTTGGTGTGAATGATGCACAAAATGAAAGTGCTTCTGGCGAGCAAATTGTAGCTGATTTACAGTGGTATAGCGCCTATACCCAGGCCTATGCAGCTGATAGCGAGAATGGCATGGCTAGTAGTGGCAGCGTGTGGTATATTGCGCCTGTTATTGCGCCAGTTCAGCGCTATGCGCCGCTTGCCAGCAAGCTACATTACATCAACGAAAAGCTCCGCGCTACTCATACAACTATTAGCAATCCACTTGATGATCATAACGACTATGCGCCTGATGGCATCCATTTCTCACAGCACGGGCATCAGCGAATGGCGCAGGTAATGTATAAGGCTATAAAGGAGAGTGTAGCGAAATGAATCGACAGTATGCAGCAGAACAATCACCGCAGGTACGTGTTGGCGTAGGTGTCTTTATCTTGCGCGATGGGAAGTTCTTGATGCAGCAACGACAGGGGTCGCATGGTGCTGATACATGGAGTGTCCCTGGTGGTCATATCGAATATGGCGAAACGCCTGAGGAGGCAGCGATCCGTGAAGTACGCGAAGAGACAGGCTGCGAGATTACTAACGTGTGCTTTGCTGCTGTCACGAATGATATCTTTGCTGATGACCACAAGCACTATGTGACGTGGTGGCTGACGAGCGATTGGCGGTGTGGCGAACCTTCTATTACCGAACCAGACAAATGTAAAGAACAGCGCTGGGTAGACTTTGACACGCTGCCGCAACCGTTGTTTTTACCCTGGCAGCAACTGCAGCGCAGCGAATTTATGACGCAGATTCGACATGCAGCATCACAAAGTAAGCAAGGAGGAAATGTATGACAAAAATAACCTATTTCGTCCACGGTACGACGACGGATAATGAAACTGGCAAGGCGACTGGATGGTTGCCTGGTGAGCTGTCAGCAGTGGGGGTTCAGCAAGCGCAGGCGCTGCCAGAGCAAGCGGCCGATACCAGCTTTACTGTGGTATTTTGCTCGGATCTTGGCCGAGCGATCGATTCGGCACGGCTTGCTTTTGGTGCGACGCACCAGATTGTTATTGATAAACGGCTGCGCGAGGTAAATTATGGTGATAATAATGGCAAGGATGGGGCCTTTAAGGCTAGTCTGCTTCCCTTTGTTGATACACCATTTCCACACGGCGAGAGCTACCGCGATGTAGAGGCGCGCATGCGTGACTTTGTGGCGATGCTGCAGCGCGACTATGCTGGCAAGCACATTGCTATCGTGGCGCACGAAGCACCGCAGCTTGCGCTAGACGTCATTCTTGGTGGCAAGACCTGGCCAGAGGCAATAGCAACCAACTGGCGCGAAGTTGGCTCATGGCAGCCTGGGTGGGTGTATGATGCAGAGGCAGTAGCATAAGTACATTACTCATGGAGAAAGATATGACTGATCAACAGCAAGAATGGCTTGATTTTGCAAAAAGTGTAGCGCACGAAGCGGGCGACATTATGCAAAAATATTTTGGTAAAAAACCGGATGCTCACTTTAAAGCCGACAATACGATCGTGACCGTTGCCGATGAGGAAATCAACCAGCTTGTGATCCAGCGAGTAGCCGAGCGATATCCAGACCATGATATTGACGGTGAAGAAGCGAGCGACCGCCGTGGCTCGGACTATGTGTGGGCATGTGACCCGATCGATGGCACGGCACCTTTTGCGATGGAGCTACCAGTATCGGTCTTCTCGTTGGCATTAGTGGTTGATGGTCAGCCGGAAGTTGGAGTGATTTATGCGCCGTTTAGTGACCATTTGTATTGGGCGGTCTGTGGCCAGGGTGCGTTTATGAATGGTAAACAGATTTACGTGAATAAGAAGACTTTTGGTGGAATGACTGGGATGAACGTGGATTGGTGGCCGAATGCCCAGTGGGATGTTATGCGGGTGATTCACAAGTTAGCGTATGAGAAGGGTGCATACGTCACAGCACCAGGAAGTACGACGCACGCGGCAGCCCTAGTAGCGCGTGGTGAATTTGTCGCATCGGTCTTTGCTGGCACGAAGGGCAAGAATGTTGATGTTGCAGCGGCAAAAGTTATCGTTGAGGAAGCTGGCGGCAAGGTGACTGACCTTTTCGGCCGGGAGCAGCGGTATGATCAGGATATTTGCGGAGCGGTACTAAGCAATGGAATTGTTCATGAGGAGATAGTGGAGGCGATGAGGAAACTATGAGTAATGATATGAAGCAGCAACGCGCGAGCTCTGTCGTAAAAATCTGTAACGCTCTCTCAACCAACTGGTCGGGTGAGACATCCTACTGTGATGATTGGTCGCCGAGTAACCCAAGCAGCGGGCAGTGTGCTGTCTCGGCTCTAGTGCTACAGGATTACTGTGGTGGTAAGATTTGCCGCTGCGTGGTGGCGGGCACGCCGCATTATTTCAACCGCATTGATGATCAGGTAGTGGATAGCACGGCCGCGCAGTTTGGCACGGTGGCAATTAATTACGATACCTCTACCGTTCGCAACCGCCAACGGATTCTTCGTCACGCCGACACCTGTCGGCGGTACGAGTTACTGAAGGGGCGAGTCAAAGAAGCGATGTGGGTACGAAACAGAGAGGAGATAAGATGATAAAAGATGTGCAGTGTCAAGATAGCTATGTAACACACGCTTTTATTGATGCTCAAAACATTTATAAGGGTGTTCAGAGTGATGGCTGGTCACTTGATTGGCGTAAATTCCGTGTTTACTTGCGTGATAAATATCACGTTGAAAAGGCATTCATTTTTATTGGATATATGTCTCAGTACCAAAGCTTGTATTCACTTTTACAAGAGTGTGGCTATGTTTTGATATTCAAGCCGGTTATTATGCGAGCGACGGGTGAAGTGAAGGGCAATGTCGATGCAGAGCTTATTGTTGAATGCTGGCGGCGCGAAGGGGAGTATGACAAAGCAGTGATCGTGACGGGCGATGGTGATTTTGCGCCGCTTGTAAGAATTTTACAGGAAAAAGGCACGTTTGAGCATGTTATTGCACCGAATAGGAAATATGCATCAAGTCTGCTGCGGAAGGTGTCTGGCAGTAATATAACCTTTATGAAGGAGATACGTGGAAAGGTGAGGCGTCGATGAATAATATACTATGAAAAGACCCCGCAGGGACAGAACCGCAGCGAGGGATTTTCACTATTGAATACCTACATTGTACGACACAATTGATAATAAATCAAGGAGGAAACCAATGAAATTTACACATGGCACACGCCGCCGAGCGGCAGAATATGAGAAGGATTGGGTGCAGCGCTGGAAGGATGATCAGACGTTTGAGAAGTCGGTGGCGCAGCGGCCGGCGGATAACGCATACGTCTTTTATGACGGGCCACCGTTTATCACCGGGGTGCCGCACCACGGTACATTGCTGAGCTCAATCGTCAAAGATGCAGTGCCGCGCTACTGGACGATGAAAGGCAAGCGCGTGGAGCGCCGCTGGGGCTGGGACTGCCATGGCCTGCCGGCGGAGAATTTCGTCGAAAAGCAGCTGAATATTGTGGATCGGCGGCAGATTGTGACGAGTAGCGACCAGCCAGCACCGCTGGATAAAGATGGTCAGCCACTGCCAACCATCAGCCTGGAGAAATACATCACCAAGGCGCGTGAAAGCATGGTGGCTAATAGTGAAACCTGGCAGGGTGTGATCGACCGGATTGGCCGCTGGGTGGACTTTGAGGGCGCCTACCGCACTATGGACAAGGACTTCATGGAGAGCGTCTGGTGGGCCTTTAAACAGCTGTACGAAGCGGGCAAAATCTACGAAGGCGAAAAGGTGCTGATGTATGACACCAAGTTTGCCACCCCAGTGAGCAAGGCCGAAGTGACCATGGACAACGACGCCTACCAGACAGTGACCGACCCGAGCGTGTATGTGAAGTTTCGGCTGGTGGACATGAATGGCAGACCCATGGCGCAGCGCGACGATATTTCGCAGTACAACTACGTGATTCTCCATGGATACACAGGCAGGAACGACAAGAACTTTATCCCGTGGCTTAAGCACGAATTAGAGCAGCGTGGTACCAAAGTACAGGCGCCGCAGCTCCCCAATACGGACAACCCAACAGAGGTTGAGCAGGTGCAATATGTGCTTGACCATGTGCAATTTGATGAAAACACTGTGTTGATTGGTCATAGTCTTGGTGGATTGGTGGCGATGCGTGTGCTGGAAAAATTGCCGCACAAGATTCATCACCTCATGTTGGTAGCACCAGCAGTCCTAAGACAATTTTATCAAGGAAGTGATGATATCGACACAAAAACTGGTGAGAGAAAGCGGTTTATCGATCACTTTAGTTATGACTTTGATTTCGGCAAAATCAGTAGCCAGGCGGTGCATAAGACAATCTTGCAAGATAATAACGATTCAGAATCGCGCAAGCCGTCCATGCAGTATATTGCTGAGAATATTGGTGCAACACTGTGCAAAACAGTTGCAAACAAAAGGCATTTTGTGGCAGAGCAAGAACCATTTATTCTGGAAACATTGTTGGCGAATGAGGATAGTGATGACGCCTTCCTTCTCGCCTGGACGACCACGCCATGGACACTGCCAGCTAACCTGATGCTGGCCGTCAACCCAGATATGACGTACTGCGAAGTGAAGATATCAAAGGGTGCAAAAAACGTGTTCTTGATCTCGGGTAAGCATGCCTACGCATCGCGTGAGTACTATCCACACCTGAAGCAGCAGCTTGAGCAACAGGGCTATACGGTAACGATCATTGACCACATTAACCCTGATAGCCCAGACTTAACAGAAAATGTAGAGCAGTTGGCGCAATACGACTTTACTCATGCGCATGTGGTGACGCATTCGCTGGGTGCAGCAACGTTCCTGAAATATTTGCAGGATGCTAATGTGACGGTTGCATCGCTGACGATGATTGCACCAGCGTATGGTGTGTCAAACAGTAATGATGAGCAATGGAAGCAAGAATCGGGCTACGTCGATCTCGCGGTTGATCTCTCCCAAGTGCGACGGAAGATCGCTCAGCGGCCGACTATTGTCTATTCGGACGATGCTAATGTGCTTAACAAAGGTTTTGCGCAGCTTGGCAAAGAGCTCGGTGCGGCGACGCAGTATGAGCCAGGTAAGGGGCATTTCTTTACGGCAGAGAAGAGCTTAGCGCCAGAGATTACACTGCCATTAAGCGAAAAACTCATCCTTGCCGAAGAAGCCCTCGAGCGCACTCTACAGGACGAAAAGCACCAGCCACTTGATTACGACGTGCTGCGCACCTTCCCCGGTAGCGAATTGGTGGGTAAAACATACCAGCCGCTTGATACGGGCTCGACCTGGCCAGACAGTGACAAGATTCACACTATCTACGCGGCGGATTTCGTCTCGCACGAGTCCGGTACGGGCATCGTGCACATTGCGCCGGCCTATGGTGAGGACGACTTTGAGCTGGCCAAGCGCTATGGCATTAGCGCCTTCCACGTCATCGATGATAACGGCTACTACACCGATGGCAATTACACAGGCCTGGAGGTGTGGGACAACAACAAATTCATCGCCAAAGACCTGAAGGAAAAGGGCGCGGTGTGGAAGATTGAGTACATTCGTCACGAATATCCGTTCAATCCGAGAAGCAAACAGCGCATCATGTACCGGGCCATCCCAAGCTGGTTCTTCGACATCCAGGGGCAAAAGCAGCTGATGTTGGATGAGAACGAGCATATCAATTGGTTCCCGAGCCACCTGAAGCACGGACGCTTTGCCAAAAATATCAAACAAGCACCCGACTGGAATCTCAGTCGCGATCGCTTTTGGGCCACCGCCATGCCGGTGTGGAAGGGCGATCAAGGCACGGTGAAGGTGGTTGGCAGCTACGCAGAGCTCAAAGAGCTCAGCGGCGTGGAGCTCGAGGATTACCACCGCCCGTGGGTGGATGACATCACCTTTGAAATTGACGGCGAGAAGTTCACGCGCATCGACAAAGTGTTGGACTGCTGGTTCGAATCGGGTTCAATGCCATTCGCGCAGCTGCATTATCCGTTTGAAAATCGCCAGAAGTTTGAGGCGAATTATCCGGCTGATTTCATTGTTGAGTACATCGGCCAGGTGCGAGCGTGGTTTTATTACGTGCATGCCGTCAATACGGCACTGGCCGAGATTGGCGCCTTTGGCCCGGATTGCCAGCACAAGAACGCCTATAGCAATGTCATTACCACCGGTGTGGTGGCGGGCAACGACGGCCGCAAGATGAGCAAGTCCCTCGGTAACTTTACTGACCCGAATGAGCTGATGGATAAGTTCAGTGCCGATTCTTTGCGCTTTTTGCTGCTGAGTAGCCCGCTACTCAATGGCGAGGACTTTGCATTGCACGATAAGGATGTCGGCGATGTGGCGCGCAAACTTGCCATGATTTGGAATATGTACGACTTTTTCACGATGTATGCTGAAGTTGATGGTTGGGAGTTTGACGGCGAGTTGGTTGATCCGCTGAGCGGTCAAGCGATATCTGGTGACGAAGGCTTTGCCTTTCCGGCAAAGCGAGGCCAAGAGCGCCAGCTGGATCAATTGGCGGCCGAGCGGCCTGAGGCAACGGATATCGCGACCGTAGCTAATGTAGTTACGAATCCGCTCGATATCTGGATTATTAGCCGTTTGCACGAGCTGGTGGCTGAGGTCGAGAAGCAGGTGGATGCCTATAACATCCCTGATGCGCTGAGTCCGATTCTGCCATTCCTTGACGATGCATCGAACTGGTATGTGCGCCGCAGTCGCCGCCGCTTCTGGAGATCGTCGAAAGGGGCCGCGGGCGCTGAGGATGATGGTGATAAAAATGATGCGTACCGCACGCTGCACTATGTGCTGGTGCGCCTGAGTTACATCTTGGCACCGTTTACGCCGTTTTTAGCCGAGGAATTGTATCATAATCTGACGGGCGATGATGAATCGATTCACTTGAAGGATTGGTTGCCAGCGGGTGCGGTGAATGAGCAGGCGCTACTTGACATGGCTAGGACGCGAGAGTTGATCAACAACGGCCTTAGTTTGCGGATGAAGCAGGACGAGCACCAAGCATCGATCAAGGTGCGCCAGCCGCTGCAGTTTGCGGCATATGCGGGTGCAAAGCTGGCTGAGTACTACGAGCAAATCATGGCCGAGGAGCTCAATGTCAAGGAAATTCGCTGGATTGAGAATTTAGACGAGCACTTGGCTGATTATGACGTGACCGAGGGCGTGATCAAGCCAGAGAATTGGATCGAAATTAGTAAGCACTTGACGCCCGAACTCAAACGCGAGGGCCTGATGCGTGAGGTCATTCGTCACGTGCAGAGTGCGCGCAAGAAGGCGGGATTGCAAGTGGACGATCGAATTACGCTGCAGCTGACGACGAATGACGAGCAGCTCCGCCAAGCGATTGATGAGTATGCTGAGGCGATTGCTACTGAGACGCTGGCGGTGTTTGGCGAGGTACATGACAATCAGTCGACAGTGACGGTTGAAGGGGCTGAGCTCGAGATTGCCCTTGCTGTTGTAAAATAGTCATCACGATAAAGGTTGCGCCTCAAAACTAATGCGTGGCAAGCGTTTGTTCGGCTGCGCGCTGATCGGACATTCATGACCTTGGCGATCGCCATGCAACGCGGTACAATGGGTTTATGTGTAATCTAGCAGTTCTCAGTCAGTTACTCTTTTTTGCGCGAGCCGGTGGCGGCGGGTCAAGTTCTGGCGGTGGTGGTGGCGTTGTTCTTTTCGGGATACCGATGGTAATTGCAATTTCGGCAAGTGGTTTTGTGAAAAAAGCCACTCAGTCAAAGATGGCCGCCATAGCGGTCGGGTTTTTGGCCGGCCTACTCGCCAGTTTGTTCTACCTACTCGGCGGTGTTGTTATATTTATCCTGGTGGCTATCTCGGCATTGGTCGGTGCGATTATCGGGGCATTTACAGATAAGATCAGCCGTTTTCGCAAAGGCAGTGAGGCTGCGCAGCAAGCCGTCCGGCAAGCGGCGGCTCAGGACAGCGCCTGGAACGAACAGGGTATTGTCAATTATGCAACAACGGTGTTTAATCGGTTTCAATATGACTGGGAGCGAATGGATTTGCCATCAATTCAGCAATACGTCACGCCGAATTATGCGCGGCATATCGGACTAATGTTGTATGCTCTACAACAGATGGGGCGAGTCAATCGCATGAAGAATGTGGCGATCAGTGAAGCGATTATCACCCGGGCGTATGATGATACGAATGATCAGAATGACCGAGTAAGTGTGAGTTTTGTTGCCTCGGCAAATGATGAGCTGGTTGACGTGGCGAGTGATGCGGTGCTACATCGTGATACGGGCGAGTTTGGTGAGCAGTGGAACTTTGTGCGCTCGGGTAATGGCTGGTTACTGGATAGTATTGATCAGGAAACGGAAGATCCCGCCCAGCTTGTTGCCTCTATGCAGCAGTTTGCAGCGCAATACGACATGTACTTCAGTCCGGATTGGGGGCGGTTACTGCTGCCGACCCGCGGTGAATTATTTAAGGGCGGCTTTAAGGGTACTGACATCAACAACCATATCATTGGGTTCTGGACGGGTAATCTATTGGTGCAGCTATACACCTATGTGGCTGACGCCTCAAATACCGATTCGGCGGCTACGTACATCATTGGACAGGTCAATCTGCCAAAGTCGTATGGCGGGATTTTGGTGGAGCGTCGGGATTCGCGCTTCCTGAAGCGGTTCAGGGCGCCGTCGGGTTATAAAAAAGTAGAACTGGAGTGGGGTGACTTTAACAAGCGCTACCAAGTCTACGCCACCGATGAGAACCAGGTGACGAGCTTTGAGCTGCTCAATCCAAGTTTCATGGCCTGGTTGTACGATCAAGACATTAAGGTTAATATTGAGGTGGTAGATAATATTGTTTATCTCTATGCCAAAATTTCCACTGGCGAGATGCGCTACGGGGAGATGATGGATATTTTGCAGAAATCACATAAAGAACTCAAGATGTAAGGAGGAAATATGATTACCAAAGCTATTATTCCGGTCGCTGGTTGGGGTACACGGATGCTGCCAATCACTAAATCGATTGAAAAATGTATGCTGCCGATTGGTAATCGACCGCTGATTGATTATGTGGTGCAGGACTGTTTGGCGGCCGGCGTGCGCGAGCTGATTTTTGTGGTGGGTGAGCAGAGTTCACAGCTGGAGAGCTATTATCGGAGCAACATCTTGCTCAACGATTATTTACGGAGCCGGGGTAAGGATGACAAGTTAGCCCTGGTGGCGCCGATTGATGCGAAGCTTCATTTTGTGACGCAACCGAGCTACGGTAAGTACGGATCAGCGGTACCGGTGGCCTTGGCGGCGGACTATCTCGAGGATGGCGAGTCGGCAGTAGTGCTGATGGGTGACGACTTTATGTATAATGCTGATGGCTCAAGCGAAGTAGCGCGACTCTTAGCAGCGACGCCAGACGGTCAATGTAGCCTGCTGGCTCAGGAAGTACCGGGCGATGACATTAGTCGGT
>ERZ773043.100-NODE-100-length-43702-cov-14.964534_pt1 | contig 43702 bp, 54 predicted proteins | sample MGYA00580636_ERZ773043 | MGnify/ENA primary metagenome ERZ773043 (study PRJEB29015, sample SAMEA2737992) | human oral metagenome | biome: human oral; feature: human-associated habitat; material: dental | place: China | collected 2065 ...
TCCGAAGTATGACAACCTATCCAAGGCCACCTACTTCAAGTCCAAAGTCGGTACGCGGACCAAAATATTCTCGGGAGCGGTCAAGTTCGAAATCCCCACACAACTAACTCTCGATGCGGAGTATCTTGGCGGTAGTGCTTCTAATAACGCCATGCAGAACAACTCCGTAACGGTGGGAACCCCCGGACTTGGTTTGCGCGAGGGATATTTCAAGTCGCCATCTGTCGAGCATACTAACGGCATGATGCAGGATTCCTTGGGGGGTAAGGGCGTTCTCCCTAACGACCCGAAATCCATCCATCGCCAGATTCACGAGCAGTGCAATACCGAGCTTTGGCGTCATATGCCTATCGAGATGTTCTCGGGTGAGGCTGCCCAACAGTCCATGTATACTTACAACGAGGACTTCTTCCTGGGTGATTTCGTGCAGATCCAGAACGAGTTCGGACAGCAGGACATCGCTCGGGTGACCGAGTATATCCGTACATCCTCAGACTCGGAGGGGGACGTCTTCTACCCGACGTTCGAGTCCTTGTCCGATATTCAGAAGTCGAAACCGGGGTTGAACATCACATGACAGAGAAATCAGGATTCTTCGTCTCCATCAATGGGGACCGGAAGTACTCCGCTGACGACTTCGGCCGCATGTTCGACGGAGTCATCTCGGACGGTATATTCCAGAACTGGGGTCGAGGCTACCAGGTGGCCAAGGGCTCTGGACGAGAGATCATCGTACAGTCTGGTCGCGCCTGGTTCAAGGGGCACTGGATTGAGAACGACGCGAACAAGGTCTACGCGCTTACCGAGGGCGCTACGGACGGCGATCGTTACGATGCTATAACCCTCAGGGTCGACAAGACGCCTAGCGTTCGCTCCGCTGGTACCCGTGTTATTCAGGGAACTTCGGGGGGCGGTGTTCCACAGCCTACCCAGACGAACGACACCTTCGAAGTCATCGTCGCCTATATTCGGGTCCCCAGGGGAGCCAAGACGAACGCGGACTTCGAAGTCACGGACTGCCGCGGTAGGGTTGGCGCTCAGTATGCTCAGTGGGCTCAGAGTGTCATGCAGCCCAAGCAGATCGCTCTGAACAACAAGAACGATTTCCTCAACGCCTTCAACAACGACCCGAATCTTAAGCGAGTCATTACTCGTGGCAACAACCTGGGCAGGGTCATGACGCCAGCCCAGAAGGCTGCCATTCGAAACGGGACGTTCGACGGCTTGTGGCTGGGAGACTACTGGCAGTACAACGATAATTCCTGCAAGTGGATCATCGTCGACTTTGACCGGTGGCTGGACTACCCGAATGGTGAGAATCAGCATCGCATCACGGTCATGAGCGACCGGAACCTCGGAATCGACAATATTGGTACAGAGGGTTGGTGTCAATACGGCTGGAACGGCTCCAAGATGCGACGGGACTATGCCAACGGCATGGTGCGGTTCTCCACGCTCACCCAAGTATTCGCCATGTCGGACTTCAGGACATTCCCGGTTCTCGAGCCGCATGAGTACGAGAATACCGGGAATCCCTGGGAGCGAACGGAGAAGAGCTGGGAGTGGGAGTACCCACAACTCACCATTCCGTCCGAGTTCGAGATGTTCGGATCATATCTTGTGCACAACCGCATTAACGGCGACACACACACTATCGGTCCCATCTCGCGTCAGTTCTCGTATTTCCGTGCTGGCAACCCGATTCCGACCCCGGGCGAGTCCTTCTGGCTCCGGGATCAGATATCTAAGGACTACTTCGGTCTGTATTACGGCGACCAGCGTCGAATCACTTGGGCCCAGTGGACCGAGAAGTACGGGGTGCGCCCAATCGTTTCTATCGGAGGCTAAATGTCTCATACTGTGGAGCTGGTGATCACCATATTCGGCTCCGTTCTCACCAGTACTGGTCTCTGGGCGTATCTCCAGAAACGTGCGGAAAGGCATGATGCCAAGACGCAGCTGATGCTGGGTCTAGCGCACAACCAGATCGTGGCTATGGGAACCGCATATCTATCCCGTGGTTACATCACCATCGATGAGTTTGAGGACTTGCAGAAGTATCTGTATCAGCCCTACCACACTTTCGGCGGAAACGGGACTGCCGAAAAGGTAATGGACGCCGTGAACCGGCTTCCGATCCATTTTCCTGACACCCGAAGAAAGGACAAGCGCTATGTCGCTGTCGAATCAGACCTACAACACTCTGAAGTGGATCGCTCAGATCCTGCTTCCTGCCCTCGCCACCCTGTATCTCGCCCTGGCGGGTTTGTGGGGTTTCCCTCACACTGAGGCGGTTGTGGGTACCATTACTGCTCTTGACACTTTCCTGGGCGCTCTGCTCGGGCTTGCGGCCAAGAACTACGAGCCCGAGGTTGACGGCGTGCTCCATGTAGACCACAAGAACCAGGAGGTTTACGCCGCTCTGGAGACCCCTGCCCAGGACATGACCAAGAAGGACACGGCCACTCTGAAGGTCTCCGAGGTCTGACGATCCGCGGGATCGACATGGTCTATAATGATACCCCTCATTTGAAAGGAATACCATGTCCGACAACAAGCCGAACACCAAGAAGGCCCTCGAAGAGGCTTACGCTTTCATCGACGGCATGGATCCCGACAGTGAAGCCTATCGCGAAGCTCTCCGCAGCATCAAGGAGCTTGAGCAGATTCAAGACGCAAAACACCGTCGTTTCTGCCCCAGCCCCGATGCTGTGGTGGGCACCGCTGGCTCCATCCTCGGAATCCTCGCCATCGTGAAGGCTGAGCAGATCTTCCCCGTCGCCTCCAAGGCACTCGGATTCGTCGCCAAGATCCGCATCTGAGACACGAAAACCTAGGACCCCACAAGGGTTCTAGGTTTTTCGCAAAGCTTCTGATTTTCGAAATCCAAAAATTCCCGGGTGGGAAAATTGGAACGCGAATTTTGCAAGGTATATAACGAGACCCCTCACGAAAGGAATGCATCATGTCCAACATCTTCATCGCATTCGGTTTCATCTCCTTCGTCATGTTTCTGTACACCGTCTACGCCCTAGGCCAGCAGATCAAGGCGCTCAAGAAGACCGTCCGCCACCAGCGGCATCTCCTTAAGCTTACCTCGACTCCGTCCGCCCAGGAGACCGACAATGTAGAGAAGTATCTCGAAGAAGATTGGGCCGAGATCGAGAAGATCTTCCGACAGAACTCTACCAAGAAGTGACTCTCACGCCTAGAACCGTCACGGGTTCTAGGTTTTCGCAGAATCAGCAGGGCATATAATGAGACCTATAGACCGAAAGGACCGATCATGCTGATCTCCCGCCTCGTCGAGAACCTTGTCAAGTCTGTCATCTACTGCGTTGGAATCTACGCCATCGTTAAGTGGGTGCTTTCCCGCTACAAGATCTCGAAGCAGGATTTCACCACCCCTACCCACATCGACCACAGTCTCTAACACCCGTGCCCTCTAACAGAGGGCATAGGTTTTCGCGGATTTTGCATGGCCTATAATGAGACCCCCATCTGAAGGGAACCACCATGAACCGCGTCGTTCTCGCCGTTGCCATCCTCGCCGCCTCCTTCGCTCTCCAGCACTACGCCGACAAGAAGCTTGAAGCGAAGTTCCACGAGATCCTCGACAAGAAGACCGCGGAGCAGAACGCTCCCGCCAACTGACACTCACTCCTAGAACCCAACTCGGGTTCTAGGTTTCTCGATAGAAAGGAACACACATGGACCACGACGACATCAAGCTGGAATTCTCCGAGCCGGATCCTATTACCAATACACAGAAGGTCACCCTCACGGTCCCCGCCGACGTAGCCCCCGAAGTCGCCAAGCAGATGCTCATCAATGCTATCCAGAATAGCGTGAGCGATTCTGTAAAGACGATGTATCGTGACCACATTCGGGAGCGAGAGGGCAATCCGGAAGAGAACGAGTGGTATAAAGCACTCATCAATATTGGAGGGGGGAGCAAATGAACCTCGCATTCGTCAAAGCTGCCCAGGACTTCGTCGTACGCAACTCGCACCATATCCTCACCGGACTGGCACTGCTGGGCCTCGGGGCGTCAGTCGCTCTGAGCATCCATGCGGACCGTCAGATGCAGGAGTGGGATATTGACGACTTCAAGCGCCTCACCAAGGAGCAGCGGATCAAGATCTACGCCAAGATCTACGCCCCTCCGGCCATCGCCATATTGGCCACTGGCGCCTGTGTCATCGGCGCTCACAGCATCTCGGTCAAGCGCGAGTCATCTCTGCTCCTCGCCTACGAGGGCACACGCCAGGTGTACGACCGTTATCGCGCCTCCGTCCAGGACCGCCTCGGTCCCGAGGAGAAGACGATCTCCCAGAATGCCGCGTCCAAGATGGATCCATATCCTCGTGACGCAGCTGTGGTTTGTGGTGAGGGCGACGTCTTGTTCTACGACGCCTATAGCGGCCGTTATTTCAAGTCCACCGTCAACAAGATCGACCGCGTCGTCAATGAACTCAACTACACTCTCCTCCGTGAGATGTGCGTCAGCCTCAACGAGTTCTACGCCGGCATCGGCCTCGAGGGTATTTCCCTGGGTGACCAACTCGGGTGGAATGAGCAGAGGCAGATAGAGGTGCACTACGGCGCCCAGGTCTCGGATGACGGGAAGGCCGTCGTGGTGGTCGATTTCGTCGTTGAGCCCACAGAGAAGTGGTTCAAGCTGTCGTAAGAAGAACAAGGAGTATAATGAGACCCATCTAGAAAGGAATGACCATGAGTTTCAAAGAGACCACCGGATACAAAGTTGTTTCCTTTGCCGCCTCCGCATCCGCCAGCATCACCGCCGGAGCCCTTGTTGCTGCTCTCTGCCCTCCAGCCGGAGTGATATTGACAGCCGTATATGGACTCGGCAGTGGTGTCCTCGGTACATATGTCGGGGACAAAGCGGGACAACAGTACGCCGATAATCTTGCCGAGACCATCGACTCCATGAAGACAACCTCGACCAACTAGACCGCCGTGCCCTCCAACAGAGGGCATAGGCTTTCGCAAATTCTGCACGCACTATAATGAGACCCATCAACTCGAAAGGAACTCTCATGTCCGAGAACACCGTTCCCACCGTCGTCGAGCACTCCGAGACCGTTGAAGACGAAACCCCCATCATCGCCGTCAACTGGACCAAGCTCGGTGCCGTCGCCAAGAAGAGTGCGCGTTACGTGCTGCCCGCCGCAGCCGGTTTCGCCGCGCTCGTCTTGGTGAAGGCCCTTGCTAACTCCAGCGACAGCGATGACGAGGCTCCCGCCGCCATCGAATCGGACGCCGACGTCGTGGACGCTGAGCTCGTCGAAGAGACCGACGACTGATCCTACTCACCCCTAGAACCCAACTCGGGTTCTAGGTTTCTCATTTTTCAGAAAGGAACGAACGATGGAGCTTCAGGCGGCCGTGGTGGTTACCCTCACCGAGAACGGCAAGACAGTCAAGCGCGTCATTCAGAAGAGCGACAAGTTCGACGAGAAGACCTCGTGGGACCATATTGTCAAGCAGACCAAGTCGCTCGCAGCTACCACTCTCAACTCGATGGACTGAAAGGCATATCCATGATCAAGATGAACGTCAGCGCCGAGACCTTCGACGGCGACATGGTTACCGAGACCCTCTGGTTCCACATGAACAAGGTGGACCTGATTGACCTGCAGCAGTCGGAGCCCGACGGCTTCGTCGACACGCTTCAGGCGTTCATGTCTCGCAAGCCTGAGGACTGGACCAAGAAGGACAAGTTCAAGCTGTTCGACTATTTCCGCACCATCGTCGACAAGGCCTACGGCGAGCGGTCGTCTGACGGTAAGCGATTCCAGAAGTCGCCGGAGATCCTCGCCAACTTCAAGGACAGCATCTTCTACGACGAGTTCGTCCTGAGCCTGCTGGAGGACGAGAAGAAGAGCATCAAGTTCTTCAACGGCGTCATGCCTAAGGCGCTCCTTGACCAGGCCAAGAAGGAGCGGCCGGACGTATTCAACCAGATCGAGGCCTGAGAAACCCGAGCGGGGCCCTGGGGAGACCTGGGGCCCCGCATATCAGAAGGAGCGAACATGAGCGATAATGTACCCGTGAGGGGCGATTTCCCCTCCAACTCACGGAAGACCAAGCCCGCAGTCAAAAGGGTCGTCAAGACTCCGGCGCGAATTGACAAGGGCAGTCTTGGCAAGCAGGCGCTTCAGGCGTTCTTCGCCGAAGACATCAAGGAGGTAGCCAACTACCTTCTCTGGGATATTGCCCTGCCAAGCGTCAAGAACGCCGTGAGCGATATCTTCACATCCGGGATCGACCGTCTACTCTTCGGGGGTGACGGCGGTCCTCAGCGCTCTCGCAGCAACAAGACGTACACCTCATATTCCAATCGGACTTACGGGCGTCGCGAGACCCCAACCGAGCGGACGTACACTCAGAGGGACCGTCGGGAGCATAATCTCGAGTCCATCGTATTCGCAACCCGCAGCGAGGCCGAGGATGTTCTGAATCACCTGATCAGCATCTGCGACCAGTACGACGTGGCGACCGTGGGAGACCTGTACGGCATGGCCGGCATTTCCCAGTCGTACACCGACGAGAACTGGGGATGGCGGGATCTCCGAAGCGGACGCGCTGTCCGTTCCCGTAATGGATATATTCTTGACCTACCGAAACCGGAGGACGTCCGATGAACGACGAAGAGATGACAACCGTCTACGGTCTCACATCCATCTTCCTCACCGTATTCATCCTACTTCTCATCCTCGCCGGCCTAGGATCCCTGCCGGTCTGGGTCATATTCGCAGGTCTGTTGGTCATCAACGCCATTCTTATCGCAGCGATCGTGAACGACATAAGGAACAACAAATGAGCGTCGAGCAGATGCGCGCCAAGCTGCGCCAAGCATACGGAGGATCGGCGGCATGGGTCGCCAAGGTTGATCGCATGAGTGACGGTCAGGTAATCGCAGTCTACAAGAGCCTTAACGAGAGGAAGTACTTCGCATCATGAGTCTTACTGTTATTTCGCGCCTCGCCGGCAAGGGCGCTCTCATCGTCTCCAAGCACGCTCCCGCCATCCTGACGGGGCTGGGGATCGCCGGCTTCACCGCAACCGCAGTCCTCACGGCCAAGCAGACGCTGAGCGTCGGCGAGGTCACCTGGGAGGACCTGAACGAGCTGTCCACGGTCAAGGCGGCTGAGGACGAGGAGAAGTTCGACAAGCGAGAGATTCAGATCGCCAAGGCCCGTGCCTGGGGCAACCTGACGAAGCATCTTGTCAAGCACTATGCCCTGCCGCTGAGCCTGGGCACGGCCTCCGCCATTTCTCTGATCCTGGCGCACCGCATTTCTGCGCATCGGATTGCTGGTCTGTCCATGGCCTACGCCGGTCTCGAGGAGTCCTTCCGCAACTACAAGGACCGTATCGAGGAGGGCTTCGGTAAGGAGGAGACCGAGCGTATTCTCGCCGAGGCTGACGCCAACGCCCTTGACAAGGCGAAGATGGACTACTACAACGAGACGGGGCGTGAGTTCCAGCTCAAGCCTGAGGAGTTCATGCGTGAGCTCGGCGTCTCGCCATATGCTGTCGTATTCGACCAGAACGCGAAAGCCTGGGAGGGTAACGAGGACTACAGCCTCATGATCCTCCACGCTCAGGAGAACTACGCCAACGACATCCTGCGGACTCGTGGATATCTGCTCCTGAACGATGTGTACAAGGGCCTCGGCCTGCCTCCGACGTCTGCCGGTTCCGTGGTGGGCTGGGTCTACGACAACGAGGACGGTGACGGCATCGTTGAGTTCGGCAACTTCGAGGTATTCAACTACCGCGACTACGACCCAGTCCTCGGACGTGAGGTCACCAAGTTCGTCCTCGACTTCAACGTCGACGGCGTTATCTACGACCAGATTGACAGGGTGGCAATTCGATGAAGGTAGCATTTCTGATCCTGGTCGGTTTCGCCATCGGTCGAGCAACTAAACGAAAGGGACGCAAGTGAAACTTCTACCGGCGCTCGTCGTCGGTCTTACGGCAGGATTTCTTGCCGTGCAGGACTTGAAGAGCGAGAAGAAGGAGTCTGTAGAGTCTCCGGACGAGATCCAGGAGACACCGGAAGAGAAGGAGAAGCAGATGGATGAGTACGAGGAGATCGTCAACGACGAGTATCGCCCGTTCACCATGGAGGACGACATTTCCGAAATCATCGGAGATGCTCCAGAGGAAGAGGACGAAGACGAGGAGATCGCGGAGGGCGAGACCGTCCGCGAAATCACAGAAGCGGAGTACAACGAGGGTGCATTCGGATTCGAGCGCGTAGACTTGATGTACTTTGTCGATGACGAGATACTGTGCGACTCGGACATGATCACGATCGACAACAAGGACGAGTGGCTCGGCGACGTCGACCTTGTACTCGGGCCTGGTAGTATCACGGTCATGTGGATCCGCAACTTCAACCTCTCCTACGATATTCGCCTCGAGATCATTGAGGACTCGTACTCCGGATCCCGCTGATGGAAGAGGAGTACTTCGACTTCCTGCTCTCATTCTTGGACGAGGATGAGAGCCAGCTGCCGAGCATATTCGGCAACTACTACCTCCTGTCGAAGCTCCACCGTATCGACTTCCGCTACTCCCTCATGATGGACCGCAATCGGGACATGGATGGGCGTGAGTGGCGGAACCGCTACGGCGGCGAGCTTCCACCGGCATTTCTCAAGCGTCCGGCCAGTGTTCTCGAGGTCATCCTTGGGCTGGCCGATCGTATGGCGTTTGAGTTAGACGACGAAGCGGGCATCGCTCAGTATTTCTGGGAGTTGACCGACAACCTCGGTATCAACTACATGGACTACGAGTTTGAGGATGACCCCGACATTGATCTAATCATCAAACGGAAGGTCGACCGATGGATGAGTCGTCAGTATGATTCCGACGGACATGGGGGCATATTCCCTCTGAAGTCCGTTCCTAGGTTCTCCGGAGAGACCGAGTTCCCGAACCAGAACCGTCTTGAGCTCTGGTACCAGATGCAACTCTACCTCGCGGAGAACTACGACATATAAGGAGTCAAATGGATTTCTACGAGATCAAGGAGCGAGCCCTGAAGTCGGGCACCACCGAGGTACGGCCGGCCTGGCGGGTGCACCAATTCAAGGATCTCATGGTTCGTGGGAAGTCCTTCTACGCCGTGTACAATCCTGAGACGCACTTCTGGACTACTGACGAGTATGACCTGGTGCGTATCGTGGACGCCGACGTCGCCCGTCACTTTCAAGAGGCCTCAAAGAGAGTCAACGGGTCCGTCTGGCCGCGGTATCTGGGGGACTACGACTCCAAGACATATTCCGAGTACAAGGCGTGGGTGTCCAAACTTTCAGACGCCTACCGCCCTCTTGACAGCAAGATACTGTTCGCCGACCAAATCCCCCGAAGGGAGGATTACGCAACCAGAACGCTCTCATATTCTCTGAGCGGCGATCCATGCCCCGGCTACGAGGAACTCATGAGCACCCTCTACGATCCAGACGAGAGGGAGAAACTCGAGTGGGGCATCGGATCTATATTCACGGGAGACTCTACCTGGATCCAGAAGTTCTTCGTGCTCTATGGATCTGCTGGATCCGGTAAGTCAACCGTCCTGAACCTTATCTCGAGACTGTTCGACGGCCATATCGGTCAGTTCGATGCAGCGGCTCTTGGGCGACCCAGCGACCAATTCGCCCTTGAGCCATTCAAATCGAATCCTCGAGTGGCCATTCAACACGACGGCAACCTCTCCCGGATCGCGGATAACAGCCGCCTGAATAGTCTCGTATCTCATGAACCGATGGTCATGAATGAGAAGGGGAAATCCCTCTACACGTTCAAGCCTGAAGCGATGCTGTTCGTGGGCACCAACTTGCCGGTCCGTATCACCGACTCGAAGAGCGGACTGACGAGACGTCTTATCGACGTTGAGCCTTCTGGACGAAAGCTCGATATTCGTCGATACAAAGAGATCATGTCTCAACTCGAGGACGAACGGGGTTCTATCGTAAAGCGCTGCGTGGAACTCTATAAGTCCAAGGGTCCGTCGTATTACGACGACTACAAGCCCATCGGCATGATGAGTAAAACCAACCCCATCTTCAACTTCCTCGATTTCTATCAGGACGAGTTGGACGATGAGGACGGGGTCACTCTCAAGCGCATCTACGAGATGTACAAGGAGTACTCCCAGGCATATTCGGACGGAGCTATGTACCCCATGTACAAGTTCAAGGACGAGATCCGGGACTACTTCGAGGAGTTCCACGATCGCATCATGGTCGACGGGGAACGCCGGCGCAAGGTGTATAAAGGGCTACTGAAATCCAAATTTTCCCAGGGGGAGAAGACGGAAAACCCGATTTCGGACTGGACTGAGATGAAAGAGCAGCCGTCATATCTCGACGAGCTCTACAAGGACCGTCCGGCACAGTACGCCAACGAAAACGGCCTCCCAGCGAAACGTTGGGACGACGTCACGACGACACTGAAGGACTTGGACACTAGAAAGGAGCATTATGTCCTCGTACCCGAGCAAGACGTCGTCATTGACATCGACCTCGACAAGGACAGAGACAAGTGTCTGGAAGAGGCTCGCAGGTGGGTTCCCTCCTATGCTGAACTCAGCCGATCGGGGGGTGGAATCCACATCCACTATCGATATTCGGGGGATCCTTCCGTACTTTCACGGCTGGTCCGACCCGGAGTCGAGTGTAAGGTCTACTCGGGCAAATCCGCCCTCCGTCGACGTCTCACCGACTGCACCGCCCACCAGGGCCTTACCACGGTTGAGGACGGATATCTCCCCGTCAAGGAGACGCCCTTGATCCGACAGGAGGTAATGCAGAACGAGAAGTCCATCCGGAAGCTCATAGAGCGAAACCTGAGGAAGGAGTTCCATCCCGGGACGAAACCTAGCATCGATTTCATCATGAAAGTGCTGACGGACGCCAAGGAGTCTGGAATGGACTACGACGTGTCGGACATGAGGCAGAAGGTTCTCACGTTCGCCATGAAGTCCACCCATCAGGCCGACTACTGCATCAAGCTGGTGCAGGAGATGCCGTTCTCCTCGGAGAGCGACCATGAGGAGACCTATGAGGAGCCGGACGACGATACTCCGATCATTTACGACGTCGAGGTATTCCCGAACCTGTTCCTTGTGAACTGGAAGGTCCGTGGCGCCAACAAGATCCAGAGGATGATCAATCCGACTCCGAATGAGATCTCTGATCTTACAGAGAAGAAGCTCGTCGGATTCAACAACCGTCGGTACGACAACCATATCCTCTACGGTCGTATCCTGGGGTACTCGAACATCCAGCTCTACCACCTCTCTCGTAAGATCATCAACAACCTCATCAAGGAGGGATTCCGGGAGGCTTACAACCTGTCCTACACCGATATCTACGACTTCGCCGCCAAGAAGCAGTCCCTCAAGAAGTGGGAGATCGAGCTGGGCATCCACCACAAGGAGCTCGGACTTCCCTGGGACGAACCGGTGCCGGAGGAGATGTGGGAAGAGGTCGCCGCATATTGCGACAACGACGTCATCGCCACAGAGAAGGTATGGGACCATCTGGAAGCAGACTGGGAAGCTCGTCAGATCCTTGCTGCGATCGCAGGTCTACCTGTCAACTCCAGCACTAACAAGCTGACCACCCAGATCATATTCCAGGGTCAGCGGGACACTCAGAAGTACTTGCAGTACACAGACCTATCGGAGATGTTCCCCGGCTACAAGTACAAGTACGGCAAGTCGACATATCGTGGCGAAGAGGTCGGCGAGGGCGGATACGTCTACGCCGAGCCCGGATACCACGAGAACGTGGCCCTGCTGGATATTGCGTCGATGCATCCAACGTCGATCGAGAATCTCCAGCTGTTCGGCCCCTACACCAAGAGGTACAGCGAGCTCAAGAAGGCTCGTATCTTGATCAAGCACAAGGAACTCGACGAGGCTCGAAAGATCCTGAATGGTGCGCTGGCTCCATATCTGGACGACGACTCGAACCTCGACGCTCTGGCCTATGCGCTGAAGATCGCACTGAATTCGACGTATGGACTCACCGCCGCCAAATTCGACAACCCACTCCGAGACCCCCGGAACGTGGACAACATCGTCGCCAAGCGCGGCGCTTTGTTCATGGTCGACCTGAAGCATTTCGTTCAGGAGAAAGGATATACCGTTGCCCACATCAAGACCGACTCGATCAAAATCCCGAACGCCGACGATCGCATCATATCGGAGGTCTTCGAGTTTGGGAAGAAGTACGGCTACACATTCGAGCACGAAGCAACCTATGATCGTATGTTGCTCGTCAACGACGCCGTGTATATCGCACACGACAAAGACGGTTGGCACGCAACGGGCAAGCAGTTCCAAGAGCCGGTTGTCTACAAGACCCTCTTCACCGGAGATCCTCTGGCTCTCGAAGATGTCGCCCAGACACGATCGGTTACTACACGAATGCTGCTTGAATTCGATGAGAACGACCGAAAGTTCGTCGGTCGCGTCGGGCGCTTCATTCCTGTTATCCCAGGAACTCCCGGGGCGGGTCGGCTTGTACGAGAGAATCATCGAGTGGACAGCGAGGGTAATGAGATTATTTCGTACGGCGATGTCGGAGGTTGCAAGGGGTATCTCTGGCTTGATTACGAAGACGCCGGAGACGACTGGCGAGCTAAGCTGGACAATCGATATGGAAGGGAACTCGTGGACGCTGCCCGAGGGCAAATTCAGAAGTATACGGACGTCGATACCTTCCTAACCGTATGAATCGCGAGACGGGCAGGGCATATAATGAGACCCCCACCAGAAAGGTATTGCCATGTCCTGCCCCTCCCTCGCCCGCCAGTACGTCCTTACCCACCTTGCTGAGATGGGTGTTGGTTTCGCCATAGCTACGTTCGCCTACTACGCGACACGTGACTACTGCGACCAGCACCAGCCCTCAGCTACGAAAGAGGACATGCTCGCCATGGCCAAGAACATCAGCGACACATTCAAGACCAACTGAATACCCTCACTCTTAGAACCCAACTCGGGTTCTAAGTTTCTCGATAGAAAGGAACGAACATGGTTATCTCAGTAAAAGACTACACCCAGGCATTCAACGAAAGGAACGAACCAATGCCCAGCACCGTTTACGATGCCTCCAAGACCCCTGCCGATATCCTCATCGACTACAGCCAGCATCTCCGGTGCGAGGTGGTGAGCATGAAGGACGAGGAGATCGAAGAGATCATCAAGAGGCTTGAGCTCTGCGCCGACGACACCTCCAGCCCCAAGCGCCACCAGGATATCGATAGGCTCGTGGATATCTGCCGGAACGAGCTGGACGACCGAGACCTCGTGCGCTGCCTTGTCCAGGCGGGCCTCATCACGGGCGTCTCGTTTGTTGAGGAGGACAGCGATGAGTGACCAACCCACAAAACTCGAGCCCATCCGTCTCCGTCATGAAGGTAAAGCGGGCGTTGAGGGCTTTATCCTGTTCCTGCCGTCACGACTCGAGAAGCTCACCGACGATCAACTCCTGGAGTTCGTTGAGAAGATCGAGGCGATCGAGGAGGAGATCAAAGAGGTATACTACGATATCGGTGCAGACTCAGCTCGTGGGCAGGAGAGCTGGGTATTCCGGATTCACAGTATTCTCCTGAATGAGGTGGACGCTCGACGTGTTATCCATCGACTCCAAGACCATGGTATCGCACGCCTCGAGGGGAGTTTGTGAAGTACGATCTTTACTCGCTTCCTTATATCTCTGACCAGGTCCAAGTTCAAGTCTACCACCCCATAGAAAGGAACCGAACATGGCCGTCAACACCTACACCATCAAGAACGCCAAACTCCTCTTCCGAAACTTCGCTGGTGCGCAGGATCGCTTCGGAAACACAGCACGCACCTTCTGCGTCATCATCCCTGACGACGCCGTCGACGACTTCCGGACCGAGGGATTCAATGTCAAGACCCTGAAGCCTCGGGACGAGACGGAGGAGCCCCTCCCCTTCATCAAGGTGAAGGTCAACTTTGGAGGTCGTCCGCCCAAGATCGTCTCGATCATCGGACGTACTCGTACGCTCCTGAACGAGCAGACGGTCGGAGCCCTCGATTTCGCAGATCTTGAGCGGGCCGATATTGCTATCCGTCCCTACCACGGACGTACCAAGGCCGGAGCGGAGTTCTGCTCGGCATATCTCGACAAGGGCTTCTTCACCATCGTGGAGGACGAGCTCGAGGCTATGTACTCTGAGGAGATTGACGACGAGGAGGTTCCGTTCTGATGCCGCTCGAAGTCAAGCTCTTCAACCCTCGCCGTAGCGTCTGCGAGGCGGTCAAGATCACGGACGACAATCTACGCATGGTCCGCAACTGGGCCTCCAGCGACGAGGACATCAAGGCCGACCTTCACACAGGGGCCATCGGCAAGTGGGTTATCCGTCGTAGCGACAACAAGTTCGACCTCATGACTGAGGGACAGCTCTGGGGTCTCTACGAGCCGATCCTGCACTGACATCCATATCCACGGGGGCCCTGGGGAAACCTGGGGCCCCATACCCACTAGAAGGAATGAACGCATGCTCAAGAAGCTTTATTATCACCAGGACAAGACTCATAAGTACGTCTTTGATATCACCGGCACAACCAAAGTCGACAAACCGGAGTTCACCAAATGGGTCATAGAAGTCGACCCCAACAACGAACTCGGTACCTGCGTGGTAGTAGCCACCACAGACGACTGCACGTTCGACATCGTTGAAGACGAGACCCTGGTCGTTTGCCAGCTCCCGCCTGTCGAGGAGACTGAGGATCCTGATATCTGGACGGTCAATATCGAGAGGGCAGACTTCACGTTCCTTATTATCGAGGGGGAGATAACTTGGACGAAGTACGGCGACCTCAAGGTTAAGACCGGCGACAGCCACGTCAACTACCTTTCATCAAACCTTCGTGAGTTTGACGTTGACGATGTATCTCAGGTCATCACCGCTCGTTACAAGCAATGACTCTCATTTTTCCGTATTGTACTTGTGTAGGAGACACAGATGAGACTAGTTCTGAGGATGCACGAGGGTCCCGTCTACAGGCGCCAGATCAAGGGGTTCGGTTTCATGGGTGACTTCGGGAATGAGTACCCCCATGTCGCTATGATGATCACGGAACTCGATGGTAGTCGCTCATATTATCACCTCAGCCAATTCAAACTCGATAGGCTGACGGATCAAACTGTATACATCCTAGAGAAGCCGACGAACGAAGTCGTCGGGGAGGACTTGTGATGAAACTGATTCTGAAGACTCTCGATGGTCGAGTGGCTCAGCGAAAGATCAAGGATTTATGTTGTGACGGGGACATTGGGGACGAGGACCCCCGGGCCGCTCTGGTCATCGTCGAGATGGATGACACCCTCACATATCTCCCCATCGACCAATTTATCTGCGAGGAGTGGACTGAGGATGCTGTAGTTGTCAAGGAGGACTGGGCATGAAAGCGTATACGGTAGAGCGACACGGCGAACATTGGATCGCCCGGCACAAGGAGGGGTTGCTTGGGGTGGCTGACGACATGATTTCTGCATACCGTCTCGTGGAGGAGGCTACTAATGGCAACCGCTGACCCGATGCCCGACCCGAACATCTACGATATCCGAGAGGACGGAACCGTCTACGGGAAGCGCTCAGGCAAGCTTATACCCATCCGGACGTCCCGGTATGGTCTTCCGCAGATCCGTTTCTATAAAGGACATCGCTACCGTGTTCAGCTTCTCAGCAAGGTCATCTGGACCCATTTCCACGGCGAGATCCCGTTCATGCACGAGGTGCGGTATAAGGATGATGATCCATGGAACTGCTCCTTGGAGAACCTATATCTGAAGGACTTGAACGAGGAATTCACGCCTCTGGATCGCTGGCCGGGCTTTGCCATCAGTAAGGGCGGCGAATTGATCAACATGACCACCCTGCATCGGATCAAGCCCATGATGCCTCCGAGCAGGACCAACCTCATGTTCTCGGTCCGTGTCGACGGGGAGAGCCGGACCTTCCCGGTTGCCTTCACCGTCTGGGAGACATTCATGGGAGAGAAGGTTAACTCCCATTATCTCTGCCACAAAGATGGCGACGTTTGGAACTGCGCTCTGGATAACCTGTATATCAGTGACGAGTACCCTTACCATCCGCGCAAGCTTGACAAGCAGACCGGCCGGGAGTACAAGCCCGTCATCGAGGAGGACGGCAAGGAGTACATGCCTGTCGAGTACTATATCCACATGGTCGACGGAGTGAAAGGAGAGAAGGAGAGTGGAATCCCCCAGCACTGCCGCCTTGCCCTCTGAGGAATTTAGGGATAGCTCGATCGACGATATTGAGGTCAGCAATCTCGGTAGGGTTCGTCGTATCTCGACTGGTCAAATCCTGAATACTTGCCTCCGGGCGAACGGGTACGTTCAAGTAACCCTTTGGGATCGCGGGATTAGACGGACGAAGTATGTCCAGAAGATGGTCTGGGAGGCCTTCAACGGCCCTCTGGAGCCCTTACAGCGGGTTGCGCACCTGAATGGTGACCTGACCGATAATAGGCTCTCAAATCTCTTCCTGGAGTCTCACAGCGACTCGATGAGGAGGGCATGGGACGCCAAACGACGCAAGTGGGAAAGCATCTATCAAGGAGTTCTGTGGTGAGTGAGTACAAGAGCCCGCACAACGACGGGCATGATCCGTATATCCTGATCTGGGAGTACGGGAATGACATTCGGAGGGCCGAGTTCACCGAACGCTGGGCTGAGTACGACGAGACCGGTTGGACCATCTGGTATTTCCGTCTTGTGGATGGGGGCATCATGACCTTCTCGGCTCGCGAGTGGGAGCAGAAGGACGATGTCAACCACCTGACAACGATTTGGATGAAGCCATCGTTGTACGATATTGAGAGGGAGGCATCATGACACCAGCGGAACCGATCAGGCTGATCATCATTCGAGGGGACGAGTGCATCCACGAGAAAGAAGGCTACTATGACATCTGGACCTTCTCGAGGGACGGCGGTGTCGTAGTATCCATCAAGGATGGCATCACCGACGAGATCCTATTCGACGAGCTTCCGATCAAATACATCACCATGTCGGCGCCGTTCGTTCACATCATTACTCGGGAGGAGTGATCCTTGAGACCGGTTGATCTGTGGCCCCATCAGGTCGAAGCGGTGAAGAACCTGAGGAATGGGTGCATATTGACCGGTAAGCCGGGCTCGGGGAAGTCGGTTGTCGCCCTCCAGTACTACGTTGAGAGAGTGCTGGGGGTGCGGCATCCGGCCGATCTTCCGAGGCGGCTTGCCGAAGGACCCAGGTTATATATAATCACCACTGCTCGCAAGAGGGATGATCTCGATTGGCAGGGGGATGTCTCGATGTATGGGCTAACGGACTACACAACAGTCGATTCGTGGAACAACATCAGTAACTACAGTGACATCCGTGACTCCTTCATCATATTCGACGAGCAGAGGGCCATCGGCAGCGGCAAATGGGCCAAGACATTTGTCAAGATGGCGGCCAAGAACGAGTGGATCATGCTGTCGGGCACGCCTGGTGATAACTGGATGGACTACTGCCCGGTATTCATAGCCAATGGCTTCTTCAAGAACCGCACCCAGTTCGAGAGGGAGCACTGCCAGTTCAACTACAGGGCGGGCTATCCTCGTCTTGAGCGATATCTTGGGCAAGGGAAGCTGTTACGGCTTCGTAAGAAGGTCCTCGTAGACATGCCTTTCGTCAAGAAGACGGTTAAGAAGCGGACGGACGTCCCAGTATCCTACGAGGAGAAACCATATCGTACGATTCAGAAGTACCGCTTCGATCCGTACAAGGAAGAGCCCATCAAGAACGCAGGCGGCCTTTGTCATGTCTTGAGGAGAGTGACTAATGAGGATCCTGTGAGACTTGTGGCGGTTCGAGAGCTGTGTGAGCAGCATCCCCGAGTCATCGTCTTCTATAATTTCGACTACGAGCTCTTCATGCTGCGGTCGTTGGGGGATATTCTCGGAGTACCGATCGCCGAATACAACGGACACAAGCATGAACCCTTGCCGGAGGGTGAGCGATGGGTGTATCTTGTGCAATACACGGCGGGTGCAGAAGCTTGGAACTGTACCGCTTGTGACACGATGATATTCTTCTCTCAGAACTACTCGTGGAAGGTCATGGAGCAGTGTGAGGGGCGAATCGACAGGCTGAACACTCCTTATTCAGTCTTGAACTACTACTACCTGAAGAGCCAGTCACCCATCGATCAAGCCATTTCGAGGGCGATTCGGGTCAAGGAGATCTTCAATGAGAGGGGTTTTTACGAATCTCTGAGGTGATTGTTGTACCACCCGTTGTACCACTTGGTATGGCGGGTGGGCAACGCTTCTGATGTTTGTGTGACTGGAGTGACGTATGCGATTGGCCAGTTTTTTGGCCAGTTTTGAAATCGGCCGAAATCCGTATTGTACACGTGCGCCAAATTTGGCCAGTTTTTGGCCAATTGGCCAGTTTTGAAACGGGGTTGGCCACGGATCTGGCCACCACTTTTCGTTGCAATTCCGCGGTTTTACCCCCAATTTGGCCAATTGGCCAGTTTTGTTCTGATTACCAGGAGTTGAGTAAATTTTCTTATATATAGAGAATAAACAGGGTTCGCCTGGCCACTGGCCAAGTATTGTACATGCACTGTATTGTACATGCAGTCCCGATACAAGTATCAACGACATGTACAATAGACCGCGTCGCGAACATGCATCCTAATGAAGGAGATGGGCCTTCTATATTTTCGACCCCTCTCGCTTCACCACAGCTCCCACGGCTGGCCACAACTACGCTACCTCAACACCGCATACAAATGTCAACAACTTACGAGTACCGACATCTGCGGCGCCATGGCCAGCCGTGGGTATAATTCTTCCTTCGAGGATAGACCCCATGCTCGAACGCGACTACCAACGCGGACTCATATCCAGGATCGAGGAACGTCTTCCCGGCTGCCTCATCCTCAAGAACGATCCGAATCACAATCAGGGCATACCCGACCTGATCATCATATTCGGGTCCAAGTGGGCCGCACTCGAGGTCAAGAGAAGCGCCGACGCTCCTCATCGACCGAACCAGGACCATTTCATCGACAAACTCGGTGAGTGGTCCTTCGCATCATTCATTTACCCAGAGAACGAGAAAGGAACGCTCGATGCACTGGAACACGCACTTAAGGCTGGAGGGCCTGCACGCATTTCTGAGTGCCAGCAAGCACAGCTGGGTCAACTACGACGACGAGAAGCTGGGCGAGGCATTCAGGACAGCGCAGGCGGCAGCGATGGGGACCCGGCTTCACGCCCTGGCCGCAGAGCATATTCGCCTCAAGATGCGAATGCCGAGGAACAAGGCCACCTTCAACGCCTACGTGAACGACGCCATTGGCTACGGTCTTGATCCTGAGGTCGTGCTATATCACAGCGAGAATGCATTTGGGACCGCCGACGCCATCGGCTTCGACGAGAAGAAGCATCTTCTCCGCATTCACGACCTCAAGACTGGCGTAACTCGCGTCAACATGGTCCAGCTTCATATCTACGCAGCACTGTTCTGCCTGGAGTACGAGAAGCTGCCCGGCGAGATCAACGTCGAGACCCGCATCTACCAGAACGACGATATCCTGGTAGACAACCCCAAGCCAGATGACATCGCCCATATCATGGACAAGATCGTCTGGTTTGACAAGCTCATCGAGGAGATCAAGACCGAGGAGAACTGATGCCCTCCGATATCCTCAAACACTACGGGACTAAACGGCACTCCGGAAGATACCCTTGGGGATCCGGTAAGGATCCATATCAGTCAGCCCAGGGCTTCATCGCTGAGCGAGACAAGCTCAAGGCTCAAGGCATGTCCGAGGTCGATATTGCCAAGGCCTGGGGCATGAGCACCACCGAGTATCGTGCTCTAAACAGTATCGCTCGCGCTGAGAAGAAGGCTGGCGATATTTCTCGAGCATCCCGTCTCAAGGACGCCGGTTTGCCCAACACGGAGATCGGCCGACGCATGGGACTCAACGAGTCCTCGGTTCGTGAGCTCCTCAAGCCCAACGCATCATATCGTAAGGACGAGATCACCCGGGTCAAGGATATTCTGGCCGACGAGGTGAAGCAGAAGAAGTTCATCGAGTACGGTCTCGGCGTCGAGCAGAACCTTCAGTGTTCGTCGACATCTTTGAAGACCGCCGTTGAGGCTTTGAAGGCTCAGGGATATACTACTCACGACGTCAAGGTTAAGCAGGCCAACAGCGATAACTACACCATTCTCAAGGTTCTCGCCCCTCCAGGCACTAAAGCTGCCGATATTCATGCACAGAGGGACAAGATCCGCACCCCTGGTGTAGTCATCGACGAGAAGGGACTGCTGTCGACCGGGCTTCGTACTCCTCGACCCATATCTTCGAAGAAGGTCGCCATCAAGTACGCCGAAGACGGCGGTACTGACATGGACGGGGTTATTCTGCTTCGCCGTGGAGTCAAAGAGCTCAGTCTCGGTGGCTCCAACTACGCCCAGGTGCGCATTTCCGTCGACGGAACGCACTACCTCAAGGGCATGGCCATGTACTCGGATGATATTCCGAAGGGCAAGGACATAGTCTTCAACACCAACAAGAAGAAGGGCACCCCGATGCTGGGCTCCAAGGACCACACGGTCCTCAAGCCCATGAAGGATGATCCCGAGAATCCATTTGGTGCGGTCGTTAAACAGAAGTTATTTAAGGACCCGAAGACTGGCAAGAAGGAACTGAGCGCACTCAATATTGTGAACGAGGAAGGCAAGTGGGACTCATGGTCCCAGTCCCTGGCCTCACAGTTCTTATCCAAGCAGTCCCCCAAGTTGGCCAAGCGCCAGCTTCAGGCTGTCCGTGACGAAAAGCGGAAGCAGCTCGATGAGATCATGGGTCTTACGAATCCCGTTATTCGCAAGCGCATGCTCATGTCCCTGGCCGATGACTGCGACTCGGCTTCGGTACATCTCAAGGCCAAGGCTCTACCCGGTCAAGCGTCTCAGGTGTTATTGCCGATGCCCCATCTCAAGAAGGGTGAGGTATATGCTCCTAACTACCGGGACGGTGACGTTGTTAGTCTCGTGCGTTATCCTCATGGCGGGACTTTCGAGATTCCTACGCTCACTGTTAACAACCGAGGTAAGAAGTCTCGAAGTATTCTTGGCAATGCTAGGGATGCTATTGGGATCCATCCTTCTGTCGCTGAGCGTCTTAGCGGTGCTGATTTTGATGGCGACTCCGTGTTGGTAATCCCCAACAAGGGGAAGACACGTATTCGTTCCACCGCTCCACTCAAGGGACTTAAGGGATTTGACCCTAAGCGGACATATCCTGGCTACCCTGGGATGAAGAGGATGTCGGATACTCAGACCCAGATGGGTAAAGTATCCAATCTTATTACTGACATGACTCTCAAGGGTGCCAGTGCCGATGAATTGTCCCGGGCTGTTCGTCACTCCATGGTTGTTATTGATGCCGAGAAGCATAATCTCAACTACAAACAGTCCGAGGTAGACAACGGCATCGCCGCATTGAAGAGGAAGTACCAGGGTGGCGCCGATAAAGGTGCGGCCACTCTTATTTCCAGGTCCAAGGGTGTCCAGTATGTACCCCATCGCAAGCCACGCAGTGCAGCGAAGGGCGGTCCATATGATGCAGCCACTGGCCGCAGGGTCTACGAAGAGACTGGCGAGTCCTATATTAACAAGCAGGGCAAACTGGTCAAGAAGCAGACCAAGAGCACCAGGATGGCTGAGGCCACTGATGCCAGGAAGCTGTCCTCCGGTACACTGATGGAGGGTATTTACGCACAGCATGCCAACGAATTGAAGGCCATGGCTAACGATTGTAGGAAGCGTGCCATTTCAACCCCCGCCATCAAACGAGACCCCCGGGCTGCTAAGAGCTATGCCCCTGAAGTTGCCACCCTCCGCGCTAAATTAAACCGGGCCCTCAAACAGAAGCCCCTAGAGCGGCAGGCACAGCTAGTGGCACAAGGTGTTGTGCAGAAGAAACTTGAATCAAATCCAAATTTGACCAAGAAAGAACGGGCTAAGCTTGAGGCCATGGCCATCAAGACCGCCCGTCGCCGTCTGGGTTACGATAGAGAAGGCACAAGAGTGGTCCCCACCCCTCGTGAGTGGGAGGCCATCCAGAAAGGTGCTATATCTAACTCGATGATGGAGCATATTCTAGCCAACGCCGATCTCGACACCATCAAGTCGATGGCTTTGCCAAGGGAGAAGCTTCCTCTTGCAGGCGCTCAGAAGGATCGGATCAAGACTCTTCGTTCAAACGGCGCCAACACAGCGCAGATCGCTGAGGCATTGGGCATTTCTACAGCTAGAGTTAGGGAGTACCTGAATGGCTAGCTTCTTGTCCATTGTCGACTGTCCATTGTCCTTGAAACGGGGTGTATAGAGCCATGCTACGCCTAGCACTCACTACCGAGGACAATCCTTACGATCCTTTCGATGAGTTCGAAGAGTGGTTTAAGTTTGATGTAAGTCAAGGTTACCACACCTGCGCCTACCTGGCACGGGTCACTACCACTAGTACTGACCTCACCGAAGCCGATCAACTTGAAGCAACGAATGAAGCGATTGAAGAGATTCTCAAACTAAACTTGACTGGAAACTATCAAGTTGTAGAACGAGAATTCTGACGAGCTTTCGTCCATTTCGTCCATTCTGAACTTCAAAAGAGGGGGGACAGGGTCCGCAAAATGGCCCACCCCCCGTCATCGGCCCGCACCTCGCATTTTCCCCGGAGGTAGGTTTGGGCACACCGAGTCCGGGTTTCGGATAAGACAGGACGACCTGTGTCGTTGGGGTCTTCTTGCGTTCGTTCCTTTCTACCCAACGAGGGGTACGCATGTCGTCCTGTCCTACCTGAAACCCGGATTCGGAAACAGCAAAGGAACCCGGAATAGGAGAGAACTCCGTGGCAAGGGCCAAGAAGTCACCCAGAGGACGGGCCGCCACTCCGGAGCAGCAGGAGAATCAACTCATTTCGCTCGCAGTCCAGCGAGCCGAGGAGATGCTACTGGACGGCACGGCTCCTCCTTCCATCATCACGCATTACCTCAAGCTCGCCACGAGCCGTGAGCGGTTGGAGCAGGAGCGAATCAAGGCCGAGAACGACATGCTCAAGGCCAAAGCCGACGCTCTGGCGGCCTCAGCACGAGGGGAGGAGGCCTACAAGGAGGTTCTCGAGGCGTTCAAGTCCTACGCCGGAGGGGGTGTGGGTCTTGAGTCGGATTCGGACCTTCAGTGAACTCTCTCGCATCGATTCCTTCGAGGACCGGTACGAGTACCTACGTCTCAAGCAGGATCCAGGAGATCAGACCTTCGGTTTCGAACGGTATCTGAACCAATCCTTCTATCACTCGACCGAATGGCGTCAAGCAAGACAGAAGGTAATCCTCAGAGACGACGCATGCGACCTCGGGGTCCCGGGTCACGACATCTACGGTAAGATTCTTGTTCATCACATGAACCCGATTCGGCCCGAGGACCTCGAGGGAGAGTTCAATCCTGACATCCTCGACCCCGAATACCTAGTCTGCGTGCGACACGACACACATAACGCGATTCACTTCGGCGACGCGAGCCTGTTACCCAAGCCTCTAGTCGAGAGAACGCCGAACGACACGATACCCTGGAGGTGACCGTGGCTGATTCGATATTGAATGACATCAAGAAGGCTCTCGGCATCACTGAGGACTATACGGCTTTCGATCAGGAGATTATTCTCCACACAAACACGGCGCTCATGTTCGCAGAGGAGATCGGTCTCCCCTCGTTCAAGATCACCGGAAAGACAGAGACCTGGGATCAGTACCTCACTGGTGTCACGAAGAACGTTGAGGCCGTCAAGACGTACCTTTACCTGCAAGTGCGGCTCGTATTCGACCCGCCCGCGAACTCTTTCGTCGTAACGGCGATCGAGAAGCAGCTTCAGGAGTACGCCTGGCGTATCAACTTGCAGAAGGAGACTCCATGAGCGGCCAACTCATGCACTACGGGGTCAAGGGGATGCGCAAGGGCGCTCGGAAGAGTCGTGAGCAGCGGAATGCTGAGCGCCGCGCCAAGTACGAGGCCAAACTCAAGGCTAAGTATGGCGATCATGACATCGCTACGATTGAGGCCCACATCAAGAAGCGCAAGGCGCAGGCACAGGCCTGGCGTAACTTTCGTCTTGGCAACCAGCGCAACCGTCAGCTCACCGCTACCGAGCGTCGAGAGAAGTATTACAACGAACTCGACACCGGCCAGCTAGGTAAGACCTACGCAACTGATGCAACTCTCGCTGAAGCCGCTCGTAGGTACTACAAGAAGGGGCATAACAAGCGAATGGGTCATTCGGAGCTGATGCATTACGGCGTCAAGGGCATGAAGTGGGGCGTTCGACGCCGTGCTCGTCGTGACGCCAAGGAATTCACCCAGGCCAAGATGTACTACGGTGAGGGCGCGGGCAACCGACGGAAGCTGATCAAGGCGACCGTCAAGGCTCGCTCGAAGGATCCGTTCTACAAGAGCGAATTCGACAAGGCGGTCGCCAATACCGACATGTCCAAGCGGGCTTCTCAGGCCCGAAGGCAGCGCGGTCGGAAGAATGCACGCAACTCCGCCGGCAAGACCGTTCGCGGCGTTGGCAACATCGCTACAGGGAACGTCGGGCGGGCCGGAGGCGCACTAGCCCTCGGTTATTTGGGCTATCAGGGCGCCAAGGCTGCCGGGATCGCGCCAACCGAGAAAGAGTTGCTCACCAAAGCCGTCAGGGGAGCGAGGAAGATCAAACGAGTCGTTCAGCACGACGATGTTCTTGCCCATTACGGTGTCAGGGGCATGCGCTGGGGAATCCGCAAGTCTCGCATCAAGGGTGCGAAGAAGTGGACTTCGGCTAAGCAGGCCAAAATAGACGGTATGTCCGATGATCAACTTAGGCGGGTCAACAACCGCATCCGGTTAGAGAAGGAGTACCGACAGCTGACTCAAACCCGGATGGATCGCTACCGAGCCAGGGCCGGGAAGGCGGCCGAGGAGGCTGCATTCAACACTCTGCAGAACGCAATTCAGAACGGGCTAAAGAAGGCGGCTAGCCAGGGTGGATCCGCCGCCATCAAGGGCGCCAAACGGTTCAAGAAGTAGGATTAGGACATGACTGACAACCTGTTCTTCATCGACGAGGACGAGGTCCTCGCACACCACGGCGTCAAAGGCATGAAGTGGGGCGTTCGCAAGCAGCGAGCCGCTTCCGGAGGCGCCGGTTCAACCAAGAAGCGTAAGGGGCTCTCCCGCAAGCAGAAAGCCGCTATCGCCGGCGTTCTCGGAACGGCAGCAGCCGCTGGCGCTGGATACTACCTGCACAAGTCCGGCAAGGGCAAGAAGATAGCCGCTCTGGCTAAGAAGCATGGAGCATCGGCTAAGGACTTCGCTAAAGGCAAGGGCCGTAACCTCGGTGCCCAGGCTCGTGCCAAGTCGGCGCAGGCCAAGCGGTTCGCTAAGGCTCAGTCAGCCAATGCCAAGAGTGCGGCCGAGAAGCTGAAGACCACCAAGACCACCAAGGCCGGCAAGTACGCCGAGGCCACTCGTCTCGCCGCCAATGCAGCCGCATTCAAGACTGGTAACGCGGTCAAAGGCGCCGGCTACAAGGCCAAGAACCAGGCTTGGAAGGTTGGTAATAAGGCACGCAAGGCGGCTGAGGGTGGCGTCAGCGGTGCGAAGTCTTCGGCCAAGGCTGCGGCTGGTAAGGCGGCAGGGGCGGCTAAGTCTAAGTTCGGCAAACAGGCCGCTAAGGCTCCCGGTAAGGCGCTTTCGACTCATGTTGTCCGTCCCGGTAAGGGCGTCGGCTACAGGAAGCTCGCTACCACCGGAACCAAGGTCGTGAGACCCAAAGGCGCCGCTGCTGACAAGCTCGCCAAGGCTGCTGCCGTCGGAGTTGGTACCGGCTTGGTAGGGGGCACAGTCCCGTATGCCATCCGAAAGGCCGCTAGCGGCAGTAAGCGTGGACGCTCTAGGAAGCGCCGCCGCTGACCATGCTCTCCAATACCGCTACCCCGCGATATTACGCTGAGTTCAGAGATGATGTCCTCGCCGGTCGGATTCCGATCTGCAAGGAGATCGAGATGGAGATGAACCGGATCGATGATCGGATTCGCAATCCCGGCTTTTATTACGATAGCGACGCTGTGGAGGGGTTCATCCGCTTCGCGGAAGCGGAGATGACTCTTACCGACGGATCCGATCTCCGGCTCCTCCCGAGCTTCAAGCTCTGGGCCGAGCAGATCTTCGGATGGTGGATCTTCACCGAGCGATCAGTCTACGTCCCGAACAAGACGACGGCTGGCGGACACTTCGAGAAGCGCCGGGTGAAGCAACGCCTCATCAACAAGCAGTACATCATCGTCGCCCGAGGCGGGGCAAAGTCTCTGTATGAAACCCTCCTCCAAGCCTACTTCCTAACGATCGACACGTCGACCACCCACCAGGTGACGACTGCGCCGACGATGAAGCAGGCCGAGGAGGTCATGCAGCCCTTCCGCACCGCCATCACCAGGGCCAAGGGTCCCCTGTTCGATTTCATGACTCAGGGGTCTCTCCAGAACACGACCGGTAACCGCGCGCTCAGGCAGAAGCTCGTCCCCACCAAGAAGGGGATCGAGAACTTCATGACCAACAGCCTGCTCGAGGTTCGACCCATGTCGATCGACAAGCTCCAGGGACTTCGCACCAAGATGAACACGGTGGACGAGTGGCTCTCGGGCGATATTCGTGAAGACGTGGTTGGTGCCATCGAGCAGGGCGCATCCAAGGTCGACGACTGGCTTATTCTGGCAGTGTCCTCGGAGGGCACCGTCAGGAACTCGGCCGGCGACAACATGAAGATGGAACTCCTCAACATTCTTCGAGGGGAGTACTCGGATCCCCATACTTCCATCTTCTACTACAGGCTCGACGACCTCAAGGAGGTCGGGGATCCGTCGACCTGGTTGAAGGCCCAGCCAAATCTCGGGGCTACCGTCTCCTACGAGACATATCAGCGAGACGTCGAACGGGCGGAACACGTCCCCGCGGCTAGGAATGATATCCTGGCCAAGAGGTTCGGCATTCCCATGGAGGGGTACACATACTTCTTCACCTACGAGGAGACCCTGCGGCACAACCGTCAGGACTTCTGGGGCATGCCTTGTTCCATCGGCGTCGACCTGTCGCAGGGCGATGACTTCACCGCCTTCACATTCTTGTTCCCCCTCAGCCGGGGCAGGTTTGGCGTCAAGACACGCTGCTACATTTCCGAGCGCACCATGCTGCGCCTTCCGGGAGCCACTCGTCAGAAGTACGAGGAGTTCCTACAGGAGGGCTCGCTCATGGTACTCGAGGGTACGGTTCTTGACATGATGAACGTCTACGAGGATCTCGAGGCGTTCATCGCTGACTGCGAGTACGACGTGCGCTGCCTGGGTTTCGACCCATACAACGCCAAGGAGTTCGTGACTCGCTGGGAGAACGAGAACGGACCGTTCGGCATCGAGAAAGTGATCCAGGGAGCTCGGACCGAGTCCGTGCCCCTCGGTGAGATCAAGGACATGGCAGAGGATCGAAAGCTCCTCTTCGACCAGTCCATGATGACCTTCACGATGGGGAACGCCATCACCCTGGAGGACACCAACGGGAACCGCAAGCTCCTGAAGGCCCGACGGGAGAACAAGATCGACTCGGTCGCCGCCCTGATGGACGCCTGGGTCGCTTACAAACTCAACAAGGACATGTTCGACTAGGAGGTGAAGGACATAGGACTGCGAGATAGACTACAGCACGCCTACAACGCCTTCACTGGCAGGGACATCGACCGATCGAACCTCGGTCCTTCCTATAGCGTACGGGGCGACCGGCTCGCGCTCGGATGGACGGCCGACAAGTCGATCATCTCGTCGCTGTTTAACATGATCGCCATCGACGTGTCCGCCACGCCGATCCGACATGTCGACACAGCTCAAAATGGAACGTTTGTTGGCGTTCGGCGGTCAGCCCTGAACGACTGCCTGATGCTGGAGCCCAACATCGACCAGAGCGGCCGAGCCTTCATCCAAGATGCCGTGCTGTCTCTGTTCGACGAAGGCGTCATCGCAATCGTTCCGGTCGAGTCAGACCTGGACCCGAGGACCAACAACAGCTTCGACATCAAGCAACTGCGAGTTGGGCGGATCACTCAGTGGTTCCCCGAGCAGGTCGAGGTTGAGGTCTACAACCAGGCTCGCTCAACCAAGCAACGGGTGATCCTGCCGAAGCGCACCGTCGCCATCATCGAGAATCCTCTCTATGAGGTGATGAACAAGCCGAACTCGACCCTCAAGCGACTGAGCCGCAAGCTCTCCATGCTGGACCTGGCCGACGAGAAGACGTACACCGGAAAGCTGGACATCATCATTCAGCTCCCCTATGTCGTCAAGACCGAGGCTATGCGCCAGCGGGCGGAGAACCGCATCCAGTCTATCGAGGATCAGCTCGGCAAGGGCGGACATGGGATCGCCTATACCGACGGTTCCGAGAAGATCACTCAGCTGAACCGCCCGGCGGAGAACAACCTGCTCGATCAGATCAAGTTCCTCACCGCCGAGCTCATGAGTCGACTGGGGATCTCGGAGGACGTCTTCAAGGGCACTGCGACGGAGATCGTCTGGACGCACTACTGGAACCGGGCTGTGGAGCCCGTACTCTCGGCGCTCGCCGACGGGATGAGCAAGGCCTTCCTCACGAAGACCGCGCGCACCCAAGGCCAGGCCGTGCAGTACATCCGCGACCCGTTCAAGAATGTTCCTCCGAGCCAGATCGTCACGTCCCTGGACACCATGCTCAGGGACCAGGTCATCACGCCGAACGAGGCGCGTACGAGGATCGGTCTTCCACCGTCCCCGAACGAGCAGGCGGATCAGTTGCAGAACCCGAACATCAACCCTCAGATGGGTGACACCTCCCTGGACGGCGAGGGGGATATTCCGGGCCCCAGTGGTCCTGATGTTCAGTCAGTGCTCAACATGCCGATGAGCCAAGTCAGAGGAGAAGGATGAAGTTCGACTTCAGTGGCTGGGCCACTAAGAACGACCTGACCTGCTCCGATGGGCGCACTATCAAGCATAATGCGTTCAAGGAGAATGACGGCCAGCGCGTGCCGCTTGTATGGCAGCATGGGCACAACGCCGTCGACAATGTTCTCGGGCATGCACTGCTCGAGAATCGGGATGAGGGTGTTTACGCCTACTGCGCGTTCAACGACACTCCCGGTGCGGATAACGCCAAGGAGCTCGTGAAGCACGGCGACGTCAAGGCTCTCTCGATCTACGCCAACCGCCTCGACCAGCGAGGTGGTGACGTTATTCACGGCAACATCGTCGAGGTTTCCATGGTCCTGTCTGGGGCCAACCCGGGAGCTTTGATCGACAACGTTGCTCTTGAGCACTCGGATGGTTCATGGACCGAGTCCGAGGATGAGGCCGTCATTTATTCCGGTCTTACGCTCTCGCACGATTCCGGAGAAACAACGGAGGACACAGAATCCATGGACGAAGACGAGGTTTACGACGAGGACGACCTCACGGTCGCCGATGTCCTCGAGACCCTCGACGACGATCAGCGTCTTGCTGTTGCGGCCCTTATCGAGGAGATCAGCGGTGACGTTGACGGCGATGAGGACTTCGACGAGGACGAAGAGTTCGATGAGGACTATGACGACGAAGACTACGATGAGGACGCCGAGCACGGCGACTTCGGAGGTGATACTCTGATGCATTCCAACATCTTCGAGGGCGACGCTCGACGTAACGTGGGCCCGCACCTCTCTCACGCTGACGAGGAGCAGATCTTCGCCGAGGCTCGTCAGCCCGGCATGACGCTCCGAACCGCTGTCCTGGCTCACGCAGCAGACTACGGTATCAAGAACCCGGAGCTGCTGTTCCCGGACGCCACCAACCTGGACCCGGAGCCCCAGCGCATCATGCGCGAGAACTCTTGGGTTTCCAAGGTTCTCCAGGGCGCCAAGCACTCACCTTTCTCCCGCGTCAAGACCCAGTGGTCCAACCTGACCGCTGACGACCTGCGGGCCAAGGGTTATGTCAAGGCCAGCCGCAAGAAGGACGTCGTCTACGAGGTCGCCAACCGGAAGACCGAGCCGACGACCGTTTACAACAAGACGAAGATTGACCGTGACGATGTCCTCGACATCACCACGTTCAACGTCGTTGCCTGGATGCAGCAGAACCTTCGTCTGGCCCTCGAGGAGGAGCTCGCACGCGCCGTCCTGATTGGTGACGGCCGTGAGGTGTCCAACCCCGACAAGATCAAGGAGAGCAACATCCGTCCGATCTGGAAGGATGACGAGCTGTTCTCCCACAAGGTCCTGATCGACAAGGACGCCAAGACCGCCGACATCATCGACGTGGTCCGTCGGTCCCGGAAGTTCTACAAGGGCTCAGGTTCTCCGGTCCTGTTCACCACGAACGGGTTCATCTGCGACATGCTCGAGATCAAGGACCACAACGAGCGCTACATCTACGAGACCCGGCAGGCTGTCGCCAACGCCCTGAATGTTTCGGATGTCATCGAGGTCGAGGTCATGGAGGGCGCCAAGCGCGAGGTCGGGGGTAAGACCCAGAACCTGCTCGGTATCATCGTCAACATGCAGGACTACACCCTGGGTGCTGACAAGGGTGGCGAGACCTCCTTCTTCGAGCAGTTCGACATCGACTTCAACCAGCAGAAGTACCTGCTGGAGGCTCGTTGCTCGGGCTCGCTGACGAAGTACAAGTCCGCGATCGTCATCGAGAAGGCTACGGCCTGATCCGGTCAAAATGGCAAGATTCTTCGGAAGCATAGGTTACGGACACGCCGTCGAGACAACGCCGGGAGTGTTCGAGGACAAGATCACGGAGAGGGAGTACTACGGGGACGTGAACCGTTCCCAGAAGCAGTACGACAGCGAGCCGAAGGTTCTCCAGAATCTCCGGCTCAACAATGAGATCTCTATCGTGGCCGACTCCTACGCCGAGGAGAACTTCTTCGCCATCAAGTATGTGAGATGGATGGGGGCGCGCTGGGTCGTCACAAACGTGGAGGTCCGCCGCCCCCGTCTCATCCTCAACCTCGGAGAGGTGTACAATGGCCCAACGCCTTGAGTTCCATCAGAAACTCGTCGAAGCGCTGGGCTCTAGGAACGTCTACTTCCAACCCCCGGAGTCCGTCCAGCTCACCTACCCGTGCATCGTGTACGAACGGAGTCGAGCCGACTCGAAGTTCGGGGACAACACCAATTGGATGTACACGCCGCGTTATTCGGTCACCCTCATCAGCAGGAACCCCGACGAACCGGTTCTGGATGTCCTGGCAGACATGCCTATGTCCACCTTCGAGAGGCACTTCGTCTCGCACAACCTTCATCACGACGTGTTCAACATCTACCAAGGAGTATAGATGGCAGTCCTCACATGGGACGAGACGGGCAAGAAGTTCTATGAGACTGGTGTGGACCGTGGGGTCCTCTTCCCCGTCAACCCCGCTACTGGCGCTTACAGCAAGGGTGTCGCCTGGTCGGGTCTCACCAACGTGACTGAGACCCCGTCTGGTGCGGAGCAGACCGACCTGTACGCGGACAACATCAAGTACCTCTCTCTGACCTCGGCGGAGACGTTCGAGGGCAAGATCGAGGCCTACACCTACCCGGACGAGTGGCTCCAGTGTGACGGCTCGGCCATTGTCGACAAGGTCGTCATTGGTCAGCAGGAGCGCTCCTCCTTCGGGCTGGCTTACCGCACCATCAAGGGTAACGACCAGCAGAAGAACAACTACGGCTACAAGCTGCACCTTCTGTACGGCCTGGCCGCCTCCCCCTCGGAGCGGTCCTACGGTACGATCAATGACTCCCCTGAGGCGATTACCTTCTCGTGGTCCTTCAAGGGCACCCCGGTGAACGTCACCGACCACAAGCCGACCTGTGTCGTCACCCTCGACTCCAGTGTCATCGGCAAGAACGGCATGACTGCTATCGAGAAGCTGATCTGGGGTGACGGCGCTAACGACGCCAAGCTCCCGACCCCCGACGAGGTCATCGCCGCCGTAAAGGCCGCTGCCTGACAACTCCCACGGACCCCGTGATGCGCTCCGGGGTCCGTGGTGACTCCAGGGAGGAACGAATGCTGACGATTCACGTCGTTGGGGATGAGCTCTATGACGAGGATCGTAACGAGTTCATCAACGGCTTCGAGGGTGACCTCGAGCTTGAGCATAGTCTCGTCGCTCTGTCAAAATGGGAGTCCAAATGGCACATCCCATACATCGGCAACGAGAAGCTCACCGAAGAGCAGGTCCTGGACTACATCAAATGCATGACGCTGAATGACGTCGACCCCGTCGTCTACTCGCACTTGTCCATGGACAACGTGAAACGGATCCGAGAGTACATCGAGGACTCGATGACGGCAACCACATTCGTGGAAGCTGAGGGATCCAGCCCCAGCCGAAACACTATCACGTCAGAGCTGGTCTATTACTGGATGGTCGCTCTCCAGATTCCGTTCGAGTGCCAGTACTGGCACCTTCACAGACTTCTTACGCTCATTCGAGTGTGCAACGTCAAGAACCAACCCGACAAGAAGATGTCGACCGCCGCCACGCTTCGACAGAATCAGGCTCTGAACGCGGCGAGACGGGCCAAGTACAACTCAAGAGGTTAGTATGCCTGGTGTCACTCCTCTTCTCCACGGCAAAGTTCGGGGAGAGGCCAGTCCGTTTAGTACCGTCTACATCTCTCCCAGTAATGGGGTCACTGACGCTTCGATCACCCTTGGCGCGAATCCCGAGTTCGAGCTAGACGTGCCCTTCTACGAGGGGTCCAAGGCTCTGGTACGGGTCGTCCGAAAGGATGGTTCCTCGGAGCAGAAGATGATCGACCTCAAAGAGTCCATGCCCGAGAAGGTTGTCTGGTTCAACAACCGGGCCGCTGCTGGATACGGGACGTTTGACACCGGCTGGAAGGAGATCACCTCCGGCGAAGGTGCGGGATCCTTCCAGTATCGGGTTATGGCCGGGACCGTCTACATCCGAATCAAGGGTGACGGATGGCAGGGGGCCAACTTCAACGGCCCCGTCAACACCGAGCGTCGACTTGTCGAAATTCCGAAGGCGTTCCAAGTGAAGACTCGAACCTGCTTCCCGCTCCCGAAGGGCGACGGAACCATCGACGGTTCAACCATCGAGGTTCGGCCCGACAACACGGTGGTCATGTGGATCAAGGCAGAAGGGAACAGGATCGTTCCTACGGTCTTCGCCCCCATCGAGAACTCCAACGGCTGAAAAGGTCAAAATGACTGTATCTCAATACGCAGCATCATGCGCCAGGTACTACGCCGACGTCGCGGATGTCGGCTACTCGCAGCCGGATCGCTGGACTTTCTACGAGCGGTCCGACTGGGACGGCTGGCTCATCAATCCGCCCGCCAATGCCGACTGCTCGGCTCTCGTCGCAGGCTGCTACAACCTCGCGGCTCACCACGAGTGGGGCGAGCCCTTCACCGCCGGCTATTTCCCCCGGTCGACCTGGACTGGGTCCCTTCGGGAGGAGTGTGCTCAGCGCAACTTCGCCGACATCTCGGATTCCTGGACTGGCAACGAGCCTGACGGCGGATTCGAGGTCGGCGATATCGTCTTGTCTGAGGAGGCTTCGGGCGGTAAAGGTCACGTCGCCATAGTGACGGCCCTCAACCCAACGGTTCTTTCCGAGGCATGGATCGCTGAGGATGGAAGTATCGACGGTTGGATCGGAGACCAGACTGGCAGCGAGGTCCGGTCCATATACTACAACGACCACCCTTACACCCAGTCCGCGTCCTGGACCCACTGCCTTCGCCGGCGGGACAACCACGGAGGCTCGGCTCCCTCACACGCCGAGTCATCCTCCGGGACCTCCATTCAGCAGGCCGTTCTCCGCGCTGCCGACGCCACTGGGTGCCCTTGGTGGGCCGCTCTTGGCTGCCTTAAGGTGGAGACCGGTGAGGAAGGTGCCAACATCTATGGCCACGACGCCGGAGGTGCCTGCTCGGGCTGGGGTGAGGTCACAGAGCACAATTTCAAGAACTACTTCTGGCCTATCGTCTCTGAGTGGGGCACCTCGAACGGCGTCGGTCCGCTCCAGGTCACCTACAACGGGTATTTCATCAACGATCCCGACCGAGCCTGGTGGGACCCACAGAAGTCGGCTGAGGTCGGCTGCTCCATCCTCAAGGGCCTCATCGACGCCGAGGGTGATTCCTACGAGGACCTTCGCCGTGTGGGATCTCGCTACAACTCCGGGACCATGTATGGGTCCTACGAAGCGTACGGCGTGCCTTTCTCCGACGCATGCCGCTACTGGTACAACAAAGGCCGTCCGTCTCAGGGCACGAGCGACGGCGGAGAGGAACTCGAAGTGTCATACGCAACCGATCTGCTTTCTGAGATTAAGGACCGCCTTGTCGAGGTCTCCGACCAGACTGGTGCTGGCATCGCCGGTCGTCGTTTCGACGGCCCCATCGTTGGTTGGCTGAAGGACATCTCCTACAAGCAGGACCTGATCCTGAAGGCGCTCAACGAGGCCAAGCCGAAGTCTGACGAGGGCAAGTGAGGCCATCGTGCCTTACTGTCACGTCAAAGGAGACATTCCCCCGTTCGCCACACTAACCGTCGATCCCGATGACGGTCCCACCTTTGTTGATACTGCCGGAGAGAACGGTAAGATCGACGGTATGGTGTGGTTCTTCCGAAGCACCAACGCTCGTCTCTTCCTGGATGACCAGGGATGGCCCGCCACCAAGACGGTAACTCTGAGCGAGGACAACGTCGTCGACGTTACCCTCAAGACTAACCGCCCTGCTGGTGGCGGAGTCGGGGGTAACGGGAATGTCCTGATCCTCGGTCGTGAGGAGCAGGTGCCGGCAGGTACTCCTCCGAATACGGTTATCGTACGAAAGGTCTGATCATGGCGTCTCCCATTAAGGGTATCGCGGTCTCCAAGAACCAGGACGAGAAACTCAACGTTCCGTCAGCTGTTGGGGACTGGGCGCTGCTCGTAGTGGGCGGTCAACTCAACCACATGCAGGATTGCACGCCTGCTGGTTGGACCGGAAAGTATGCCCATGGCGAGGACATCCGGTCTTGTACCGTGGCCGTCAAAATGGTTGCAGATCCTTCCGATACGCGGAACATCGTATGGAAGTCCCCGGACCCGGCTCACAACGGACGGCACGTTGCGGTACTCATGGTATTCGACGGCGCCAAAGTCAAGAGCTTGGTTCCGGGTACACCAGGCAAGAGTGCCGACGATTGGAAGAACGGACCATTTCCTCAGATTACAGGGTTCGTGCAGCATGATGTAAACACCGCCCCTGTAGCGACTTTCCCGCCAAACGTCGAGTCGTTGACTAACGGTGCCTGGGGTAAGGACACAAAGCTGTCCTGGTCGTCAATCGTCGTCGGATACGCTCAGTCGGCGTACGCGCCGCCAAGCGATACCGGTGTAAAAACCCTCTTTGGCGTCGACGTCAGGCTTCAAGAGCAGAATGACTCGCTCGATCCAACTCTCGCCGACGGATCCAGGATTGGTGTCAATGTGTGGGACGGGACTCGGGAGACCCCGACACTCACGATGCGCGCAATTCCCGAGGGCGCCAAGACGATCTCGGAGCTCCTCACGATTCCGCACTTCATTGTGGGGCATCGTGGCGGCTCCCAGTCCTGGCCCGAGCACACTGAGATCGGGTACACCCAGGCGGTCGACTACCACGCTCACGCGCTGGAATTTTCGGCCGCTCGGAGCAAGGACGGCGTCTGGTTCGGCTGCCACGATAAGAGTCTGTCGCGTCTCGTTCCGGAGCTGACCAAGAACGCCGACGAGTATACATGGGCGGAGATCAAGGCCGCGGCGTCGAAGACCCAGTACATGCCGGCGACGATCGATTGGCTGATGGACACGTACTCCAAGAGTCACGTCATCGTCTTCGATCCGAAGCATAAACTAGGTGAGTGGCAGACCGTTTGCGACATGTTCAAGGGCATGGAGCAGAAGGTCATACTCAAGTCCTACGGAGACTCCAAGTGGGCGTTCGACGGAATGCGAGCACGCGGATTCAAGACCTGGGGGTATGCGTACGCCTCGGACACAACCAAGGAATGGTATCCGAACTTCCTCGCGGGGAAGGTCTGCGATATTCTGTCCATGGAGTTCAATGCGCCACAGACCACATGGGATGCCCTGAAGGCTTCAGGTCTCCCGACGGTTGCGCATATTCCCGCTGACGCCGAGCAACTCAAGACAGGATGGTCTCGAGGAGCGATGGGCGCCATCGTGTCAGGTATCGCGGCCGCCTGTGAGAGGGCCGCATGAGCCCGGCGTTCACGCTGGAGATGGATTCGAGGATGGACACGGGGAAGTGGCTCGAGAGACTCAAAGAGGGCCGCTTCTTCGATTTCCTCGATGACTGCGGACAGGCCGGGGTGGCTGCATTAGCTGCCGCTACTCCGGTCAGGTCCGGTTACACTGCATCCAGCTGGTCTTATGAGATCAAGCGGAGCAGAAACCGAGTCTCGCTGGTCTGGAACAACTCCCACGTGGAGCAGGGTGTCCCGATCGCAGTCATATTGCAATACGGGCATGGCACCAGGACCGGTGGCTATGTCCAGGGCGTGGATTATATAAATCCGGCGCTCAGGCCTATATTCGACAGCATCGTCAAGCAGCTTGAAAGCGCGGTGAGAGGCTAGTGGCGTCAATCGAGGAGCGGGTAGTCGCTCTTAAGTTCAACAACGGCCAATTCATGAATGGGGTTCAGGACTCCCTCAACGGAGTCAAGAAGCTCGAGGAGGGATTGGCATTTCGAGGCGGCGTTGAGGGGATCAATCAGGTCTCGGCAGCCGCCAAGAACCTTAATTTCTCGGAGGCCCAGGCGGGTATTGCCGAGACTACGAGCAAATTCTCGACTCTCCAGTCGATTGCTTTCGGCGCACTCGCCAGCATCGGTGGAAAGATCGCAGAAGTCGGCTCCTCGATGCTCTCGAGCTTCACGGTTCAGCCCCTTATCGATGGTATGAAGGAGTACGAGCTCCAGCTCAACTCAGTTCAGACCATTCTCGCCAACACTGCCCAGAAGGGCGAGACGATCCAGACCGTTAACGCGGCTCTGGACCAGTTGAACACTTACGCGGACCAGACCATCTATAACTTCGGTGAGATGACGTCCAACATCGGTAAGTTCACCGCTGCCGGTATTGGTCTGGATGACTCGGTCGCATCGATTAAGGGTCTGGCGAACTGGGCAGCAGTCGCCGGTGCCAACTCAGAGGCCACCTCGAGGGCTATGTACCAGCTGTCGCAGGCTATGGCCGCGGGAACAGTGAAGCTTCAGGACTGGATGTCCCTGGAGAACGCCGGTATCGCTACCAAGCAGTTCCAAGACCAGCTGATCCAGACTGCCAAGATCCACGGCAAGAACGTCGACGAGATGATCGCCAAGAATGGTTCGTTCAGACTCTCCCTGCAAGAGGGCTGGCTGGACCAGGAGATCATGATGGAGACTCTGAAGCAGATGGCTGGCGAGTACTCCGACGAGCAGCTGCTCTCCATGGGTTACACCGAGGAGCAGATCGCTCAGATCCAGGAACTGGCCAAGACTGGTATGTCAGCGGCTCAGGACATCAAGACGTTCTCTCAGTTGATGGGCGTTATCGGTGAGGAGCTGGGTTCGTCCTGGGCTCAGTCGTTCCGAATCATATTCGGTGACTTCGAGCAGGCCAAGGAACTGTGGTCCAAGGTCGGCGCCTTCCTCACGGGTCCGAGCGGCGTCATCACTCAGATGGGCAACGCCCGAAACGCCCTTCTCCAGGGCTGGGCTGACCTCGGTGGTAGGGAGAAGGTCCTCGAGGGCCTCGCCTCTCTGTTCCACGCCATGTGGGATCCGCTCCAGCGCATCGGTCAGGCGTTCTCGCAGGTCTTTAGCGGCCCGTCCGCTGAGGGTCTTTACGCGATGTCCGAGGCGTTCGCTAACTTCATGGCCAAGCTGGTCCCCAGCGAGTCCACTATCGAGTCGATCGGCCTGTACTTCGAGTCGTTCTTCCGGATCGTCAAAATAGGTGTACTGGTCCTCACAGACTTCGCCAAGGTGATCGGATGGATCGCCGGCGGAGCGCTCAGGGGACTGGGCGCCATCATTTCCAACCTGACCGGGCACACCGCAGGATGGTCCTCGACACTCAGGGATCATATTGCGGCTGTTCAGGAGTGGTATGACAGCCTGAATGTCGCCGAGAACGTCATCAAGGCCATCACCTGGACGGGCGCCGGCTTGAAGCGTATCTGGAGCAACTTCTCCGAGGGGTTCCACGACGAGATCACACCTAGTCTCAGGCGCCTCAGGGAGGCCTGGGACGGTCTGTGGGAGGCTCTGAAGTCTGCGGGATCCGGGATCAAGGAAGCCATCGTTGGACCCTTCCGGGAGCTCAAGGAGAGCGCCCAGGAAGTCGGTCAGGCGCTCGGTATCGCCAGCGATTCCACGGATGAGGCCGGCGAGACAGCCGAGGCGAACGAATCCAAGTTCACCAAGCTCAAGAACAAGATCGTCGACCTCTTCGAGTCCGCCTTTAAGAAGTCCTACTTCTGGGGGCAGCACCTGGCCGACCATCTTATTCCAGCGATCGACAAGCTCACCAGCTTTATCAACTGGCTAACCGAGTGCATCAACAAGCAGGCCATCGTCGTTAGCGACTGGTTGACTCCTAAGATGGAGCGACTGGCTGCATTATACGACGAGGTGTCCACCAAGTTCAGCGAGTGGGCTGAGGCCATGCAGAATGGACCCGATATTGCCTGGTTGTCGTCCCTCGGCGGCATTCTGTCGTCGTTCGGAGCTGGTGTCTGGGGTGTCCTCAAGAATCTGGCAACGCTGAATTTCAACTTCGACGTCCAGCCGTTCAAGAAGGCGTTCAGTGACCTCAAGACGCTCATGGGTGAGTACGCCGAGTCTGTCAAGTACGGCTGGAATATCACCAAGGAGTTCATCGCCAACCTTGAGCTCAAAGACAAGGCTACGTCTGGCTGGCATAACTTCGTCAAGCTAATCCACGGTATCGGCAAGGTTCTGTCCACGGTTGGCCACTACGCAGTCATCGCCGCCAAGGCTCTCATCGAGCCGTTCAAGGGCGCATTTGCCGAGCTCAAGAACATGGCCGACAACGGCGACTACGGAGGCATATTCGACGCCATCCTCAAGACGGGCGCTCTGGTTACATTCCTCGCAATTGCCCGGAATGTTATCAACACCTTCAAGGAGTGGGGCAAAGCCGGATCCAACTTCGCTGGAATCCTTGGCAGTGTCAAGGACGTCATCGACGGGTTCAAGGAGTCGATGGAGGCTACGACCAACAAGGTCAAGGCTACCACTATCCTTATTCTTGCCGGTGCCGTTCTCGTTCTGGCCGCTGCACTCTGGGTTGTTGCCCAGATCCCGGCTGGTAGGATTGTAGCCGCTGGTGCTGCTCTATATTTCATGTTCAACATGCTGAAGAAGGCGGAGGACCAACTGGAATCCTCCGGCGAAGGCAAGGACATGAAGGGGCTCACCAAGCGAATGCTGGCGCTGGTCGTGTTGGCTGGAGTCGCGCTCCTCCTGGGCAAGGCTCTGAACAACATCGGTACCATGTCCTGGGACGATATCCTCAAGGGGACTATCGGTCTCTTCGCCGTCATAAAGATGCTCTTGATGATGGCCGATACGACTACCAAGAAGAACAAGGATATCCTAGCGTTCGCCGCCACAGCAATTCCGCTAGGCATTGGCGTAATGCTCCTTGCTTACGCGGTCAAACCACTCGGCGAGATGAGCGCTTCCGACCTTGCTCAGGGCGTTCTGGCACTTGGTCTTATCATGAAGATGATGACCATGATGTCGGAGATGGGTACGGTCAAGGTCAAGAAGGCCTCGGCATTTGCGTTCCTTGCTCTGGCATTTACCATGCGCCAGATCGCGAAGGTTCTGACTGAGATCGGTGAACTGTCCTGGGGCGACACGATCAAGGGTATTCTCGCCATGGATATTTGTCTGGCATCCTTGGCCTTCACGGTGCAAAGGCTCGACAAGTTCGGTGGCGGCAAGTCTCTTGTCGGGGCTTTGACAATTCTTGTCTTGGCAGCAACGCTCAAGCTCATCGCCAGCGATATCGAGAGCTTCGCCTCCATGCCATGGGGTGACTACCTCAAGGGTCTGGTCATGATGGCAGCCGCTCTGGCCGTTCTCGTTGGAATCAGCTCCATCGGCGGGGGAAGCCTCGGCGGTGCTGCTGGACTCTTCCTGACTGTGACCGCTCTGGCTCTCCTGGCGCCTGTAATGAGGATGCTGGGTGAGATGGATTGGGCTACGGCGGGCAAGGGTATCGCTATCATGGCGCTGGGGCTGGCTGCTCTGGTGGCCGTCGGATATGTTGCCGAGTTCGCTGCAGTCGGTCTACTTGCACTGGGCGGCGCCATCCTGATGATCGGTATGGGTGTCGGTCTAGCGACCGAGGGTATCGCCAAATTGGTTGATGCCATTGCGAACCTGTCGACCTCGGGCGCCGATGGTGTCCAGACATTCCTCGCGGCCGTCGACGGCTTCATCGAGAGAATGCCTGCGATGGGTACAGCGCTCGGCGAGGGCTTCATCAACTTCATGCAGGTACTCATCGACAATTCTGGCACTATCGTCGAGTACCTCAAGCTTATCCTGACGTCTGGCGCTCAGGCTATGATTGAGTCTATCCCGACGTTCGTTCAGCTCATGACCACGATCCTCCTGGCGATCATCCAGGTCATATACGACAACGCCCAGGCTCTGATCGACTGCGCCATATTCTTGATCCTGACCTTGTCACAGGCCCTCATTGATAACATGCCGCAGTTGGTCCAGAGAGGCTCTGATGTGCTCATATCCTTCTTGGATGGTCTGAGTCAGAAGATCCCCGAGATCGGCCAGAAGGCTACGGACTGTATCGTGGCATTCATCACCAGTCTCGGCGACGAGATGCCCCGAATCACCGATGCAGCGGCCAAGACCGTCATCAAGTTCATAAACGGACTTGCAGACGCGATCGAGAACAATTCCGAGGCCATGGCTCAGGCGGGCGTTCGACTCATCAGTGCCATAATCAGGGGTATCGGCACCGGCATCAGGACTCTCGTATCCACGGGCGTTGCGCAGATGAAGAACGCTGGTATTCAGCTGGTCAACGGCCTCAAGAATGCGATCACCGAAAAGCTCTCCTCCATCGCCAGTGCGGTCACGAGCATGGGTAGTACCGTTGTTTCGAAGGTCAAAGCGGCGTTCGGCATTCATTCTCCTTCGAGGGTGATGTACGAGATCGGTGATTTCCTGATGCAGGGTCTTGCGAACGGTATCACCGAGAACACTGAGCAGGGTATTACGGCGGCATCCACCATGGCCCAGGACACCGTGGACGCGTTCTCCAAGGGCTTCGGTAACACGAAGGATATTTGGAACAACGCATTCGGAGAGAACGCCGATCCGACGATCAAGCCGGTTCTAGACCTCTCGCAGGTCGAGGAGCAGGCAGACCGCATCGACGAACTCTTCCCTCAGGAGGAGATCACCAGTACTCTCGCGTCGACGGCAACCGCCAACCTCGCGGGACGAGTCGCAGGGAGCGCTCTTACGAAGTCGGATAACAACGCCGCCACCAGCGAGACGTACAACCAGGGCACAAGTCTCGTGTTCAACCAGTACAACAACTCGCCGAAGGCGTTGTCCGAGGCGGAAATCTACCGCCAGACTCGTAACCAGATCGAGCAGGTGAAGGGAGCCATGTACGAGCTATGATTGAGTCAATCGAGTTTCTTACGTACCGACAGCAACGCGTCGTTCTTCCTCTGAGGGATCCTTGGGGGATAGGCGTGGCTGTCAAATCCGTTGACGGCCTGTCGGCTACGAAGGCCTCGATCAACACGACCGAACTGGCTCTTACGGATGTGGCTATATTCAACGGTGCGAGGGCGGGAATGAGGAACCTCAAGATCAAACTCGCGCCGTTGCCCATGCCTGACATCGAGACCAGCAGGCAGCGCATATACTCCTGGTTTCAGATCAAGCAGCTCATGACTGTGTACATCAACACGGACAAGCGCAGGGTCAAGACCGAGGGGTATGTCGAGACCGTTGAGGCGGACATATTCTCGAAGGAGCAGGAGATCAACATCTCCCTCCTGTGTCCGGATGCCTATTGGCATGATGCAGACACCAGCATCGACAAGAACCTTGAATGGTCCAGGGAGATCCCATCTTTCGAGTTTGACTTCATGGATCAGCCGTCTCCGTCATTGGAGTTCAGCAAGGACCGCGGTCTATTGTCCGCCACGATAGATTACGAGGGCGATGTGGAGACCGGGTTCACCATGGTTTTCACGTTCCGTCCAGGGGCCAAGCTTCCTATCACGGTGACCGAGACATTCTCCGGCGACCAGTTCAAACTCACTGGGGCATTTCTCGACAAGACTTACTACAAGGTCGATCCCATCGTGGGTGGCGACATCGTCACGGTCAATTCTAGGACAGGGCGCAAGTCCATCATCCGGAATCGAGGCGGGCGAAAGGATAAGTTCATAGCGGCGCTGGATCGTAACTCAGACTGGTTGAAACTCAGACCGGGCGTCAACGAGTTCCAGATCGCTATGAATGATCCGAATCTCACGGACGTATATTTCTCGACCGACGTTCTCTTCCAGGGGGTGTGACATGTATCTTGCGGTTCTCGATGAATCCATGATTCTCCAGCATATTTGCGAGGACTACAAGTCCATCATCTGGACTGAGCGGTTCCACGGCTTCGGCGATTTCAAGCTCACGGTTCCCGGAACCCTGGAGAACCTGCAGATCTATCAGCTCGACTACTACCTGTACACCAAGGGCACGAACAAGCTCATGATTATCGAGCAGATCGAGCTCAATACCGAGTACAGCAAGCAGTCGCTGCTGACGGTCAGCGGTCGCAGTCTCGAGTCTATATTGGACCGACGGGTCATGCACCCTTATCCGATTTGGGAGGGCACCATCCTCTGTAAGGAGGAGCGAACCCGAGGTAGGGTCAAGGATGTGGTCAAACACTACAGCAACCTGCTCTTCAAGCAGCGGGACTCTCTTGATACGTCACACGAGCGCCATGTAAAAGGCTTCGGATGGTATTCGGTCGACGAGCTGCCAGAGGGGATTCGGCGGGGGCGCCCCGTTTCATCGTTGGATATTGGCAACATCAAAGTTAGTAGCGATGGACCCGTCCGCGATATGAGGATACGAAATGCGTCCGGTTGGTCGGCCTATCCGGATTACGATAAGGATCCCTACAGTATGGAAGGTTCCTGGTACAAGGTAGTCCAAGAGCTGACGGATCTGACCATGTCAGGCTGGGCTATTGAGTACGACGGAGAGGACCCATACTATTGGTACGGATACACCTACAACGGCGTAAACCGAACATTCAACCAGGGCGAACGACCACCGGTAGTATTCTCTCCGAAGTATGACAACCTATCCAAGGCCACCTACTTCAAGTCCAAAGTCGGTACG
>ERZ773043.103-NODE-103-length-43381-cov-8.867424_pt1 | contig 43381 bp, 26 predicted proteins | sample MGYA00580636_ERZ773043 | MGnify/ENA primary metagenome ERZ773043 (study PRJEB29015, sample SAMEA2737992) | human oral metagenome | biome: human oral; feature: human-associated habitat; material: dental | place: China | collected 2065 ...
CGACCATCAACCGTGTCCGCTACCTCATCGAACGTGTCATCGCGAACCTCAAAACATGGCGTGTCCTGCACACCGATTACCGTCGCCCCTACAACACCTTCGAAACCACAATACAAGCCGTCACGGGACTCATCTTCGCCTACACCCTATGAATAAGCCTCAATGTACTCCGGCGTACGAAGCGTAACCAAACTCGACAAGTAAGAGATGAGTTCGTTCGCTGAGTCATCGGAAAAAACCCGGTCAAAGCCAGCATCGATCAAGTCTCGCCGGTTCTCCTCGGACAACGCCCCATTTAGTGTCAGCTTGCCGCCCACGCAACATGGCATGCTTCTAAGTTCGCGACGAGCGCGCAGCCGACGAATGACGCGGCCAGCGTCCAAAAAACCATGACCGTTGACGCTCGAGATGACCAAGGCATCTGGCGCCAAGGCCAGACAGCACTCAACCATGAGGTCATCTGAGACGCAGGGGCCGAGGTTGTGAACCTCCCAGCCCTGCTCTTCCAAGAGCATCTGAAGGTATACAAGGTTCCACGTGTGGGCGTCTGACGACACACTAGAGAGTGCGACAGTCAGTGAGGCTGTGTAGCTGATGGTCCCGAGATCTCCTTTACGAAACGAGCGGCACGATGACGCCGCGCAGGGGGTGGTCAGGGGCAGTGATAGCGGCGAATGGTCACGGGGACGACAACGGCGAGGATCGCGAGAAGCCATGCCAAGGCCAAGGGAATCGCGTGCTCCGTGGTGAAGCCTCGGGTCGGGTTGGGATTGCCCCAGAGCAGGCGGACCGCGTTGACCACGGCGCTAATGGGATTCCACTCGGCGATGGTGCGTAGCCAAGAAGGCAGTCCGCTTAGAGGGATGTAGGCGCTGGAGAGGAACATCATAGGCATCAGCAGCACCGAGGGGGTTGACGCCGCCGCCTCAGGGCTCTTGACGGTCAGCCCGAGAAGCGCACCAAGCCACGCCATCGTAAAGCCGAAGAGGAGGAGCGTGGCGTAGCCTACAAGCACCTCAAGTACCCCGGTGTGGGTGCGCCAACCGATGACCAGTCCCACCACGCTGATAGCGACGCATGTTCCTGCCCGCAGAATCGTGTCAGCCACCGTGCGACCCACGATAACGGCCGAGGGGGCCATCGGCAACGACCTAAAGCGATCTACCAACCCGCCCTTGAGATCCCCGATGAGGCCAATGGCCGTGTTCGGCACTGCGGTAATCATAACTTGGGTGAAGATGCCTGCCATGATGAACTCTCGGTAGTTGCCGGACGGCAGAGAAATCACGCTGCCGAAGAGCAGACCGAAGACGAGAACGAAGATCATCGGTAGCACCGTCGCAGATACAACTTTATCCGGCATTCGTCGCAGGTGAATGAGGTGGCGGCCGATGAGGGATCGCCAGTCTCCTACGGTCGAGGCGATGGCGGGCATGTCACAATCCTTTCAGCATGCTTATCAAAATTCGGGAAGCCGCCATGCAATGGGCTTGCATTGGGCTTAGTAAGAGCGATGAAGACGTCGTCGAGCGTGGGGCTCCGAAGGTCGACACTCTCGAGCACCACCGGCAACGACGCCGCGACACCGAGAAGGTGGCGAAGATCTTCTTTATCGATATTGACGAGCACCGTGGTGTCATCACAGTGTCGCGTGCGGTGACCATGTAACGAAAAGGTGTCTTCTACGGTCTTGCGGTCTGCAGGTCGCTGGACGGTTAAGGCCAGCTGGGCGGAGCCCAGATGCGCCTTGAGCGATGCGGAAGTTCCGTTCGCCACCAACCGCCCGTCATCAATCACTGCAATCGAGTCAGCTAACCGGTCTGCTTCCTCGAGGTATTGGGTAGTCAGAAGCACGGTCAGCCCAGCAGCGACTTCTTCCGCAATCATGTCCCACAAGGCGACTCGGCTCGTGGGATCCAGCCCAGTCGTGGGCTCGTCGAGGAAAAGCACCTGAGGGGTGCCGATCAACGAAACAGCCAAGTCGAGCCTACGACGCATCCCTCCAGAATACGTACCGCTCTGCTGATCCGCCGCTTCGGCGAGCCCAAACCGCTCAAGAAACTCATCAGCCCGGAGGCGTGCGTTTTTCCGCCCAAGCTGTTGCAGTGAGCCGACCAACCTGAGGTTCTCGCGGCCAGTGAGCTTGTCGTCGATAGCGGCATATTGACCGGTCAAACCGATGCAACGGCGAACTTGCTGAGCATCCGTGCGGATGTCATAGCCGACGATCTTGGCAACGCCACTGTCGGGAGGGAGCAGCGTGGCCAGCATTCGCACGATGGTACTCTTGCCAGCGCCATTGGCGCCAAGGAGACCGAGAACCGAGCCCTCCTCCACAGACAGGTCGATACCCTGTACGGCATGCTTGTTGCCAAAAGTTTTTTGTAGATCTCGGACTTCAATGGCTGGGGTCATCGCTATTCGTCTCCGTTCAAGAGGGCGGCGACGGCCGACAAGGCGTCGGTGGAGGTCATCTGGTTGTGCGTGCAATCAAGCGGGTGAATGCGCAGCCCGTTGGTGACATAGGGCAGCCAGTCCTGCGGTTTGGGGGAGTTGGCAGGGCGCCCCGCCGTCGCGTAGAAGTAGTCCACCTCAATGTCAATGGCGAGCGGTTGATGGGCATTCGCAATCCTGCCAAGCGCTTGGGCCACGTCTGTGACGCGCTCCAAAGTCGCCTCTGGCAGTGAGCTGAAGGCTGATCCGGCGGCCGCGAGCGCCTCCACCGCTTCCGAACGCGACAGCGGTTGCGAGGCTTCAACGCCGGCTTCCGCCAGCATGGCGAGGGTGGGACCGAGATCTATATTCCTGCGATCGACGTGCGGATAGGCGTCCAGCAAGACGAGCTGAGCTTTGCGGCCTTCCGCTAGTAGTTGCGCACACATGGCATGCGCGACCACGCCGCCAAACGACCATCCGAGAACCCGGCAAGGACCAGCCGGGCAGGCGTCTCGCAGCACCTCAAGATGCCCAGACACCAGATCGTCCATGTCTCGTGCTGGTGCCTCGCCGGGATTGAAGCCCGGAGCCTGAAGCGCGTAGACAGGAGTGTCTGAAAGATAGCGGACCAGTGGTGCATACACAGTCCCAAGCCCGAACGCCGGGTGCACGCAGAAGACGGGGACACGAGAACCAGAGGCAGCGAGTGGTAGGAGGCGGGGCACCCGGGCGGCCGAGGCAAAGCCATCGCGGGCGGCTGGCACCCCTTGTTGCAACCGATCAGCCAGGCTGGCCGGCGTCGGCGAGCTGAAGACCTCGAACGGTGCGATCTCGACGCCAGCACGTTCCCGCACCAGCCGGACCAGCTGGACAGTAAGCAGCGAGTGCCCGCCTAGAGCAAAGAATGAATCGTCCCGGCCCACAGACGCGAGACCAAGGACATCAGCGAATGCCTGGCACACCAACACCTCATCCTCTGTCATAGGCGCGCCGTCTGACACTTGCGAGGAGAAGTCGGGGACCGGCAACGCCGAGCGGTCGATCTTGCCGTTCTTGGACTCCGGCATTCGGTCAACGACGACTACGATTGAAGGAACCATGTAGCTTGGCAGAGTGCGTGCCACCTCGGAGCGGACCGTTTCCCCATCGGCGGCTGTGCCGTACACGTAGCCGATGAGGCGGTCCTCGATGAGCCGGATCGCGGCCATTTCTACGCCATCCGCAGAAAGCAGCGCGGCCTCAATATCACTAGGTTCAATACGGTGGCCGCGAAGTTTGAACTGGTCGTCACTACGGCTCACCCACACCAGTTCGCCATCATGGCGCCACCTGACGAGATCGCCCGTGCGGTACATGCGCTCGTGGGGAGGGCCGAACGGGTCGGCCACAAAAGTGGCGGCAGTCGTGGCCGCCTGGTTCAAGTAGCCTCGAGCCAAAGACACGCCGGCTACATACAGTTCGCCGATGACACCTTCTGGCACCAGACGGAGCTTTTGGTCGAGGACGTACGCACGGGTACCGGGGAAGGCCCGACCGATCGGCACGGCGCCAGGTGCTAGCGACTCGTGCGAGGGCAGGAGGTACTGCGTGCAGTTTACGGTGAGTTCGGTCGGACCGTAAACGTTACGGATCTCGCAGTCCGGGTGATTGCGGCGGAACGATGTCAACTGCTCAGCGAAGAGACCCTCACCACCGAGCAGCAGCTGCCTCGACGGCGAGTAGCTGTCCGGCAGGAGTTCCAGGAGCGGAAGGTGGCTGGGCGTGCACTCGGCGAAGGTGACTGGGGACTGAGCGAGTGCATCGTCAATCCACTGCGAGCGCTCCATGGGAGCAAGGAGCACGGTGCCACCAGACGCGAGAGTCGTGTACAGAGCGGTGACCGTGAGATCGAAGGTGATTGGTGAATGCAGGAGCGTGGTCCCCCTGGCAGCAGGGTAGCTTGCTTCGGCCACTTGAATGTAGTCACTCAGTGAAGCATGCTCCACTACAACGCCCTTAGGGGCTTCAGCGGACCCCGAGGTGAATAGGACGTAGGCCGGGTGTCTGGACAGCAACGGCGCCACTCGGGTCTCATCGGTCGGGTTGTCCGTACGCTCGACGGGTAGGTCGTCCAGTGCCAGGACCGACGTACTTCCTCTCTCTCTGGTCAACTCCGCCGCCACTGCGACATCATTACCTGTGATGAGGACTTTCGGCGATGCCGCATCCATGATGGCGCACAGGCGGGCCGAAGGCTGCATCGGATCGAGGGGCACGTATGCGGCCCCGGACTTGAGGACACCGAGCAACGCTGGAAGAAGGCGGCCGTCGCGGGGGAGACACACACCTATGCGGTCCTCCGGACCTATGCCCAAGCCGATGATGCGGTGAGCGACCTCGTTCGCCATGGTATTGAGCTCCCCGTAAGATGTGGAGCCTGCGGATATTGCATCGGATTGCCAAAGGACAGCCAGGGCTTCGGGGCATCGTGCGCTTCGGCGCTCCAGGATGTCCACAGCAGTCAGGGACGGGTCGCTGATGCCCTTTGTGACCCGGAGCATAGCGTCACGCTCGTGAGGGAGGAGCACGTCAATCGCATCGACCAATATCGTTGGGGCGGCCATAGCCTGCTCTAGCACTGCGACGAACCGGGCAGCCAAGTCCTCGGCCGTGCTGTGATCCCACAAGTCACTGCGATAGGTGAGTTGGGCATCCAGACCGGCGGGTCCAGAGTCGTCCGAGTTCTCGACCATGCTCCAAGCGAGATCGTACTTGGCAGTCGACGTGCCGGTATCGAACAGACTCACATGCAGGCCGGGGAGGTCGAGTTGGGCAGCCGGCGTGTTTTGCAGTGTCAGCATTACTTGCAAGAAAGGATGCCTGCTCAGTGATCGTTCCGGGTTGAGGATCTCTACTAACTGTTCGAATGGCAGATCGGCATGGCTCAGTGCCGCGAGATCTCGATCGAGGGTGGCCTGCACGTGTTCGGCGAAGGTCGCGCCGGAGCCACAACTCGAGCGCAAGACTAGGGTGTTGACGAAGAAACCGATCAGGCCATCTAGCCGCGGGTCACCACGACCGGCGACGGGCGTCCCAATACAGACGTCATTGCCTGCCCCGAGGCGGCCTAGCAAGACGCTGAGAGCCGAATGGAGCACGGTGAAGGGGGTAGCCCCCAGTACCGAGCACAGTTCCGTGATCTGCTGGTGCACCTTGGCAGGCACATGAAAGCGCACGGTGCCCGAGGTCTTGCTCGCCGCCGCGGGACGGGGTCGGTCGGTGGCGAGGTCGATGACGTCCGGCGCGTCCGCCAGAGTGTCGCGCCAGTAGTTAGCCTGGAGCGACAGGACGCTGTCTGGATCCTGGCCGCTGCCAAGGACCTCGCGCTGCCACAGTGCGAAATCTGCGTATTGCACGGGCAACGGAGCGAACTGCGGTGCCGCGCCACGACACCGTGCGGAATAAGCTTCCCCGAGGTCCCGGGCTAGTGGTGCCATAGACCATCCATCAGCGATGATGTGGTGCAGAGCGAGGACTAGCACGTGATCCTCAGCCGAGATCCGCAGGAGGAACGCGGCGATCGGTGGTTGGGAAGTCAGGTCGAAGCCGCGTCTGACAAGCGATTGAACAATCGCCGAAATGTCGGACTCCGCTGTGTCTCGCAGCGGAAGGTCGACGTGACTGTCGTCGAGGACGACCTGTGTTGCCTGACCGTCTTGCTCCGGAAAGATCGTCCGCAGAGCTTCGTGCCGCCGGACGACATCATCTAGTGCCGTACGCATGGCGTCGACATCTAGGGCACCCACAAGACGAATGGCCACGGGAATGGTGTAAGTGCCCGCGTCTCCGCCCATCCGGTCGAGAATCCAGAGGCGCTGCTGGGCGGTCGACAACGGCAAGATTGCCGGTCGGGGGATCGTCCCAAGATCCGGTCCATCCTTGCTCCCGTCAGCCCCAGCGATCGCATCTGCCAGTAACGCCACCGTGGGTGCCTCAAACAGCGTGCGCACTGGGACCGAGATGCCGAGTTCATTGTGGATCCGCCCGACCAGCCTCGTGGCGAGCAAGGAGTGGCCACCCAAGTCAAAGAAGGAGTCATTTACGCCGATTTGGTCGCAGCCAAGAAGGTCCTGGAAGAGACCTGCCAACACCTGCTCTACCCCGGGCCGGGGTGCGCGTCTGGAGGGAGACCCCGTGTCGTTCGGCTCCGGCAAGGCCCGCTTGTCCACTTTGCCATTGGGCGTAACGGGCAAGGCATCTAGGACCTGGATCGTCGCAGGCACCATATGGGACGGCAACCTTTCAGCGAGAGTCTGACGGAGGTCAGCAAGATTCACGTCCTCATCAGTGACGACATACCCGCGCAACTTGATGTCGCCGTTACGCGCCACACCCACGACCGCGGCATCCTTCACACCACGGTAAGCGAGCAATTCGGAACGAATCTCGCCAGGTTCGATGCGGAAACCCCGTACTTTGACCTGCTCATCGGCCCGACCATCGAACACTAGCACACCGTCTGCCGACCAATGTGCCAAGTCGCCGGTGCGATACAAGCGGATCCCGTCACCGGTCGGAGAGGCTACAAATCGGGCCGCCGTCAACGCCGGCCGACCGAGGTAACCCCGAGCCAATCCAGCACCAGCCGCATACAACTCGCCACTGGTGCCCAAGGGCACCGGGCGCAACGCCGCGTCAAGAACATGGCACTGCAAACCGACTACCGGACTGCCGATATCCGGTACGTGTCCCTGACGGAGTGGGTCGCTGATTGAGATCGCGACCGTCGTTTCAGTCGGGCCGTAGCCATTCATCATGATCCTGCCTCGACCCCACTCCGTGATAAGTTCCGGATAGCACGCCTCTCCCGCAGTAACGAGAACCCGAAGCGAGGGGATCTGGTTGGCGCCGTCAGTGGTGGCCAAGACGGACGGAGTTAAGGTCGCGTGCGTCACCGCCTGTGATACGAGGATCGACCGAAGAGCATCGCCAGGGAACACGAGCTCGGCCGGAGCCATCAGCAGTTCGCCGCCCGTGAGTAACGCCTGGGTGATCTCCCAGAAAGCTGCATCGAAACTCGTCGACGCGAACTGCAAAGTAAGCGTGCCCGGCCCCGTTCCCAGCTTGCGTTTCTGAGTCTCCACTAGGCTGCCGACACCGCGATGGGTTACCACCACGGCCTTTGGATGTCCCGTGGACCCGGAAGTGTAAATCAAGTACAGGGGATGCTGTACATGCGGGTGGCGACCAGTCGCGCTCGGCCGCACTATTTCTTGGGAACGCCCGACCGCGACGGCCTCCTCCATAACCAGCATTGGGACGTCATGCTCAATCTCACCCATGAGCCGACGGCCAGGCTCATCCACGAGCACTAGCCGCGGCTCGGCGTCGTCCAGCATGTAGGCGATCCGCTCGCGTGGGTAGTTCACATCGAGTGGCAGGTATGCCGCTCCGGCCTTCGCCACTGCCACCATCGCGACGATGAGGTCGATGGAACGGCTGATCGCCAAACCGATCACGTCTTCAGCGCGGACACCTTGGGCTATCAACGCGTGTGCCGCGGCGTTGGCTCTGCGGTCAAGCTGCGCATAGGTGACGTGAGACGCCGTGATGCCGTCCCACCAGCGGATCGCTGGTTGCTGCGGATATGTGTCGACGACGCCTTCGATCAGGCTGACGAAGTCAGCCATGGGAGCAGCATCAAGGTCACCAGCCCAAGAGAGTACCGAGGAGGCCTCGTTATCGAGCACGAGCGGCAGATCTGCCACGCGACCGTCAGGAACGGTCACCGAAGTGTTGAGGAGTTGGACCATGCGGTCCAAGAGGTGCTCTACGGCGTCATGGTCGATGACATCAGGCCGATACGAGAGGCGCACCCGCATCGAACCGCCGTCGACTCCGGCAGCCAGACTGAGCGGGTAGTGCGTGCCAGACTCGACAGGAACCTCGTGGAGAGTGAGGTCGCCGATCTGCATGCTCGTCTCATCCACGTCCAGCGGGTAGTTCTGGAACACTGTGATCGTGTCAAAGAGCGGCTGGTATCCGGCAATCTGCTGCAACCGTGACAGCTGCTCGTGCTGGTAGTCCATCACCTCGAGCTGGTCGCCCTGCAACCGGCGCCAGACGTCAGAGACCCGCTCGGAAAGGTCCCACCGTACCCGCATCGGCACGGTGTTGATGAATAGGCCAATCATGGACTCAATGCCGGGTATGTGCGGAGGACGCCCCGACACCGTCGTGCCGAAGACAACGTCCCGGCGTCCGAGCAACGCCCCCAAAGTCATCCCCCATGCCGTCTGCACGACCGTGTTCACTGTGACTTCGTGCGCGCGTGCGCACTGCTCCACCCGTCGGCCCTGCTCCACAGACAGGTCGCGGACGACGAATGCGGGACGAACATGGCCACGTGGGGTCGGCGTCGGTGCAACAATTGTCGGTTCCTCCAGACCCGCTAATATCTTGCGCCAGGTCTCATCGCCACTCGGGCGAGAGGCTAACCAAGACAAGTAATGCTTGTAGGGAGCGACTGGTGGCAGCTCTGCGACGTTTACACCATTGCTGTAGAGGGTGAAAAGCTCCCGCAGCAGGATGGGCATAGACCAGCCATCGAGCAAGATATGGTGTTTCGTAATGATGAACCGAAACTTCTCTGGTGTCATACGACACACGAGGAAACGGATGAGGGGCGCTCTACTGAGGTTGAACGGTTGGTTCTCCGACGCCGCCAACTCCTGTAGAGCTTCGCGCTGCTCCTCCGGAGCTTTTGCGGACAAATCGACCTGGCGCCAAGGAACAACAACGTCGGACGCGACGACCTGCACGAGACGCTGATCGCGCGTCGTACGGAAGGCTGATCTCAGGTTGGGGTGGCGGGCAAGCAGTGCAACCGCTGCCGCCTTCAGCTGAGAGGGACGGAGCGGACCGGTGATGTCAATCGGCAGCTGCGACACATACGTGTCGTCGGTCCCTGCGGCGACGGCGGACTCGAAATACAGACCTTCCTGCAAAGGAGAGAGGGACAATACCTCTTGGATGGAAACCGTGGTCATCAGAAAGTCTCCCATTCATCGGAGTCGGTCGAGGGGTCAGCGCTGGCAACCAGGCCTGTCGTTGACGCAAGGTCGGCGGAGAGGAACTCCAAATCGTCCTGGCTGATGGCGACGGAGCTCACATCGCTGGCATCAAACGCCCGCTGCTGGCCCGCCGCTGCAGCCGCGACCATCGCGCGTAGCACCGCGATGTATCGATCCAAGAGCCCCTGAATGTCCTCCCGCGTCAACAAGCCTCGCGGCCAACTCCACACGAGGAGAAGACTGGGCCCGTCAGGACTATCTTGTGTAATCGCGTTAACCGACAGCGTGTGGGTGAGCGGGGTGAGCGGATTGGGGCGGTTTGTGACGAGCCCCGCGGTCCCAGACACCGCAGTCCATGGGCGCGATGCGGCGTCGGTTGAGGACTCAGTGCGCCCCAAGTAGTTGAAGCTGATCTCTGGGTCGAGATACTCGGCGAGCTGTGATTCCGTGTCCTTGTTTATGTAGCGCAAGAGGCCGAAGGCGAGACCGTCTTGGGGGACCCTCGCCAAGGCGGCACGTACGTCACCAACCGCCGCAGGTAGGGAACCAGGCACTGCTGCTCTTGGTTCTAGGCGCACCGGATATCGCACTGTGAACCAGCCGACCGTACGGGTCAGGTCGATGCTCTCGTCAACGACCTCGCCCATGCGGCCGTGGCTCTCCAAGTCCACGAGTACAGAGCCCGCATCGTCACCGACTGCGGTTCGCGACTCCTGAACGGAGATCGCCAGTGCCGTAAGCAGAATGTCGTTCACTGAAGCACGGAACGCGGTGGTTACCTCCGCCAGTAAAGGCCGCGTATCCGCAGGTGGCAGAGTCTCTTCGAGGTACTCGACCTCTCCCATCGTGTCCTGCGTGGGGTCGAGTGGTCGTACACCGAGAAGCGGGTCCATTTCGTCGAGTACAGAGCACCAGTACGGCAGCTGCTCCGTCTGCGCCGGTTGGTAGGCGGCGTGTTGCTGAATCTCAGCCCAGCGTAGGAACGAAGTGCCCGGCGCTGCGGGACCTGGCTCGCTGGGGTCGAGAGCGTTCCTCCAGGCCTCCCGGAAATCCTCGACGAGAATATGCCAAGACAGTCCGTCGACCAGAAGGTGATGGGCCACGAGGAGTAGCTTGCCGGGAGTGTCACGGCCGGCGTCGAACCAGACCACTTGGAACATGCGTCCATCAACTGGTTCAGTGCGGTCCCACGCGAGATTCCCTTCGGAGGCGAGCAACCGCTCCATCGCATCCGCGTCGCACCCCGAAGCATCGACGCGCGTGAAACAGTCGGTCGCGCTCACACTGCCAACGGGACGAGTCTCCAGCTTGAAGCCAGCTCCGCTGTCCCGGTCGAGCCGCATCCGCAGGACAGGGTGAGTGTCCAGGACTCGTTGGAGGGCAGTGAGAAGGGACGCCTCATCCGCCTCACCCGGTGCATAGATCAGTGTGGCTTGGTTGAAGCGGCTGATCGGGCCACCGCGTCGCCGGAAGCGTTCGAGTGCCGGCGTCAGAGGGATGGATCCGATACCATCGTCTGACTTGCTCAGGTCTTTCTCAAGTCGTTTAGCGACCAGAGTGAGGGCGGCGACAGTCCGTTTTTCGAAGACGTCCTTCGGAGTGATGACGATGCCTGCTCTCCGAGCGCGGCTGACAACTTGGATGGACATAATGCTGTCGCCACCCAATTCGAAGAAACTGTCTTCGACCGAGATGGTGCCGTCGTACCTATCACCCAGCACGTCTTGGAAGATTTTGAGCAGGGCCTCTTCCATCGGGTTCGATGCTGCTCGCCCAGCCCCCATCGTTGGAGCCTCGGGAGCGGGAAGCGCGCGACGGTCGAGCTTGCCGTTGGGTGATAGGGGCAGGGAGTCAAGCTCGAGGATATGGTTCGGCACCATATGCTCCGGCAGGCTCTTGCGGCAAGCGGCGTCTACCGCGTTGGCCACCCCTGCGTCTCCGCGGTGGACGGGAACCGCCACGACGTACGCGACCAACCGTTGATCACCTGGCCGGTCCTCCCGTACCTGCACCGAGCACTCGGCGACGTCGGGGCAACCGACGATGGTCGCTTCGATCTCTCCGAGTTCAATCCGGAACCCGCGGAGTTTGATCTGCCTATCGGCTCGTCCCATAAAGACGAGCTGCCCGTCTGAGCGCCACTTGCCGAGGTCACCGCTACGATACATCCGGCTTCCTCCACAGCCGTACGGGTTGGCGACGAAGCGCTCTGCGGTGAGGACGAAACGTTCCAGGTAGCCTCGAGCGAGTTGGGGTCCAGCGATGTAAATATCACCGGTCACCCCGGGGGGAAGCAACTCGAGGTTCGGCCCCAGGACATAAACGTCCATGTCGGCGAACGGCCTCCCCACCGGTAAGACGCCCGTGCCTGGGTCGTCGCCGGCGCTGATGATGTTTTCGGTGCAGTTCACCGTCGTCTCGGTTGGACCATAGACGTTGTGGATGATGAGCTCCGGACGGGATTCCCGAAGCGTTGTAAGCGCCTCGGCCACCAGAGTCTCCCCCCCCAGCAGCAGCTGCTTGGTTGGGGTGAACTCGGCGGGCAGGGCGGAGAGGAGCGGGAGGTGGCTGGGGGTGGCTTTGAGGAACGTGCATTCCTTGGCCTCCAAAAGAGCTCGCACGTCTTCGTCACCCTCAAGTGCAGCCAAGACCACCTCGCCGCCGGACACGAGAGGTGTGAAGAGGCCGGTAACCGTCAGATCAAAGGAGATCGGCGAGTGCAGGAGCGTGCGTCCCATGACTCCCGCGTAATGACGGGACGTCCAGTCGAGATAGTGGGCCAAGGCGTCGTGGGTGATAACGACACCTTTGGGACGTCCTGTCGACCCAGAGGTGAAGACGACGTAGGCCGGGCTTTGAGGATCGCGGGCCACATCCGCGTCAAGGCGAACGCCGACAGTCATTGGGAGGTGGTCCACATTGAGTCGTTTAAGTTGCGCGAGCGGAACGGGGATGGCTTGATCGGAAGTCGTGACGAGCACTCGTGGCGAGGTGTCTTCGACCATCCACGCCAGACGCTGCTCCGGATAGTCGAGATCCAGTGGGACGTAGGCACCACCAGCTTTGAGGATCCCCAAAAGGGCCACGACGAGTTCGACCCTCCGTGGCATGGCGATAGCCACGAAGACCTCGGGCCCTACCCCCTGTGTACGGAAGTGCTGTGCCATGACGTTCGACCTTGTAGACAGTTCGGCATACGTGATTGATTCTCCGGGCACCGTCAAGGCGACGGCATCAGGTGTGGCCTGCGCCTGGCGCTCGAAGAGCGTGATCACATCGCTGTCCGGAGAGACCTCGCGACGTTCACCGGTCCACTCTTCGAGGATCACGCGATGTTCTTCGGGCTCGACGATGTTGATGTCTCCGACCCGGATGTCGGGGTTCACGGTCACGGCCTCCAACACCGAGCAGAGGCGACGGCCCATCGCGCTGACGGTCGCCTCGTCCCAGAGGTCTCGGGCGTAGTCCAGTTCGAGGTCCAGACCCGCGCCAGCCCCATACCGAGACTTGAAGATGAAGGAAAGGTCGAATTTGGCACCTAGCGCTGCGATCGGTCCTGCCTCGACACTCGTGCCTTCGATATTGAAAGTTACCGGCGCGTTGGTCTCCAACGTTACTAGCACCTGGAACAGCGGATTGCGGGCGATTGATCGTTCCCCCACAATGGCGTCTACGAGTCGCTCGAATGGCAGATCGGCATGATCGAAAGCCTCAAGGTCTGTTTCGCGGACGCGTCGTAACAGTTCGCGGAAGCTGCTCTCGACACTGACCTCAGTCCGTAGCACTAATGTGTTTAGGAAGAAACCCACGAGGTCGCTCATATCGGCTTCGGTGCGTCCGGCCACAACCGTGCCCAAAGGGATATCCTCCCCAGCGCCGAGTCGCGCCAGCGTGGTTGCCACGGCCGTTTGCAACACCATGAACAGGGTCGTGCCCGTCTGGTCAGCGAGTGTCTGGCAGCATCGGTGCAGTTCCGGTGAGATGTCGATCACACAAGTTTCGCCCTTCCCGCTGGGGCGTCCAGGTCTTGGGCGGTCGTAGGGGAGCGTAAGCTCTGGTGGGATGCCCGCGAGGCGTTTCTGCCAGTAGGACAGCTGTTCGTCGGCGATGCCCGGGAACTTGTCGATGCCGTCGAGGAGCGTCTCTTGCCATGCAGCGACGTCTGCATACTGCACTGGCAAGGGCGTGAACTCTGGTGTGCGGCCTTGCAACCTCGCGGCATACGCGATCGACAGATCTGCCGCCAGGGGTTTCATGGACGACCCATCTGCAGCGATGTGATGCAATATCAGCAAGAGATGGTGGTCCTGCTCGCCGTAGCGGACGAGGACCGAGCGAATCGGCAGATCAGCCTTAAGGTCAAATCTGGCCGTAGCCCGTTCGATGACGATGGCTCGCTGCTGCGTCTCCGCCGTGCTGGATAGGTCGAGTAGTGGAAGGTCGACGGCGACGTCAGCCGGGTCAAGTATGTCCTGGTAAGGGACACCGTCCTGATCCGGATAGCGCGTGCGTAGCACTTCGTGACGCACCACGACATCGCGGATAGCGGCCTGCAGCGCATCTGCATCCAATGAGCCGCGCAGACGTAACCCAAGAGGCATGATATAGGAGGCAGCTTGGTCGTCGAACTGGTTGAGGAACCACAGGCGACGCTGTCCGTATGAGAGCGACATCCGCTCAGTTCGGGGGCGCCGCCTCAGCGCCGGTCGTTCATTTCCGGCGCGCAACTGCGCCGCAAGTTCGGCCGGTGTGTGGTAATCGAACAGACACCGGATGGGCACGTCGAGGGCGTGCCTGGTACGAAGCTTGCCGATCACTTGCGCCGCGGTCAGGGAGTGACCGCCGAGCGCGAAGAAATCGTCGGTTCGTCCCACCTGAGGCACACCCAACGCGTCCGCGAAAGTGGAGCAGACGATCCGCTCGAGTTCATCGCGCGGCGGGTCGCCTTCCCCCTTTCGCCGCATCGGCGCGGGGAGCGCGACCCGATCAAGCTTGCCGTTGGCGGTCAACGGCAGGGTAGGCAGTGCGATGAATGCTGTCGGTACCATGTATTGCGGCAGCCGGGAGAGTAGATGGGTGCGAAGAGTGTCGTCCTCTACGCTGCCCACGACGTAAGCGACCAGCGTGACGTCACTACCGTTCTCTCTGGCGATGACGACGGCGTCGGTGACACCCGGATGCTCGACCAAGACCGCTTCGATCTCGCCGAGTTCGATACGGAACCCTCGGATCTTGACCTGGTGATCGGTTCGTCCGATGAAATTGAGAGATCCGTCCGTGTTGGGACGCGCGAGGTCACCAGACCGGTACAGCCGCGCACCCGAGGGCCCGAATGGGTCGGCGACAAACCTGCTGGCCGTCAGTTCTGGACGTCTAAGGTAGCCCTGCGCAACGCCGTCGCCGCCCACGTAGATCTCCCCGACGACACCGGCTGGAACTGGTCGCAGCGCCGCGTCGAGAACGTGGAGTTGCAGGTCTGGGATGGCCTTCCCGATGATGCTGTCAGTATCAGAATCAGACGATGCGGCCGCGGCGTTGAGGGCGACATATGTGACGTGCACGGTGGTCTCGGTGATGCCATACATGTTGATGAGCACCGGCGACTGAGGGTGACGTTCGTACCACCCCTGAAGGCGCCACAAGTCAAGCGCCTCACCTCCGAAGACGACAGCTCGAAGCGCCAAGTCCCGACCAGGGTCATCGGCGTCGGCTTGGTCGAGCTGCGCGAAAGCCGAGGGTGTCTGGCTGAGGACTGTGACGCGCTCCCGCTCCAAGAGCTGAAGGAATTCGTGAGGGGAACGGCTCACATCGTAGGGAACTACTACGAGGCGACCACCATAGAGCAGCGCACCCCACATCTCCCAGACCGAGAAGTCGAAGGAACAGCTGTGGAAGAGCGTCCACACGTCGTCAGCCCCTAGGCGGAACCACCCGTACGTCTGATCAAACAGGCGTAGGACGTTGCGGTGAGCAATGATGACCCCCTTGGGGCGTCCCGTCGAACCCGACGTATAGATGACGTAGGCGGGTGCCTCGCCAGGGACCGTCGGGAGAACTGGATGGGACCCATCGAGCCCCGCGAGTGTGGGGTCGAAGTCGATCCGAGGAGTGCCAGTCTCGGGCAAATCGACGCCAGCCTGCGACAGAATGGTCGTGGGACGGGCGTCGACGATCGTGTCGTGGATGCGGTTGGCCGGGTAAGCCGGGTCGATGGGCAAGTACGCGGCACCCGACGCCAGGGTCCCAAGGATGGCCACCACGAGGTCAGCGCACCGCGGGATGCAGACCGCGACGATGTCCCCAGGTCGCACACCTGATGCTACGAGCCGGCGGGCGAGGGCGCGGGCCTGGGCAGCGGCTTGGGCATACGTCAGCCTGGTTTTACCATCGGAGATCGCTTCGGCAGTGGGCGTGCGGTGAGCCTGCTCGAAGAACGACTCCGCGATGGTGTCACCTGGGGCTCGTCCCTCACCGGACTGCTCGGCGGCGGGCGAAAGGGGGAGCATCTCAGTCTCTGCCCATGACGCTGATCCGGTGATCGCCCCAGGGAGACAGCGCGCGACCGCGATTCGGCCGACAGCAGCGTCCGGGTCGGCCGCGAAGTCTTGGAGGACAGTGACCAGTGCTTGCATGAGTCCGCTGGCCAGCTCGCCGCAAACTGCATCAGGGCGGTGCTCGAGATTCAACCCAATGCCATCCGGGTCAAACGTGACCACGAGTGAGGCAGCATAGTGAGTGGAGTCCACGACCTGCGTGTCCGTGACGGTGAGGTCTCCCACGGTCCGCTGCAGCACAGATTCATCGAGTGGATAGTTTTGCGTCACGCAAAGCGTATCAAACAGAGAGCCGACTCGGCTGGCGGCTTGGATCTCGGGTAACCCGAGGTGCTGGTGGTCGAGCAACATCGTGGCCGCCCGATGTGTCCTACGCCATAGTTCGGAGATCGACTCATTCCAGCGTAACCCCACCGCAACTGGGATTGTGTTGATGAACAGGCCGATCATAGATTCGATCCCGTCGACCTCTGCAGGTCGCTGGGCGACGGTTGTCCCGAAGACAGCGTCGCTGCGTCCAGTCGCCGTCGCGAGGACTACAGCCCATGCGCTGTGCACGACGCTGGTCATGGTCACACCATGACGGCGGGCCAACTGACTTAGCCGGTTGCTGGTCGTGGCATCGACTGACCTCAGGAGATGGCGTGGCGGTGCGACCGGAAGGCTGCCGCCAGCGAGAAGAGTGCCCTCTTCGACATCGGCAAGGTGAAGGCTCCAGGCCGCACGCGCCGCGGGCACATCCTGCTGCGCTTGCCACTGGAGGAACTGGCGGTAGGACGTTTGCATCGACGGAAGTGGAGATCCATTAACCGCGGTGTAGCCCGCCCATAGCTCGTCGACTAGGAGAGGCATTGACCACCCATCGATAACGATGTGATGGATCGTAAGGGCTAGACGATACTGGCTGGGAGCTATTCGGACTAGGTGGGCCCGCAGCAATGGTGGGCTGGTAAGGTCGAAGCGCTCGTGTCGCTCCGCCTCGAATAACGCCTCAATCGTCTGCCCAGCAGTCGTCGTGAGGTCGGTGAACCGCCACGGCACCTGCACCTTGTCCGGCACGAGTTGGACTGGGCGGGAGAGGCCTTCGGAGCGGAATCCTGATCGCAGCCCAGGATGACGGTTGGCGATCGCGTCCAGCGCGGACTGCGCCGCGGCTGAGTCAAAGGGGCCATCCAGAGCAAAGTCGATCTGGACAGTATAGGCGTCTTCCGAGTCGTGTGTCGCATGGAAGAGCAGTCCATGTTGAAGCGGGGTGACTGGCAAGATGTCGCCGAGGTTATTTCGAGTCATCGTGATGCCTTCCAAGCGGACTCGATGAGGTCAATCTCATCCTGAGAGAGGGAGAGAAGGGACAGATCGGAGGGGGTGAAGCCACTTGACGCGGGTGTGTGCTGCGTCATGGTTTCGAGGGCGCTGCGCCATGTCATGACGAGGTCATGGACCTCGGCGTCAGCCAGGAGACGGGGCGCCCATCGGCAGTGTACGACGAAAGTTGGCGCGCCGTCGCTATCTTCCTCGGTGAAGCAGTTGAATTCGATCGGGTGGGTGAGCGACATCTTCGGTTCGTCGCCTGCTTTCATCACATCGAGGTCAAACGACAACGGACTTCCATCGTGGTGTACCGGCCTGTCGATGTGTCCGAGGTAGTTGAACAGCAGTAGCGGTGTGTTATCAGAGAGGGGGGCGTCAGGGTCGAGGTGCCGTAAGAGCGGGTAGTAGAAGCCATCATCGGGCACGGTGCGCAGCTGTTCCTTCACGTGTTTGACCAAGCCTTCAACCCCGTCTGATTGGTGTACCCCCACAACATGCGCATCGTCGAGTTTAAGTAGGACGGGGTACATCCGGGTCAGCCAGCCGACAACTTCGGACAGGTCGAGGTCAGTGTTGGGAAGTATCCGCCCGTGACTCTCCACAGACACAAAGCAGGACGTTGAGTGTTTTTTGTAATGACGAGCGGACCAGTCTACTCGCGCTGCCGCGAGACCGGCGAGGAGAATGACGTCTATTCTTGTGTGGTAGGCGTCAGCGACAGAGAGAAGTTTCTGGAGCTGCCTTTCGTCGAGACGCCAGGTGAAACTCGCTGCCGCCCCGTAGGTGTCGAGAACTGTGAGGGTGTTGGGCAGTCCTTCGTCTGCCAGCAGGCCACGACGCACCACGTCACGCCAGTAACTCAGCTGTTTCCTCGCTGCTGGGATCGCTGCGTGGAGGGCCGCGGCATACGTGCGCAGATCTCCGGTAGCAGGCGGGACGGTGCCGCTGGTGCGGATCGTTTCGAGGTCTCGGTAGAGGATCTGCCAAGAGACGGCGTCAATGAATAAATGGTGGGCGACGACGAAGAGTCGATCACGCCAAGCCACGAAACGCACAGGAATCCGTCGCGGATCGAGGTTACGACGCATCGACTCAACGATGTCCGCGACGCATGCGTTTGGTTCGTGCACGAGGGTAAGAACAGTCGCGGCGGACACCGATCCGGGCAGCCGCACCTCCAGCACTTCTTCTCCCGTAGGGGCGTCGATGACATGAGCGCGCAGAGCCCCGTGCCGATCCAAGAGTTTTTGCACGGTCTGCGTGACAGCATCATCGGTGATTCCGGCGGGGAGTGGCAGCACACCTACCTGCGAGAATCCAGTGGTTTCACCCTCGATTCCCTGCAGCCAGCGGTGCATGGGAAGGGGAAGCACGACGCCCGAGTCTGCTTCGCTGGGACCACAGATCTGCTTGGAGGTGCTGGTGGCCACACGTGCTAGCGCTCGAGGAGTACCCAGCTCGAAAACGTCCTTGGCGCGGAACTGCAGACCACGGCCACGGGCTTTCCCGACGAGTTGAATCGCCATGATACTGTCGCCCCCGAGGTCGAAGAAGTTGTCGTCAAGGCGGGCGTCAACACCGAGGACCTCCCGGAAAACCTCGCGGAGGGCATCAGCGCTATCGGTCCCAGTGGCATCGGCTGCATGCGGTGACTGCGTAGTTTCCGTGGGGGTGACGGGCGTGGGGAGTTGCGCACGGTTAACCTTGCCATTGGGAGTCGTCGGAAGACGATCAAGAAGGACAATCCACGACGGTACCAAGTAGTGCGGAAGGCGAGCTGCGAGCTCCGCCTTGACGGCGGCGGCATCCGCGTCGGGGAATACGGCATATCCCACCAGTTTTGGGCCGCCGGGCACGTCGCGTCGTGCTACGACGACAGCCTGTTCGGCACCTAACGCTGTCAACTCGGCTTCGACCTCGCCGGGTTCAATCCGGTGTGCTCTGATCTTCACCTGATGATCGGAGCGCCCGTGGAAGTGCAGGTTGCCGTCGCGGTCGACACGCGCTCGATCACCGGTGCGATAAGCGCGGCTCCCAGCTGGTCCCCATGGGCACGCAACGAAACGGTTCGCGGTGAGAGTGGGGAGACCTAGATATCCGCGGGCGAGACCATCCCCACTGACGTACAGGTCGCCAACGACGCCCGCGGGTGCGGGAAAGAGCTGCTCATCGAGCACCATGCACTGGGCCCCGGCGACAGAGCGACCGATCGACGGCTCATGCTCCTCTGAGGTGAGGGCGTCCGTCAGCGACGCACATACGGTGGTCTCGGTGGGGCCGTACGCGTTGACGAAGCGACGTCCTCCAGCCCACCTGGCACGCAGTCCCCCGCTGCACGCCTCGCCTGCGGTGACGAGGGTTCCGCCTTGGAAAAGGCCCTGATCATCCGTGACTGAGAGCGCCGCGGGGGAAAGGGTGGCGTGTGTGATCTGGCTCTGGGTGACGAATGCCGCGAGGTCTGGCCCTGGCACCAGCTGCTCGGGATCGCCGAGCACAAGTGTTGCCCCTGTGAGGAGCGCTAGGGACAGTTCCCAGTAGGAGGCATCGAAGCTGAGTGGGGCGAACTGAAGCACCCGTGCTCCGGGTCCGCAGCAGAGGCTTACCTGCTGAGTCAGTGCCAGATTAGCCACGCCGCGGTGGCTAATCTCGACGCCTTTTGGACGTCCAGTCGAACCGGAGGTATAGATGACGTAGGCCAAGTCATCCGGAGTGAGCAGCGTCCACGGGAGGGCGTTATCGCCCGTGGCGATGAGGGCATCGACCTCGGCGCGGAAGCTGCTGTCATCGATGCGCATGACGGGTGCAGTAATAGTCCGTTCCATCAGTGCGGCCGCCGTGCTCAGGACCAGCCGCGGCCGACTGTCGCGCACGACGTGGTTGATGCGGTCTTGCGGGTAACTCATGTCGATGGGCAGGTAGGCCGCTGCTGCCTTGAAAACTGCGAGTGTGCAAACTATCTGATCGACGCTGCGAGGAACGGCGACGCCGACGATGTCACCCCGACGGACACCATGCCGGACCAAGAGGGTCGCAAGTGCCGATGACTGGCGGTCGAGGGCGTCATAGGTGAGCACGCGGCTGTCGTGTTCCACTGCTGGGGCGTACGGTTGGGCCGCAACCATCGAGTCGAAGAGCGCGGTGAAAGTGGAGGGCTGCGCTGTGGGGCCATCCCATGGGCTACCAGCGTCGCTGATCTGCCAGTCAGAGCGCAGGTCGACATCTCGTGGGCTGCGCTGTGGGGTAGCTACCAGCTGGGTGAGGAGCCGCTCATAATAACCGACAATTTCCTCGACCCCCTTGGCGTCGAACAAATCTGAGCGATACTCCACACCGACATCGAGGCCACCGTCGCTCCGTTCCGAGAACTCCCAGGACAAATCGAAGCGTGCTGATCCAGTGGGGAGGGTGATCGGCGGCTCGCATCGGACGCCGGACAAGTGAAGAAGGAGTTCGTCTGCTGGTTGAAGGACCACCATGGTGCGGAATGGCTCAGCCCGGTTGCCCGTTCGCTTGGCCAATGCATCGACGACCCGATCAAAAGGGACGCGGTCGTGGTCGAGGGCGTTGAGGATGACGTCACTCGTGTGGTGCAGCAGGTCCTGGAAACTCGGCTTGCCACGCAGATTGTGTCGTAGGGCTACCGGGTTGACGAAGTAGCCCACGACGTCATCAAGTCTGGCATCGTGGCGTCCCGCGGAGGGGGCCCCGATCACTACGTCATCACCGGCGCCGAGACGCTGGTAGAGAGCAGCGAGAGCGCAATCAAGGACGGTGAAGAGCGACACTCCTTCGGATCGTGAGAGGGCCTGCGCTTTGTTGACGAGGTCCGACGCGAGGGTGGAGCAGTGCCGGTTGCCTCGCTGTCGATCGGTGGTTCCGTGTTGCGAGTAGAAGGGTAACTCAGAAGGACTGCCATCAAGCACGTCCAACCAGTAGTCGAGATCGTTTCGGGCGGTGGTGTCGAGCGCAGGATCCGAATGAGTCAGACTCCACAGGGCATAGTCGGCGTACCGAACGGGCATGACGCCCCAGTTTGGTGTTGTCCCCTCGAGGTGAGCGTTGTAGGCACGGCTCAGATCTCTCAGGAATGGGCGGAGGGACCAGCCATCGGCTGCGATGTGGTGCAGCACGAGGTAGAGGCTGCTTGACGAGTCGGGGTCGTCACCGCCATGGACGTAGGTGACTCGAATTGGCAGGTCGACTTCAAGGTCGAAAGGCTCAGCGACTAGGTGCTCATCGATGCCGTCGTCCGCATCGACAACGCGCAGCGAAGGCGTGTCGTCGCGCACGATGGCATAAGGCACATTCTCGATCTCACGGTACACTGTGCGGAGGATATCGTGCCGTCGGCATACCGCCGCTAACCCGGCCCGCATGGCATTGATGTCGAGCCGACCGTGGAGAGGAATTTTGTAGGCCATGTGATAAGCCGTGTCCTGTGGATTCAGTCGATGCAGCACCCACATCGATCGCTGGGAGGGGGAAAGCTGCGAGGGGCGGCCCAAGAGGTCGCTGCATGTCGTGATCGGGTCAGCGGCGTGCTTGGCGCGGTCGACGACTGAGGCCAAGTTATGAGGTGTCGGTGCTGCGTAGATGTCGCGCACGGAGACGCTGCGATTGCAGCGGTCTCGTATTGCGGTGACGAGTCGCGCCGCGAGCAGAGAGTTGCCGCCCAGGTCCGTGAAGTTGTCGTCGACGCCTGCCTCTGGCAGTTCGAGTACTTTGGCGAACAGGTCAACCAAGATCTTTTCCGTTGAGGTGGTACCCCTTCCGCCGCATCCGCCAGACAGGTTGGGGGGGGGTAAGGCGGCGCGGTTAATCTTACCGTTGATCGTTAACGGCAGGCTGGGCAGGCGGATCCATGCCGTCGGAACGAGGTAGGAGGGCAGACGCGCCTCGGCGTGCTTTCGTGCCATCAAGACAAGCGTCGCCCCATCCTCATCCTCGGACGGATCCTGGGGAACGAGGTAGGCCACGAGCGCGGGCTCACCAGCGATGTCGTGTACGCCAACCACGGCTTCTCGCACGTCGGGCGCTTGACGTAGGACCGCTTCGACGTCACCGGTCTCGACCCTGTAGCCGCGGATCTTGACTTGGTGGTCTACGCGTCCGAGGAAGAGAAACTCACCGTCTTCGCGGACCCGAACGAGATCTCCGGTGCGGTAGAAGCGTTGACCGCCTGCCGTGGCGATGAACCGGCTCGCAGTCAAGACGGGACACTCGTGATATCCCCTAGCGATGCCGTCGCCTCCGAGGTAGAGTTCACCGGAACCTCCCGGGGAGACAGGCCTCAGGCATGCGTCGAGGACAGTAGCAGTGGTTCGACGGATCGGCTGGCCAAGAGCGGGAGGCTTACCGTTGTCCTCAAGAGGCCCAGTTAACGACCACACGGTGGTCTCGGTTGGTCCGTACAAATGGGTGACAGTGCCGCTCAGCTCCCGTAGGCGGCGCGCAAGATCGGGCGGCACTGTGTCAGCGCCGACGCCCAACTTGAGCCCCCGAAAGGCCTCCGCGTCGAGGTCGGTGACGAGCCGCCACATAGACGGAGTGGCTTGCAACGCCGTTACCCGATGTGCGCGCGTCAGGGCAGCTATAGCTGAGGGATCACGTGCCTCAGAGTCGGAGGCGAGAACGACACGCCCCCCGGCTGCGACCGCGCAATACAGTTCTGGCACCGCCATATCAAAAGAAACCGTCGCGGTAGCGAGTACAGCGTCGTCGCGGCCAAGGTCGGGCCACGGGACACCAGCGAGGAGGAGATTAGACAGAGCAGACCGGGAGATGATGACGCCCTTGGGGCGCCCAGTCGTGCCGGAGGTGTAGATCACGTAGGCCGCGTCCGTCGGTTGAGCCACGGGAGCGGGGGGGAGAGAAAGAGGCGTGGACCTTGCAAAGTCTCGCGCGTCTACGATGAGGTCGGAAGAAATGCCAACTGCAACGGCCTTCTGTCGCGTGCTCGACGAGGTGAGAACAAGCGTAGGGGCGGCGTCCTCGATCAGTAGGCGAAGCCGCTCCTCGGGTTGAGTTGGATCTAGGGGAACGTAGGCTGCACCGCTTCGCATGACAGCGAGCAACGCCACCATCAGGTCGCAGCATCGGGGCATGAACACGACCACCCGCTGCCCTGGCCCAACGCCCACGGCGCCTAGGTTCGCTGCCAACCGCCAAGATCGGTCACGTAGTTCTCCGTGTGTGAGGCATCCGTCCGCAGACTCGATGGCAACGGCGTCGGGATCGAGGAGCGCGGGACCTTCGATAAGGTCTACAGGATCCCTGTAACCCGTCGCATCCTGTGTGGAGCTGGCCGGCATGTTTCCTCCTCGCCTAGTCTTCGTTTTCTCAATAGTGGGCCAATTAACCCTATTTACCAGCCCGCACTCTGAGCCGTGACCGCGTAGACGCCGTCGAGATTGACCATCTTAGGCAGCTCCATCTGGTCGATCACCACGCCGAATTCACGTTCAAGAGCGGAGAGAATCTCGATCGAGCGAAGCGAATCTGCGCCATGGTTCTCTTTGAACAGACTCGTGGGGGTGACTTCGCCCTCTTCGATCTCAAGAATGTTGCAGACGATCTCCTTAATTCGCCCACGACGCTCTGCCTCGATGGCACTCATGGTGTTTGTCACGTTAATTCCTCTCAAATTCACATGGGTTGTTGCGGGGCCGGTTTTGCTCTCTCGGAGTGCTTAAATGGCGTCCTTTAAATAAACAAAATCCTTTTCCCGTAGCCAAGGGGCAATGGCGGCCAATCCGGTTCTGACTAGGGGTTTTGCCTGCTGGGGGTGATTTTTGATTAACTACCCAGCGGCAAGGTTTTGTTTTATGTGAGTTAAAGTAACGCGATCTTTTGGGGGATACTGGAAAGATGCTCAGGATTCCTGGAGTGCAGCCATGGCTGCGACGAGACTGCGAGGCCGCATGTCGACCCAGTTCGCCTCGATGAACTCGGCGCAGGAGGCTCTTGTGTCCGGGCCGTGCGCGATATCCCACCCCTTGGGGACATCGATAAATGTTGGCCAGAACGAGTACTGCCCCTCGTCATTTACGAGTGCGTAAAACTCGCCATTCTCATCGTCGAATGGGTTAGTCTGAGTTGTCATTACACTTAGTTCCTTGCCATGTCAGTGTGTTTCAGGATCTTAGGATGCCAGTGAGAGTGTTGCTTCTCTGCGCTGCTCTCAGACTATTTTGGCAGATGCGAGTTGGGTGACGCGACTAAGTTTCCTGTTCCTGCAGCCTCGCCTCCGATCTGTCGCGCGGGCCTACTGAGGATGCCCGAGATGATTTGTCCGACCTCGGCGAGCGGGCCAGGCTTCATGAGGTCTTCGTGACGGCGGTCGAGCGAGTAGGTATCTATGCGCCCCGTAGTGAACGGCTGCCAGGTGGCTGGTGTAGGGGAAATGTCGATCTTGTCGAGAGTCGCCACAACAACCGCGATGTCCCCGGGATAGATCGAGGGGTCAGCGCCATCGACCAGCTGGCGGTTGCTCTCATAAATCCGCGTGATCGCCTGGACATGGCGGTCTTCGAGGCTAGCCATGGAACTGCCGAGCCGGGCGAGGGTCTCCTGCACTATTGGCAGGGTCAGGGTCTTCAGCCGCAGATGTCGGCGATCAAAGCCGACCCACTTGAGCATATCAGCGAGGATCTCTTCTTTCCCGATCGGTGCCAACCTTTGTCCCGGATAGGTGTCTAGGATGATGACGTGACCGGTCGGGTCACCGGTCTGCGCCAGCTGACTTGCGATTTCGTGGGCGATGATGCCTCCTGAGGAATAGCCGACAAGATGATACGGGCCTTGGGGGCGCACGGAACGCATCAGCGACACGTAGTCCGTGGCGACCTCGCTGAGTGATCGCTGTGGAATGTCTGACGTGCCGTCGAGCCCAGCAGATTGGATGCCGTAGAGCGGGTGCTCCGGAGCCAAGTGCCTGATGAGACCCGAGTAACACCACGACAAACCACCGGCGGGGTGGATGCAGAAGACGGGCTCACCGTCACCGGAACGCCGGAGCGGCAGGAGCGCCTCCAGCGACTCCTCGAGGCTCGCGTCCTTTCCCAATTCACCGACGAGCAGAGCGACTGTGGGGTTCTCGAAGATCGTGCGCATCGACAGGGTGACCCCGAACGCGGTGCGGATGCGCTGGATCAGTCGGGCCGCCAGGAGAGAGTGGCCGCCGCATTCGAAGAAGTTGTCGTCGATGCCGAGAGAACGCCTGCGAAGCACATCCTTGAACAGGTCGAGGAGGATTTCCTCGCGCGGTGTCCTCGGTGATCGGCCATCTTTCTCTGCGATAGCGGGTTCGGGTAGCGCTTTGCGGTCGAGTTTTCCGTTATGCGACAGCGGTAGGGATTCTATATCGACGATGACAACGGGGACCATGTAGCTCGGCAGCACCTCTCGCAGGGCCGCCCGCAGCGCATCAAGATCAATCGTTCCGTCAGGCACGACGTATCCGACGAGCACTGCTGTGCTGTCATGGCCGCGAATGGTGGCTGCCGCGGCTTTGACCCCCGGCTGGCGGCCCATCGCGTCTTCGATTTCACCGAGCTCCACTCGTTGACCGCGGATCTTGACTTGGTCGTCGGTGCGGCCGTGATAAAGGAGAGTGCCCTCTTCGCTCCAACTTGTGAGGTCGCCGGTCCGATACATCCGAGAACCTGCCGGCCCGAAGGGATTCGCGACGAATCTGTCCGCGGTCAGGACCGGTCGACCGTGATAGCCGCGTGCCAATTGCATGCCGGACAGGTAAAGTTCCCCGATCATACCGATCGGCTTGTTCTTGAGCGTCGGACCGAGCACATGCGTCCCCGTGTTCCATACTGGAACACCGATCGGCACACGGTTGGCCTCGGCGTCCCAAGTCCACGCGGTTACATCTACTGCGGCCTCGGTCGGGCCATAGAGATTATGCAGCCTAGCCGCCGGCAGCACCTCGGACACTTTGTGCGCCACTTCGATCGGCAGGGCTTCGCCCGAGCAGATGATGTGGCGCAGCTTGGTGCAGGTGGCCGTCGTAGGTTCGTCCAAAAATGCCGCCAACATGGAAGGAACGAAATGAATCGTGGTCACCTCTCGTTCACGGATGACTTCCGCCAAGTAGGCCGGGTCACGGTGCCCATCAGGCTCCGCAACCACGAGCGTCGCGCCCACAATGATGGGCCAAAAGAACTCCCAGACAGATACATCGAAAGATGCTGTGGTCTTTTGAAGAACTCGCTCACCAGCTTTGAGGCCGTAGTGGTCTTGCATCCAGGCGAGACGATTGCGTATCGACCGATGCGAGATGACGACGCCTTTGGGGTGCCCGGTCGAACCGGAGGTGAAGATGACGTACGCGGGGTGATCGAGCGTTGGTCGCGCGGCATCGAGAGCACTTTCGACAGACTCCGGAAGGGCGTCGACATCGATGCGAGAGACGCCAGCGGGGAGAGCCAAATCTGAGGTGCTTACCACGAGAGCGGCGCCGGAGTCCTCCACGAGGACCCGGATACGGTCTTGCGGGTAGCTCGGGTCGATCGGGACATAGGCACCCCCAGCTTTGACGACGCCGTAGATCGCGACAACAAGGTCCATCCCTCGAGGGATCTGAATTCCCACCAGTGTCTCGGGGCCCACGCCATACGTCCGTAGGATGGCGGCAAGCTTCGTCGCGCAGTGGTCAAGCTGGGCGTAAGTCAAGGTGCGCCCACGAAACTCCACGGCCGGCGCGTCGGGAGTGGCGGTCACGGCAGCGTCGAAAGCGTCGAGCAGCGTCTCCTCTGGCACGGAAGTCACCACCGGGCCGTAGGAGATAGCATCGATCTGTGCCGTCTCCTCTGCTGTGAGCGACGGCGCGGCGGAGACGAAAGATGTGGGGTCAGCTTGTGACAGCCAGGTGAGGAGATGGAGCAGGCGGTCTCGGTGGCGAACCAGACTGTCTAGATCATAGCAAGCGGGGCTGGCATCCAGTTCAAGTGTGACTCCTGCGGTGCCGCGATCGTAGAGGTTGACGGAGAGGTCCTCACAGGGCCCGATCGATAGGTTGGTGATTTTGCCTTCCATGTCTCCGAAGCGCAGTGGCGCATTAAAGAGCATGATGTTGACCTCAGGACCCACAACCGGACCAGTGCCGCCGGAGTTTCGGTGCTTCCGGACGATGTCTTCATAGCGGTACAAGTTGTGGCGCATGGAGCGCCTGAGGATCGTTTGGGACGATTTGAACAAGCCCGACACGGTCAGCCCGCCTTTAATGGGGATGCGCATCGGTAGGACGTTCGATGTCATACCCGGAGTGAGGCGCCCCACCCGCCCGATGCGGCCCGTGACAGGGAGCCCCAACACAGGCTGCGCGGATCCCGTCATCTCGTGCAGGTAGAGCGCGACTGAGGAAAACACCAAGCTCGGCCAGATGACTTCCGCTTTGCGAGCTCGCTCCTTCAGGAGTGTCACCGTTTCGGCCTCCACTACATCTGACACGCGTAGGAGGGCGCCAGGCAGCCCATTCGGTATTCGCCCTAACGTGGCCGGCGTACCAGCTGCCGCGATTTCTGCGCGCCAGTAATCCGCGTCCTGCTGACACTGCTCGCTCCTCCGATAAGCTGCATCGGCGTCGACAAGAGCGGCTAGTCTTTCGAAGGGAGATGGGGAAACTCGACCGTCGTTGCACAGCTGCGAATAGATCTCCGCGATCCGCTGGGTCAGCAGGGCGACGGAATAGCCGTCAACCCCAATGTGGTGATAGCGGTAAAAAAAGGCCCAGTACCGTTCACCCAGCCGATACACCGCGTATTCGAAGGGGGGCTCGGTCCTCAAATTCACGGGGTGGCGCAGTCGGCCTCGCATGTGCTCGACGGCGTCGCGCAACGGGCTAGGTGAATCGGTCATATCGTACGTGGTCAAGTCCACGGGGACCTCGCGATGTATCCCCAGAACGGGGGTGTCACCGTCATCGAGGATATGGGCCCGGAGGGTGTCGGCCTCAGAGACAAGGAGACGCAAGGCCTCCGCCAGCTGAGGAACATCGAGGTTGCCATGCAACTCGACGTATTCACCGGCGTTATACATTGGACTATCTGGGTGGATCTGCTGTCCATACCAGATGCCAGTTTGTGCTGCGGTCAGGGCGAGAATTGCATCCGCCATAGTGTTACTCCTAGGTTGTTTCGTGACCCCGTGCCGGGGCATCTGGAGCTATGCACAGTCGATGTCATCCACAACCACCGGCAGGCCCGAGGTCGGTGACACACCCGCCGACAACGGCTGGCGTGTCACCGACCTCGGGCACCGCGCCTGCAGTGGATGCTTTACCCGAAGCCACGTCGACCACAGCGGCGAAGGCCTGAACACGATCTAGACCCCAGTAGCGGTCCCGACCGGTGATGAACATAGGGACCCCAAAGACCTGGTCATCGCAGACAGCCATCAGGGCTGCGAGTCCTCTGGCTTGCATCTCAGGATCCGAAGCTGCGCCAGCCAACGCCTCTGGATTCAGGCCAATACGCTCACCAACGCGCCGAATGGTCTGCGGGTCTGAAATGTTCTCGCTGCGCTCCCAGCGAGCTTCGTAGATGGCATCGACGTAGTCGCGGGAGCGACCTGCGTCGGCGGCGACGAACCACGCCAAATGGGAGGTCTCCCAACAGGGGCAGTTGTCGAGTGGCCATACGTTGACTAGCCCACGCTCGGCGGCGAGGCGATGCACGTCCTGGAGGATGTATAGGTGCTTCTCTTTGGACATGGGGACGTACGGAATGGCCCTGCCCCTGTCCTTCAGGGCGCTGCGCAGTTGCGGTCCCGGTTCGAAGAAAGGCCGCCACTCAAGACTCTCGAGCAGATCCCCTCGCATGCGACTGAGATCCCGGTATGCCAGCCACGAGTAGGGGCTTCGGAATGAAAAGTACCACCGGTCTGGTTGCTTCGTCATCGTCGTCCCCTCAAATGGCGATGGCGCCGTCGACCTGGACCACGGACCCTGTGATGTACGATGCGCGATCAGATGCGAGGAAGGCCACCACGTCCGCCACCTCTTGTGGCATCCCGAAACGCTTGAACGGGATGGCCGCGAGGGAACGAGTGCGGACTTCGTCGCTCAGCTGTGACGTCATGTCCGACTCGATAAAACCGGGGGCTACCGTGTTGACCCGGATGCCGTAAGGGGCAACTTCTTTGGCCAGCGACCGAGAAAAGCCAATTATCCCAGCCTTTGACGCTGCGTAATTTGTCTGAGTGGCGCTGCCGTACACGCCTGCTACGGACGACATGGTGATAATGGCCCCCCTGCGGCGCTTCATCATGTCGAAAACCGCGGCCCGACAGACCGTATAAACGCCGGTGAGATTAACGTCGAGAACATCTCTCCAATCAGCATTGCTCATCATGAGCAGCGGGTTGTCTTTGGTGATGCCCGCGTTGGCGACGACCACCTCTGGGACTCCGAAATCGTCGAGGACCTGCCTGAACGCCGAACTCACGACATCCGCGTTTCGGACGTCCACTTGAACCGCTAGACAGCGACCGCCGTGGCTGACCGCTTCCTCAGTGACTGCTTGGGCGGCGTCGGCATTCGTGGAGTAGGTGAGCACGACATCATAACCGTCCCGTGCAAGTGTCTCCACGATCGCCGCCCCAATACCGCGATTGCCTCCGGTGACGAAGGCGACCGGGCGCGTATCGGCGCTCATGGTTCCCTCCGTATCTCGGCGTTAGCCAGTCGCGGCTTGGCATCGGTCGGTCGAAGTTCAGCTGCGGGGCGAAGGGCCAGTACGACGCTGCCGACGGATAGGACCAGTTTGGCCCCTGTCATGCACTCGCCCTCGACAAGGAGCGTGTCCGGCAGAGCGCGCTGTACGCGCACTCGGTGTTCTAGGACGCACCCCGGCATCACGGGTTCCTCGAAAAGGACGCTGCTCATGCCGCCAAATAGCATGACGCGTCCCTCAGCCACGCTTGGGTTGGGGGCTTCCCACGTTGCGAGGAGTGATGCGGCTTGGCACCAAGACTCCAGGAGAAGCGATTGGGGGTACATCCAATCCGAGGGTTGTGCCGATTCCTCGAGACCCGCATACCAGGGCTCGTTGGCGGTGATCGCCTTGTGCGCGACGAGCCCTTGGCTGATCTCTATCTCGCTCACGGAATCGATGAGCAACATCGGATACCGGTGCGGAAGCCGCGCGGCGATGGATTCAACGGTGATCATGCGGTTTTCCTCTGAAGACGAAGGCGGACGGATGCGACATTACTTCCGCAGCAAGTGATCGTGGCCCTCGCGCGCTGGTCCCCGAACATTTCGACGTGCAAGCCCACCTCGTCACCGGGGAAGACCGGGCCGCGAAACCGGGCGGACTCGATTTCCGCGATCGGTTCGTTGCTGCTTAGTCCGAGGTGCGCGATGACAGCGCGGCGGGACAGCTCGACGAGTGCCACACCAGGGAGGATGGCGAACTCGGGGTAGTGCCCCCGGAAGATCTCGTCTTGTGGCGTGATGAAGATGCTGGTCGTGCCCTCCGGCGACCCGGCGCTTGGTATGTAGATGCTGCGAAGATATGCGGTCGTCATGGGCGGGCCGTCCTTAGGTCGGCGTCTAGCTGGCGGTAGGCGTCGTCGAGGCATGTGATGTTGCGCAGGGCCGATTCGGTGAGCTTGACTCCGTAACGCTTCTCCAGCACCACGATTACTTCGAGGCCTATAAGGGAGTCGGCTCCCAGATCGTCGACGAAGGATGCAGTATCTGTGACTTCCTCGACATCGACCTCTAGGACTCGTGCGACGGTAGCGCGCAAGTCTTCCCGGTCAAACGGTGTGAATTCGGGCATGTGGATATCCCTTCGGTGGTTGATCTGTCGTTCGGTAGTGCGGGGTGTCGAGCTAGCGCTCGGGCGGGTATGGCATGCTTTCGGTCGGTGCGCTGACTGGCTCAGGGTCTCAGGCGAGGCGCAGCAGAGCGCAGCCGACGGCCTGTTCTTCGTCTTCGGTGCAGACCGTGAGGACGGTGGTCGGGCACTCCTGGGAGGTCAGGTGATTGACCGTAGCAACAAGTCCCAGGGCACCGGCTGCAGCCCCGCAGTCACCAGCCTCGACAGGTGGGACAACGGTGAAATCCGTCCCGAGGACGGCCGCCGCTGCAGCCACCTGACTCTCGTTATCGGTATCGGTGAAGGACACGGCGTCAACATCTGCGGCGGTCAGGCCAGCCTGCTCGAGGGTACGGTGGATGAGTCGAGTAAGCGCCGCTTTGGATGAGTCGAGAGAAACCCCTAGTTGCACAGATAACACTTCGACTTCAACATCGTCAAGGTCGGAGTCGGTCCTGGTGTCATCCGTTACAAGCAGGGCGCCGCAGCCCTCCCCGAGGAGACGGGACTGTCCCTGCACGGCCTCAAGCCAAGCGCGTGCGGTGGAGTATTCCTCGACGGCTGCAGCTATGATGCTGCTGGCTCGACGGGTGCGAATGAGTCGCTTGGCGTAGTTGAGCGCGTGGAAGGCGGAAAGTCGGCCACCGGCCACTGTGGCGTTAGGGCCTGTGAGGTTGTGCCAGATGGCGCACTGACCAGCGGCACAGTTCATCACGGTGTTGGGGAACCGGGCAGGGTCCACGAAGAACGGACGCTGCCCGGTGAGGGAGTCGCGCGTGAACTCCATCATCGAGGAAGCGCTGCCGGTCGTGGTGCCGAGCACTAGCCCGGGACGATCACCGACGAGACTCTCGGGCAGTCCATCGAGGAGTTCACGGACCGTGGTGACCGCCAAGGCCGTTGCCCGGTCCATGGAGCGAGTGCCCTTTTTGCCGAGGGCTGATGCGGGTGAGAAATCGGGGACCAAGTGCGCCGAGCGATACGGCCCTTCATCATACATCAACGGACGTTCGGTCGCTGCCCCCTCTCGGAGCCCATCGATGAAGGCTTGCGCTCCGATTCCATAGGGTGATACGGCGGACCAGCGCCGGATTATAAGACGGTTACTGGGTTGAGTCTGCATTGCTTCCTCAGAGGTAGAAGGCAGTGGAGTAGGACGCGAGGTTGGACATGACTTGGGCCCGATCGACGATCGAGATGCGGGAATCGGGGTCAACGCCCGCGAAGGTGCGCAGATCTGTGCGGTCGACGAAGACTTGCACTCCCTCCTCGAGCAACCGATGGATCTCGGCATGAGGATTGGGCAGAGACGTGAGCAAACGGCTGCCGAACGTCAGGGGCTCGGCGACAGCTTGGCTGATGACTGCCACGACAGCCGGCCCGCATACCAAAAGGTCGAGCCCGCCAAGTTGATGGTGCATCTCGATGGCGAGATACAGAGGGCTGAAGAACTGCTTCTCGACCGCACCTCGATGGACTCGGTCGAGAATGGCGAGTGCCTGGGCGGCCATTCTAAAGCCCTCCGACGATGAGGCACTTGGCGCTGGCCGCCACGTGGTTTCTGAAGCGCGAAGGCGCCCGAGAAACGACCCCATCGATGTGTCGCTCGACGCCTCGGTCGTCGCTGCAGAAGCGACAGGCGTACCAATAGAGAGATCCGTCATACGCTTCCAGTAGGTCCGCGACGATCGTCGCGGTCGATGGGTAGTCGGTGTCCCATGAGGCGAGATCGCGAGGTTTGGATGCTCCCAACCCGCCCGATGTCAAGGTGGTCGCGTAACCACATGCCCAAACTCCAACCTTGCGGCCGTTTTCCAGAAGAGCCACCACGGTGCGCAGGACGTGCGTGACGGTGTCGTCCCGATGGGGTGAGGCTACCAAAGTTAGCATGACGTCCGTTGCTGGTACTTGTCGGGCCATCAACGCCACACCACCGTGGTGTCTGGGTCGGCCACGAGGCCTGCGATGTCGATGGGACTAGCCCAGCTGATTCTCTCAGAATCACCTAAATCATCTAAACCTCGCTGCCGTGCTGACCATTGATCGACCATGACGGTGGCACCGAGCTCGGCGAGCTCCGTGATCTCGGCACGGGGTGTAGGTACAGCCCAAGCCACGCCATCTCCGGCGAGAAAGAGTGTGGCGTTCGATCCCGCGCGCATGACGGCGCGCATACCCTCCAGCGGCAAGACGGCACCCTGCCCGTCCCAAGGCCCGAGCCCTAGGACGGTGAGTAGACCAGATGTGGCGGAGGGGTCGTCACGCAGCGTCACGTAATCAAGACTGGCGAAGGTCTTTGTCATGACGCGGCGGCCCCATCCTTGAAGGCATTCATGACGCGTTCGTCGAAGGGCACGAGGTGCCAGTCAGTGCGCGAGTCGATGAGGGCGTACCCGTGGGTAATGGTGCCGGTAGCAACCTGGATAAGTCGGTTGTCGCGCACGACATACGCGTCCATACGCGAGCGGTAAGTGAACTCCTTGAAGATGTCCTCGACTGTGTAGACCATGTACAGGTCCTCTTCTATGAGGGCCTCGTCGAGGAACTCGATGTGCGAGTGGGGAACGACCGGGATCCAGCGACGGTCGTCGAGCAGCGTCTTGATGGAGATACCGCGGTTCGCGAGGAAAAGATCCACGATCTCTTCCATGTTGCGCAGGTACCCCGACATCTGCAGACGCTCGTTGTTGTGGCAGTAGAAGTAAGGGATACGCCAGCGCCAGCCGAAAGCGTTGCGACCCTCGGTGAGGTAAGCGAGCACGGGGTCGTTGCCGTGGGTGCCCCGCTCTAGGGACAGGGAGGGTTGTGCCGCGGGCTTGACGTGGTCGCCCGGCTCTGCCGTGGCGATCCGGGCAACGGTGAGCGCGTCAAGCTCTTCGTTGGCGGCGTGGGGGCCGCCTACGAAGTCTTCCCTGCGCAGCGCCACCTCGACTTTGCTGCTAACGTCGACGGTCTTGCCCCCCCGGGACATCATGACGGTGAAGCTCAGCCGACCCTTGTCGTTGAGTCCCTTGGCCGTGATGGTGGCGGTCGCCTCGTCGTCGAGATGGAAAGCGTTAAGAATGCGGGTGTCGATCGAGACGATATAGAGGCCCAGAGCGTAGTCCTCGAAAAGCCTGCGGCTAGAGAGGCCCGCGAAGCGGAAGTGCTGGAGGATCGCATCCTCGACCATGTAGTTCACGTGCTTGAAACCGATCCATGTGCAGATATTGTTGCCCTCGTAGCGGGGGCGGACGGTGGTCTTGCTGGTCCCCTCGAGCAGGGGCATGACAAGGCTCTTGACAGGAGTCATCGTGCAGTCCTTCCGGAAGTAGTGCGGATTTCCTGGAGAAAGTGATGAATTGAATCGGTGAGGCTTTGCGGGGAGTCGGACATCGGGAAGTGACCGGCATTTGCTATGACCGCGCGGCGGGCGTTTGGCAGGTGTTCGGCAAGGAGATCGGCCTCACAGGGAGGGGCCGTTTCGTCTAGTTCCCCGCTGACGACAAGAACGGGGAGATCGAATCGCTCGAGGTTTAACCAGGGGGTCGACAGGTAGGCGTCGATAAACCGCAGCCATCCGTAGGTGCCGACTTGGTCCCGGACGTAGATCGCCATGCCCGCGAGCACATCCTCGTCGATTCTGCGGGGGCTGCTGATGACAATTCCCTCGCGCATGATCGTCCAGAAGTCGTTCAGGTAGCGTTCGAGGTCGCCCCATACAAACATACGCGGGTCGTTCCTGTAGAAGGGAGCGACTAGCACGAGAGCTCGGATAAGCAGCTCTGAGAGCGGGTCACGGCCTGCTTCGAAGTGGCGATGGAGCATCGACAGTAATAGCAGGCTGGAAAACGAATGCGCCACGACGATGGCGGGGCCGCCCGCCTCAAGGATGGATTGCCGTAGGGCGTCCTCGTAGTCGTCATACGGAGCCCCACCGGCGATCATGTCCCCCCGCCAAGGTAGGTCGGCAACCAGCACTCGCTCCCCATCGAGACGAGTGAGCATGGGGCGCCACGCCTTGGCGTTGTTGGCGAGACCATGGAGCAACACGAGGGTTTCGGCGTGTTCTTCGAGTCTGCCGTACTCGTGAAAGATGATGGAGTCAGCAGGACGGTAACACGCCGAGCGTAGATGGCGTCCGACCATCGCCGGCGTGCTCATGGTGCGACGAAGGACGCGCCGACCGTAGCGGTGGAGTCGCCAGTGTGAGTGAGGACGCGTGCCGTTGGCCTGCGCTCAAGCAGGGCACCTGCAAGGACGGCCTGGAGGACTCCCAACATCCCTGACATGTCGCCCCAAGCCCGCGGAAGTGTAACTGTGAAAGTGGAGTCATCGCTAGTGGTGAGGGGTCCGCCTATGACGACCGTTTCATCGGCATGAGATAGCCCCTGCCAAGAATCCACACCGATGCTCGGCGTGACGCGCTCTAGCTGCGCCTGCATACGCGCTCCACGATCTATGGCGGTGTCGCTGGTCTCCATCACGATTGCAGCGCCAGCATTAGCGCCTCGACCGCTGATGAGTCGTTGGATGGGTTTGTTGTCTGGCTCGGCGCCCACCACGACGACATGACGGGCTCGCTGCGCGCGAAGGAGAGTCGACGCCACCATGAGCGCGTCAGTACCAGATGTTGCGCCGTTGCACAGCATGAGGTTCGGGCCTTTCAGCCCATACCGAACCGCCACGGAGGAAGCGAGCACGTTGCTGGATGCGTTCGGCAGATCCATAGGACTGGTTGATGTCGTGTCCTCTGCTGAGAGAATGTCGATCGTGCTGGTCACGGTATCGAGGTTACCGAAGTTAGAGGTTCCGACCACGGCGATGTCGCAGGCATCAACGGTGAGGCCATCCTCGATCAGGAGCCCAGCGGACTTGAGAGCATCCGACGCTGCACAGTAGGCGAGTTGGGTGGCGCGGTCTTTATAGCGAAGGCCCTTGCGCTTCCCCAGCCACGCGATCGGATCGACGTCCACGCAGGGCGCGTCGTCCGGAGAGGCCGATAGGATGATATCGACTAGGAGCTGAGGATCTCGTGCCACTGGCAAGGCAAGACCCGAACCGGTGATCGTGATGTTGGTCATTCTGCCACCTCCACAATGGCGACGGCGTTGACGCCCCCAAATCCAAAAGCGTTGACTTGGGCAATGTGCAGCGAGGTGTGCACTGCAGAGGGGGAGAGACGGAAGTCGTGCGCCTCGTCCGAGGGTTCATTCAGGCCTACCGTGGGAAGGACGGTTTGGCGGGCGAGACATTCCAGTCCCATGACGAGGCCGACGACACCGGAGGCTCCAGAGGTGTGGCCCGTCATGGACTTGATCGCAGTCATATGGGGCTGGGCCACCTTATCCGCGAAGACGCTGCGCATGGCCGTTGCCTCGGCCACATCGTTGAGCAGGGTGCCCGTGCCGTGGAGCATTACTAGGTCGACATCGCCGGGGTCGACCCGCGCGGAGCGATGCGCGTCTTCGATCGCAGCAGCGATCCCTTCACTCTCCGGGGCAGTTACATGAAAGGCATCGCAGTTGGAGGCCGTCGCGCGAAGACGCCCGAGAGAACGCTGGCCGCTCGAAGAGCATTGGAGGACGACCGCTGCCGCGCCGTCACCCATGAGTACGCCCTTGCGGTGCCGGTCGAAGGGCTGCACACGGCTCGGAGCCTGCTCGTGGACCCGCTCAAGCAGACCGTGCATGCTCTCAGTCAGCACGTCCACTCCGGCGACGACGACGGTGTCCGCCTCGTCGAGGGCGAGCAAGTCCGCACCGATAGTGAGTGCTGAGAGGCCAGCCGCGCAGGCATTTGACACCGTGTACGAGCGCGCACCGAACTCTTGCCGGATAGCTGATCCGAAGTTAAGTCCGGCTGGCGTCAGATCTCCTTGTCCACGCCACCACAACTCGAGGGAGCGCAACTCGCGCAGGCCGGTACCCACGATAACTGGCGCGTGAGTAATGTCGGTCAATCCCGCCTCGTCGATAGCCTGGTGGAGCACCTTCAGGAGAAGCTCAGAGGCTCGCGCCATGCGATCGCGGCCATTCGGGCGGTCCGCCAGTTCGTAGGCTAGCTTGGCGCGAAACGGCCGGGGATCAAATGCCTGGAGCTCTTTGACTCCCACTTGACCTAGACACAGATTGTCGAAAAGGTTAGTCACGCCGGTGCCGACGCTCGTGATGACGCCGCGGCCGGTGAAGTCAATAGGCATGTGGCTCACCTCGCGCACTTCCCGAGCATGACCACGGCGTTGTTACCGCCGAAGGCTAACCCGTTGTTCTGGACGATCTGAAGGTCCGCGGTGATCGCTTGATTTGGCACGCAATCCACATCGCAATCGGGATCTGTGCTGACATGATTGATCGTCGGCGGGATGAACCCGCCTTCGATGGCCAGCGAACACGCGATAGCGCCGAGGGCGCTGGCGGCGCCCATGGTGTGGCCGATCATGGACTTGACCGAGACCACGCGAGGAGGCTCTGAACCAAAAATGTCTCGGATCGCCGCGCACTCGGTCACGTCATTAGCCCGTGTCCCGGTGCCATGAGCGGAGATGAGGTCAACCTCTGATGGCCTAATACTGGCGTCTTCGAGGGCTAGCTCGATGCAATGCGAGACGCTGGAAGCCTTAGGAGCGACTTGATGGTAAGCATCGCACGTGAGCCCATAACCAAGGACTTCGGCGTGGATGCGTGCGCCGCGGCTACGCGCCGACTTCAATGACTCGATCAGTAGCACACCAGCGCCCTCACCCGTTAGGATGCCCTTGCGGTTCACGTCGAATGGCTGGCACTTCTCGGGTGCGATGGTGCCCAAGCGGTAAAAGCCGGTAAATGTCTTGCGGCACATGGCGTCGGCGCCGCCACACAGCGCATATTCGGCTTCGCCTGTGCGGATGGCGTCGAGTCCGTAACCGATCGCGTAGTTCCCTGCCGCGCACGCAGTGGGAAGTGTGACAGCCTCTACGTCGTCAAGACCGAGGTGTTCCGCGATGGCGATGGAGAGTCGACCCGCCGGGACTCGTTTGGCAGCGGTAGGATTCATCTGGGATGGTCCTGCTACCTCCCATGTTTCTGCAAGCCGGTCAAGGTCTTGAGACTCTCCGTCGGTGGTCCCGATCGAGATCACGCCTCGCCGACTTCGCAACTGGTCTATCGGGAAACCCGAGTCTTTAATCGCCATAACTGCGGCGGCCACAGAGAACTGGGTGGCTCGCCCAAGGGTATCTAGCTCGGGGGCTGACAGGTGCTCTTTGGGGGCGAAATCCACGACTTCGCAACCGTTGGCGTAATCATATCCGGTGGTGTCAAACATGCTGATTGCCCGGTCTCCACTAGCGCCAGCACGGAGAGCCCGAGCAAAAGCTTCCGTCCCGGTTCCGATGCTAGATATAACACCAAGGCCAGTTATCACGACCCGTTCCGAATCGCTGGACATTGTCTGCATAGAAGTTCTCAATCTTGGTCCATGTGCGTTGCGGTTTAAGAATGAGGCTACCAGTTGCGCGAGGTCCCTGGCAACCCCTCCGGTGATACTCGCGAAGACTCCCCGCGCAGGAGGGGCCCTTGCCTCACGAAATTTCCCCTGGATTTGTCTGCAAATTGTGGGCACGTCCGGCCCACATGGCCTGCTTCCTAGTTGAGCATTTAATTGTTGCGGCTTAATTCATAGCCTCCCTCAAACCCACTCTGACTAGGGATTTTGCTAGCGAATGCGTCGCCTGTGAATTAAGCCTCGTTGTGTGGTGCTGCTCGAACTCGACTAGTGGCTGATAGCCCAACGCGGAGTGGTGCCAGCGAGGGTTGTAGTCGACCTCGATCCGGCGAGTGACCTTGGTGCGGGCTTCGGTCCGGGTTGGCCAGTGGTGGCGGTGGTAGAACTCGGTTTCAACGTAGCAAAGAATTATTCGGTCATCGTGTTGTCGCAGCGCACTCCGATGGCTCCCGTGGACTGGTCTATGGTGAGTCTGCTGCAGGCTCGCCACAGCTGCTTGGAGGTGTGCTCTGGGTGCCGCGATCGGAATGGAACACGACTTGGCCGGGTAGTTTGCCGCGTGGGGGGTGGGCCATGGTCAACGCGCGTTTGACTAGGTCGCTGTATTTGGTAGGGATCTATCGCCCAGCCCAGTACCCGACGTGAGCATGCATCTAGTGGTGTGTCCCGTAGATAGTTGCTCTTGGTGTCAAGTGGTGGAAGCAACGAGTAGGCGTTCGTATGCTTCGCGTGGGGTGAGCCACCCCAGGGCTGCTCTGGGGCGTCCGCCCAAGTTCTTCGGCGATGGCGCCTGTGGTAGGGCTGGTGTGTGGTGATCTGGGTGCCTTTGGGTAGGTACTCACAGATTCAGTCCGTTGGTGTTCTCGTTGGTTCCCCGTTCCCATGGAGAACGAGGACGAGACGAAGACACATCTTCATGTCGGTTGCCAGGGTGAGCGCGGCATGACAGGTGCATCTCCGCAACCGTGATCCCAGGTCAAGGAACCCCGCATCACATCTGGGATGGTGTCGGTTGTGATCGACCAAAGACATCACACAAACCCTCAGGTGTTCCTTCCCCAACGGATAGAGCCAGAATCATCCACGAACCCGGATGGCTGCGCTTCTCTTCCAGGATCCGCTGCCGCTGAGGTGCCATAGGTTCCCGAGGTGTTCAGGCCACACCCGCCAGTGCCCCAGGTGCCCTACGATCAGCCACATCCTCAGGGGATGGTCAACCAGTGCTGACCATCCCCACGAACTGGGTGGGTGCGCAGCACCCGCCAGGTTGATGCGGCCTGCGTCTGGTGCGCTTCGAACACAAGCACGACTCCTATGACGGGCCAGATCCTGCTTGCCGGTAGGGGGTATAGAACCCTGATGTAGACGGCCTCGTGGGACACCAACTACTCCCTTCGACTGCTGGGGGAGCCCCTGCACAGATCTCTAGACTGCCATCATCAGCTTCCGCCCGGAGTCCCCGCGACGATTTGGCGGGGTGTCCTGGAACGCTTCAGGACCTACCTGCACCCGGAGCTTTGAGGACCCGATGCGGCATCGAATTTTGCGGGTCTTTGGCCAGGTCCGGCGTTTCAGGTGTGTTCACATCAGCTGCCACACAGGCTGATACCCACACTTCCCACCGTTACGGCGTATCTCCCGAGACACCACGGACACCGATCCACACGATCCGCAGTCCGCCGCAGCGAGCATCCTTCCTACCATCCCCTTAGCGATAGCCGCCCGGTCCTGCATCATCAACATACGCCGCACCAACAACCCCCTCCCCGACAAGCACTGTTGCTACGACCCTATGACACCGCCCCCCATCCGCACAATCTCTTACTGCCTAAGCCCCGGGGGTGACCGCCAGTCCTGAGACGGCAATGCGGCAGGCACTTGACATTTCGTGTTGGTATGAGCATGATCATGTTTATGCCAACACGAAACGTGTATGTGTCAGAGGACGACGTGAGCCTCTTCACCGAGGCCGGGGAGATCGCTGGCAGCCTTTCGGCCGCCGTCGTCGAGGCTCTTCGCGACTACGTGAAGAAACGTAGTCACTTGACTGAGGGCTATCAGGAAGTCGAATTGAAGTTGTCCAAGGGGGGCCTGGATCATCGAGTCACGTTCATCGGTCGACGCCTGGTACGCCTGAGGAGGCCGGTTCCTGAGGGAACTCGCATTGACACGGTCTACCTCACGGCTAAAGGCCAGTTGGCTGTAGCGACGAAGATTCAGAGGACGCTGCCGGACTGGGCTGCTGGCCAGGACAATCTTTGGTCCAACCCGGAAACATGGACTCGGGACTTCTGGATCGTCGGGGACAAGACCATGACTGTCTTCCCGGACATTGATCACCTTCAACAGGTGGACGCGGTTATGGCAGAGCAAGTCCAGGCGGCGCTGGAGGTTCCCGCTCTCGAGGTTTTGGACATCTGAGATGCAACCGGCGACCTCGAAACAGTCCCCCCAGACACCCGCTCTCTCCGTCATAGATATCACCAAAAAATACAAAGTCGCGGGTGGCTACGAGGTACCGGCACTGAATGGGATATCACTCGAACTCCATCCTGGGCAAATGTTGGGTCTCTTCGGTCCCAACGGAGCTGGTAAGACAACCCTCGTCAGAATCGTCGCCGGGCTGCTTTCCGCAGACTCTGGCGAGGTTTCTTGGGGCGTTCCCGACGGGCGATCCGCCTTGGGCTACGTTTCACAGAAAGGCGGACTGCAATACGGGCTGACCTGCAGGGAAGAGATGTCCTTCCAAGCTCAATGTTTCGGCCAGTCGGAACGTCTCGCCCGAAAAAACGTCGATGCTGTCGCTGGAATGTTGCGTTGTGAGCACTTGATGGACTGGGACGTTGGACGCCTCTCGGGTGGGCAGAGAAGGATAGTCGAGATCGGTCTCGCTCTGGTGAGCCGGCCAGCGGTCGTTCTCCTTGATGAACCCACACTGGGACTGGACCCAGCCACTCGTCTGTCCCTGTGGCAGACTGTCGAGACTGCACGTAGCGAGACGGGGGCTGCGTTCCTCGTCACCACCCACTACATAGACGAGGTCGCCGAACACTTGTCGAACGTCAGTGTCATGAGCCACGGGATCCTAGTGGCGAGCGGGTCCCCCCAGGACATTCGGGACCGATTCGCGGTCGGAGCAGTCAAAGTGGCCGTCGCTCGTGGTACCGAGAGCAGAGCAGTCAGTCTGCTGGCTGGGTTCCCGGGGATAACTCAGGGCTGCGGCGAACTCCTGATCCCTTCCAAGCGTCCAAACCGTGATGCTGCCTTTGCTACCGGAGTTCTGGCTGGGAACGGCATTCCCGTTCACTCGATCAACATCCAAGAGGCAACGCTCGAAGCAGCGTTTCTCGCAATCACAGCTGACCGCGGGAAGGATTGTCCAGAATGAGGTCATGCCTTAGACGGTATTTGACATTGTCGCTCAGGGCCAAGAGGGACTTTGCGCTGACATTCGCCCAGCCCATCGTCTACCTAGTCCTCTTCGGGCCACTATTCGTATCGACAATGCAAACCCAAGGAATAACTCAGACAGTCGCCTACTCCTTGTACGTCACTGGGCTGTCCATTCAAATGGCCATGACGGTGGGGGCATTCGTTGGACTGACAATTATTTTGGAGTATCGGCTCGGCATTCTCGAGCGATTGTGGAGCACACCCATGCGGGGGAGAACTATGATGGCTGGACGGATCACCCGCGATGTTATCCTGATGCTCATTCCTATACTGCTAATCTTCTTAATCGGGCTTGCCTTGGGAACCATCCCCACCGCACTGGGGCTGGTGACCTATCTCCTGACCGTACTCGGCACAGGGGCGACATTTGCCGGGGTCTCCTACGCTGTAGCCCTGCGCACCAAGAACGAAGGGGCACTATCGGCCATCTTCAACATAGTCCTTCTCCCAGTGTTGCTCCTATCTGGGATCATGCTGCCCTTGTCATTCGCTCCTCAGTGGATTGCTACACTCGCTCGAGCCAATCCACTTTGGTACCTTGTACAAGGGGCGCGTGATCAGTTCACCGAGCAGGGAATGGCTACAGTAACTCCTTGGAGTTGGGCGGTCGCCTTAGTTATGTCGTGTCTGGCCTTCGCCTGGGCTGCACATGAGTTTGATCGTCGACAGTAACGAACGAGTTGAAGACGGAAGGACTTATCACAAAACACAAGGGTGCCGTACCCAGCGGGCTTCCGGCACCCCCGCTGAGCTTCGGGCGTTATTTCGTCACCTGACTTGGGCCAGTTTTTGGGGTTTGGGTGCTGCTTGCTAAGTGTTTTGGGGTCGGTGGTGCGCACTAATCGGGGGTTTAGCGTTGGTGCGTGGCTTATGTGCGGGGAGTGAAGACGGCCTCGGAGGTGACGGTGATGCAGGTTGCGTGGCCATCGAGGCTTATTCACAGAATGGCCACCTGTGACTAGAGGTGCATCCTGAATAAATACGTTTCAGATAGAGAAGCTTAGTTAGAATGTGTTCTTGTAGAATTCGAGTGCGAGTACTGTGGTGATTGTTTCTGGGGATGTTGCGAAGGGTCTGCGGTAGTCTGCGTGTAGGATTCTCCAGGTTTTGAGGTTGGCGATGACTCGCTCGATCGTGTAGCGTATCGTGTTTACCGACTTGTTGAACCTTTTTTCTTCTGCCGTGTGTTGTTGTTTCGGTTGGGTTCGGATGGGGGTGATAATGCCGAGTCCGATGTATCCTTTGTCGCCGATGAGTTGCCCGGTGGTGATGTGGT
>ERZ773043.104-NODE-104-length-43294-cov-94.831657_pt1 | contig 43294 bp, 66 predicted proteins | sample MGYA00580636_ERZ773043 | MGnify/ENA primary metagenome ERZ773043 (study PRJEB29015, sample SAMEA2737992) | human oral metagenome | biome: human oral; feature: human-associated habitat; material: dental | place: China | collected 2065 ...
GGAGGGGGGAGGGGGCATAGGGGACACCTATAGGCACCACCCACCACCCACCACCCACCACCACACACAATCAAACACAACCAAACACAATCAAACAAACAAGAAAAACAACAAAAACGAGAAAAAACGAGAAAAAGCACGAAAACGACGGAAAACGACAAAAGCTGCGGAAAAACAACCAAGGCAAGCGAGACGAACGACGGCCGGCGTCGCCCCATCTGCCCTTCACCCCGCTATCCCAGGGAATACCCCCCCGCCCACAGCACGTGACCGCTGCGCGTAATACGCTTTCAGATTGCGAGTAAGCCCCAAGTACAGGAGACCACTTCCTGTAACTCGGGGCTACATCAGAGTAATTGTAGGGCTAACCATCCAGTTCGTCAAGCAGACGTCGCCCTTTCCGAAGGTTGCAGCCGAGGTGACTGAACGCGATGTTCGACTCCTCGTGCTTTCCTCCCCTGGCGATGGGAATGATGTGCTCGATGGTGCGGCTCATCGGGTCGGGGTGGTTGATGCCTTCGTCGATGAGGTCTCCGCAGACGATGCAGGTCTGGCTGCTGTTCTTCCAGAGCTCGAGGGCATCGACCTGGTAGGCCTTGAGGATGAGGGCCTGGCTGTCGAAGTCCTTGGGCGGGGTCTTGAGTCGCTTGACTTGCTGCTTGTACTGGGAGAGTTTGTGGGAGGCGTAGCCTTGTCGGCTCTTCCTCCATCGTGCTACGCGAGCGGCCTCCTGGGCGCGGTGAGATTGACGGTAGGCGCGGGCTGTGGCGTGGGCGCGCTCGGGGTTCTCCTTGCGCCATTGGCGGGCTTGTTCTGCGGCCTTGCGGCGACGTTTGCGGTTGTACCGTAGGTCGGAGCATTGGGGTGAGCAGAGGGTCTGCCTGGGGCTGCGGGGGGTGAATAGGGTGCCGCAGACGGGGCAGGGTTTTTTGGGGAGGGGGTCTTCCATGTGACGCCTCCTATGGTTTGGTGTGTATGGTTTCCTCGGCGGTGGGGAGTGGTGGCTCGTGCGGTGCGGGCTGCGTCCATGCGGGCTCGTTGTTGGTTGAGGCGCTGTTGTTCTTGGTTCCATGCCCATTGCTGGTAGGCCTGGTGTTCGGCTTGGCGGCGGAGTTCGTCCTTCCATTCGCGGGCTTGCCATTCCTGGTGCCAGGCTTGGAGTCGGGCGTCTCGTGCCGCCTGTTGCTGGGCGGCGGCTTTGCGTTGGCGTTCGGCTCGGCCGATGTCGGCGAGGGCTTTGAGGGCGCTGGGCCGCTGTTTGGTGGTGTAGTAGCGGCGGCGTCCGGTGCCGGGGATGCGTGTGCTGACGCTGAATGGTCCTGGGAGGTTGACGTGGAATCTCATGGCCCCTTCTCCTTCGTGGTCTGTTAGCACGTAGCATACTCGGGTTTGGGGGGCTGGTCCACCCGGTAGTGCCCTGTTGGCTGTTTTGTTACGTCGAGGGCCGTTCGCGGCCCATGTACTCGAATTCGGGGCTGTCGAGCATCCAGTCGATGACGTCGAAGGTCTGGTCGTAGGTGTCGATGGTGACTTGGAGGATGCGGTCTCCGTTGGGTTCCATGTGTTCGCTGGTGACGCGGGCGGTGCCTGCGTCGGTGCGGAAGTGGTCTCCGACGGTGTAGCGGGTCATGGTGTGTTCTCCTGCGTCTCTTGTAGGGAGTATCGTATTCTGTCGTACGTGTCAACACTGTAGATCCCTATGACTCGGTCGTATTCTTCGTCGTCGTAGGCGGTGAAGACGTTGACGTAGTGGCTGTTCTCGCCGATGGTGGCGGTGATGCGGAGGTCGAGCTTTCCCCGGCCTCGTTCGATTTTGGTGATTTCTCGGATGAGGCCGTTCTGGCGGATGCGGTCGCCGACATGGAGGTCTTCGGCTGGCGTGGGTTCGATGGCGATGATCATCGGATGGGGCCCTTCTCGTTGAGTGAGGAGGGGGGATCGAGGGGGACACTCTCGTTGCCGAAGGAGAAGTCGGTCGCCGTCACGGGCGGTGTGTTGCTGGCGATGTCGGCGATGGCACTCTCGTAGGAGCACCAGTCTCTGGTCCGGAGGTCGCTGTAGCAACTCTGCTTGGCGGACAGCATGCTAACCCCTTTTCTTCAGCTGGAGATAGTTGTCGGCTCGTACGCGTATGGTGCTCTCCACGGGCCAGACGAAGAAGTAGTGCGTTGCGCTCAGAACGTACTCGGTTTCGCCCCGGGCGGTGGTATCGGGTCGGATGTGCGTGATCTCAAGATCGCAGGGGTCGGCGTGGATGATATCTCCGACTTTGAGCGCTTCGGGTTTGACGCGCTTCAGGGTGAAAGCCATCAGAGGGTTCCTCTCGTGTCGTTGACGGCGGTGAGTCCGCGTTGGAGCATGAGGCGGGCCGTAGTTGTCGGAGAACGACACGGGGCGAGTGGGCTCGACAAGGCCAGCGGAGACGGCCCGGGCGAGTTCACCGGTGCCGGAGAACATGTCGATGACCGGTGTCGAGTTCATGTCAGTCAACCTCCTCGCACTCGATCTCGACCTCGCCGGTGGCCACGAGGGTGTTCAGGGCCAGGATGCGATGCCTCTTGTCCCCCACGCGGACGTAGACCCGGTCTCCAAGGTAAGTTTCGAGGAGATCGTCGGAGAGCATGAACGAGGTGGGCTCGTGCGGACCGTAGGTGATGCGGCTGACGGCTTCAGTCATCCGTGGCTCCATGTTAGTTCTCCTTCCAGGAGAGGGCCTTGATGCGGATGCGGTTGCTGCCGCCGTCGTCGTGCCCCCAGCAATCAGCGTCTTCAGTGAGCATGAGCGACACGGGTTCGAAGGTGAGGCGCTCCTCGAGGTCGAGGAGGCCAGCGTCGTCGTAGAGTTCGCATTTCGTATCGGCCCTGATAACGATCGGCAAGCTGTCGTCGTACTTGTCAAGGTATTCCTTGAGGTCTGCGATGGTGTACATAGCTGGTTCCTTTCAGCCGGTTCTGGTGATCGGTACGGAAGAATGGGCGACGATCAGTGCACGTCTGTGGGTGTCGATGTGTTCGATGTACAAGGAGCAGAAGTCGTCGGTCCGGTCTATCGATATCAGTTCGTAGTCGCAGCCTGACAGTGAGATGAAGTCGCCGGGGCGGAGGTCGGCGGGGCGGTAGGTCATTTCTGGAACTCGATTACTCGGGTGAACTTCTCTTCACGCGGAATATGTTGTCGGGTGAGTAAATGATGTCGCCTTCCTTGAGTTCCGTGACGGGGGTCGGTTCCACTAGGTAGCGCATGTCAGATCTCGTCTTCCAGGCCGAACTCTGCACGCTCCCCGGAGAAGATGACGCGGTCGATGAGTTCGTCGGTTCTAAGGCAGAAGTGAGACTCTGGTCGATTCTTAATCTCACGCTGCACTCCGCCGACGTCAATGTCGTCGTCGTAGTGTGGGAAGCCGGTGACGTGGACGCGGTGATCGGATGTGGTCACTTTGGTCACACGTAAGTTCCGGCAGCCTCCGCGAACAATGGCCCCTCGATCCAGTTCGGACGCGAGTGTCGGTTCTACTGCGTACAGCATGTCAGTCCACTTTCTCGTAGGTCTCTTCGAAGATGTCCTTCTGGCAGGGGTAGAACTCCCCGCGGACACCCTTGATGATGTAGTCGCCTTCGTTGAACCGCATGGGCCCTTCGAGCGAGTAGACGAGAGTGCCATCGCCGTCCATGGAGTGCTCCACGTCGCCGTTGCTCCAGTCCTGGAGCTCTAGGAAGTTATCTCCGGTGTACTGACGGGCCTCAACGGGGATGGGCTTCTTCTGGTAGTAGGGCATGTCGGGTTTCCTGTTCGTGGGGTAACTGTTAATTGCTTGTCAGTAGAGTTGCAGTCCGGTCATGGCGCATCCTTTGCTTTCTTGTTGGCGAGTTGCTGGATGATGCGTCGGGCTTTCTCTTTGCCGTGTTCGTTGTCGGCTGGGAGTTGTGGTGGCGATGGTCGGCGGCCGATGGTGGTCCAGGCGTGTTGTTCGGCTTGGGGGCCGGTGAGTCCGGATCCGATGCCGGTGTTCCAGGCGGTGAGCCAGGCGCAGGCTGTTTCGGGTTCGTCTCGTAGGTCGTCTGGGAAGTGGGTGTCGGTATTGTTGCGGTTGTGTTGTTCGAGGCGTTCCTTTCGTAGTGTGCGGAGTGCTTTGGCGATGGTTTCGACGTTGATCTGCCAGCCGCGTCCGTTGGTGTCCCAGTCTTTGATGGCTCGTCGGGCGGCGGGGCGGAGTTCGGTGGAGCGGAGGTGGGGGATTTCGGCGTTGAGGTAGTCGGCCCAGACGGGTGCTTGTGCGTCTTTGGCGGTGGTGGTTCCGGCGGCGACGAGGTATGTGAGCATGTCTGCGGTGACTGAGGCTGAGATCATGGTTCGTTCCAGTATCCGGTGGTGAGTTCGTGGCGGTGTTCTTGTGCTTGGTCCCAGGCGATGGCTTGTGCTCGCATGTCGTGGAGCATCTGGTCCTGGTTGCGTCGTGGGCTGGTTTTGTTGGTGCGTCTGGCCCAGTTGCGCCATGTGGCGTCCCAGTCGAGTTTGCGGCCGCGTGCGCCGGGTTGGGCTGTCCAGTAGTCGCGGAAGGTTTCGAGTTCGGTTGGGTTGGCGGCGGCTGGTGCTTCGCGGCGTGTCCAGTCGGCGAGTTCTGGGCTGGGGGCCCAGTCTTTGGGTAGGCGTGTGCCGTTCTTGGAGGTGGTCTTAGTGGTGGTCTTGGCGGCGGGGGCAGCGGTGGTCTTGGGGGGTTCTGCGGTGTCGTCGCCCCATTTGCGGCGGTTGTTCTCCTTGGAGGAGGGGAGCGTGTTGGCTCCGGTCTCTTCGACGGTGAAGGAGTTGTCGTAGCGGATGCGTCCGTCTTCGTCGAGGGTGGCTCGCCAGTCGATGTAGTAGTCGAGGGTGTCGGTGCCGTTGTGGGTGTCGGTGATGATGAGGTTCTTGTCTTTGAGGGTGTTGAGGTGCCTGTAGACGGAGCTGGTGCCGGTGCGGGCGATCTTGGCGAGGCGCTTCTGGCTGATGAAGATGGGGGCGCCGGCGAGGGTGGAGAGGGCGAGGAGGATGTTGACTTCGCCTCTGCTGAGGTCTTGGCGTGCGTGGAGGTAGATGAGGGGGGTGAGTTGTGAGAGGTACATGGTTTGTGTATACTCCGGTTCGTCGATTGTAAGTAGCGCGGCGGTCGGCGTTCGTGCGGGGCGGTCATCTGGTTGGGGTGGCCGCCCCGCTGTTTATCGGCCGAGGCGTGATTGTTGGAGGTAGTCGTCGAGGTCGGTGCGGCTGATGCGGATGGTGCCGCGGGGGCCGGTGCCGAGCCTGTAGTGCTTGATGGCGTCGCGCTTGACGAGGGCGTAGACGAACTGTTTGGAGCAGCCGAGTTCGGTGGCGACTTGCTGGATGGTGAGTAGTGCGGGCATTGCTGTGTTCTCCTTTGTTGTTGTCTGTAGTCTACTCCCGCGCTACGTCGGCTGTCAACTAGCGAGCTGGTGTCGTTTTGATTGCGGACGCTGTTGCCCCGGTCTGCCCCTGGTAGTGGGAGCCGAGTCCGTTGGATCCGTAGGGACGTGCGGCGGGGCGGTCGAGTTCGAGGAGGGTGAGCTGGGCGATCCGTGTCCCTGGCATCAGTGAGATGGGGGACTTGGAGAAGTTGACGAGCTCGAGGGTGATCTCTCCCTGGAAGCCGGGGTCGATGAAGCCGGCGGTGACGTGGATGGCGAGTCCCTTCCTGGCCCAGGATGACTTGCCTTCGAGGCGGCCAACGAGCCAGTTGGGGATGTGGACGTACTCCTCGGTGGTGGCGAGGAGGAACTCTCCGGGCTGGATGACGAGAGGGTCTTCGGCGATGGCGCCTGTCTCTTCGTCGAGGGTTCCGACGTTGTCGATGTAGGTGGTGCCGAGGTGCATCTCGATGCTGGCGGGTTGGATGTTGATGGGGCGGCGGCTGCGGATGAGTCCGTAGGAGTCGATGAGGGCCTGGAGTGTAGTGTCGGCGAGGATGCTCATGAGTCTTTCCTTGTGACGAGGTCGAGTGTGAGGTCTTCTGTCCAGTGTGTTCTGAGGAGTCTGGGCATTTGTTTTCGGTCGGTGCGTTGGAGGTCGATAGTGAATCCGGCGCCGTGGTGGTGGGTTTGTGTGACGATCCAGGTGGAGTGCATGTGGCGTATCGGGTCTCCGGGGCGGATGTCCCAGACTGATGTGGGCTGAATGGTGATGCTCATGGTCCTGTTGTGGGGTTGTGCGTGTTTTGTGGAATGGTTTCTTCGTGGGTGGTGGGTGGTTTTGCTTTCTCCTTTCTGTGGTGGGTTTGTCGCATTTGCCGTCCTTCTCTTGTGGAGTGTTGGTGTGCTGTGCGACAGGCGCGGGTCCATCGTAGGGCGCCAGGGGCGGGACGTCAACCACCCCGGCAACATGTGACACCAGTCTCATAGTTTGCGAAGGAGGCGCCGTAACCACCATTCAAAATGAAGGGGGGGGTCATTCAAAATGAAGGGGGGGGTCATTCAAAATGACCGACAGAAGATAAAGAACCTAAGAAGAACTCTCTCCTCACTACGTTCGGAGAGAGTTACGCGCGCGTGCACACGTGCGTGCGCGACCCCGACCCGACACGCCGTCCGGGGTTGACTCGCCGCCGACCAGGGTGTAGTCTCCTGGCCATGAACGCCGCACTAGACCTCGCCGCAGCCGTCAGGTTCGCCTACCAGACGGACAAGCCCCTCACCGAGCACGCCCGCTTCGTCCTCATTGCACTCGCCTTCATGGAATTCATCGAGGACGACGACGCGGTCACCTACGACAAACTCGTTAAGACGACCGGCCTTTCGCTCGCAACCATTTACCGGGCCGTGAATTCCCTCCGCGACCGCGAATTCGTCCTCAACAAGAGGCGCAGCATCCTCACAATCAACAAGAGCATTCTGTGAGACTAGAATGTGGCACAATGAGAGCCGGCGCAGAAGCGAATTACCGGCCGACTGGAACAAAATAAGGGCCAGGGTCCTCAGAAGAGACAACGGCAAATGCGTATTCTGCGGAGCACCGGCCAACCAGGTCGATCACATAAGCCCGGGGCAGAACCACTCGATCGGCAACCTGCGCTCCCTGTGCCGCACCTGCCACATGCGCCGCACCGCAGCCCAGTCCAAGGAATCCCGGAAACGAGGAGGATGGACCCGGCCGAAGCGAGCCAGACGCAAGCCGCCACCGAAGCATCCCGGATACCTGTGAGGAGGAGACCATGCCGAGCCCAATCCCCAAGCGCTCCGACGAGGGCCACAGGACGACGCGCGCCAGGAAGCGCAAGAACGGCCTGACGCAAGGCAGATCCGGGAACCTCGACTTCATTCCCGAGCCCGACGAAGATTGGCACCCGATCGCCAAGATGGTCTGGGATGGGGCTAAGAAGTCCGGTGAAGCCGTCTACTACGAGCCGTCCGACTGGGCCGTCCTGTACTCCCTCTGCGACGACATCTCGCACTACAAGGCCTCCGGTCGGCGAGGAGCGCAGATGCTCACCGCGATCAACTCCATGATGACCTCTCTGCTCCTTACCGAGGGGGACCGGCGTCGAGTCCGCATCGAGCTCGACCGCCACAGCGAGGAGGAGATCGAGTCCGCCGGCGTCGCCTCCATGAAGAAGTTCCTCGAAGCCAGGCAGAAGGAAGCATGAGCGAGGCGCTCCTCGCCCCACGGGAGCGCCTCCACACACTCCCCGACGGCCTGCCCGAGAGGACTCTCGGCTACTGGGTCGCCGCATGGATGATCGACAACCTGACCCAGCCGAACGGCCCCAAGGCCGGGAACGCCTTCCAGCCGACACCAGGTCAGATCAACTTCCTCCTGCACTTCTACGAGGTCGATGAGAACGGCCGGTTCCTCTACCGGCACGGCGTCCGCCGCCTCGCCAAAGGATCCGGGAAGTCCCCGTTCGCCGCCGCCCTCGCCCTCGCCGAGCTCCTCGGCCCGGTCCGCCTCGACGACTTCGACGACGACGCCCTTGGCGGGGTGATCGGCAAGCCGGTGTCCATGCCCCTCGTGCATGTCGTCGCCACGTCGGAGCGGCAGACGGCGAACACGATGCGCATGGTGAGGGCCTTCTGCAACAAGAAGACGAAACTGGCAGCGAAGTACTCGCTCGACCCGGGGAAGACCTACATCGATACGCCGAAGGCGGGGCGCCTCGAGCAGGTCACCTCCTCCGCGCACACTCTTGAGGGCGCCGAGGTGTCCTTCCAGGTCGCCGACGAGACCGAGCACTGGACTCCCGGCCTGGGCGGCCCGGAACTCATGGCGACCATGAGGCAGAACGCGTCGAAGTCGCTCGGGTCCCGTGTCGTCGAGACGTCGAACGCATGGATTCCGGGCCAGCAGACGGTCGCCGAATCGACGTTCGACTCCTGGTGCGACCAGGAGGACGGGCTCACCAGGGGTGACATGAAGATCCTCTACGACGCCCGTATAGCGCCCGCGAACACGTCCCTGACCAACGACCCCAAGAAGGGCGAGATCAGCCTCAGAGAGGGCCTCTCGTTCGTCTACGAGGACTGCCCGTGGGTGGACCTGAAGACCATCGAGGAGCAGATCTGGTCCCCCGAGTACCCCGAGTCGAGGTCCCGCCGCTTCTTCCTCAACCGCCCCAACGCCGCCGAGCACTCCTGGTGCCCCCTCGACGCCTGGGTCCTCCTGTCCGACAAGAAACGCAAGGTCGAGGACGGCGAGGACATCGTCATGTTCTTCGACGGGTCGAAATCGAACGACCACACGGCCCTCGTCGGCTGCTGCATGTCCGACGGGCACATCTTCAAGATCGGCCACTGGCGTCCACTGCGCTCCTCCAAGAACGTGGATGTCGCCGCCGTCGATGCCGGGGTCCGGCTCGCGTTCGAACGCTGGCACGTCATCGCGTTCTGGGCCGACGTCCGCGAGTGGGAGTCCTTCGTCCGCGTCGCCTGGCCCGAGGACTACGGGAAGGACCTCATCTGCCACGCCGTGAAGGGCGGCATGTCCGCGTCGCCGATCGCATGGGACATGCGCTCCCACGCCTACCAGTTCGCCGAGGCCGCCGAGACAGCCAGGACGGAGATCGACCAGAAGGCCTTCACCCATGACGGCGACTCCGCCCTCGGGGAACACGTATCCAACTGCCGTGAGAACGAGTACCGGGGACTGATCTCCGTGAAGAAGGAATCTCCGAAGTCGCAACGGAAGATCGACCTCGCTGTCTGTATGATCGGAGCCAGGATGCTGTACCGACAGGTTAAGAAGTCCCCCGAGTGGGAGAAGCTCTCCAAGGGGCCCGGGAAGTGGGAGATCCTCATATGAGTTTCGAGAAGATGCTGGAGCGGTTCCAGGCCGGGGCCCTGAGGCCGAAGCGGTTCGAGGCGCACTACGAGGGGAACTCGCGCCTCGACGCCCTCGGTATCAGCCTCCCCCCATCGGCGCGCGTCCTGGAGATCCAAGCCCCGTTCGCGAAGATGGCCATCGACGTGCTCACCGAGGTCCTCATCCCGTCCGGGTTCATCCTCCCCGACCAGGGCCGGGACGATGACATCGCCCTGATCCGGGAGACCTGGCAGTACAACAACATGGATTCCCAGTTCAACCTGGCTGCGGCTGAGGCTATCGCCGCCGGCCTCGTGTTCTGGGTCGTCGCCCCTCCGGACAAGGACCACGAGTACGCGACCATCCGGGCGATCGACGCGAAGCACGGCCGCGTCCGCATCGACTACTCGGGCAAGCCTATCGAGGGGATCGCACGCTACCGGCTCCCGAACGGGAAGCAGGGCGCCTCCTACTACACGCCCGACGGCGTCACCATGTACGAGGAGAACCAGTCCGGGTGGGCGAAGGTCGCGGGCCGGAAGGACAAGTGGGGGATGAGTATCGTCCCCATGTTCAACCGGGCCCGGATCTCCGACCGGTACGGCAGGTCGGACCTGAAGGAGTTGCGGACCGTCATCGACGCGGCCTCCAGGACGCTGACGAATCTTCAGATCGCCCAGGAGGTCAGTGCCCTGCCGATGAGGGCCCTGGTCGGTGACGGTGCGGGCGAGGTCGTCAAGAAGTACGCGGATCGCATGCAGGCCTACATGGGGACGCTCCTGGCCCTCCCTGAAGGGGCTTCCGTGACCCAGGTGTCCGGGGCCCCCTTGGATCCGTTTATCTCCTCCTACCGGTCCTACGCACTACAGATCTCGGCGATGACGGGTATCCCGCCGTCGATGATGGGTGTCGCCTCGGACAACAACCCGACGTCCGCTGAGGCTCTCCGCGTGGCCAAGGACCGTCTGATCGCGAGGGCTGAGAACAAGCAGCGTCAGTTCTCCGACGCCCTGGAGGAGGTCGGCCGGCTGATCGTCGCCATGAACGGGGGCTCCCTGGAAGGGCTCCAGGACCTCGAGGTCACGTGGCGCGACGCCGCCGCCCCGTCCGTGTCCGCCCAGATGCAGGCCGCACTCCAGGCCCAGGCCCAGGGCGTCATCCATGAGGAGACGGCCCGCGAGTACATGAGGCTCACGCCGGCCCAGATGGAGCGTGAGGCCCAGTTGTCCCGGGACATCCACGACATGACCGGGATGAGTCTCGGCGAGCGGGAGGAGGGTGAGCCGGGTGCTGGAGAGGATCTTCCGGCTGATGCTCAACAGCATCAGGGCGTCGTTCAGGCGAAGCATTTCGCCGACGGTAAGGGGGCTTTCTGACGGGCGCAGCAAGGGGGACCCGAGGGGGCAGGCAAGGGCCCTGTACCCGGAGGTCGCCGCGGCCCGTCGGAAGGCGTGGGCCGCGGCCGCCTTGTTCCTGAGGGATCAGGCGAGGCGGTACGGGGCTGATGAGTCGTGGATCCCCGAGGTGCCCCCATACGGTGAGAGAGCGGTCGAGTACGCCCTCCGGGGCATCCCTACCGGGGGCACTCCGGAGAGGTGGGAGGAGACCGTCCTGGGGCGCCTGGAGGGGCACGTGGAGGCTGCGGCCAGGAGGACGGTCGCCGACGCGGTCTCGAAGGCCCCGTCGAGTGTTCCTCTCGTCGAGGGTCTAGAGCACCTCGAGGAGAACCTGGACGGGTTCCCCGAGAAGGAGAAGAAGGAGATCGTCCGCGAGGTCGCCGAGTCGGAGAAGCGTCGTCCCCGGCGGTCTCTCGCCGAGGCCCTGGGGGAGATCGCGGAGCGCGTCGGCGAGGCGCTCGACGAGCTTGACGAGGCGGGCATCAAGGTTCCACGTGAAACACGCGAGGGCGCCCCGTCATCGAGGCGCTCCCTCGATGGGAAGGTCATCGCCCGCCCGTTCGCATGGGCCCGGGTGGTGCACCCGTCCGAGAACGGGCCATGCGGATTCTGCGTCATGCTCGCCTCCCGCGGCCCCGTCTACTCGTCCTCCCAGACGGCCGGCCTTCGGGCCGACGCGTTCCACGACCACTGCCACTGCACCGTCGTCCCGGTCTTCACGTCCCGCGAATGGGAGGGCAAGGCGGCGCAGGAAGAGGCGGCGAGAACTTATGATGAGGTCGTCCGTAAGGGGCGGTTGCATGGCCGCGAGGCCGTGAACGCCATGAACCGCGAGATGTATCGGAGAAGGAAACGATGAGTCGCCCCACAACTCACAACACCGACCCGGCCGAGTCCGTTGAGGAGACGGAGCAGGTCGAGGAGAAGGCCACTGACGTCGAGGCCGACGCGGCCCCTGAGGAGGTCGCCGAGAAGGCTCCGGCCGAGAACGCCGAGCCCGAGGAGAAGCCTGCCGAGGAGTCCTCCCCTGAGGAGGTCGCCGAGAAGGCTCCGGCCGAGAACGCCGAGCCCGAGAAGGCTCCGACCGCCGAGGAGTACGCCGCCCTCAAAGCCCGTCTCGAAGAGGCCGAGAAGGCTCTCGCTTCCCGAGCTCTCGACGAGGCTCGTGCCAAGGCGGTGACAGACGCGGGTCTCGCCGCCAAGTACGCTCCCCTGCTCGGAGACGACCAGGACTCGTGGCAGGCAAAGGTCGAGCTCCTCAACGCCCTCCGGGAATCCAGTGACGAGACCGCCGCTGTCCCCCGGGACCCGGCCGTCGATGCATCACCTGACATCGAGGAAACTGAGACAATGGAATTCGCCAGGGCCCTGTTGGGCGTCTGATTCGTTTTCCACGACTAGGAAGAGGCGAGAATGGCTGACAACGAGGCCAAGATCGAGACCATCAGGAAGATTCTCGACACCAACGTCGGCAACTCCGATGCGTTCCCCAAGACGGTAGTCCAGAACATCTGGGACACCGCGAAGAAGGGATCCATCATCCAGACGCTCGCGGGCGCTGTCCCGCTGTCCCTGAATGGTGACGCGATCCCGATCCCGGTCGGTCAGGCGACCGCCGGTGTCGTCGCCGAGGGCGAGACCAAGCCCGTCACCACGATGGCCACCAAGGTCAAGACCGTGACCCCGATCAAAGTCGCGACCATGATCCTGTACTCGATGGAGACCGCCCAGGCGGACCCGCTCGGCGAGTACTCCCGCATCCAGAACTTCCTCGCCGAGGCGATCGCCCGGTCCGTTGACATGGCCGTCATCCACGGCGTTGACGCCAACACCGGCACCAAGATCACCGGCAAGGAGGCGCTGCGCGACACCACGAAGGCCATCGAGATCGACCTGGCCCAGGAGAAGGCCGGGTACATCGGCAAGCAGCTGACCGCCGGTTACGACGCCGTCGTTCTCGACGTCGTGGACGAGCACGAGTTCGACTTCAACCACTTCCTGTTCGCCCCGAAGTTCCGGTCCTCGCTGGTCAACGCCCTGGACGGCCAGGGTCGCCCCCTGTACCAGGCCTCCACGAACCTGGCCGACCAGTTCACTACGGTCCTCGGCCTGCCCGCCGCCTGGCACCGCTCCGTCTCCGGCTACGAGAAGGCCAAGACCGGTGTCGAGAAGCTCCTCGGCTTCGGCGGCGACTTCAAGGACAACATCCGCCTGGGTTACGTCAACCAGATCACCTACCGTCGCGCCAGCGAGCGGGCCGGTGGCATCGACCTGTTCGACCGCAACCTCGGTGCGATCCTCGCGGAGGCCCAGTTCGGCTGGGTTGTTCGCGACACCAAGGCGTTCGTGAAGTACAACTCCAAGTGATCGACTCCCCACAAGGGAGCAACCGTCGAACAGGAGGGCAGTGATGACACAGGCGACACCCGCTGACGTTGCCGCTGCCCTCCTGCGCGACCTGGAGGAGGACGAGGCCAAGTACGTGCAGGCGGCCCTCGACTACGTCGAGGCGCTCATCGTCACCCGGGTCCCCGACGTTATCGCCAGGGCTACGCAGGACGAGCATTACCGGATCATCCTGGTCCGCGTCGAGTCCGAGGCGGTGGCCCGGCTCCTGCGGGCCCCGGGCGGGGGTCTGTACAAGTACGAGACCGAGGGTACGTACACGTACTCGGTGAACTCGGCCGTCGCGTCCGGGCTGCTGGAGATCACGGATGCCGAGTGGTTGATCCTCGGTGGGGTCGAAGGCCCGTACGGGACCCTGAACTTCACCGGTGACGGCTACCTTAAGACGCGCACCAACAGGGCCCTGATCGACAAAGACTATGAGGTGCTCGGGACCGAGATCCTCGACGAGGACGACATCCTATGGTGAAACGAGTCCGCCGCCCCAAAGGCAGGTTCCTGGAGAACGGTCCCCACACCGTCAAGGTCACCACCGTCCGAGTCGAGGACGGCCGCACCGGACGCAGGTACATCAAGGACAAAGAATACATCCTAGACCGCGTCCTCGTCCAGCCCGCCGCCGGCAACGCCCTCAAGGCGGCCGAGACCCGCACCGGCCTGAAAGCCCTCGACGACGAGAGCACCGTCAACGTCATCGGCTGCCCCCCGGAGCGGTGGCCCGGATCAGACCACTCCTACATCACCATCATGGTCGGCCCTCCAGGAATGGAAGGGTGGGAGTTCCAGCAGGCGGGATCCGCCAACAAGTTCGGCGCCTCCCCTATGACCGCCCACTTCAAAGTCCGCTGCGACCGCCTCTACTCGGAGGCCAAGTAATGGCGAAACTCGTGCACCGGGACGGGGCCGACATCAAACAGATCCGAGTCGGCCGAGAGCAACGCGAGACCATCGCTGAAGTCGCCTCCCGGAAACCCCAGTTCCGGGCGTACGCCACCAAGATCTTCGCCGAGATCAAAGCCGAAGCCGCCAAGCACATCGACTCCGGCCTCCTCGAAAGCTCCATCCACCTCCACCAGGAGAAGGTGGACTACCACATCGAGACCACCGGCGTCAACTACTCGTGGCACACGGAGTTCGGCCACTTCGTAGGGCCCCGAGGCTCGTCAGGCCGCAAGTGGGTCAAAGGCATCGGCGTGTTCCGCAAGGTCGTCGCAAGGCACGGGGGGTACTGATGGAGTACTCGATCGTACGCCCCGCCTCCTTCGTCATCGCCCTCACCCGAGACGTCATCAAGAAGTACGCCAAAGGCCGCGCGGCGAACCTCACCGTTGACCTGCGCGGAGACGTTGACGACTACCAACGGTACCCGTTCGTCTCCGTCCAACCAATCGGAACGGAACTCGTTGACGGCCCCACGGCCGCCGCCACGAGAATCCGCGTCCGGTGGGTCTTCGAAGACATCCAAGCGGACGACTGCGAAGACGCCGCCGTCGAGTTCATGCAGGGTCTTCTAGACTTTAGGAGAGCCGGAGAACGAACAACGGAAGGCGGACTAGCAGCCCTGGACATCACCCAGCCGCCAGTCCTCATCTACGACGCTCAGACCACGGCAGACATCAATGAGTTCAATATGATCGCTGAGATCATCGCAGTTCGAAGGAGCACAGATGGCTAACACCGCTGGCGTCGCACTGGAGATCGCCGGTACCGGGCACGTCTACTACGCCAACCCGGACACCAATCCCCCGGACCTCGGGGACTACACGTTCGGCGACGGCACGACCCTGGAGGCCCAGGGTTGGACGTGGCTCGGCGACACGTCCAAGAAGAACATGATCGAGAACGACACCGACGGCGGTGACACGACCACCAAGGACACGTGGGACCGCCGGGCCGTCAAGTCCACTCGTGAGGCCATCAAGAACACTCTCACGATCAACTCGGTCAACCTGTCCGAGGACACGTTCAAGGTCGCGTTCCCTGGCTCCACCTACGACCAGGCCGCCAAGGCGTGGGACATCGAGCTTGACGGCACTCAGGAGAAGTCCTTCCTGATCATCGTCGAGTCCGACGGCGCGGTCTCCGCCCACCTCTACCGCCGCTGCTCCGTCGGCGGCACGCTCCCCGCCTTCTCCGACGAGGAGTTCACCGAGGTCAAGCTCTCCGCCACCCTCCTGACGCCCCTGTCCGGGAAGAAGAAGTACACGTTCTTCGAGCCCCGCAAGCCCACCGGCAAGTCCGCGGGCGTCCCGACGATCACGACGGTCACCCCGAACACCGGTAAGGCTGGCACCCTGATCACCATCGAGGGCACCAACTTCCTGGGCACCCACACGGTCTCTGTCGGCTGGAAGGTCGCCCAGTTCACGGTCGTCTCTGCCACGAAGATCACGGCGACGGTCCCGCCCAACGCTGGCAACCAGGGCATCGCGGTCATCAACGGCAAGGGCTCCTCCGCCATGAAGGAGTTCACCGTCACCCAGTGACGGCCGCCTAGTCTCCCTCCCCCCTTGGGCATACGAGTGGGGTGACCACGGGGGGAGGGAACCCACCCACTCGAACTACCCCACGGACAGGCACACATGGAAACCAAGAAGGCCGACGTCGCCAGCGTCGAGGAGAAGCCCGAGGCCCGGAAGTTCTCCGAGATCGAGGGCCACGAGTTCCTCCGCGACCCCGCGACACTCCTGCCCTCGGAGGTCATGGAGATTACGGTCGCCGCTTCCTCGTTCCTCAGCGATGACGACGGTGAGCAGAAGAGCCTCGGCGCGCTCTCCGCGGAGAACCTCTCCGGTCTCGCCGGTCTCCTGCGTCTCCTCGAAGAGAAGTACGTCACCGACCTCGACGGGTGGCGCACCCTCTCCCAGGCCCGTGGCGTCATGCACACGGTCGAGCTCGGGACAGCCTACCTGGGGGAATTCTTCGCCGCCGACGACTGAGGGAATACCTCGATGACAACCCGGATGCGGAGGCGGACCTCTACGCGCTCTACGGATTCACGTGGGGGAGCGGCCTCCGCACCGAGGTCATCGAATCCCTCATCCGGCGGCTTCCATGGGAACCTCGGTCACTGACCAGGGCCAAAGCACTCGGAGACGAGAAATGGTTCGGCTACTCCATCACCGAACTTCACCTCGCCGCCCTCATCGACAAGGTCACGCTCCTCACCAAGGCTGCCAGTCAGAGGCGCGCCACCCTCAAGAACGAGGAGATGTTCCCGCGCCCGGCCGAAAGTGGAACCAAACGTATAATCCGAGCAGATGATGCAAAGGGAATGGCCGCCTACGCGGCTATGATCGGCTGAGGAAGGGGCGAACGTGGCGGGAGGCGTCCTCGGGAAACTCGGCGTCAAGGTCATTCCCGACCTTGACGGGTTCAAGCAGGAACTGGAGAGGAAGCTCCGTCGCGTCGCCGCGGAGACCAAGGACATCGCGGTCGAGTTCCGGGCCGAGGTCGAGGTGGACAAGAGCTCACTCGCCGCGGCCCGGGAGCGCGTTGAGCGCATGCGGCCGACGATCCACGCCCACGTGGATGTTGACCAGGGGGCCCTCCATCGGGCCCAGGCCGCCCTTAACGACCGGTCGGTCACTATTCGTGGGAACGTCCGTATCGACGACCACGCTATCGCCGACATCGGCCGCAAGCTCGACGAGATGCGCGCCCACATCCGGGCGTCCATCGACATCGACGAAGCCTCCAGGCAGAAGGCCCTCCAGGAGATCGCCCGCCTGGAGCGGGACATCGACCTCAAGCCGAACATCTCCGCCCACGACCTGGCCGAGATCCGCAACCGGATCAACAACCTGAAGACCGACCTGCGGATCGGCGCCACACTCCGCGCCGGCGACGAGGCCAGGATCCGTGAGCGCATCGCCGACATCGGCAGGGACATCAAGCTCCACCCGGAGATGGACGCCGGCAGAGTTCGGGCCCTCAAGGCTCAGCTCCAGCACGCCATGGACGACATCGAGGCGCACGCCCACCTCAGTGAGGCGTCCAAGCGGCGGCTCAAGCACGAGATCAAGAAGCTCGACGCGGACGTCACCGTCAACGTGGATCTCGACAAGGGCAAGGCCACGGCGGGAATGGCGGTCCTGACCAGGGACAGGATCGTCAACCTCAAACCGGTCGTCGATAGTCGCGCCGCTGCTGTGGCGCTCAGTACGCTGGGGGCGTTGTCCGGTGGGCGGGCCCTGTCGAACTACACCAGGGACCTCAAGAACCTCATCGCCCACCTCGACGAGACGTCCCTGAAAGCCGGGATCGTCGCATCTGGGCTCCTCACCATAGGGTCCGCAGCTGGTAGCGCGGTCGGACATGTCACCGCAGTCGCCACCGCCCTGGTCCGCATGGCGCCGGCCCTGTACGCCGTCCCCGGGGCTGCGATCGCCGCCGCCACCGGTGTCGCCACCCTTGTCATGTCCTTGAAGGACTTCCAGGACCGCCTGCCCGACGTTGTCGATGGGTTCAAGGACCTCCAGAAGTCTGTCTCCGGCGCCTTCTGGGAGCGGGCCGAGGCGCCCATGCGGGAGATAGCGAACAACCTCCTCCCTGTCCTCCAGGATGGCCTGGCCGGGGTGGCTCGCGCCCAGGGCGGGTGGGTCGAGGCCATCGCCGCGACCGTCAACAAGCAGTCCGTCCTGGACGCCGTCGCCAAGTCGATCGAGAACACCCGCCTCGCCGCCGAGGTCGCCTCGACCGGGATCGGCCGAATGACTGAAGGGATCATCCATCTCGGATCCGTCGGCTCCCAGTACCTCCCCAGGCTCGCCGAGTGGTTCAACAAGATCGCGGACAAGTTCGCGAACTGGGCCGAGAAAGGTGCCAGCGACGGCACTATCGAGGCCTCCATCGAGCGGGCGATCGCCGCCGCCAAGAAACTCTGGGACATCATCATGTCCCTCGTCAGTATCATGAAGTCGTTCGCGAGGGCGGCGGAGGAAGCCGGGTTCACTCTCGACTACGCGGTTGAGCGGACCCAGGCCATCGAGAACGCGCTCAAGTCCCTAGAGGGTAGGCAGATTCTCACCAACCTGTTCTCCGGCGCCTTGCAGGGTATGGAGAACTTCCGCGCCCAGTTGGAGGGACTCGGGCCTCTCATGGTGCGGATCTCGAACACGATCCGTCAGGCCATGGAGGTCGCCGGAGAGGTGATCGGCCGGGTCGCCGCCACCCTGGCCGTCGCCTTCAGTACGGACGGCGCCACCAAGGGGGTCATCGACTTCTTCAACGGCATCCTCAGTGCGGTCAAGTCCCTCCAGGCGGTGGCCCCTCAGATGGGGGAGATCTTCGGGGCCATCACGTCCTTCGCCGGGACACTGGCTCATATCGTCGGCGAGGTCCTCGCCACGGCGATTCGTGAACTCGGCCCGTCGCTCGTGAAACTCCTCGACGCTCTCAAGCCGGTCGTCGAGATCATTGGTACGGCCCTGGTGAAGGCCATTGAGACCGTTTCTCCGTGGCTCACCAAGATAATCGATTGGATCGCTGCCATGGACCCGGCGGTTCTTGCGGCGATCGTCGTCGGCATCGGTGGTGTCGCAGCGGCCTTCAAGGGCATGAGCATTGTCTCTGAGATCGTCACAGCCCTTGAGGGGATCGCCGCGGTTCTCGGGGGGTCGGCCGGATGGGTCGCTGTTGCCGTTGTCGCCCTTGCCGCCCTTGCCGCCGGGTTCCTCTACCTGTGGAACACCAGCGAAGGGTTCCGGAACACCATGATCGGGATCGGCGAGTGGATCGCCAGCCAGTTCCAGGTGCTCCTCGACTGGTGGAACGGCGAGTTCCTCCCCGCCTGGAACTACCTGTGGACGAACGTCCAGATGTACTGGGAGCAGGTCGGCAAGCCGGTCTTCGACAGGATCATGCAGTTCTGGGACGGGTTCGCGGCGTACTGGAACGGAATCTGGTCCGGCCTCAGCGATGCGTGGAACGCCTTCTGGGGCATCATGGGGAACATCCTGTCCTTCGGGCTAACGAACCTGGGATCGGTCTTCAAGATTCTCACCGGTCTCATGACCGGCGACTGGGGCATGGCCTGGCAGGGCGTCAAGGAGCTCTTCTCGAACATCTGGGAGGAGATCACCCAGAACGCCCAGTTGGCGTGGGACGGCTTCTGCGGCCTGGCCCAGACGTTCCGCAGTACCGCGGCGGGCATCTTCAACGGGTTCATCCGCCTTCTCCCGGAGCCGGTTCAGCGCGGCCTCGCAGACATGGGCCGCCACTTCCTCGACGCCCACGTTCATCTCATCCAGGTCGTCGGCGAGATCGCCCGGGATGTCGGCCGTGGCTTCGAGCAGATGGGAAGTGCCCTGGCCCAGATCGGCCACGGCATCGTGGATAACATAAACGGCATCTTCCACGGTGCGGTGGGTCTTATCGCCGGCGCCTGGCAGGCGATCGTTGACGCCGTCACACGCGTATGGCAGGCGCTTCCCGAACCACTCCGGAACTTCGCCACTGAGGGTTGCCGTCAGATCGCCGACGCCTTCCACGGGGCTGTCGGATGGGTGGGGCAGGCGGCCCAACGTGTCTTCGATGCCGCGGTGCATGTCTTCGCGAACGTCGGCCACGTACTCTACCAGGCGGGCGTCAACCTGATTCAGGGGTTCATCAACGGTATCACCGCCATGTTCTCGAACGTGGCGAACGTCCTCGGAGGACTCACCCAGTACCTCCCCGACTGGAAGGGCCCGGCCCCCGTTGACCGCAAGATCCTGTTCCACTCCGGTGTCCTCGTCATCCGAGGGTTCATCGACGGCCTCGAGTCGGCCTTCGGTGACGTGCGGAAGAGTCTGAACGGGTTGACGGACGACCTGTCCGTGGCTCCGGACTTCTCGAAGCTGCGTCAGACGATGCGCGCCGAGGCCGCCTCCCTGAACGACGCCTGGCTCAATAGCCCCGAGTTCGATGCGCCCGAGTGGAAGCAGGTGAACATCGTCAACCACTATCCTGTGGCCAAGGAGGAGTCCGAGGAGCGTGACGAGGTGGCCGAGGGGATCCGGCTGGCCGGCGCCATCTGAGAATGAGGGGGAAGCGTGGCATCCGAGTACACGCTCAACGGCGTTGATCTTGAGGACGCCAAGGGCCGCTGGTTCGTCATGAAGGGGACTCACATCCCCGGCGTCGCCGCACCCAGGAACGCGTCCGTGGAGGTGCCGCTGAGGGACGGCGTCCTGCCTGCTTCCACGGCCTCCTGGGGGACCTTCAAGGTGACGGTCTCACTCATGGTCACGGACGCCCGGGACGGGGCCCTGGGGGGCGGGAGAGCGGCCTTGGAGGACAACTGGCAGGCTCTCATGACGATCCTCCACTCGCCCACGCTCATGACACTCGGCTACAAGCCGGCGGGCATGACCGAGCGCACCACCAAGGTCCGTGTCTCCGGCATCAGCGACCCCTCCTTCCACTACGGGGGCCTCATCTACGAGACCGCCGTCATCTTCGAGTCCCTCTCCGGGATCTGGAAGGACACCGCCGTCAAGACGATGGACTCCGACCTGCTCACCCCGATCGACGGGGGAAGCAGGCCCATCACCGACGCCGTCCTCCTCGCGACCGCCTACACGGGCACGGTCCTGAAAGTCACCGACGTCGTGTCCGGGTCGTGGATCTCCTGGTCCGGCACCGTCCCGGAGAACAAGAACGTCCGCATCGACTGCGCCTCCGTGACGGCCAGGTTCGTCGCCCCCGGCGGGTGGGACGAGCCTGGTGACGACGCCTCCAAGGGGCTCGACCTCTCTCCCCGGGGCTTCGCCATCTGGCCCGACCCGGCCGGCGCGTACGCCGTCAAACGGTCTGGCGGCTACGTCGGGCTAAGGGCGTCGAGGAGTTTCTGACATGCCTGAGCTGATCAAGAAGGAGTGGCGCAGGGCCGTCCAGTTCGGCAAAGGGTGGAGGCTCGTCGAGTCGGGCCTCCGCTACCGCGGTGTCGCTGGCGACAACAACGACATGCTCGTCACGGTCGGCCCCTACGACATCCCCGAGGGGAACTACCGGGCGACCCTGATGATCACGAACCTGGGTGACGTCCCCGCCTGGGTCAGTCTCGGCTGGAGGCAGGGGCCCCCGGCCGTGGGGTTGCAGCGCACTGGCCTGCACTGGCCGAAGAGGACGCAGCTCGCCCCCGTTGGCGCGGGGAAGAAGGAGGTGATGATCGAAGTCCCATTTGAGGTTTCCTACAAGAAGGGGCAGAACCGGGTCTGGGTCGCAATCCTCAACCGATCCCCCTCCGTCTCCGCCCCCCTCATCATCAACGAGGTCCGTCTCTTCTCCTACCGCGGCGAAGAGAAACCCGCCCCGCCCGTCGTACCCAACGCGCCGGGCCCCGAACCCCTGTACCCGCTGCCGATCATCCCCAACATCGACTGGCCCGACGACCTCCCCACCATCGGAGAGGCCCCCGACGGAGACCGCGTCGGCCTACGCGCCGTCGCCTACAAGATCGGCGGCGAACGCCTCACCGTCCTCCCCGACGTCACCGACATCTCCGTCACCGTCCCCAAGAACAAGACGCCCACCGTCTCCATGTCCTACCCCATCGGAGACCTCGCCCCCCAATCCTCCCTCCTCGCGAAGGAAGTCGAGATCGGGATCGAGATGTCCTTCACCGGGGAGACCTGGGTGGAGATACCCGGCGCCCGCGTCATGTCCCTCCAGTCCCAGACGGACCTCAAGAACGACGGCACCAAGGGGCAGTCACTGACCCTCGTGCACGTCTCCAGCCGCCTCAAGGAGGCCCTCGTCTGGGACGTCCCCGCCAACGCCGCGGACAAGGACGGCAAGTACCAGTTCACCGCCGTCAACCCCGGCGTGATCCTGCGTACCCTCTGGGACGCCGCCGTCAACCGGGGCTGGGGCGAAGGCCTCACCCTCGACTGCACTCCCGACGTGGACGCCGCAGGCATGCCCTGGCTCAACGTCGTCACCCTCGCCTTCGACAAGTTCATCAACCTGAACCAGGTCGTCGAGACCCTCATCAACCTCGGCATCATCGACGTCATGTGGGACGGCCGCATCATGCGCGTCTACAACGCCGAGGGAGTCCTCTCCAGGGACCAGTCCAAGCGCAGCAGGTGGTTCCTGCACCGGGACACCACTGCCGCCCCCGAGAAGTTCGCGTGGACCGACATGGTCACCGACGTCCTCGTCAAGGGCGAGCAGGGCAACACGTGGAGATTCCACAACGACCAGGCCCCCAAAGACCTGCGTCGTATCGAGAAGGTCGTCGAGGCCGGCGGCATCTCCCTGGAGGGCACCGCACGCCTCCTGTCCCAGCCGACCCTCAAAGCCGGGACCACACCGTCGGAGCAGATCACCCGCTCCTGGAGCGTGTACACCTCCAGGCTCCTCCCCTGGAGGGACTACGTCCCCGGGGACTGGCTCAGCGTCGAACGCGCCAGTGGCATGGAGAAACTCCAGGTCACCCAGATCTCCGTCACCCGCAAGTCCGACGGGACGATCGAGGGTCACACGACGTTCGGGACGATCATCGACTCGACGATTGCCCGCCTCCAACGCAGGCAGAAGGGCGTCGTCGGCGGCGCCGCCCAGGCCGGGAGCACGGTCCGACCCTCCGACAACCGGCGGCAGCGGAAGCCCGCCCAGGTCGGCCAGCTCGCAGGTAACTCGACGGCCGTCCTCAACGACGCCGGGTACCCGACCGGCATCGCCTCCCTCACCTGGGCGCCCGTCTCTCTCGATACGCACGGCGCCGCCATCAACATCACCGCCTACGAGATCCTCTACGGGAAGGGGGCGGACACCTCCACGTGGGGGATCGCCCGCACCAAGTCGAACGCCGGTGACATCTACGGCATCCAATGCGGCACCCGCTACTCCTTCGCCGTCCGCGCTATCTCCAGCGAGGGGGTCCCCGGGGACTACTCGGACTTCTTCTTCCTGGACATCGCGTCGGATCTGACGCCGCCGCCGACGCCGTCCGCGCCGACCCTATCGCAGAACCTCGGCATCCTGAACGTCATGTGGGACGAGAAGGGCAGCCGCGGGGAGTCCATGCCCCTGGACTATGCGGCCCTGGAGATCTCCGTCCAGCAGCCCGGACGGCCCCCGTCCCCGCTCCAGTCCCTCCCCACTCCCCTCGTGCGTACCGCGATCGCGGGACTCGAGATCCGGGAGTGGGAGGTGTGCCTGCGCACCGTTGACCGGTCCGGCAACAAGTCCGACTGGGGTAAGCCGGCGACCATCAAGCTCGAGTCCCTCATCGACACGGACGCCATCGACAAGCAGATCAAAGAGCACTTGGCCAAGTCCGAGGTCCTCATCCAGAAAGCCCGCGAAGAGGCCCTCAAACAAGTCAAGCAACTCACCGGGGCCATGGCCACCGTCGCAACCAGCCTCGTCACCAGCGGCCCCGTCCCGCCGGACGACGGCAAGGAGGGCTCCAGCATGTGGGTCGCACCAGACGGTAGAATATTCGTACTCAGGAAGAAAGCAGGAGGGTGACGGATGGCAGGCTACCAGCCCAAGAAGGTCTGGCGTGACGGGTACGGGCCCCAGGAGACCCGCCTCATGGCGGCCGACCTCAACCACATCGAGAACGGTATCATCCAGGCGGACGCCAACTCCGACGCCGCAACCAAAGCCGCCGAAGCCGCAACCAAAGCCGCCCAGCAGGCCGTCATCGACGCCCAGAAAGCAGTCGAGCAGACCCTCGCCGCCACCGCCGCACGCATCACCGACCTGGAACAGAAGTACCGGGACGCCATGAAATTCATCCAGACGATGGAGAAGATCCCCATCGGCACCGTCTTCTTCTACACTGGCGGACCCTCCCCCGACCAGGACGTGTGGCTGTTCTGCGACGGCTCCAACGTCTCCAAGAAGCTCTACCCGAAGCTCGCGGAGATCTGCGGCACACGGTTCGGCCCCGGCGACAACGACTTCTTCGCCCTCCCCAACATGGAGAAGCGCGTCCCCGTCGGCGCTGGCGGCAGTTACACCGCCGGGAAGATGGGCGGCGAGGAAACCCACCTCCTCACAGTGGACGAGATCCCCTCCCACAGCCACCTCGTTGGCGCCACCGCGGAAGGCTGGGAAACCATCGGCATCTGGGGAACCAACGTCTCCGGAGGTGACGCGTGGAAACTCCTCGCCCGCCAAGCAGACGGCTCCGAAGGCCGGCTCGTCACCAGGGACGTCGGCGGCAACATCGCCCACAACATCATGCAGCCCTACGTCGTCCTGACCGCACTCATCAAAGCGAAGTAACCCCATGGCGTACCCCACCGGACAGAACCCACAAGAGGACGAACGCACAAAGGGCGGCCAGTACGCGACCGTCCCAGGGTTCGCCCTACCCGGACACTCCTCCCCATCGAACACGAAAGACGCCCCCGGCTCCACCATCGTCTACTCCTACAAGGGAGCAGTCTGGGAAGAGGTCACCGACGACTACCAGAAAATCGTCTCCGACCTGACCGGCAAGACAATCGAGTCCGCGTTGTCCCGCATGCACGGACAGTTCGGGGAGATCTACTACATCACCGGCGGAGAGGACACGAAGCCCTACTTCAAAGGGGCCGCGATCGGTGACACGTGCCGCGTCCAACGGCCCGGCGACAAGGTCATCGTCGCCGAATGGAAGTGGGACGGCAATGACTGGGAGAAAGTGCAGGTCTCCTCCGCCGTCGTCAGCAACCTCGACGTCGGCAAGCTCACCGCTGGTGCCGCCACCATCAACGAGCTCGCGGCCCGGAAGATCGCCGCCGCCAGCGGACAGTTCCTCGAACTCAAGACCGAGCAACTCGTCGTGTCCGGGGAAGCGAACTTCAAGAAGGCCGTCGCACAGGAGATCTGGGCGAAGATCGTCCACTCCCACGACGCCGAGTTCGTCAAGATCAAGGCCGGGATGCTCGACGCCAACGCCGTCACCGCCGAGAACATCCGGGCCGGAGCCATCGACGGGCAAGTCATCACGGGTGCCCGCTTCCAGACCAGCAAGGACCAGTTCACGTTCCTCGCCATGACCCCCGACGGGATGCTCGCCAAGCAGGACGGCCGCGTCACCTTCCGCATGAATCCCCGGAGCGGCGACGTCTACCTGCGCGGCAACGTCGGCAACGAGGATACGTGGTCCTACTCGTACTTCGGTGACATCAAGTTCAACGGCAGTGAGTTCGACAGCAACAAGGACAAGTGGGGCTGCGGGGTCCTCATGTCCTCGAAGCAGCGCAACTACCTGAACGATGGGATCATCGCAATCCGTGAGACGAAGGCGACCGGGTACCTGCCCGAGATCATGATCCAGGCGCCCCGCGTCAACGGCTCCTACGCCCCCAGGCTCACCCTCTCCACGAACGGCCTCTACGCCGACGCCGGACTCAACTACGGGCAGGTGTTCCTCAACCTCAGCTCGAGAACGTTCGCTGTCAAGTTCAATGACGCCCACATACACCTTCTCGATAGATTCTTCGAGGTGAGGCTCGGCAAGGCCGATGACCGGCTCGTATTCCAGAGGTTCACCCACATAAACGGGCGACCCGTCGCCGATGGCGGCACGTTCGGCGTATACGTGAACAGGATGCGTAGACTCGGCATTGAAGCGACCTACGCCCACCTCACCACAGGGAACAGGAACAACGGATTTCACGTCCAGCAGGAAAACATCGGCATGTTCTGGGACAGCCAGCACTACGTCTACGTGGACGCCAAGGGCGTGCATTTGAGTCCGTTCAACAAGAAGTTCCGCTCACCCCTCCCCGGGTACACCGAGCCGGGCGGGCGCATGGAGGGCAAACTCCTGGAGCACGTCTGCACCGAGTCCCCCTGGTGTGGTATCGAGTACTGGGCGCAGGTCCTCCTCGACGCGGACGGGAAGGGAAGGTACACGCTTCCGGAGTACGTGCCGACCCTGGCCACCGACATGGGCCCCTGGGCGGCGATCGCCTCGGCGTGGAACCCCGTACGGTCCAGGCTCGTCAGAGACAAGTACGACATCTCCTCCGCCCCCTGGTACGTTGAGCTCGAAGGGACGCCCGGCGATGTCGTCAGCGTCCTCGTCAAGGGTAGCCGCGCCACCTACAACATGGACATCAGGAAAGATCACCTGGGCGAGTCGTATGCGGTGCCGGCCGACCCTCTTTGGAGCACGGCGACGAACGTGGACCTCACCGGATCGCCGTGGGCGGGCCAGCTCGACCAACTCGAAATCGTCGATGGGAAGTACAATATCTCCGACCACGACTACGAAAGGATCATGAATGGCTGGAACCAATGAGGGCGCCCCTGAGATTCAGCTCGACGCCCAGGCCGTCATCACCAGGCTGTCCGCCGAGTTGGCGTCCGCTATCCAGCGGGCTGTCATCGCCGAGTCCATGGTTGAGGAACTCCGCAAGCACACTGAGGCGAAGGGTGGTGAGTGATGGCTGACCCGCAGGCCCCGTACTGCCGTCTCACCGGGCAGATCGTCACCCCCGCCGGGGGCATCCCCCGCTTGAAACTATACGCCCGCCCCATCATCACGCAGGGCGTCGCGAAGGACGGGGTCTCCCCCACGGATATTCAGTTCGCGACCGACGACCAGGGCAATATCGTACCCCTCGACGGGGCAGCGGTGGACGTGGTCGCCCCCGGCCCCGGCGTGAACGCCCCGGACAGGTTCCAGTACCAGGTCCTCGTCTACGGGCCCGGCCTGATCGAGACCGGCTACCTGCGTGCCGAGCAGGGGAAGACGATCGACCTCAACACGGTCCTCCCCGGCGCCCCCTACGACGGAGGCCTCCTGGCCTCCCGCGTCCACCGCCCCAACACCGGTGGCGGTGGTGGGAACGTTGACCTGTCCAACTACCCGACGAAGGCTGAGGTCGCCGCAGCGTACGGGTCCAAGGCCGACGTCGCCGACGCCAAGACGAAGGCCACGGACGCCCTCCAGAAGGCGACCGCAGCGGCCCAGCCGAAGGACACCGGGTGGCGGGAGATCCCCACAGGGCTGGCCGGCGCCGGGGTCTTCCAGTACAGGGTCATGTACGGGATGGTGTACGTGCGCAGGAAGTCCGGCGACGGGTGGTTCATCGGCGGAGGCCCCGGGCAGATCAACACGAATGTCAACATCGCGAAGCTCCCCGACAGCGTGAAGGTCAAGTCCCGCACCGCCTTCCCGTTCCCACTGTCCAACAACAAGACAGACGGGTCCGTCATCGAGGTCTGGCCGAACAACACGGTCTCCTGCTACGCCACCGCCACCGGAGACCGGATCTACCCGACCGTGTGCGCCCCCGTCGATAATCCCGCCGGGCCCTTCTGAGGAGAACAACTTTGACGGAATCCCCGGCGGAACTGAAGCCGACCGACACCGACCCGAACCTGTCCGACAAGAACAAGGACAAGCAGGAGCAGAAACTGGAGCCGGACCCCAAGGCCCTCCCCGCCGGGCAACTCCTCCCCGGGGAGGCCGAGGTGGCCTCGGCCCCGAAGCCGCCGTTCGCCAGGATCGGAGGCCAGGTCGCGAAGTGGTGGAACAACGACGAGTCCGGCAAAGCCCCCGAGGACGTCATGCCGCCCGTCGTCGTCCGACTCGTCCCCAGCCGGCACGGCGTTGAGCTCGCCAAGGGCATCGAGCCGTCGTCGATGACGTTGCAGACCGACGAGAACGGTATCCTCCAGCCGGTGGACATCGTCGCCGGCGGCCCCGGGGCCACGCCGAACTGGCGGTTCCCCTACCGGGTCTTCGTAGACGCCTACTCGCAGCACGGGACGGGCGCCAACAACGCCCAGCCGAACCCGCCGAAGGACGACGGCACGCCGGCCGGGCACCTCGAGGGGATCTTCAACCCCCAGCAGGGCGGCCGGTACGACGTCATGAAACTGGTTGGCCGTGAGTTCCCATTCAACGCGGACCTTCTCCTCCAGACCGTCGGCGAATCCGCCTCCTTCGACAACCCACAAGGACCATCCAGGGTCAACGACACCGGGTGGATGGACATCGTCGAGGGCGCCGGTAAGGGCAAGTTCAAGTGGCGTGTCCTCAACGGGTACGTGATCGTCCAGCCCAAGGCCGAGTGGCAGAACCTCGACAAGAACGACGCGGTCGGCAGGTGGGTACGGCTCGTAGACATCCCGAAGAGCGTGAAGGTCGCGTCCCGCGTCTCCTACCCGACCCTCCGCCTCATCCCGAACCGTGTGGACGGGGCCGTCGAAGGCGACAACTCGGTGGTGGAGATCTGGCCGAACAACACTGTCGTCATGCACGCAACCCAAGGCGGAGGCAGGATCATCCCCACCGTGATGGCCCCCGTCGAGCGCCCCAACCAGGCATGAGCGACTATCACAGGACCATACTCCTGGTCCTGTGGCTGATCGTGCTCACTTTGATCACAATAGAAATCAGTTAGGAGGGTGAGTATGACGAGCGTGCAGGAGTACGCGGCCCGCGAGGCCAGGTACATCTGCGAGAAGCGGAACCCGGGCGTCGGCTACTCCCAGACGAACCGGTGGTCGTGGTACGACCGGTGCGACGACCAAGGGTGGTTGAACCAGACCGCCGAGGGGGACTGCTCCAGTCTCGTCACCGGCGCGTACAACATCGCTAAGCATGTTCTGCTCGGCACGCCGTACGTGCGGGACGGGTCCCAGGGGATGTTCCCCGTGTCGGGTGCGACATGGACGGGGACGATCCCGGGGCTCGCACTGGAGAGAGGGTTCATCGACCGGGGTGACGCCTGGACGGGGACGACCCCGGATGGCGGGTTCTGCCGGGGTGACCTGCTCATGGCCGACGGTCACGTCGCCATGGCCGTCCTCAATGCGGACGGTTCCTTCAACCCCTGGAACCCGGATATCGCGGATATGTGGATCGACTCCACTGGCGACATCTACGGGTCCGCCGGTGCGGACGGCTCCGAGGATGACGACACTGGATCCGAGTCGTCGATCCGCGCCTATCTGGATCATCCGTTCACCCGTCGGGCGAAGTGGACGACGTGCCTGTCCTATGACGGGCCCGGGTCCAGCGGCAAGCAGTCGTCCGAGGTGGAGAAGCCGAAGCCGCAGGCGCCTTCCAAGCCGGACTGGCGGGGCTCCATGGTCGGCATGGACATCAGTATGCACCAGGATGGCATCAGTGTGGGTGCGTCCGGTGCGGAGGCCGTGTTTGTCAAGGCCACCGAGGGTAGCGGGTATGTGGATCCGTGCTTCCGTCAGCATGCGGACGCCGTCCTCGCGGCGGGGAAGTTGTTGGGTTTGTACCACTTCTCCTGGAACTCGGCTAACAGTGTGGCCGAGGAGGTGGATACGTTCCTGGGTGCGGTCGGCCCGTATCTCGGGAAGGCTGTCCTGTGCCTCGACTGGGAGGATCCGAGCGGGACTTGGAATGTGGCCTGGGCTGAGGAGTGGCTCGACGCCGTCAAGGCCAGGACGGGGATCGCCCCGATCATCTACATGTCGGCGTCCGTCGCCGGAGCCCACGCGTGGGAGTCGGTCGCCTCCAAGTGCTGGTTGTGGATCGCCGGGTACCCGGGGGATTCTCCCAGCAACCTCATCAACGTGGCCTGCCCCTACGACCCGGGGCACGGCTGGTGGATCATGGGCTGGCAGTACACCGACGCTGGCCGCGTCTCCGGCTACGGCGGGAACGTTGACCTCAACTCCTTCTACATCAACGCCAACTACTGGAACTGGCTCGCAGGGGGCCAGGGAGAGGACGATGAACTCATGGCTTCTGAGGCTGTGACTCTTCTTCAGCAGATTCACAATGACCTGACCTACGGTGAGGCCGGGGTCAAGCAGGCTGGGCACGTGATTTACGCGATCGAGAAGGTTGCGGAGAAGGTTGATGCCCTGTCCGCGAAGGTTCAGGTCATCTCCGACGCGGTGACCCCAGGCAAAGAAGGGGTCAAGTTCGACGGAGAGCTCTACAACCAGGTGAAGGAGGCCCGCAACTCCCTCGCCCGCATGGAGAAGCAGACCGCCGAAGCCAAGGCCGCCCAGGCCGCAGGCATCGCCTGACCCTACCGGAAGCCCAATCAAACCAAGGAGATAGTTATGGCCGATGTCGCCACCACCTCCGCGATCGGCGCTGTCGTCGCCGTCGCATGGCCCCTCGTTCAGGCATGCCTCGACAAGCCCTCCTGGACTCCGGCGAAACGCCGCGTCCTCGCCCTCGCCGCAGCCATCGTCATCGCTGCGGCCGCTTGGTTCTCCTCGAATCACCCTCAGCAGTGGGCTCTCCTGGTCGCCCAGGCGGCCGCGTACGCCGGCTTCATCCAGACCGCGTTCACCGTCCTCAAGGGCGTTAAGGTTAACGGCAAGTCCTTCCTCGACTGGGCCGGCCTCCTGACCCCGGGCGGAGAGGCCCTCAACCCTAAGGGCGCGGAGTAATACAAAAGGAGCAGGCATGAACGACGGGTTCTCGGTGGACATGATCCTGCGATCACCCGACATTCTTGCCGCCGCGATCGCCCTCCTCACCGGCATCCTCGGACTGGCCGCCTCGCAGGTCAACTCCTACAGGAAGCGGGTGGAGGAGGGCATCCGTGGCCTCGGCGCCAAGATCGCCAAGACCGAGGAGCACGCCCAGGCGGCGGCCGACGGGGTCAACAACACTCACTCGGTGAACCTCCGCGACGACCTGGACGCGAAGTTCCAGACGGTTTTCCGTCGCCTCGACGTGATGGAGGAGCAGCGCCAGAAGGAGGAGGAGGCCAGGGAGTACCGGGACCGTCGGGTCGAGGCCCAGGTGGACGGGCTCCGGGACGACATCCGCCTGCTGACGGCGTCGGTGAAGGCGGTCCGGGAGTCCGCCGAGAGTGACAGTGCTGGCCTTGATGTTCGTCTGCGTAAGATAGAGGAGCGGTCCTAAGCGACGCCCCTCCTCCCAATGTTGAACCCCCGCCAGGTTAGATCCCGGCGGGGGTTCAACTGCACAACACACCACAACCTGACCAGTAGGAAGGCCCACGACCAGGAGCAATGAGACCAGGTTACCCCTGGGCCCGGATGATGTCAAGCAGTTTCGTCTGCTTGATCGCGAAGACTCTCACCGTGTTCGATGTGGCCTCCAGGAGGGTGACCTTGCAGCACCCGAGGGGGTCCTGCTCGTCGAAGTCCGCGAGGAGCTCACTGTCGTTGAGGACCCTCCACGCCCCGCCGTTGATGACGAGGTAGTCGTCCTTCCGCAACTCCCCGGCTGTGACCGTCATGATCATATGATTCCTCCGATCTTCAGTGCGATTCCTATGGTTGTGGCGACGCCAGCGCAGATCAGGGCCAGGAGCCCCGACGCGGCGCAGGATGTGGCGAGCGCGAGGACTGCGTCGTCATTCTCGTCGTGATCAGAACGGGGGCTCGTATCCTCCCGCTGCGGGTCGTCCACTCGGCGCACCTCCCCCATTCTTGTCCTGCTTCCTCTGGTAGCCGAGGAGGCGGGGGAAGCGGATCTCGAGGGACTCCCCGCTGCCGCCGTCCTGCTTGCTCCAGACCCTACGGACGAGGGGGCCGGCCACTGAGATGCGGTCTCCCTTCCGCAGGAGGTTGGCGAGCCACTCGTGCTCCTCGCCGAAGAACGCAACTGACACCCACAAAGGGTCGCCGTCGTCTTCGAACTTTCCCGTGTCTCGGTTCTTCCTGGACAGTGTCGCTGCCACTCGCATCTCAAGAACCGCGGTTCCTCGCGGCGTGTACCGCATCTCGGGGTCCCCGCCGAGGTTACCGGTCAGTACTGCTTCAAGAGCCATGCGGGTCTTCTCCTTCCTGTGCTATAGTCTCTTCTCGAGAGACAGGTGTTCTGTGGCTTGCCCCATTACTCCTCCGTGTGGGGCGGTTTCCTTTCTTCGTGTGTCTCATGGGGTCTCAATGCCCCCGGCGTGTTGGTCCGCACGCCGGGGGCGTTCCTGTTTTCGCGGGCCATTTGGCGTGGGTCATGCGTTGTCTGCGATCTCGTCGGCGAGGCAGATGACGGCGTTGAAGACGTCATGCCAGGGGCCGTCTGTTGTGGGGGTGATGGTTGACGGTGTCCCCGGCGGGCAGGTTCTCGGTCCCGGTACTCCCGAGTCCGCCTTCGCCGCGCTGAGTCTCGTCCGCGTTGACATCCGCTTCGACCGGCTCGGGGAACACGGCGGGAAGAATCACCAGTTGGGCGACGCGTTCGCCAGCGCGGAGAGTGACCGGGTCGGTGCTGGGGAGGGCCGTGAGCGTCAGCTTAAGGGCGCCCCGGTAGTCGCTGTCGATGATGCCGATGCCGTTGGGGATGCTGATCCCGCGGGCGCCGAGGCTGCTGCGGAGCGCGAGGATGCCGACGTGCCCGTGCGGGATGGCGACCCTGTAGGGAAGGTTGGCGACGGTGATACTCCCGTGGCGGACGACAACGTCTTCCTCGAGGCTGAGGTCGAGGCCCGCGGAAGAGTCAGTGGCGCGGACCGGCCGCCTGGCCGTGTCATTGGTGGTCTGCATACGGATGGTGTTCATGGCGTGGTTCCTTCCTTGTCGGCGAGGATTGCGACGAGGTCTGCGACGGTCATGGTGACCCACTGGCAGTCAGGGGCCGACCTTCCGTGACGTTTGTGGATGATGATGCCAGCGGCGGCTCCCAGGTTATCGGCCTCTGTGTGAGCCTCGTGGATCCAGGCGGCGAGTTGGGTTCGGGTGACGTTCTTGCACTCGACGGCGATGGGCCGGCCAGCGGGTGTGGTAACGCCGCCGATGTCACCCTTGTCCTTCGCTCCGGTCCTGACCTTGCGATCGATCCCTCCACCCAGGCGGTCGTTGAGGTGATCGGCGATGACTCTCTCGAACCTGCTCCCGGCCTGTTTGGCGCTCACCCTACTCCTGGGCATGGCTTCTCCTTTCCTTCGCCCAGAGGGCCCTCCTGTGGGCCTTCTCGGCCTGCTTCTCCCGCTTGATCGAGAACCAGTAGCACGTCTCGCACATGCCGTGAGCCCCGTAGCGGGGGAGGTCGGGCCATTCGTAGGCGGCCACGTAACTCCGGACCCTCATCATCCGCCCGCACTGCTTGCACTTGCGCGGCCTCGTTCTTGGTCTCATCGTTTCCGTTTCGCCCCTTTCGGCCTGGCTTCCGGGTCGTCAATGTCGTCGTCCCATGCCCACAGTGAGGGCCACTTGTTGGCCATGGCGTGGGACCGGACGATCTCAGCGTTCTTCCCCGTGGGCGGCGTGCGCTTCGCCAACTCCTTGGTGGCCTTGCGGACAGCCAGGGCCGTGGTCGCCGCCACGCCGTCATGGGCCCCGTACCGGATCTTACTCAGCCCGGACGCGGTAAGACCGGAAGCCTTGGAAACATCTTCAAGGCTCCAACCTATTGCGGCCAGGCCTTGAAGCCTCCTCCTCGTCCCGGTCGCGTCATGCAAGTTCCGCTTGATCGGGTGCGGCGTGCAGAACGCCGGCACGGGAACCTTCTCGATCGCAGTCCACGTCCGATACTGGACCATGGAATGACCACTGCCGTACCGGAGCTTCCTCACCGTCTCATAGGGGAGGCCGGACCGGTCGGCGATGTCCTGCAATGACATGCCAGTCGCAAGGAGTCGGACCCTCCTGATCACGGGGCCCCGGGGCATCCTCGATGAGGACGTCCTACTCCGCACGGCGACGGCCTTCCGGTACAGGCGGCGGGCCCGCTTGCACTTCTCGCACCTGCACCCACACACCTCATACGCGCGCCACGACCCGTGCTCGTGCGTCGTGAGGTGCTCACACCACTCAACAGGCCCAGTCATTGCTGACGATCTGGTGTGAGATGTCGATGAGGGTCTGCGCAAGGAGTCCCTTCTCGATCTCTACGCAGGCTACGACGTCCGACCGTCCGCCCGTGATGGTGGGTGAGTTGACGTGCTTGGCGATGTCCAAGTCTCCGACGATGTCGGATGTGACGCTGATTCTCACGAGCACGGTGGGGTCTCCTCCTTGTCTCCCTCGTCTGTCAGATAGTACATGTTGCCGTCGGCGTATCGGATGGGAACCTCGGCCGGATTCGCCCATTGAGAGATAAGCCACCCCTCCTTCCTGGCGTGGGCCCGATCCCCCTCGACCTTGCCGTGGCAGCCAGTCGTTCCGGTCCCGCACAGGACGATCAGGTTCGACGGCTTGTTCACCGCCGGGTCCTTCGTCCCACCCATGCCCCGGGGCTTCCGGTGATGGATGCTCGCAGGCATCGCACCCACTTCCCGTCCGCAGATGATGCACCGCCACCTGTCCCGCCGGAATACCAACTCCCTAACCTCCTGGTCGGGCCCCGTCCTCCGGGGGGACTTGGCGGCGAAGCGGCGCATCCTACGATTAGGCGCGCCGCCGCGCCGTAGACCACTCACGGCACCTGCCTCCAATCGAACTCAACTTCCTCGACCACGTCAGCCCAGGGGGCCTTGACCGAGTTACCGCCGCCCATGATCACAGTCTTATCGACGGGGATTGCACACCGGAGCATGTGCCTCTCCCCCGAGCGGACTACCATCATGGCCGCCCGTACCGGGTGCGAGGCGAAGTGGAGCCCGTGGTAGGACACCCGTGAGTGGTTCCAGTCGGCGCACTCGGTGCGCCGCCCCACCTTCCACTGTACCGGACTCCCCCGCAGGCGCCCAGTCTCCAGGTCCCCGGTCTCCTCGTTCCTCTCGACATACTTGTAGACGTACAGGCGGTTCTTCCCGAGGTCGATAGGTGCGTCGTAGGTGTGAGCCCACTCCTCAACGGTGTTCCCGATGAACGGGAGGGTGTCGTCTTCTCCGTGCGGGGTGGTAACCATGGCGCTCGGACTCCGATATGCAAGCCGCAGCCCGGCCGCTGCGTGCACCCGGGAGAAGTCGTGGGCCTCAACCGTGCAGTCGGCGTGGATATTCACATCCACGTCCGCGCGCTCGAACGCCATGCAGTAACTCTTCCCGTGCAAGGTGACGCGCGCCCTCCCCAGTGCGAGAACCCTCCCGCAAGCGAAGGTCTCAACCTGCGACCTCTCGCCTGCGTGCACGACCCCGCAGTCACTGGCGAACAATTCAGTGGAATCCAAGACATGCACGGCGTCCGCATTGTTGACACTGCACACCCCTCGCGTGGAAGCCCACACGTACTTGGCCTGATTGAGGAAGACCTTCGCGTTGCTGTGCACGTTGAGATGCAGGTCCGGGAGTCCGCCACGGAGTACGACCTCATCGGTCGCGACGATGTGCTGCGGGAGGCGATCAACGTTCGGGACACTGAACTGCCCCTCCCCTCGCAGGTAGATCATGGTGTCGTCTGGGGTCTTCTCTACCGCCTCCCGGAACTCCTTGGTCGTGTAGCAGCTGACGACCTCGTTATCCTCGTCGTCATAGTCGTCAGGCATCTGCGACATCTGTCTCCTCCTCAATAATGACCTGACCGCAGTCGTATGCTGCGACCGAGATTCCTTTGTTCGCGACCACTACCCCACAGTTCCTGACGGCGGCGCCGCCGGCTGAGAGGATGGTGACCTTCGGCGTGTCAGCGACGTTGACGCGCCCGTCGGTGTCCGCCCTCACGGATGCGACGTTCTCCACGGAGACCTCGCCGCCATCGAAGACGGTGATGTGCAGGGGAAGGTGCCCGCCGATGAGGGCCGCCTCGTCTCGAACGACAACCTCCGGGAACGGCGTGTCCCGGTGCGCGACGGGAATGACGTAGACCCCCCTCTCGTTCAGGACGAGCAGCGTCCCCTCCGGCTCGCACTCAAGGGCCTGCCGGAAGTCCCTCTGCGCGTGCGCATGAACCACGTCCTTGTCAGACATTCAAACCTCCAATGCTCCCAATGAGTCTCCTCCTGTCTCATCGCTTCGTGTAGGTGTGCTCGAGCCACCGGCGCAACTGCTCCGGGTCCGCCGTCCCGCCGGCCTGCATGTACGCCTCCGCCGCCTGATTCTGGTCGATACCGTGCCGGTCGCAGAAGTCCGCCAACGTCACCCGGCACGCCGCCCTGGCCATCTCCACCGGGTCCGGCGCCCCCTGCTCGTGCACCTCAAGATCAGGGTCCGGCTCGTCCGTCGGAATCGTCAACGCCTGCAACAGGAAGGTCCTATAGGCGACGCTCATAGCCTTAGCCGTTGCCTTGTCCCCCGTGTCCATGGACTCGCCAACCGAGTAACCGTCAATACGGTCCCCGGCCGGGCCGATGATCGAGTAGGTGACGCCCACACGAACCTCGGTCGCCCCCTTCCCGGACGCCAGGCTGATCCGCTCGTGCGCCTCGTCCACCCTCACGGGTACGACGGCGACCCCGTGCTTCCGCAGTGCGGGTCCGACGGCGTTCATCACGTCATCGATCCCCCGGAACGAGAAGCCCTGCCTCGTGTTCCGCTGCTGCTTCCTGATCGCCTGCACGTCCCCCATGACCTGTAGCCATGCTTCGTTCACGGTCGGTTTGTGCTCCGTCATCTCATTCTCCTCCTCAGAATGCTGCGGACGTTCTCGTAGTCCTGCTGGGTGAGTGTCGCTTCCCCGGCGATGGAGAGGTAGACCGGGGCCGTGACCTCGGCCCCGGTGATCCGGTCGGTCACCTCGACAACACCGAAAGGAGTCCCCGTCAGTGGGGCAGTCCAGTTCGTCAAGCCGCGTAGAAGCCTGACAGTGTCCTCCATGCCGGTCACCAACCATCCCATATCCCGAGACGGGTAGTTGTACCTACAGAAGATCTGTGCCCGGTAGCCCCCATCGACCGGCTCGTCCTTGAATATGAGACTCAAGAACTGGCCCGCCTCGTTGACAGACAACCAGAAGACGCCGCCCAGCCGCTCCCACCTGTACACCGTAGACGAGTCCGAATGGAACGCCCGCGGATTCTCCGCACTCTCAGGGAACACGGTCATCACCACTTCCACATGTCAACCATGGTTGGTGACACGCAGTAGACGCCGGCCCCCTGCAACATGGCCTCCTCCTCGCGGGCCAGTTCCTCCCGGCTGGCCGTGGACGGGTTCAACTTGGAGACGCGGGTCAGGTTCCGCAGCGCGCTCTGCTCATCCGGGTCCGTCCAGTAGCCGTGGTCCATGACCTGGAACGACCACTCCGACCCGCCCTCGCCGTCCGGGCGGACAACCAGGCGAAGGTCCTCGTACACCTCCACGTCATCATCCTCACCAATCCTGCGCAGGAACTCCGGGAACCCGATCCGATTGATGATGTCGTTGAAGACCTCGTTCTCGAACCGGCCTGCTCTATCACGCTCATCAAGCGTAGGAACGCCAACGCTCTCTGCGATCTCATTCAGCCGGTCCGTCCACACGGCCCCGAAGATCGCATACCCCGTCATCACCCTCCACTGCTTGCGGATCACAACGTACCGGTCAATATAATCAGGGAACAACTGGTTCACTGCCCCTCCTCCTTTCTCATTGCCAGGATGCGGCGAGCCTCAGCCGAGTCCTCCAACCTGAGGACTGCCGCCCCATTAGTTGCTGACCTGAAGAGCGGGAACCGCTTCATCACCCGCGCCTCATGGTTCGATACAACCAGGTGACCAGAACACTTGTCCTGAGAACTGTGCTGCCCGGCCGCCAAGCAGACGGCCGCCCAGATATCAAACAGGCGGGCCTTGATCAGGTTGCGGGTCAACGGTGCGCACACGGACGCCGACACGACACGCTCGAACCCGTCACCCCCCCACTTCTCCTGCCGCTCAATGAAGAGCCGGTCCTTATCGGCAGTCACCTTGACCATGACCTGCCGGCCGACCTCCCGGGTCACGTACCCGGCGGCATCCTTATTGGGGGACACGACGATGCGCGCCCCGCCCCCCGCCTCATCCTTGAGCGCCTCGATCACATCATGGATCACCATCACGAATCCTCTCCCCGGTAGTCAATGAATGAAGTACTCAGCCACTCGGGCGTGATGCCCAACATCTCGCAGATCATCCCCTCCAGGCGATCTCGAAGCTCCGGAGAGTAGAACGGCGGCAGCGGCGTCGTCACGTAGACGCCATACAGGAGCGTGTCCCTCTCAGTCCACCGCCCATCGACCATGACCTGCACCGTCCACCTCCACTCATGGTGCTTTGTTCGTTGGACGACCACTCGCATGGACTCGTAGACGCGGGCGTCGTCGTACTCCTCCTTGATGCGCTCCGCAACACGCGTCTTCGTATCCAGGCTCTCCGGATCATCCCTATCCGTGAGGAAGTGGTCCACCGTCGTCGTGTACACGCGCCCGTCGCTGACACCGACAACAAGATAATCCTTGTAACTCCTGAACATGCCGTCCTCCCTTGTTCATTGTGTGTCTTGTTCATTGTTGAGGGTCCCACTTGTTCATTGTGTGACCCTCCCCTTGTTCATTGGTGGGACTCCAAGTAGAGAACGTCCTCCTTCCCCGCAAGCAAGGCCTCCGCAAGAGTCTCGCCCTGGTTCGTTGAGACCCTCACCGAGATCGCCGGGTCGCTCTCAACAACGTCCACTCCGTCCGGGACCTCCCCCGTCTCCTCGATCACTCGGGCCAGAGACCCGGCAGCCGTGAACCACGGGGCCACCATCTCCCGCACAACGTCCGGACGATTCCGCCTGCACCACTCCAACAAGGCGGCCTCGTCTACAACCACCGGCTTCGACGACGCTCTCGCTTTCGACACCGTCGCTACCTCACCGTCATCGATCATCGCATACGAGCGGTCGCCCGCTTCCATGATCGAATCCAACTCGGCCTTCACGTCTCGGAGTTCCTGCGCCGCCTTGCCCCGGACGAACGAGGCGACCGCCGCGCGCATGAGCAGATCACGCTTGTTCATTGTTCACACCCTCCCTTGTTCATTGTTGAGGTCTCACCTTGTTCATTGTGTGCCTTGTTCATTGTGTACATCTCATTGAGTTCCCACATGCGCCGCTCCACAAGGATTCGGCTCAAACGATGCGATTCCCTGTACACCGCGTCCGCGAACGAGCGGGCATTCTCCCGGAACCGATGGTTCAGTGGAAGCACCGGCTCCGTGTAGGAGAACCGGTCATGCTCATCCGTCTCAAACTCTGCCACTACCAGCGCCGGCCGTACCCGCACCCGCGCGACGCGCATGTCCGGCATGCCCGCTATGACACCGACCGGCTGGCCGCGCTCGTCCTCCTGAATCCACTGGGGCGGGAATCCCATCCCGGTCAGCACCTCAACGGCACGCCGGTACTCCAACTCCGCCAACGACACGGGCTTGATCGAGTAATCGAATCTCGGATTGATGACACTCACTGGAGCCTCCTCGCGGCGTCCTGGTACACCCGGTTGCACTCCGTCCACCGAGTGGCCAGCCAACACCGGCTGAGCGGCCACGCCACGTCATGCCCGGCACCGTACATCACAACCTCACCGATACCACCGAGCCTATCGAACAACTCCCCGTCCGGTGGTACGCCGTCGGTCACTGCCATCCTCGCGCCCCGCACCATCGTCCTGAGTCCCTGCAATGCCAGTAGGCGCGTTGACTCGATCTCCAGCCGTGATGCCACGGTCAGCCGGCCACGCACGTCATTGATCGCCACGGCCCTCCCCCGCCTGGCCCACAGTGCGCACACCGCACCATCGCCGTCAGTCCATCGCGCCCCCAAGCCGAGTGGCCCCGGGTACACCGGCTGATCGTCGGGCAGTACCCGCTCCAATCTTTCCTTCAGCGTGCTCACTGGTCTCCTCCTGTCGTAGTCGTCTGCGTCATGGTCGGGCACGGAGTACAGTCCCGTCCCCCGTGCGTGAGGCCACCAATAAACATGGCGGCCAGTAGGGCGGCGAGGAGTAGCAGGGCTACCCCCGCCGCCAACCCACTGTGCTCCGTGGAGTTCCTGGCATCGCTCACGCCGCACTCCGATCCGGCGTCGCCATAACCGGGGACCCGTGCGGCGTCAACACGCTATCGACGCGCCCCCGGTCGTCATGCTGCTCGTCGGCAGGCCCCACCGTGATCGGGGACGTCTCCGTCCCCGTACGGTCCTGCCGCAGTATCGGCGTCGGAGACACGTCCTCCACCGCCGTCGGCGTCTGTGCCTCACGCACGTCGTCCCGCGCGCCCACGCCCAGTGCCAGGGCGCCAGCGACCAACAGGATCGTGGCGACCACTGAGATGCCGACCGTGTCCGCGACGTGCACCGCGAACGCGCGGCGCCTCACTCCCACAAGCAGGCCCGCCGCAATGGTGAACCACACCAATCCGATGAATGTCATGCTGTCCTCCGTATGTGCGTGGCCCGTGTCAGGCCATGCTGCCGATCAGTGCCGCAGCCAGTCCCGCGCCCAGTAGCAGCGTTACTAGGGTGACGAGAGGGAGAGTCTCCTCGCTCCGGAGGCGACCTTCGTCGCGCACGCGGATCATCGCGGCGGCGACGAAGGATGCTGCAACTCCCCACAGGAACCCGGCGATGGTGCTCATCACTCGGCCACCGCCTTGACCCACTCGTACGCCTCACGTGCCATCGCATGCACGTCCGCCTCATCCTCTGGCAGGCGCTCGTCAAACGGCCTCCATGCGCCGCTCAGCAACCGGTACTCCATCTCGATCCGACCTTCACTAAACCCGACGTGCTCGTAGGTCGCCCTACGGCTCTGCGCGTAGGAAGGGTCGTGCCGCCATACGGTGAGTCTGTCGTCCGACACGCGCACGATCCACTCGTCCTCAGCCAGGCAGTCGTCAATCGTCTCGATCCAGGTCTCCTCCATCGGATCGGCGGCGATCTGTTCGATCGCGGCGAGCACGTCAGCCGGGGTGCTACTGGCGGAGCCGTCGAGGCAGTCCCCCGTCTCGCCATTGCTCACCGACCACACGAACTCACCGTCATCGTCGTAGTAGCCCTGAATCGACACATCGCGCCACGTGACGGTCCATGAGTCGGGCTCGTCCTGCGGCCCATCGAGGTGATAGGTCTCGTAGCGGTCATCGAGCCACTCCACGACCGCGTCCTTGATCTCGCCGTCGCAGTAGTGCTGCCACTCTGCCGTCGTGTGCGCCGCCTCTTTGACCGCGTCTTCCAGGTGCGGGTACCCGTCTGCGTTGAACGGCTCACCGGAAACCGACACGTTCACCACGGCCCAGTCATCTTGCCCGTCGCCGTACGGGTCGCGCAGCCACTCCACCGACACGGGCCCCATGTGCAGCCACCCGCACGTGTCGTCGTCATCCCAGCCGCAATCGACCTCTCCTCCGAGCACGTACGCCTCGTCAGTCCACTCCAGCGCCGAGCGTGTTTCCTCTACGGCATCTGCAATCATCGTCGTCTCCATCGTCCTCATCCTCTCGCTCGTAAGTGTGTGTTCAGTTCTCGTGCGCAGCGGCGTAGAGGTACTCCGCTGCGATCTCGACGTCGGCCTCATCGGTGATCCAACCTTCACCCTCATCGCCGCATCTCCACCATGCCCCGGCCAACGCCTCATCACCGGTCTCGCCGCGGTCATCGCCCAGCGCCAGGCTTGCCGCCCCGAGTGACACGGACGTCCGGCTCATCGTCACCGGCTCGCCCTCCCGCGCCAGGCGCTCATAGATCGCCTCAGCGCTGCGCTCTGCCGACCACTCGCCATCGAACTCGGCCTCAAGTCCGAACAGGCCCATCGCGTATTCGCGGGCCGCGGCGGTCAGTGTCGAGGCGGTGAGGTGTTCGGCCAGGCACTCGGCATCGTCAACGTCGTAGTAGTCGTGGATCCATGTCTTCAGGTCATCGAAGGCGGCGCTCTCGTCGTTCAGGATGATCGTCCCGGCGTCGCCGATCGTGTCGGTGACCACTCGGCTCGTCCACTGTGTCCTCATGCTTCCCTCTCCTTCTGCGTGGTGTGTGCTGTCGTGCCCGGGCGGGGAATCGAACCGCCGCCTCGCACCGTGCCGGGCCTATGCCGTGCGCTGACCGAGCCGCACCACATCGATGCTCCGCTCAGCCGCCTCGCGATCCTCGTCCGTGATCTCGTACTTCATCTCGTGCACTACCCGGATGATCTCCATCGCTGTCTCCTGTCTCGTCTGGGTCTCTCCCATGTGATCCCACCATGGCCGCCATCCCCTACGGCCGTGATGGGACCGCATGAGAGGAGGAGCGTCGCCGTCACAGCGGCTCTGCTCCTCGCCCGTCATGTGCCCGTCGGTGTCACGGAGTCTCGCTCCGCTCAGTCCAGCCGCGCCGCTTGACGCTCCGTCCCGCTTGCCCGACACCTTCGGGCCTTGGTCTGTCGCTCTGTGTAGTTCTCAATCTTGCTTGCCGTCGTCCCCGGCGATGGCTTAATCATGCACTCACCCGCTATCCGATGGCAAGCGAGTCGAGGGAATCGGTGTGCGCCTCGCAGGCTGAATCGCCACTTTCCCGCGGGACAACGCCAGAAACTCACATCGGAAAAATCTCAGCATGTGAGATGTGGAGGGGTGGGGCTCCCGTACAGAGAACCCGATCCTCAACCCCGCACGAGGCACCGGAGCCCGACACGCAAGGCTCCCGCGCCCACGGCCACATCGATCCATCGTCGGCCAGTCAGCACGCCCAGCCAGGAGGCACCACAGCCACGTACAGCGCCCCGCGCCACCGTCTCGCACCCAGGTACTAGGGCCACCACTCCAGCCCCGAATCACGCGTGTCAACACGATGGGGCAGCGGCCCGGTCGCAGACATGCAAAAGGCCCCGGCCACCCAACCGGGTGACCGGGGCCTTCCTGCTCGGCCGCTCAGCCGACCAGCGCCAGCGCCTCATCCAGCGACCGCACCGTCAGATCCCTGGACCGCGCAGCCTCACGCGACGGGCAGCCACGCTCCATCGCCGCATCGATCGCCGCATGCCGCAGATCCATGAGGACGCAGACCAGGATGCCGCGCTCTTCACCCGTCAGCCGGCTGGCGACCCGGGGCAGCGTCACCGTCCATGCGTCCCGCCGGACGACGGACGAGGCGGACGAGAGGGCAGAGAGCAGAGAGTCGAGAGCGTGCATGTGTGTCTCCAATCAGGAAGGGGGGTGTGCAGTTGACGCTCCCACCATAGGGGGCCATGACTTTCCCCTGGAATCACGCCACCCTGCCACCCGACACGTGTCAAGCACACGTGACTTATAAGCCCTCTTCGGCCCTATGTACCAGCCTATGCACCACAGGTAATCCCACAATGCGAAACATACAACCTTCAACCAACGCAGAATGTGAGGCACGACATGCGACCAACGTCCCGGGTCCGGCCCAACGGGGGGTGACTCCAGCCACACACGTCACCCCTTAGGGCCCATGAGTCTCACCCCATGAGACCCACATGGAACACCCGTTCGAACCAACTCAACACGGGGGACACCCACGGGGGGGGGAGGGGGGGA
>ERZ773043.111-NODE-111-length-42816-cov-4.466336_pt1 | contig 42816 bp, 32 predicted proteins | sample MGYA00580636_ERZ773043 | MGnify/ENA primary metagenome ERZ773043 (study PRJEB29015, sample SAMEA2737992) | human oral metagenome | biome: human oral; feature: human-associated habitat; material: dental | place: China | collected 2065 ...
TCAGAGAACGGACAGATGTATAAAATATTAAATAAAAATATACACTGATTTATATAATGTTTTTATACAAAAAAAATTATACATAATGCTTTCTGTAAATCGGTTTAGTATAAATATTTTAAAATAAAACATTGACAAAGTTTAATTAAAAATTGACAAAAAAATACATTTTGCAATTCCCTACACTTTAATATGAATTAAAAATATCATTGCGAATGTATATTTTTAAGAACATAACCAAAAAAATGCTTAAATAAAAATTGTATACAATAGCATTTCCTATTGACATTGTACAAATAATAATGTATATTAAGCATGTCAGGAGTATGCTTGTTAAAACGGCTATTTATCGTTACATTCAGACGGTTATTATGTATAAACTGTATAGTGCAAACAGGTATAGAAACTATACGGATATTGAAGTTTGAGTAAAGAGATTATATGTAATTTGCAGTTTGTTTTGAATAGAAACTGTTTATAAGTTTTTATAAATATATACGATGATAGTTATTAAATACAACATATGTGCTTCTGGTACGGAATATTGTATATTTTAAAAGGATGGATTTAAGTTAAGAGATTTAGCTATATTTAGAGATTGATATAACTCAAGGCTGGAAATTATGTAAGCTGAAATCATTCCGAAAGGTAAATATTGTATAAACTGTATATTTTTAGAAAACCACTGTTTAAGTGTTTCATGTGCCGAAATCACAGGTGTTTTGTGCCGTTTTAATACGGTTTTTGCACATCAATGTGGTCTTATCTAAGAAAAATCCGGTTAAATAACAGTTTTCTTTTAAAGAGGAGATAAGAGGAGTACCGTATACGAGTGCTTCAATATTTAAAGGATAGATATGTAGGGATATACATTATATAACTTTCGAAAGATTATATATAAATACATGCAGGAGGTAAAAAGAAAAAGGATTTGGTGTATTAACCGTACTGGTAAAACGGTTAATCTAAAAAGCAAGTGGTATAAAGGCTTTATTGATTTTAATGACATCAAAAATTAAACTATTTAAAAAGATTTATTTATTTTTAAGATCAGAAAGGAATTTAAAACAAAATGAGCAAGTACAATCCGTATGACAACGTTATTAAAACCATAGAGGAGGTGGCAACATTATTAAAATATAAGCCGTCTGAATATGAGATGTTAAAACACCCGGAGCGTGAACTTAAAGTATCTTTTCCGGTTACTATGGATGATGGAACTTTAAAGGTATTTGAAGGATTCAGAGTTCAGCATTCTACTATAAGAGGACCGGGAAAAGGAGGTGTACGTTTCCATCAGGATGTAAATGCGGATGAAGTAAGGGCTTTATCAGCATGGATGACATTTAAATGTGCAGTGGCTAATATACCTTATGGCGGTGCTAAAGGCGGTGTCGTATGTGATCCTATGAAGCTTTCGGACTCAGAATTGAACAGGATTACAAGAGCTTTTACAAACGGTATTGCTCCTATTATAGGACCTGAAAGAGATATTCCGGCTCCCGATGTAGGATCAAATCCGCAGACGATGGCATGGATGATGGATGCTTTCAGCAAGCTTAAAGGTTATACAGTTAATGGAGTTGTTACAGGAAAACCTGTAACCTTAGGCGGAAGCCTTGGAAGAGGTGATGCTACAGGAAGAGGTGTAAGCTTTACTGTAAACAATATTTTTGCAAAACTTAATATCCCGTTAAAGGGAACTACTGCAGTGGTTCAGGGAATGGGAAATGTAGGAAGCGTAAGTGCAAGACTTATCCATGAATCAGGCATGAAAGTTATAGCTGTAAGCGACGTATCAGGTGCAATTTATAAAGAGGACGGACTTAATATACCTGAGATTCTTGAATACCTTTCAAAAGACAAGAGAAACCTTCTTGATGGCTATAAAGGTGAAGGACTTAAGAGAATTTCAAATGAAGAGCTTCTTGAACTGGATACTACACTTCTTATCCCGGCAGCACTTGAGAATCAGATTAATGATGGAAATGCTGACAGAATTAAGGCTAAAGTTGTAGTTGAGGCTGCTAATGGACCATGTACAGTTGAGGCAGATGAGATCCTTAAGAAGAAAGGTGTTGTGGTAGTTCCTGATATACTTGCAAATGCAGGTGGTGTAATTGTTTCATACTTTGAATGGGTACAGAATATACAGAGGCTTGCATGGACTGAGGAACGTGTTAATACAGAGCTTAAGCACCTCATTGATCTTGCATTTGAAAATGTATGGAACAGTGCTAAAGAATATGATGTTGCACTTCGTAAAGGTGCATATATTGTTGCTATCAAACGCATTGTAGATTCTATGAAATTAAGAGGAGTTTAATTAATTATAGTGCTACGGATGCAGGCTGATTTTTTGCCTGCATCCGGGCGTATATTTTTATAAACTTCATAATAGAGACTATATAAAGGAGGAAGCAGATGAAATCAATTTCTCAAATAAGGGAAAAGGTGCTTTCAGGAAAAAGAAAAACAATAGCGGTTGCTGCTGCTGACGATATGCCGGTGCTTGAAGCTATAAAGGATGCAATAGATGATAATCTTGCCGATGCGGCGCTTATAGGTAATAAGGCTCGTATAGAGGAGATGGCTGCACAGCTTGGAATAAATATGGACAGGGTTGAGATTATAGACGAACCCGATGTAGTGGCTGCTGCTGAAAAGGCGGTTGCACTCGTAAAAGATGGAAAAGCACATGTGCTTATGAAGGGACTCTTAAAAACTCCGACACTTTTAAAGGCAGTGCTTGATAAGGAAAAGGGACTGCGTACAGGCGGGGAGTTAAGTCATGTAGGAGTATTTGAGATTCCAGGTCTTGATAGACTTTTAGTAGTCAGTGATCCGGCGATGCATATACTTCCTTCTCTTGAAGAGAAAGTTAGGATTTTAGGTTCTATAAAGACTGTTACCGATGCACTTGAAATTAAATGCCCTAAAGTGGCTGCCGTATGTGCAATAGAAGTGTTTAATCCTAAGATGCCTGCGACAGTTGATGCGGATGCTATTACAAAGATGTATAAAGAGGGAAAAATTAAGGATATGATCGTTGACGGTCCTATGGCACTTGATATAGCCGTAAGCGCACATGCTGCAGAACATAAAGGCTATAAAGGTGAAATCCAGGGTGATGCCGATGCGCTCCTTATGCCTAATATAGAAGCCGGAAATGTTATGTGGAAGACACTTGTTTACCTTGCACAGGCAAAGATTGCAGGTATTGTGGTAGGTGCTGCAGCGCCTGTTGTTTTAACTTCACGTTCTGATTCTCCGGAAACAAAGCTTAACAGCATAATGCTTTCTTTACTCATGTAACAGTATATTGATAATATTAAAGTGAAATGTCTTTTGTCTATAATATAAGGATTGTAAAGAGGTAGAATAAAATTGTTTTATTTGTATTAAGTGTTTTATTTAAATACAGGAAATATTAAAAAAATACAGACATATATGTCTGACAAAATAATATATGATTATTCTACCTCTTTATGTGATGAAAGGAAATTACGATAGTGGAACAAAACAAAATTCTCGTTATAAATCCGGGTTCGACTTCTACTAAAATAGCCGTGTATAAGGGAGGCGACAAGGTTCTTGAACAAACTTTAAGGCATAAAAAAGAGGAACTTGAAGGATTTAATAAAGTTGTTGAACAGTATGAGTTCAGGATGAAAATTATAAAAGATACACTTGCGGCAGGAAATATAGACCTTAGGGAATTAAAGGCGATAGCCTCACGAGGCGGTCTTTTAAAGCCGTTGCCATGTGGAGGTACCTATCTCGTAAATGAGACTATGTGTGAAGATTTAAGGACTACAAATCGTGAACATGCTTCAAATTTGGCGGCACTTATAGGCTATGAGATGGGGAAAGAACTTGGTATCTCATGCTATGTGGTTGATCCCGTTGTTGTTGATGAACTTCAACCGGTTGCAAGATTGTCCGGATTAAAAGGTTATGACAGAACATCGGTATGGCATGCACTTAACCAGAAAGCGGTTGCAAGAAAAGTTGCAATGATGCTTGGTACGCAGTATAAGGATATGAATTGTATAGTGGCACATATGGGAGGCGGAGTTACAGTAGCTGCACATGAAAAAGGACGTGCAATAGATGTAAACAACGGACTTAGAGGTGATGGACCTTTTTCACCTGAACGTTCCGGAGGACTTCCCTGCGATATTATGATGAAGATGGTGTTTGATGACGGCAAGTCCAGAAAGGAAATGGAAAAAAGTCTTGCCGGACAGGGAGGTTTTGTAAGCTACCTGAATACAAATGATACAAGAGAAGTTGAAAAGATGGCTCAAACTGATGAATATGCAGAACTTGTATATAATGCTATGGCATATCAGGTAAGTAAGGAGATAGCATCACTTGGTGCTACATTATATGGAAAAATAGATGCTGTTATACTCACAGGTGGTATGGCACATTCAAAAAAACTTACATCGCTTATAAAAGAAAGAGTATCTTTTATGGCTCCGGTATATATATTCCCCGGAGAGGAAGAGATGGAAGCACTTGCAGCTGGAGTTGCAAGGGTGCTTGATAAAGAAGAAGAAGCGATAGTTTATAAATAAATAGATTTGTTTTATATTGAGGAGGAAATTAAATAATGGTTGTAAAGACTATGGACGGAAATGAGGCTGCCGCATATATATCTTATGCCTTTACGGAAGTTGCTACAATTTATCCGATTACCCCGTCTTCGCCTATGGCGGAGGCCGTTGACTTATGGTCCGCACAAGGTAAAAAAAATATTTTTGGTCAGCGTGTAAGACTTGAAGAAATGCAGTCTGAAGCAGGTGCAGCCGGTGCAATGCATGGTGCTCTTGAAACGGGTGCTCTTGCCACTACATATACGGCTTCACAGGGGCTTCTTCTTATGATTCCGCCGCTTTACAGGCTTTCCGGACAGCTTTTGCCTGGAGTTTTACATGTTAGTGCGAGAGTTGTCGGAACGCATGCATTTTCAATATTCGGTGAACATTCAGATGTGATGGCATGCAGACAGACCGGTCTGGCAATGCTTTGCTCAGGCAGTGTACAGGAGGTTATGGATCTTGCAGGTGTTGCACATCTTTCAGCAATAAAAGGAAGAGTTCCTTTTATACATTTCTTTGATGGTTTCCGTACATCACATGAGATACAGAAAATAGAAGCGCTTGAATATGATGAGCTTGAAAAGCTTTTGGATTATGATGCACTTGATGCTTTCAGAAAGCGTTCTCTTAACCCTGAAAGACCTGTTATGAGAAGTAGTGTGCAGAATCCGGATGTTTATTTCCAGGCAAGAGAATCTGCAAACAGCTTTTATGATGCAATACCAGGTATCGTAGAAGGTTACATGAATGACATTAAAAAGATTACTGGCAGGGAGTATAAATTATTTTCTTATTACGGACCTGAGGATGCTGAACATGTAATAATTTCAATGGGTTCAAGTGCCGGCGTTATAAAGGAGACTGTTGATTATCTGAATAAGCAGGGTAGAAAGACCGGATATATACAAGTGTATCTCTATCGTCCATTTTCTATTAAGCATTTCCTTAAGGAAGTGCCTGAAACAGTGAAAAAAATAACTGTACTTGACAGGACTAAAGAGCCGGGTTCACTTGGAGAGCCACTTTATCTTGACATATGTGCTGCATTTAATGAACTTAAAAAAAGACCTGAAGTATATGCAGGACGCTATGGTCTTTCAATAAAGGATGTAACTCCTGACCAGATTATAGCTGTGTTTGACAATATGCTTAAGGAAGAACCTAAAAACCATTTTACTGTCGGTATCAATGATGATGTTACATTCACATCACTTCCTCTTGGAGAGATGGTAAATGTTGCTGATGAAAGTATAGTGAACTGTAAATTCTGGGGTCTTGGCTCAGATGGAACAGTAGGTGCCAATAAAAATTCAATTAAGATAATTGGTGATCATACTGATTTATATGCACAGGCGTATTTTGAATATGACACAAAAAAATCAGGTGGTCTTACACGTTCACATTTAAGATTCGGTAAAAAGCCGATAATAGGAAGCTATTTAATAACAAAGGCTGATTTTGTAGCCTGTCATAACCAGTCCTATATAAACAGGTATGATATAGTTGAGGAATTAAAGCCTGAAGGCACTTTCCTGCTTAACTGTACATGGGACAGACAGCAGCTTGAGGATAGGCTTAGCGATAAAGTTAAAAAGTATATATACGACAATAAGATTAAATTTTACACAATCAATGCTATTGATATATGCAAGGAGATAGGTCTTGGAAACCGTACAAATGGTGTTTTACAGGCTGCTTTCTTTGCACTGTCAAATATCATTCCTATGGATGATGCTATTGATTATATGAAGCAGGCTATAGTAAAGACTTATGGCAAAAAAGGCGATAAGGTCATAGCTATGAACAATGAGGCGGTTGAGCTTGGTGCTAAAAAATTTGTAAAGATTGATGTGCCTGAAAGCTGGGGAGGACTTGTACCTGAAGTTCAGAAGACAGATGAAAAGCTGCCTGATTTTGTGGCAAGGATAGCAAAACCGATTAATGATCTTAAGGGTGATCTTCTTCCTGTAAGTGCATTTGTAGGCAGAGAGGACGGCACAGTACCTCTTGGTACTTCAATGTATGACAAAAGAGGTGTTGCAATAGATGTTCCCAGATGGGATAAAGAAAAGTGCATACAATGCAATCAGTGTTCATATGTATGTCCGCATGCATGTATAAGACCTTATTTGCTTAATGAGTCTGAAACTGCAAATGCTCCTGAAAAGTTTGATACAGTACAGGCAAAGGGCAAAGGTCTTGAGCCTTACAAATATAGAATGCAGGTATCAGTGCTTGACTGTATAAGCTGCGGAAGCTGTGTTGCTGTGTGCCCGGCAAAAGGCAAGGCACTTTTTATGGAATCATTGGATTCACAGAAATTTGAAGCTGAAAACTGGGAATATGCTCAGACACTTTCTTATAAAGAAAATCCTCTTGACAAAAAGACGGTTAAAGGAAGCCAGTTTGAAAAGCCTCTGCTTGAATTTTCAGGTGCATGTGCAGGTTGCGGAGAAACACCATATATGAAACTTCTTACACAGATGTTTGGCGAAAGGCTTATAGTTGCAAATGCGACAGGCTGTACACAGGCATGGGGTGCTGCTATGCCCTGTTTCCCATATACTACAAACCATAATGGTTGCGGTCCGGCATGGTCAAACTCACTTTTTGAAAATAATGCTGAGTTTGCACTTGGTATGTGTCTTGCCGAAACTCAGCAGAGAGAAAACCTTGTAAATAAGATAAATGATCTTGCCGAGATGGAAAAAGAAAATACCGATATACAGACAGCGGTTAAGACATGGTTTGATGCATATAATGACGGGGATATGTCAAAGACAGCAAGCAATGGTCTTTTGGATGTTTTGAACAAACAGAATCTTACAGGTGCTTCAAAAGAACTTTATGAAACTATAAAACATAATAAAGAACATTTAAGCAAAAAATCAATCTGGATGTATGGCGGAGACGGATGGGCATATGATATCGGCTATGGCGGACTTGATCATGTTCTTGCAAGTGGAAGAAATTTAAATATACTGCTTGTTGATACTGAGGTATATTCAAATACAGGAGGACAGTCGTCAAAGGCATCACCTGTAGGAGCAGTTGCAAAATTTGCCGCTTCAGGTAAAAAGACGAAGAAGAAGGATTTAGGTCTTCTTGCAATGTCATACGGCTACGTATATGTTGCACAAGTGGCGATGGGAGCCAACCAGAACCAGCTTATAAAGGCAATTCAGGAGGCTGAGGATTATGACGGTCCTTCACTTGTAATTGCATATGCACCATGTGTTGCACATGGTCTTGTAAAAGGTATGGCAAATGTACAGGAGGAGATGAACCTTGCAGTAAAATCAGGTTACTGGAATCTGTATCGTTATAATCCGCTGCTTAAGAAGGAAGGAAAAAATCCCTTTATACTTGATTCAAAGAAACCGACACTTGATTTGAAGGAATTCCTTATGGGTGAGGTCAGGTTCGCATCTCTTTACAGAACCTTCCCTGATGAAGCACAGAAGCTTCTTGCAGAAGCGGAACAGGGTGCAAAGGAAAAATATGAAGAGTATGAGAGACTTGCACTTGCACAGCCGTCAGGAGTAAAGGAAGACCTTAAATTAGGTGCTTAAGATTTAGGAGATGTTTAGTGTACTAAAATGCTCAAAAATTTTAAAAATATATAAAAATAGTGTATAAAAACATATTAAAGCTGCAGCAATAATTAATAAATAAAAATCAAATACTGTTCGGGCTGTATTAAAAGTATAGTTCAGATACTGAAGTTTTTATATAAGTTCGGACAGTATAAAATAAAAGTAATTTGCGAGGGGGTAATACCATGGCAAGAAGAGGAAAGGTTACATTCAATGATTATCTTTGCAAGGGCTGTGAGTTATGCATAGCAGTATGTCCGGTGAAGATTATTTCATTAAGCAAAACCAGGATTAATAGTAAAGGATACCATCCGGCTGAGATAGAGGAGATGGAAAAGTGCATAGCATGCACCAACTGTGCCACTATATGTCCTGACAGTGTAATTACAGTGGAAACTGTGGAATTGGAGGAAGTAAGATGACAAAGGTTTTAATGAAGGGAAATGAAGCTATAGGAGCAGCTGCGATAGCAGCAGGATGCAAATATTTTTTCGGTTATCCTATAACACCTCAGAGCGAACTGCCTGAATATATGTCAAGAGAGCTTCCTAAGATAGGAGGAGTATTTCTTCAGTCCGAATCTGAAGTAGCGGCGATCAATATGGTTTATGGAGCTTCAGGAGCCGGTGCAAGGGTTATGACAAGTTCATCAAGCCCGGGAATTTCACTTAAGCAGGAGGGCATTTCATATATAGCCGCTGCCGAACTTCCATGTCTTATATGTAATATAATGCGTGGCGGTCCGGGACTTGGAGGTATACAGCCTTCACAAACAGACTATTTCCAGGCGACAAGGGGCGGCGGCAACGGAGATTATCGTCTGCTTGCATTTGCACCGGCAAATATACAGGAAATGGTTGATCTTATAATTGAAGGTTTTGATCTTGCAGATATTTACAGAAATCCTGTAATGATCTGCGGAGACGGAATGCTCGGACAGATGATGGAACCTGTTGAATTTACAAATCATACAAAACGTGAACTTCCTGAAAAAACCTGGGCTACTACAGGTACTCAGGGTAAGAGAAAGCCGAATATAATAAACTCATTATATCTTGAAGCTTCAATACTTGAAGATCACAATAAGCATCTTATAGAAAAATATAATAAAATAAAAGAAAATGAAGTGCGTGTGGAAACAGTAGGACTTGAGGATGCACAGCTTGTATTCAGTGCCTACGGAACAACTTCAAGAATAGTCAAAAGTGCTATGACAATGCTTCAGGAGGAGGGGTATAAAGTTGGACTTATACGCCCTATTACTATCTGGCCGTATCCTTATGATGCGTTTAAGAAGATAAATGAAAAGTGCAAGGATATTCTTGTAGTTGAGATGAACACCGGTCAGATGACCGATGATGTAAAGATTGCCGTTGAAGGCAGACAAAAAGTACATTTTCACGGTCGTCAGGGAGGTATGATACCAAGTCCTGAGGAGATAGCACAGGTAGCAAGAGAGCTGTTAGGAGGTAAATAAGATGGCTGCTGTTATATATAAAAGAACGGAAGGTTTAGTTGACGTTCCGACTCATTATTGTCCGGGATGTACACATGGAATAATACATAAGCTAGTCGGTCAGGTACTTGAAGAGATGGATCTTCTTGGAAAAGCCATAGGTATAGCACCTGTAGGATGTTCGGTCCTGGCATATAATTATTTTAACTGCGATATGCATGAGGCGGCACATGGAAGAGCACCTGCGGTTGCTACCGGTATAAAGCGTGTGCTCCCTGAGAATTTCGTATTTACTTATCAGGGTGATGGAGATCTTGCTTCAATAGGAGCTGCGGAGATAGTTCATGCGGCACATAGGGGAGAAAAAATTTCAACTGTATTTGTAAACAATGCAATCTACGGCATGACAGGCGGACAGATGGCACCTACTACGCTGATAGGGCAGAAAACATCCACTTCTCCGCTTGGAAGAACCGTGGAGCATAGCGGAAGACCGCTTCATGTATGTGAGCTTCTTTCAACAATTGACGGTGCCAAGTTTGTTGAGCGTGTATCGGTAGATACCCCTGCAAATATAAGAAAGGCTAAAAAAGCTATAAGGGATTGTTTTGAAGTACAGGAAAAAGGACTTGGTTTCGGTATAGTTGAAGTCCTTTCAACATGTCCTACAAACTGGGGACTTGCACCCAATGATGCGCTTCAGTGGCTTAGAGATAATATGATGCCGGTGTATCCGTTGGGCAGCTTTAGAAATCCAAAGGAGGCGGAGTAATGGAACATAAAATAGTAATGGCAGGTTTTGGCGGACAGGGAATTATGGCAATAGGTCAGCTTACTACATATGCAGGTATGGTAGAAGGAAAACATGTTTCATGGCTTCCTTCATATGGTCCCGAGATGCGTGGAGGTACTGCAAACTGTGCAGTAATAATATCAGATACCCCTGTAAGTGCACCTACGGTTACCGCTTCAACAGCGGGAATTATAATGAATGCACCTTCGCTTGACAAGTTTGAGCCGGAAGCTCTTCCGGGTGCAAAGTTCTTTATAAATTCTTCACTTATAGATAGAAAGATACAAAGAGATGATATTGAGGGATTTTATATTCCGGTAAATGATATCGCAGCAGAAATAGGAAACCCGAAGGTTGCCAATATAGTTATGCTTGGTGCATTTCTTGAAATAACAAAGGTCGTTTCTCCGGAAACGGTATTAAAGGTATTTACAAAAGTATTTGGTGAAAATAAGGCTAAATTCATACCTATGAACCAGAAAGCAATGGAAGAAGGTTCTAAGTATGCGAAAAAACAAAGAGTAAATGCATAATTTATAAAATAAAAATTTTCCTGTGGTGTTTAGCCCGGGGCATATATTTTTAGTATGTAACAGCCGGAGATTGCCGTTTATAATTTTTGTCATATGATATCTTTATATATTGATATCACAGTAAAATGTAATAAAAATTATTGTATTTACAGGCTGGTGATACTCCGGCTGATACCATATATTTACTTTAATTAAATGAGGAGGTACTCGAAAATGTTTAATGAAAAAGAGGTTGAGTGGGGAAAGTTGGGATTTGCCTATGTTAAGGCAGATTATAACTATGTATCCTGCTACAAAGACGGAAAGTGGGATGACGGTAAGCTTGTAAAGGAAAATACACTTACTATAAGCAATGGCTCCACAGCGCTACATTACGGACAACAGTGTTTTGAAGGTTTAAAAGCATACAGGGCAAAAGACGGCAGCGTACAGCTTTTCAGACCTGATCAGAATGCGAAGCGTATGATAAAAAGCTGTCAGAAACTTCTTATGCCAGAATTTCCGGTAGAAAGATTTATTGATGCATGTATACAGACTGTAAAGGCTAATGAAAGATTTATCCCGCCTTATGGAAGCGGTGCAACATTATATCTGAGACCGTTTATGATAGGTGTAGGCGATAATGTAGGAGTACGTCCGGCGGAAGAGTACATATTCTCAATATTTGTAACTCCTGTAGGTCCTTATTTTAAAGCAGGTCTGTCGCCTGTAAACTTTATAACTTCAGACTATGACCGTGCTGCACCTGCAGGTACCGGAGCGGTAAAAGTAGGAGGAAACTATGCAGCAAGCCTTGAATCTCATTTACTTGCTACAAAGCAGGGATATGCTGACTGTATTTACCTTGATCCTGCAACACATACAAAGATAGAGGAAGTAGGAGCTGCAAACTTCTTTGGAATTACAAAGGATGATAAGTTTGTAACCCCACTTTCGCCGTCAATACTTCCTAGTATTACAAAGTATTCATTGCTTCATGTAGCAAAAGAATACCTTAAGATGCCTACTGAAGAGAGAGACTGCTATATTGATAAGATTGATGAGTTTAAAGAAGCGGGTGCATGCGGAACAGCTGCTGTTATAACCCCGATAGGCGGAATCTCACATAAAGGAAAGCTTCATGTATTCTATAGTGAGAAGGAAGTCGGACCTGTTACAAGAAAACTTTATGATACACTTTTTGGAATACAGATGGGCGATATAGAGGCTCCTGAAGGCTGGATTGTAAAAGTAATGTAAAAATAATATGTTTTAAGCAAACAGTAGTTTAGCCGCATATTTAGAGAAACACTGCTTAAGTGTTCCCCTTATGAAAATCACGGATACTCTGTGCTATTCCTATGCAATTTTTCTGTATATATTCAGCAATCTAACCAAAACGACAATTTAATTACTCTGCGGTTAGAGGTAGATCTGAATATGGAACCACTAACTGTGAACAGTATGTGGCTAAATTTTTAAAAAATATGAATTTTTTTTTAAATTTATATAGACTGCATAAATAAGCTGTGATATAATCCAGAAAAATTTAATAGAGGGGGAAAACTCAATATGCTTACATTTTTAATTGGCCTTGCCATACTTATAATCGGAGGATTTTTTTATGGCATTTACGTTGAAAATATGTTTGGGCCTGATGACAGGGTTACCCCGGCAGTATCAATGAATGACGGCGTTGACTATGTGCCTATGGGCAAGTGGAAAAACAGCCTTATAGAGTTATTGAACATTGCGGGGACTGGACCTATACTTGGACCTATACTTGGAATTTTATTTGGTCCTATAGCTTTTATAGCTATACCTGTGGGCTGCGTTCTCGGCGGTGCACTTCATGACTACCTTTCAGGAATGATTTCGATAAGGGAAAAAGGGGCACAGATGCCCGCACTTGTAAAAAAGTATTTAGGAAATGCTACATTTCAGGTTTATAATATATTTGTATGTCTTTTAATGCTTCTTGTTGGTGCAGTATTTGTGTACACGCCAGGCGATCTTATAGTTACAAGTATATTTAAGCAAAAAGCGGATGTAAGCAATCCGCTTGTACTTGTAGTATATATAGCTATATTTATATATTATCTTGTAGCTACACTGTTTCCAATTGATAAAATTATAGGAAAGGTTTACCCTATATTTGGTGCAGTTTTGGTGCTTTCTGCGGTAGGTATATTTGCAGGTATATTTTTAAAAGGCTATCAGCTTGATAATATTACTGCAGATAACTGGCGTGGAATACATCCTGACGGGCTTCCTTTCATTCCTATATTTTTTGTAACAGTAGCATGCGGTATAGTATCAGGCTTCCACTCAACTCAGGCTACCCTTATAGGGCGTTCTGTAAAAAGTGAAAAAGAAGGAAAACTTATATTCTTCAATATGATGCTTGTTGAAGGCTTTATAGCTATGACATGGGCAGCTGCAGCTATGGGAATATATAATAAGGGTATATCTCCGGATGCTGTAGGAAAACCTGTTGTAATAAGTCTTGTAGCTAATGACCTTTTAGGTACTGTAGGAGGACTTATAGCTATTATAGGTGTAATAGTGCTGCCAATCACTTCAGGAGATACTGCACTCAGATCTCTTAGGCTTATGGTTGCCGAGTATTTTAATATTGAACAGAAAAGCCCTAAAAACAGAATTATAATATCATCAATTATATTTGTTGCTGCAGGTGCTATACTGTGGTTTGCTAAAACAAATGCAAAAGGATTTCAGATATTGTGGCAGTATTTTGCATGGAGTAATCAGACAATATCAATATTTGCATTTGCAATGATAGTTGTTTATCTTGTAATGCATAATAAAAATTTTGTATCTGCGCTTATTCCTGGGTCATTTTATACGTTTATAATTACAACCTATATACTGCAGGCAAAAATCGGATTTAATCTGCCATTAAAAGTATCATATTTAATAGGTGCTGTATTAACAGTTATCTATGCAGTACTGGCATACCTTGCAGGTGTAAATAAAAAAGGCAGTATGCAGCCTGACACGGCTGCTGCAGTTAATAAAACACAGCAGGGGGTTTCAAAAAATTAATTTTAGTGTTGCAGTTTGTTTTTAATAATTATGTGTTAAGATTACTTATTTAGTTTTATGTTTTATAATAAATATGAATTTTATATTAATAAAGGTATAAATCTTTAACATAGTAAAAAATGGTTAAAAATAAAATTGCAGCAGGAGGATACATGACAGAGATAAAAAAGAAAGACATTATGATATGCGGATTTGCTCTATTCGCAATATTCTTTGGAGCGGGAAATCTTATATTCCCCCCCTATCTCGGAGTGGTTGCCAAGAGCAAATGGGTTGAAGTAATGCTTGGGTTTCTTCTTTCCGACCCGGTGCTTCCAATCCTCGGAGTTATAGTTACCGTAATGCTTGGAGGTAAAGCCGAAGCACTTGGAAAAAGAGTAAATCCTGTATTTGCAGCTGCTCTCGGACTGCTTATTATATTAACAATAGGGCCTCTATATGCTATACCTAGAACAGGGGCAACTACATATGAGATATTTATACAGCCGCTTCAGCCGGTAGGGCTGTCTCACGGTACACAAAGAATTATAAAGATTGTTACATGCTTTATATTTTTTGCATTAACATTATATTTTGTGTTAAATGAAGGCAAGGTTATAGAAATTATAGGAAAATATCTTACACCGGGTCTTCTTATAGTACTTGCAGTTGTAGTTATAGTTTCAATAGTAAAGCCTCCGGGTCAGATAGTACATTCAGAAGATTCAGGTATGTTTGTGCGTGGACTTAAGGAAGGTTATCAGACTATGGATGCTATGGTATCCGCACTTTTTGCAGGTATAGTTTCTGCGGATCTTGCAAGGAGGGGCTATAAAGATAAAAAGACACAGATAAAGGCAAGCATACAGGTCGGTATAGTTTCTTTTGTACTTCTTGCACTTGTTTACGGAAGCCTTACCTATGCAGGTGCTACTGTAAGCAGCTACTATACCCCTGAAAATGATAGAACGGAAATACTTATAGGTATGGTTAATATGATGCTTGGAACTACGGGAAAAGTACTTATGGGAATAGTAGTTACACTGGCATGTCTTACAACCTCAGTAGGGCTTGTATCGGTATGTGGCAATTATTTTCAGTCTCTGTCAAAGGGGGCACTTGAATATAAAGCAGTTGCAGTAGTTACAACTATTATATCATTTATTCTTTCACTTCTAGGCGTTACTAAGATGATTGAATACTCAGGACCTATACTTTCATGTGTTTATCCTATGATTATAGCACTTATACTGGTATCATTCTTTGATAAATATATAAAATATAATCTTACTTATGCAGGTGTGGTTACAGGCGCATTTATAGTCGGTTTTGTCCAGAATGCTCCTATAAAGTCGGCAGGCTTTGAGGGCTTTAAGAGCTTCATTAATTCGTTACCGCTTCATTCAATAGGTTTTGAATGGGTGGTTCCTACACTGGTGTTCGGAATAATATTTACTATAATTGCTACGGCAACAGGTATAGGGGGTACTCTTGAGGATTTCTTAAAGCAGGAGGAAGCACTTCAAAAGGCTTCAAAATAGTTTTAAAATAAATTAGGATATAGATTTTATAAACATTATATTTTAATATAATAATTAATAGTATAAATTTATAAGGAGCGTGTCTTCATATATGCAGCAGCTATGTCTGCATATATCTGAGGATGCGCTTTGTATTATTAGGTTTGAGAGGTACTTAAATTATATGGATGGTATTTATGGATTTGAACATAGGATACGTATAGTAACCGGACATTACGGCAGTGGTAAAACAGAGTTTTCTCTTAATTTGGCAGTAAGGCTTAAAAAGCAGTATGATAATGTTGCTATTGCGGATCTTGATGTTATAAATCTGTATTTTAGGAGCAGGGAAAAGGAAGATGAGCTGAAAAAACTTGGAATAAGGATATTTTCAAGTTCCGTTAAAGCTACTGCTGTTGATATACCTGCTGTTTCAGCTGATATTATGACACCCATAGAAGATAATAATTGCCAGCTTATCATGGATGTAGGCGGGAACCCTGCCGGTACCAGAACTTTGGGAAGATACAGGAATTTCCTTAAAAATATAGGCTTTCAGCATTTATTTATACTGAATGCAAATCGTCCTGAGACAAATACCTGTGAGAAAGCCGTAGATTTTATTAACGGAATAAGAGCACAGTCAGGACTTGATATTACAGGTATTGTAAACACAACACATATGCTTAAGGCAACTACTGTTGATGATCTTTTAAAAGGTCAGCAGTTATGTCGTGAAGTTTCAAAAACACTTGATCTTCCTATACTCTATACTGCAGCTATGGAGGAGGTTGCAAAACAGTTGCCTGAAAATATGGACGGTGAAATTATACCGCTTAAATTATTTATGAGAGAAGGATGGATGATGTAGGTATGTGTAAGTTGTTTTGATTATATTTCCTGTTTGATATTTGTCTTAACAGCTAAAAGCGATGGTTTAATCAGTATGGTTTAATCAGTATTTTAAATTTTATTGAATAAATTCTTATAAAATGTTATACTTGTTCTGCATGGCATCAAAACGGATTTTGAAATTGGAGGATAATATATGATCATACAAGAAGCCGGAGAGATGTATTTAGAAACCATATTGAGACTTAAGCAGAAAACAGGGGCTGTACGTTCTGTTGACATCGCCAGAGAGATGGGATATTCAAAACCTACGGTAAGTGAACAGATGAAGAAATTCCGTGAAAACGGACTTATAGAAATTGATGAAGACAGTCATATCAACCTTACAGAAGCCGGTATGGAGATTGCTAAACGCACACTTGAAAAACATATAGTGCTTACAGAGATCTTGATAAAAATAGGTGTAAATGATAAAGTTGCTGAAAAAGATGCGTGCAGACTTGAACACTATATGAGTGAAGAGACCTTTAAATGTATAAAAAAACATTTTGGTATGGACTAGGATAAAAATATCTTAAAAGGTCAAAGGTGCTGAAAGTTATTAAAAGGGTTTTAAAAATTCTAACCGTAAAAAGGAGGGTACATCTGATGTATCCTCCTTTTTATGCATCTACACAAACTCTTAAGAAGTTTGCAGTGCCTGCTTTAACACCTGTGCCGTGGCATCTATCTGTTCTTCCTGTTCAGGATTTAATTGTGATTTTATACTTAAGTTGTGGTTTAAAAGATTTATATTTTTCATTCCTGATATAATCTCATTCATTGCTTTTGCGGCTGAAGGTGCCCAGGAACCGTTTTCTATAAGCATTACACTTCTGTTTTGAATATTATGTGCTTTAAGGTCAAGAAGAAGATACTCCATTTTATCAAACACACCTGCATTATATGAGGATGAGGCAAATACAAGGACTTTTGCACGAAAAGCCTCAGCAATAAGGTATGATATATCAGTTTCGGCTACATCATACATTTTTATATTTTTTACCCCAAGCTGTGCAAGTTTTACTGAAAGTACATTAACGGCATTTTCAGTATTTCCATAAATACTTCCATAAAATATAACTATGTCTTCATTTTCGGGTGTATAGCTTGACCACTTATTGTATTTATCAAGGATCCAGGCTATATCTTCCTGATTGTTCCATACAGGTCCATGAAGTGCACATATATATCGTATATCAAGCGGAGCAATTTTTTTAAGCACAGCCTGTACCTGTGCACCATATTTACCTACTATATTAGTATAGTAGCGTCTTGCTTCAGGAAGTAGAAGGATACGGTCTTCAAGCTCATCAACAAATATATTTCCGTTTAAAGCACCGAAGGTACCAAAAGCATCTGATGTAAACATAATTTTTTCAGTTGTATCATAGGTCATCATTACCTCCGGCCAGTGAACCATTGGTGCCATATGAAATGAAAATGTATGTTTACCGGTAGTTAAAGTGCTTCCCTCTTTAACCTCAATGGTATGACCATCTACCGGAAATTTGAAAAACTGTTTCATAAAGGTAAATGTCTTTGCATTCCCTATAAATTGAATATCAGGATAACGAAGTACAAGCTCTTCAAGTGTGCATGAGTGATCACATTCCATATGATTTATAATTACATAGTCAAGTTTTCTTCCGTTTAACAGGTGTTCTATATTTTCAAGAAATACTCTGCTTACTGAAAGATCAACAGTGTCGAGCAGCACTGTTTTTTCATCAAGTACGAGATATGAATTATATGCTATGCCGTCAGGTACGGGAAATACGTTTTCAAAACGGCTTATACGCCTATCACTTCCTCCCACATAATAAACATCATCTGTAATTTTTCTGCTTTGATGCATCTTTTCCTCCATAAACAATACTATTTAAAAGTGTTAAAGATATAAAATAGCGTTATTTTATTTATTAAATATCTTATGTTGATTATACACAAGTTAGTATAGAGTTGGCAAGCGCTATAGAAAAATATTTAATTAAATTGGTGCTACTATTTCCTATACACAAAGATATTAATTTTTCTATATTTATGTTTCAGAGATAAATATAAAAAAATTTAATATATTATAAAATATTATATTTGATAAAAAGTTGATGATCAGTTTATATGAGCTATCCACTAATTTCTCTAAGCAAATTGACCATTTCAATGGCACTATGAGCACATTCATAACCTTTATTTCCGGATTTTGTACCGGCTCTTTCAATAGCCTGCTCAATAGTATCTGTTGTAAGAACTCCAAATATGACGGGAGTACCGCTTTCCAAAGCAATCTGAGCTATACCTTTTGAGACTTCACTGCACACATAATTATAATGGTCCGTATTTCCACGTATAACAGCTCCTAGACATATTATGGCATGGTATTTGTTGCTTTTTACCATTTTAGATGCAACCAGCGGTATTTCAAAAGCTCCGGGAACCCAAGCGATTTCAATATCATCTTTTCTGACATTTTCACGAACCAAACCGTCCAATGCACCTGACAACAATTTAGAGGTTATAAATTCATTGAATCTGGCAATCACAATGCCGATTTTCATACCCTCTGATACTAATTTTCCCTCATAGATTTTCATTTATTTTGCCTCCTTGATAATAATTAATTAGTGTTAAAAACTACCTGTTTTTATTGTTAGAGCTGGTTTAATCGTTAATATATCTCAACCTATTGCAATTTTATTTTCGTATGTTTACCGGACTGCTTTATATTCAAAATATGTCCCATTCTATTTTTCTTGGTTTCCAGATAAAAGAGATCATAGCGATTAGCTTCTATTTCAATCGGCAGACGTTTAGCTATAACCATATTGTAATCCTCAAGCTGGTATATTTTATCAGGGTTGTTAGTCAATAATTCCAGAGACTTGACACCCAGATCACGCAGTATCTGGGCACCTATATAATATTCTCTTAAATCAGCATCAAATCCCAATGCCAGATTTGCTTCCAGAGTGTCCATACCATTGTCCTGGAGATGATAGGCTTTAAGTTTATTTACAATACCTATACCTCTTCCTTCCTGTCTCATATACAATAATATACCGCTGCCATTTTTGGAAATCATCTTCATGGCTTTATCAAATTGCTCACCGCAATCACAACGCAGCGATCCGAAAACATCTCCTGTTAAACATTCGGAATGTACCCGGCACAATATATTTTCACCTGATGAAATATCTCCCATAACCAGGGCAATGTGATGCTCATTGTTTAGCTTGTTAATGTAACAGTGAGCTTTGAAATCTCCATAGATTGTAGGCATTTCTGAAATAGATACACACTCTACAAGGTTATCAAAAAACTTGCGATATTCCTGAAGTTCTTTTATAGTCAGAAAAGGGATATTATGCTTTTTTGCAAAATCCAGCAAGTCGGAAGTTCTCATCATGTTTCCGTCATCTTTCATAACTTCGCAGCACAGACCGCATTCATCCAGTCCGGATAGACGCATAAGGTCTACAGTAGCCTCAGTATGACCGTTTCTTACTAAAACTCCTCCTGCTTTTGCAATTAGAGGAAACATATGACCCGGTCTGCGAAAATCATCGGGTCTTGCTTTTTCATCTATGCACATGCGGGCAGTTAAAGCTCTTTCTGCGGCTGAGATACCTGTAGTAGTAGTTTTATAATCAATGGATACGGTAAAGGCAGTTTCATGATTATCAGTGTTGTTCAAAACCATAGGCTGCAACTTAAGTCTGTCGGCAATTTCACTACTTATGGGAATACATATTAAGCCTTTGGCATATGTCGCCATAAAGTTTACATTTTCAGTTGTAGCATGTTTTGCCGAACAAATTAAATCGCCTTCATTTTCTCTGTCTTTGTCATCCATAACAAGAATCAGTTCACCTTTTTGTAATGCCTTAATGGCATTCTTTACATTTTGATATTTCATAGTCTTTTATCCTTTCATATTTTAAAACCAGTTGCCCGGTAAAAAGTTTTCACATAGTTTCGAATTTTCGCTTTTTTTTGTTAAGGATTCAATGTATTTGCCCACTATATCATTTTCAAGATTTACAATATCCCCCGGATGCCTGGTCGCTAAAACGGTATTGCTTAAAGTATGAGGAATGACAGATACATAAAAATCTGCATTTCCTGCCTCTGCTACTGTCAGACTTATGCCGTCAATTGCTATAGAGCCCTTTTGGATTATAAATTTCATAATATTTTTAGAGGTTTTAATCCGGTACCAGACGGCATTGCCGTCCTGCCTGATACTGACTATTTCTCCCGTACCGTCTATATGCCCGGATACGATATGACCGCCGAATCTGCCGTTTGCAGGCATCGCTCTCTCAAGATTTACAGGGCTTCCTGGATTTAATTTATAAAGTGAAGTTCTTTTCCAGGTTTCCATCATAATATCTACTGTGAAAGAACTGGATGTGAATTTTACTACAGTAAGACATATGCCATTGACAGCTATACTGTCGCCTAATTTGATATCTTCTAAAATTTTTTTTGCAGATATAGTCAATTTACAATTTGAGCCGCCTTCAATTTTTTGAATTTTGCCTAATTCCTCTACAATTCCTGTGAACATGGATAAATTACCTCACTTTCTATTAGAAAATCACTGCCGACAGAAGAAAATGAACAGGGCTGCAGTTTTATGGCATTATCAGGTATAGATATGCCCTGACCGGTTACAGGAGTATGAGGTGAACCGCCAAACACTTTTGGAGAAACAAAAACTGCAATTTCCTGCACAATCCTTTCATTTAATGCACTCCAGTTGAGCATACCGCCACCTTCCAATAAAACACTATCTATTTGCAGTTTGCCTAGTTTTGTCATAAGTTGATTTAAATTTATAAAATCCCCTTTTTTATCAACCGTGATAAATTTACACCCAAGCTCTTTGTATGGAATCAGTTTTTCATCATCCGTCTGAGCGGTTGCTATATATGTTTCTATTGAATGTGCAGTTTTTACAATTTGAGATGTCAAAGGTAATTTTAAAGTAGTATCGCAGATAATGCGAATTGGATTTCTGCCGTTTTCTATTCGACAATTCAACATCGGATCATCCTTTAGCACTGTTGTGATACCTACCATTATGGCTGAAAATTCACTTCGCAACTGATGGACTTTTTCTCTCGACTTTTCGCAGCTTATCCATTTTGAAGCACCTGTGTAAGTCGCTGTTTTACCATCCATAGTCATAGCATATTTCATCAATACAAAAGGTTTTTTATCAATTATAAATTTTTTAAAAAATCTAATCAGATGTTTGCACTCATGCTCCAATACACCGATATCCACCTGAATTCCATGTTGCTGCAATTGATAAGAACCTTTTCCGGCAACAACAGGGTTTACATCCAGTGTACCTATAACTACTCTTGAAATACCACTTTTTATAATTGCCTCTGTACATGGAGGGGTTTTTCCATAATGGCAGCAGGGTTCCAAAGTAACGTATATTGTGGCATCTTTTGGAGAAGCCACACAGTCTTTTAGAGCATTTATCTCAGCATGAGAACTACCAAATTTTTTGTGATATCCCTTCCCTATAATCTTGTCATTCTTTACTATTACCGCACCGACCATAGGGTTGGGACTGACTTTTCCGGCTCCTTTGCGTGCAAGTTCGACGGCTAGTTTCATATACTCTAAATCATTCAAGTTAAACCTCCTTAGAAATAATATTGCAGTAAAAAATACATGCCTTGAATTAAACTACTTGAATTAAACTATCCAAACCGATTTTCTTGACATGTGAAGCTAAAGTATACTGTGATTAAATTTAGAGGGGACACAGTTTTAAAATAAAAAAACTCTGAAATAATAAAATTATTTCAGAGCATATAAAACGTATACACATACTTTATCTTCTTTCATCCAGACTTTAACTGTCGGCTTTGGAATCTCACCAAATCATGCCTTACGGCTCGTGGGCTGTACCACCGGTAGGAAATTTCATCCTGCCCTGAAGATAGCTATTCAATTACAGGCAATTATAAATAAAATGGAAATACTTGTCAAGTTGCAGAATGTTATTGTTGTCAATGTTTATTTGATAATAAGATAGTATTGTGTATTATAGTCAAAATGTTGATTTTTTTATAGATTTAATATAAACTATTAACGTGAGTTAATAGTTTTTAAATACTTATATTCTGGAGATAAAATCTTTTTCTGTACTCTAAGAAGATATAAATTTCCGGATTTAAAAAATCTTGAAGGAGAAATAAATAATGAGCATTAACTTAAAAAAAGGGCAAAAGATTGATCTTACAAAAGGAGGCAGCGGACTGAGTCGTATAATGGTCGGATTGGGCTGGGATGAGGCACAGCCTGCACAGGGCGGAGGAGCATTTGGACTGTTTAAATCAAAACCGCAGCCTAAATATGAATTTGACTGTGATGCTTCAGTTATACTTCTTAATGAAATGGGAAAATTATATGGCAGTAATGCAAAAGACTGCCTTGTATATTTTGGCAATCTTAAACATTCAAGCGAATCTATAATCCATAATGGAGACAATCTGACGGGCGCAGGTGATGGTGATGATGAACAGATTACAGTTGATTTGAGCCTGCTTCCTACGGGAGTTGATAAGCTTGTGTTTGTAGTAAATATATATGATGGTGAAAAAAGGAATCAACATTTCGGTATGATAGAAAATGCATTTATAAGACTTGTAGATTTGAGAAACGGCAGTGAGATATGCAGATTTAACCTTACAGAAGATTATAGTGGAATGACAGGTATGATAGTAGGTGAGATTTATCGTTATAAAGGAGAATGGAAATTTAATGCTATAGGTCAGCCGGTAAAAGATGCCGGTCGTCTGCAGTCCTTAGTAAATCTTTATGCTTAGTTAAATCTTAATTGCGGACTTATAGAAATTTAATAAAAAGATTGAATTACAGAGTGATTTTTAGTAAAATATGTTTAAAATAAATCAAGTCTGGAGGTTATACTTATGAATGTATATGATACAAAGAATATTAGAAATGTTGTTCTTCTTGGACATGGAGGTGCAGGCAAAACAACTGCAGCAGAGGCGCTCTGTTATATAAGCGGTGCAGTTTCAAAACTCGGCAAGGTAGCTGACGGAAATACTGTAAGCGACTATGACAAGGAAGAAATAAAACGAGGCTTTTCGATAAGTACCTCCGTTATACCCATAGAGTATAAAGGTGAAAACGGAAATATAAAAATAAATCTCCTTGATACACCCGGATATTTTGATTTTGTAGGTGAAGTTGAAGAAGCTGTAAGTGTTGCAGATGCCGCAATAATAGTCGTAAACTGTAAAGCAGGTATAGAAGTAGGCACTGAAAAAGCCTGGGAGCTTTGCGAGGAATATAAGCTTCCAAGGATTATATTTGTTACAAATATGGATGATGATAAAGCCAGTTTCAGAGAGCTTTTGCTCAAGCTTGAAACTAAATTTGGCAGAAAAATCGCTCCTTTCCACCTTCCTATAAGGGAAAATGAAAAATTTGTAGGTTTTGTAAATGTTGTTAAGATGAAGGGTCGCAGATTTACACAGTTTTCAGATTATGAGGAATGTGAAATACCTGATTATTCAGAGGCGAATCTTAAAATTGCAAGAGAAGCTCTTATGGAGGCGGTTGCCGAAACAAGTGAGGAATATATGGAAAGATATTTATCGGGCGGAGAATTTACCGATAATGAGATATCGGAAGCTCTTAAGGATAATGTAAGTGAATCTGCCATAGTTCCGGTAATGATGGGCTCAGGAGTAAATATACAGGGATTTAAGGCACTTCTTATGGCGATAGAAAGATATTTTCCTTCACCTGATTATGGAGAGTGCGTTGGAGTTGATGTAAGCAGTGGAGAAAGATTTGTTGCTAAATATAATTCACAGGCAAATCTTTCTGCAAAAGTGTTTAAAACTATAGTAGATCCTTTTATAGGCAGATATTCACTCATTAAGATATGTACAGGCACACTTAGACCTGATACTGCGATTTATAATGTTTCAAAAGAAACTGAAGAAAAATCAGGTAAACTCTATGTTCTGCGTGGAAAGGAAGCGGTAGAAGTCTCTGAAATAAAGGCAGGAGACATAGGTGCGGTAGCAAAGCTTAATGTAACGCAGACAGGAGATACAATTGCATTGAAAAATGCACCTATACTTTATCATAGACCTAAAATATCAAAGCCATACACATATATGAGATATAAGGCTGTAAATAAAGGCGATGAGGATAAGATGTCATCCGGTTTAGCAAAACTTATGGAAGAAGATCTTACACTAAATACCGTTATGGATACTGAAAACCGCCAGTCGCTCATATATGGTATAGGTGATCAGCAGCTTGAAATAGTCATAAGCAAGCTTTTAAACAGATATAAGGTTGAGATAGAACTTTCAAAACCTAAAGTTGCCTTTAGGGAAACTATAAAGAAAAAGGTTGAAGCTTCCGGAAGATATAAAAAACAATCAGGCGGTCATGGGCAGTTTGGTGATGTTAAAATGAGCTTTGAGCCTTCTGATGATTTAAAAACCCCCTATGTATTTGAAGAGACTGTATTTGGAGGAGCGGTTCCTAAGAATTACTTCCCTGCAGTTGAAAAGGGTATAGCTGAATGCTGCCTTAAAGGACCGCTTGCAGCATATCCTGTTGTAGGAATAAAAGCGGTACTTTTAGACGGTTCATATCACCCTGTTGACTCATCTGAACTTGCATTTAAAATGGCTGCAACGCTTGCATTTAAAGACGGCTTTATGAGGGCAAATCCGGTTCTTCTTGAACCGATAGCATCGCTTCACGTTATAGTGCCTGATAAGTTTACAGGAGACGTAATGGGAGATATAAACAGAAGAAGAGGAAGAGTTCTCGGTATGGACTCTACACATGGAGGAAAGCAGAGAATAATGGCTGATATACCTATGTCTGAGCTTTTAGGTTATAATACTGATCTTAGAGCCATGACAGGAGGTATAGGAACCTATTCATATGAATTTGTGCGTTATGAACAGGCACCGGCGGAGATACAGAAAAAAGAGGTTGAAGCAAGAGCTTCAAAACTTGAAAACAATGAGTAATAATTAAAGTCTTTTGACAAGAGCTTTTATATTTAATAAGTATAAAAAAGCATCTTTGTTTAAAGCAGCTTGGAATTTGTAAACTTTGAGCTGTTTCAACAGAGATGCTTTTATTATTCTAAAATAAAATTAATTATACGGTTTAAGCCCGCTTTCTTTTCTTATCGCTATATCATTTTCATCTTCTTTAAAACCGTCAGGGTTATACTTTTGCCATCTCCATGAATCCCGGCACATGGTTTCAAGATCTCTTGTAGTCTTCCAATCCAGCTCTTTTTCCGCTTTTGAAGGATCTGCATAACATCTTGGTACATCACCGGCACGCCTTGGTTTAAACACATAGTTTATACGAAGCTGATTAGCCTTTTCAAAGGCATTTATTACATCAAGTACGGAATAACCGATACCTGTGCCCAGGTTATAAATCAATACGCCGTTTTTTTGTGTCATCATTTTTTTAAGTGCAGCCACATGTCCCTGTGCAAGATCAACTACATGTATATAATCTCTGATACAAGTGCCGTCCGGAGTATCATAATCATTTCCAAACACACCCAGGCATACCAGCTTACCTACTGCCACCTGTGTAATATAGGGGAGGAGATTATTTGGTATACCCCTTGGATTTTCGCCTATTTTTCCTGATTCATGTGCCCCTATAGGATTAAAATATCTTAAAAGCATAACATTCCATTCATTATCGGCAGTATGCAGATCTGTAAGTATCTGTTCAAGCATGCCTTTTGTCCTGCCATAAGGATTGGTTATATGCCCCATAGGACATTCTTCAGTTATAGGTACAAATGCGGGATCGCCGTATACCGTTGCACTTGAGGAAAATACTATATTTTTACATTTATGCCTTCTCATAATATCACATAGAATTAAAGTACCGGTTATATTATTGTGGTAGTATTCAAGAGGCTTATAAATTGATTCACCAACTGCTTTTAAACCTGCAAAGTGTATAACGGCTTCTATATTTTCATTTTTAAAAACGTTATTAAGGGCTTTTTTATCAAGACAGTCGATTTTATAAAATTTAATTTTTTTACATGTTATTTCTTCAACTCTTTTAAGTGCTATATGTGATGAATTTATAAGATTATCTACTACAACCACGTCATAGCCTGAATTTAAAAGTTCAACACAGGTGTGGCTTCCTATAAAACCTGCACCTCCTGTAACTAAAATTGACATAATATACCTCATGATAATAATTTTATTATTTATTGATTTTAACTAATTATTTATTTCATTTTGCGGTAGGTATTCAGCCGTGCTTTTACCCTGTATATCAAGCATTTGGCTAAATTTAAATGGGCCGGCGAATTTAATTTGGTTTTCCATATAGATAGAGGCTCATCTATTAATGGTGAAAAAGCCTTATTCCTGTAAATGCCATTGTGATGTTATGTCGGTTGCAGGTCTCTATAACCTGCTCATCCCTTATTGAGCCGCCGGGTTGTGCTATATATTTTACACCGCTTTCGCAGGCTCTTTCTATATTGTCGCCGAATGGGAAGAATGCATCTGAACCCAGGCTTACATTATCTATTTTTAAAAGATATTCTTTTCGTTCATCTTCAGACAGCATCTCAGGTCTGTGTTTAAAAAACCTCTGCCAGTTACCGTCCTTTAAAAGCAACGGACTGTTTAGTATATAGGTATCTATGGCATTATCCATATCGCATTTTTTAAGTCCTTCAAGAAATGGGAGCTTAAGGACTCTCGGCATCTGCCTTAAGTGCCAGCAGTCAGCCTTATCGCCTGCAAGTCTTGTACAGTGTATTCTTGATTGCTGTCCTGCACCTATACCTATTGCCTGACCGTCCTTTGCATAACATACAGAGTTGGACTGTGTGTATTTAAGGACTATAAGTGAAATTAGCAGATCTCTTTGTGCATCTGAGGGCAGGGTTTTATTTTCAGTTACAATATTTGAAAAAAGACTTTCATTAAGCTGAACTTCATTTCTGCCCTGTTCAAATGTGATACCGAATACCTGCTTTTTTTCAGTTACCTGACTTATCTCTGAAACCGGTTTGGGTCTGTAATTTTCATCTATCTGTATTATGCTGTAATTACCTTTTTTCTTTTCTTTAAGCACTTCCAATGCTTCCGGTTCATAACCAGGGGCTATAATTCCATCTGAAACTTCTGATTTTATAAGTTGTGCAGTTTCAAAATCGCATTTATCACTCAATGCAATTATATCTCCAAATGAAGACATCCTGTCTGCTCCTCTGGCTTTTGCATAAGCACAGGCGAGCGGGCTCAGCTGTGTATTTGGAGCTATATGGCATGCGTGCTTTAGGCTTTCATTAAGCTCAATACCTATCGCAGCACCCGCAGGCGATACATGTTTAAATGAAGCGGCAGCGGGCATATTAAAAGCTGTTTTAAGTTCACATACAAGCTGCCATGCATTAAGTGCATCAAGAAAGTTTATATATCCGGGGTTTCCTGAAAGTACTTTTACAGGGAGCCTGATGCCGTCCTCCATATATATTGAAGCAGGTTTTTGGTTCGGATTGCATCCGTATTTTAATATCAGTCTGTCTGATTCCTGCATTATAAATCTCCTTATTTATTTTTATTTATAATTATATCTTTATATTCAAGATTTTTTATATTGATATACCTTACCCAAAGCGAAATCTTATTTTCTTCATTAAGATTTTTCCAAATCTTATCGGCAAATAAATCTATATCATCAAGTATAGAGATTTTTTTGGGTTCACCACAAAAACTTTTAAGAGGATTTGAATCTCCTATATAGGTATGTATAAAATGACCGTACCCTGGTGTAGGATTATCATAGGCAAATGTAAACCTCTGGCATGAGTCAGGAGAGCCGTTATCTGATTTTAATATGGACATGGCATAATGCTGACCGGTTGCATCAATTTTTATTATACCTGATATCCTTGGTGTATAATTCGGAGCATCAGGTTCAAAGCTGCAGTTTCGCAGGCACTGTTCAAATGTGAGCTGTTGATCCATTCCTTTGTATATAGCATCGGTATGGTCGCCATTAGTAATTATTGTTTTATTGCCAAGTATTTTTACAGGCTGATAAAATATAAGTGAAGGATCGGTTACTTTTTTTTCGTCAAAAGGCTTTGTAATTATACCGTCTTTTTCGGATATAAAAATCCGGTTTCTTGAATTTTCACTTCTACCCATTATAAAATATACGGCTACTGCATGATTTTTGTCAGGACTTTGCCCCAGAACTATACCTCGCCCGGGATAGGGATTAGAAGCAATTTCGTCAAATAGTGAATACACTGTATCTTCCTCCTTTTCAAAATATATATAATATAATAAGACAAAAGCTTTATCATTACAAGACTAAACGTGATAAAATCACAGCTGATTGTAAGTCAATTATTTTTAAAAAAATCCTTGACTTATATATGTATATATAGTAACTTAATACCAGTCAGATCTTATACTAATCAAAAAATTCAAAATAATCTTTTAAAAAATTCTTTAAAATTAAAATAAGTCTGAAAAAAATCCTTATATTTATTATAAAACATAAATCATAAATGAACTTTAAATAGCAACAGTTAACACCATTTCATTAAAAAACTTTAGAAAATAATTTAAAACTTGGAAAGGAATCTAAAATGTTAAGCAAAGTGTATAGTGCGGGGCTTTTAGGCATAGACGGATTTATAGTATGCTGTGAAACCGATGTAGGTTCGGGACTTCCACAAACGGTGCTTATAGGCTATCTTGCAAGTGAAGTAAGAGAAGCTGCCGACAGAGTAAGGACTGCTATAAAAAATTCGGGTTATCTTTTAAGTCCTAAAAAGATAGTTATTAATTTATCACCGGCAGATATAAAAAAAGAAAGCTGTAATTTTGATCTTCCAATAGCATTGTCAATACTGTCATCATACGGAATTATAAAAACAGAAGCTTTTAATGGATGTATATTTGCCGGGGAACTTTCATTAAGCGGAAAATTGCTTTCAATAAAAGGAACTCTTTCAATAGCTATTGCAGCGAAAAAGGCAGGATTTAAAAAACTTTACGTACCTTCTGCAAATGCTTCCGAAGGAAGTGTGATAGAGGGTATAGAATGTTTCGGTATCGAAGATTTAAACAGTCTTGTAAGTGTATTAAACGGTGAAAAAACACATCCTCCGCATGCAATTTACAATGAAAGTGGGTATGACTATGAAACAGGAGGAGATTTTTCAGATATAAACGGTCAGGAAATGCTGAAAAGAGCCACAATAATAGCTGTGGCAGGAAGACATAATATACTTTATATAGGACCTGCCGGTACAGGAAAAAGTATGATTGCTTCGAGGATACCGGCTATAATGCCTATTATGAGTATGGAAGAAAGGCTTGAAACCTCAAGGATTTATAGTGTATGCGGTATGCTTGATGCTGATGAACCGTTGCTTAAAAAAAGACCTTACAGAAATCCGCATCACAGCATATCTCCCAATGCACTTGTCGGAGGAGGCATAAAGCCTAAGCCGGGTGAAATATCACTTGCAAATCATGGAGTGCTTTTTTTAGATGAACTTGCAGAATTTAAAAGGGAAACTCTTGAGATACTCCGCCAGCCTATGGAAGAGGGTAGGGTAAGCATATCAAGACTTATGGGTTCATATGTATTTCCGGCGGATTTTATGCTTATAGCAGCTACAAATCCGTGTAAATGCGGATTTTATCCCGACCGTAACCGGTGTAACTGCAATATAAATCAGATAAAGCATTATCTGGGAAAGATAAGCAAGCCGCTGCTTGACAGGATTGATATCTGTGTAGAGACCAGACTTCTTAATTATGATGAGCTTAGAAAGCACGGGAGTGGGCAAAAAAGTACAGAAATCAGGAAAATTGTAGAAAATGCAAGAATTATACAAAATGAAAGATTTAAAAATGACGGTATACTGTTTAACTCACAGATGGATAAAAAATTAGTTGATATATATTGTACACTTTCAAAAAAAGATGAGGAATTTTTAAAGGATATATATGAGAGCAGGAGTATGAGTGTAAGATCTGTTCATAAAATACTTAAGGTGGCTAGAACATCGGCGGATATTGATAAAAGCGAACAAATATGTCGCAGGCATATTTGTGAAGCGATAAGTTATAGAAGCCTTGAAGAAAAATACTGGGGAGGAATTATGAGATGAAAAATGACAGCAGTATATACAACGCAAAGTCTTTCGGAAGTACATCAGGCAGCCGTAATATAAATTCCGTTGATGCCGTACTTCATTTTCTTTCATATGTTGAAGATGTGGGTGCAATAACTGCCGGCAAGCTTTATAACAGTATAAAACCGCTAAGTCTGGTATATACTATGAATAGTAGGGAGCTTGTGAAAAATTCCGGTATAAGAAAATCGGCAGCGGCAGCAATATGCAAAGCTGCTGCAGAAAAAGAAAGAATATTTGAAGAATATATAAGCCTCAGTGATAGTGATATAAATTTTATAACAATAGAAAATAAAAACTATCCTAAAAGGCTTTTAAATCTCTATGATAAGCCCATGTGGCTGTATGTAAAGGGAAAACTTCCCGGAGATGAAAAAAAGAGTGTTGCAATAGTTGGAAGCAGAAATGCAACTAATTATGGTAGAAGTATGGCTGAATTTCTAGCAGGTTCACTTGTAAAAAAAGGAGTTGAAATAATAAGCGGAATGGCAATAGGTATAGATGGATGTTCACACAGGGGAGCATTAAATCAGAAAGACGGTTCAAGCTATGCGGTACTTGGTTCAGGTGTGAATATATGTTATCCTAAGGAAAATTTTGATATTTATTGTGAGATGTCAAAAGGCAGAGGAGGCATAATAAGTGAAAATATTCCAAAAGGGAATGCCGTAAAATCCAGTTTCCCTATAAGGAACCGCTTAATTTCAGGACTTTCCGATCTTATAATAGTAGTAGAAGCAAGGGAAAAATCAGGCTCAATGATAACTGTAAGGCATGCACTTGAACAGGGAAAAGAGGTTTATGCACTGCCCGGAAGAATCAATGATCCTATGAGCCGTGGCTGTAATCGCCTTATATCGGAGGGTGCAGGTATTATAATTTCAGTTGATGATATAATTGAAAGTCTGGGACTGATAAGGGACAAAACACTTAAAATTTTCCAAAGAGATATTAACATACTTGCAAATAATGAAAAAAAGGTGTATAGTTGCTTCGATTTGGAGCCTAAATATCTGGAAGATGTGGCAGATGAATCTCATCTGCCTGTTTCTGAGGTTATGTCGATAGTGCTTGACCTTGAACTCAGAGGATACTTAATTCAGATTTCAGGCAATTATTATGGAAGGAATATCAACAACCTGGACGATATATAGATTTTTATATAAATTTATATGTCGTATATATCGGTTATGATTTAAGAGGAGATATGGCAAACAGCCTAGTTATTGTAGAATCACCTGCAAAGGTAAAGACCATAAAAAAATATTTAGGGTCCGGCTATGAGGTTACAGCTTCAAACGGACATGTCAGAGATCTGCCTAAAAGCAGTCTTGGTATAGATGTTGATAATTATTATGAGCCTAAATATATAACTATAAGAGGCAAGGGTGAATTGCTTGCAAAGCTCAGAAAGGAAGCAAAAAAAGCAGATAAAATTTATCTTGCAACAGACCCTGACAGAGAAGGCGAAGCTATAAGCTGGCATCTTATAAATGCACTTAAGCTTAATGAATCAGGAAAGAAGACATTTAGGATAAGCTTTAATGAAATTACGAAAAATGCAATAAAAGAAGCAATTAAACATCCTAGAAATATAGACATGAATCTTGTAGATGCTCAACAGGCGAGACGAGTTCTTGACAGAATAGTAGGCTATAAGATAAGTCCGCTTTTATGGGCAAAAATCAAAAGGAGGCTTTCAGCCGGCAGAGTTCAATCGGTGGCACTTAGGATGATATGTGAAAGGGATGCACAGGTTGATGCATTTATACCTAAAGAGTATTGGACAATCGAGGCTGAGCTTGCCGGAAAAAACATGAAGAAACCTCTAAATGCAAAATTTTACGGCACAAAAACCAGAACCGAGATTAATTCAAAAGATGAATGTGATAAGATTTTAGCTGAGATTAAAGGAAAAAAATTTAAAATCGAAGAGGTAAATGAAGGTGAGAGAATAAAAAGACCTCCGCTTGCCTTTACTACATCAACATTGCAGCAGGAAGCGAGCAAGAGACTTAATTTTTCAACCTCAAAGACGATGAAACTTGCACAGCAGCTTTATGAAGGTGTTGAAATTAAGGGCAGCGGCATGACTGCATTAATTACCTATCTGCGTACTGATTCTACCAGGGTATCGCAGGAGGCACAAAAGAGTGCTAAAGAATTTATAGAAAAAAAATACGGCAGTGATTATGCCGGAGATATGCAGACCACAGGAAAGTCCGATGCAAAAGTTCAGGATGCACATGAAGCCATAAGACCTACCGACATAAGTATTATTCCTGCACAGCTTAAGGATTTGATTGGAAGGGATCTTTTCAGGCTTTACCAGCTTATATGGCAGAGATTTACAGCAAGCAGGATGAAAAGTGCCGTTTATAAAACAAAAAGTATAAAAATAAAGGCTGGGGACTATTATTTTACTATATCAGGTTCACATGTATTATTTGACGGATTTTTAAATGTATATAAGGAAGATGAAGAAAAAGAAGAAGATGATAAAATAATAGCCGGATTAAAATCAGGAGATGTTCTTGATCTAAAAGAACTAAAAGGTTCCCAGCATTTTACCCAGCCTCCGGCACATTATACCGAAGCCAGCCTTGTAAAAGCACTTGAGGAGCAGGGGATAGGGAGACCTTCAACTTACGCCCCTACTATATCAACTATACTGGCACGTCATTATGCGGTGAAGGAGAATAAAAACCTGTATTCAACAGAGCTTGGACAGGCGGTTAATTCCATGATGTTAAGTCATTTTCCAAGTATTGTAGATAAGGAATTTACTGCAAATCTTGAGCTTTTGCTTGATGGCGTAGGAGAAGGACAGATTAGATGGAAGACTGTTATAGAAAATTTTTATCCTGATCTTGACAGTGCTGTTGAAAAAGCGCAGAAAGAGCTTGAAAGTATAAAGATAGCTGATGAAGAAAGTGATGTTGTCTGCGAAAACTGCGGCAGAAAAATGGTAATTAAGTATGGACCGACCGGCAGATTTTTAGCCTGTCCCGGATTTCCGGAATGCCGGAATACAAAGCCTTATTATCAAAAGATAGGTGTAAAGTGCCCTGAGTGCGGCTCAGAGGCGGTACTTAAAAAGACTAAAAAAGGCAGAATATACTACGGATGCGAAAATAATCCGGAATGCAGCTTTATGTCATGGGCAAAACCCAGCTCTAAAAAATGCAGTCAATGCGGATCTTATATGGTTGAAAAGGGAAATAAAATTGTATGTTCTTCATCAAAATGCGGCTATAACGAAGATAAAGCCAAGGAGATATCAAATTAATCAACTTTTACTTGGCAGGGTGTACATGAAAGTGTCCAAAATCACATATAAATGATGCAGATAGCTGTGATTTTCGCACTGGAAATACTTAATAAGTGTTTCTATAAATAAAATAAATACAGAAAAATTTTAAAGAATACTTGTATATATTTATTATTTATGTTAGAGTTATATAATTGAAGGGGTGTAGCTATAAAAGTTAGTATAATACAGGCTTACACCGTGTTTTTGGTAAATTCATTTTAGTATAATGAACTTAGAAGTAGGGAGCAGAGAAAGTGAAAATTGAATTATTAGACAAAACAAGAAAAATCAATAATTTATTACAAAATAACAACTCAAGTTCCAAAAAAGTTGTTTTTAATGATATATGTGCGGTTTTAAGCGAGATATTAGATTCTAATATACTTGTTTTAAGTAAAAAAGGGAAAGTTTTAGGTATTTTTAATAATGACAAGGTTGAACTTATAAATGAATTTATTTCCGAGAGTATAGGCGAAGTTATAGATGATATGCTTAATCAGAGACTGCTTGCGGTACTCTCTACGAAGGAAAATGTAAATCTTGCCACACTCGGTTTTGACTTTAAAAATATAAAAAAGTATAAGGCATTAGTTGTACCTATATATATAGCGGGAGAAAGGCTTGGAAGTCTGTTTATATATAAAGACAGTAAAGAATTTGACATAGATGACATAATACTTGCTGAATATGGCGCTGCTGTTGTAGGTCTTGAGATGATAAGGAGTGTCAGTGAAGAGGAAGCTGAGAAGAAACGTAAGCAGGAAGTTGTTAAATCGGCGCTTTCAACTCTCAGCACATCAGAACTTGATGCTATAAGATTTATATTTAATGAAATCGAAGATAATGAAAGTGTATTGATTGCCAGTAAGATAGCTGACAGAGCCGGAATTACAAGATCAGTGATAGTTAATGCATTAAGGAAGCTTGAAAGTGCCGGCATAATTGAAAGTCGTTCTTCAGGTATGAGAGGAACCTATATAAGGATAGTAAATGACTTGGTGGAAGAAGAACTTGAGACACTTACAGGCAAAAAAAAGCTGAGAGAACAGTAATTTCGACATATTATTTCAGGATATAATTTTAAATTGGCAGATATTAAAATAAGCATAAAGCTTGCATACAGTTTTATTTTATGGTAAAATTCATAAGCCTATAAAAAGCACGTCTGTTGCATGCAGGGCGGTGTTAACTTAAAAGACATTAAGCTGATATCCTGTATGAACTTCAGGCGGAAGAAATAACCAAAATTAAAGGAGAATAAAAATGAGTGTAATTTCAATGAAACAGCTTCTTGAAGCAGGTGTCCATTTCGGTCATCAGACAAGAAGGTGGAACCCCAAAATGGCACCTTATATATATACCGAGAGAAACGGCATACATATAGTTGACCTTCAGAAAAGCGTAGGAATGGTGGATGCCGCATATAATGTAATATCGGACATAGTGGCTGACGGAGGAAGCATACTCTTTGTAGGAACAAAGAAACAGGCACAGGATACTATAAAAGAGGAAGCACAGCGCTGCGGAATGTTTTATGTAAATGAGAGATGGCTTGGCGGTATGCTTACCAATTTTAAAACTATACAGTCAAGGATTAAAAGGCTTCAAAAGATTGAAGAAATGAGTGAAGACGGAACTTTCGAGGTTCTTCCTAAAAAGGAAGTTCTTGCCCTTAGAAAAGAATGGGGCAGACTTGAAAGAAACCTTGGCGGAATAAAATACATGAAAAAGATTCCTGATGCTATATTTATAGTTGATCCCAAGAAGGAGAGAATTTGTGTACAGGAAGCACATATACTCGGAATCCCGCTTATAGGGATTTGTGATACAAATTGCGATCCTGAAGAGCTTGATTATGTAATCCCCGGAAATGATGATGCTATACGTGCAGTGAGACTTATAGTTTCAAGAATGGCAGATGCTGTTATAGAAGCAAACCAGGGAGAGGTAGTATCTCAGGAAGAGGCTGAAGCTATTGAGGCGGATAAAGAATCAGGTACACTTCCTGAAGAAGAATAGATTGTAAACATAAGTTTAAAAAGTTATTTTAAAATATTAAGAAATAATATTGATTTTATACAGTGGATAGCTGCTGTTATATAAACAAAAAACAGGAGGTTGATTAATATGGCAGAGATTACTGCTGCACTGGTAAAGGAACTTAGAGAGATGACCGGTGCAGGTATGATGGATTGTAAAAAAGCACTTACAGCAACCGGCGGAGATATAGATAAGGCAGTTGATTTTCTTAGGGAAAAGGGACTTGCAGGAGCACAGAAGAAAGCGGGACGTATAGCTGCTGAAGGCATAGTTGAGACATTGGTATGCGAGTGCGGTAAGGATGCCGTGATTGTTGAAGTAAATGCTGAAACTGATTTTGTTGCAAAAAATGACAAATTTAAGGCTTTTGTAGCTGAAGTTGCAGGACAGGCAATTAAGACAGGAGCTTCAAATATTGAAGAATTTTTAGAAGAAAAATGGGCTCTGGATGAGAGCGTTACAGTTAAGGAAAAGCTTTCAAGCATGATTTCGGTTATAGGTGAAAATATGAATATCCGCAGGTTTGAACAGGTTCATGAACCTGACGGTGTTGTAGTTGATTATATACATGCCGGCGGAAAAATAGGTGTTCTGGTGGATATTAAGACCGATGTTGTAAATGATGCAGTAAAAGAAATGGGAAAAAATATTGCTATGCAGGTTGCTGCACTTAAACCGGTATATACTTCCGACAGTGAGGTTCCTGCTGATTACATTGAAAAAGAGAAAGAAATCCTTATAGCTCAGATTAAAAACGATCCTAAAGAGGCCTCAAAACCTGATAAGGTTATTGAAGGTATAGTTAAAGGACGCATATCAAAGGAACTTAAGGAGATCTGCCTCCTTGACCAGAATTATGTTAAGGCGGCTGATGGAAAACAGAGCGTAGGAGCTTATGTCAAAGAGGTTGCAAAGGCAAATTCAGCCAATATTACTGTTAAAGGTTTTGTACGTTTTGAGACCGGTGAGGGACTTGAGAAAAAGAGTGAGGACTTCGCAGCAGAGGTTGCAAAACAGTTAAAGTAATAAATTTTATAAAACATTGCGGCTTTGATACTTAACTACATACTGTTTGTATATTAGTTTTAAAATAAACCGCAGATAAAACACCGGGAGGAATCGGCCTTCTGGTGTTTTTTAAAAAATCGTATTAATAATATGTCAGAATATTTATAGATCCGGTTTTTAAAAAAATATATTTAAATAGAATATATTAAAAAACACATTAAAAATTATCTTATACAATTATGCCTTATTGATTTATATAGGAGCGTGAAGTGAAAATATTACATTGTCTTGCCCAACTTCCATCACATACAGGAAGCGGGATTTATTACTGGGTACTGGCTGACGGATTTAAAAAGCTGGGATACGAAAATGCATTTTTATATGCTGTACAGGATTCGTTTAAGCCTAAGGTTACAGAAGGAAAAGTATATGAAGTCAGCTTTTTAAGCGATGATCTTGATTTTCCGATTGCAGGTATGAGCGATGAGATGCCTTATAACTCTACAATTTATTCAGGAATGAATGAAGATATGCTTTGTAAGTGGAAAAATGCATTTACAAACATGCTTTATAAGGCTAGAGAGGAATTTAAGCCGGATATAGTTATAAGCCATCATTTGTTTATGTTGACATCTATTGTTAAGGGTATATTTTATGATATACCTGTTATAGGGATATCTCATGGAACTGATTTAAGACAGATTAAAAAGTATCCCTACTTTAGAGAATTACATATGGAATATATATCAGAGCTTGATGGCTGTATAGCGATTGCACCTAAAGATATTCATGATATAGAAAATATAATAGGGATAAGTAAAAATAAAATAAAAGTTATGGGAGGAGGATTTGACAGTAGAATTTTTTATAGAGAAGGTTGCAGTGCTTTATCAAATGATAAAAATAAAACCCGAAGTCATGACAGAATTTCAATACTTTATGCCGGGAAGATATCATATTCAAAGGGCGTGTATGAGCTTGCAAATGCCATACCCGAGGTCATTAAAAAGCATCCTGACATCTGTATTGATATAATAGGAAATGCCTCCGAAGCTCAGATTTCAGAGCTTATGAGACTTTCGGAAAATTTCAAACATCTTACTATATCTCCTGCACTGCCTCAGCCGGAGCTTGCACGGAAAATGAGAGAAAGTGATATATTTGTACTTCCGTCATATTATGAAGGCCTCGGGCTTGTAAATATAGAGGCACTTGCTTCAGGATGTCTTGTTGCTACAACTTCAATAGAGAGTCTTATATGGCTGCTTGGAGACAGGGTAAATTCCTCAGGGATTATAGAATATATAAAGCTGCCTAGATTATTTGATACCGACAAACCATATGAGGAGGATAAGCCTGAATTTATAAAAAATCTTGCCAATGCCTTATCTACTCAGATTAAACGTGTAAAAGAAGGATTTCAGGCAGATGATGAGGTTTATTCAGAAATATATTCACATTCATGGGATGGTATTATAAATAAGATTGATGTATATATAAAGCAGCTTATTTCTGATATCCGGCAGAATTAATCACTTCCCATAATTCATTATTCTCATAAGGCACACAGTCTTGAACCCAGTACCACCAGAAATATCCGCCTATGTAATTTTCAGTATATTTAGGCATATTATAATATCTGTGTGCCATTTCTTTTTTGCTGTTTATATCGGCATCTTCTGCTGTATTGCCACATTCACCTATGCCAAGCCCTGAATTTGGAAAGATTTTTTCAAGTCGTTTAAACACCATGTCCCAGTCAGGTTGGAATCCGTCATTGTCATCTTCATAATAGCTTACTAAAACATAGTCAATACCTGATTTAATATCATCATCCATATATCTATCAAGCCAACTTTCCATTTCCATGCTGCCGGGAGGCATATAATATGCAGTAATTGCAATTTTTGTAAAAGTATTATTGATTTTTGAATTTAAAAAATGATACACTGAATTTATTTTTGAGGCAATAAGTTCATTCTCCTGTTTAATCCAGTCAATACCGTTAATTTCATTACCTATTTCCCATATATCTACATAAGGAGAAAGAGCTGCATATGAATCTTGAAAACGCTTAAGGTAGCTTTCAGCATCCGGATACCTGTTCATTTCATAGGAATCTACCGGACATGCCATTATATATGCTTTTTCATGAATTTTTTCAAATAAATCGGTATATTCAGCGGCAGATACCTCATATGACATAACTATGCGTACGGTTGGCTTTACATACATGGCAGAGATAGCATCAAGTATTTCATCTACAGAAACCTCATTTTCCCAGCTGTCATCTATAGTAATTCCATATATAAAATCTTTTGTATGAGGCTCACTATTCTTATCAAGATTGTTATTTTTAGACTTTTCTGAAATGCCATTATATAGTTGGCTGTTATATCTTAAAGAAAATAACGCAGGTGATATAATAAGCAAAACCAGAAGAAGAATATATTTTATTTTCATATACTTAAATCCTTAAATTAAGAGTTAAACTATTTTTTAAATTTTAAATAACACCATTATATAAAAAAAAGATATTATAAGCAACACAATATTCAGTATTTAAATCAAGCATATATTATGTTAAACTGTATATGCAGTACAAATCGGAAAGCAGGTTGTATATAATGAGAATAGTACATACAGGAGATTGGCATCTTGGTAAAAGTCTTGAAGGACATAGCAGACTTGATGAACAGGAAATGTTTCTTAACTTTTTTTCAAAACAGTGTATAGATTTAAAACCGGATATCATCCTTATAGCAGGCGATATATACGACACTCCCAATCCTCCTGCAAGAGCTGAAAAACTTTTTTATGATACACTTAAAAAACTCTCAAGAGATGGGGAATGCATAAGTGTAGTTATAGCCGGAAACCATGATAATCCTGAAAGGATAGTTTCGGCATGGCCTATTGCGGCAGAGCATGGCATAATAATGGCAGGCACACCCAGAACTTTAATACCAACAGGAAAATATGGAAAACATAGAGTAGTAAATTCCGGTGAGGGCTTTTTTGAGCTTGAAGTAAACGGTGAAAGCGTTGTAGTAATTGCAGCTGCATACCCTAGTGAAAAAAGGCTGAATGAAGTTTTTTATAATGAAAGCGATGATGAAGAAAAACGACAGTATAGCTATGTACAAAAGATTGATAAACTGTTTAGAAAACTGGAAACTAATTTTAAAAAAGACAGCATAAATATTACGCTAAGTCATTTATTTACTTTAGGCTCGAAGCCTTCAGGTTCAGAAAGACTGAGCTGTCTTGGTGCCAGCTTTCTTATAGGGACGGATATACTACCAAGAGGTGCCGACTATACTGCATTGGGGCATATACATAAAGCACAGGCAGTTGATAAAACAGGCAGGATAAGATATTGCGGCGCACCTATACATTACAGCAAATCCGAGGCGGCATTTGAAAATTTATTTTACTGTATTGATATAAATAAAAAAACTAAACTTACAAAAGGCATAAAAACCGATAATTCAAAAGAAGATAATTTAAAGCACCGTTATAATGCATTTAATGTACAACCTGTTAAGATTCCTGTATTCAAACCTATACATATATGGAATGTTGAGTCAATAGATGAAGCTATTGATATGTGCAGAAAATATTCAGATAAGGAAAGCTGGGTTTATCTTGAGATTAAATGCAACAGCTATATAAGAGAGGATCAGATAAAGGAAATGAAATTACTTAAAAAGGATATAGTTGAGATACGACCTGTTATAGAAGCCGATGAGAAAAAAAGAACTGTTGAGATGGCAGGACTTTCATTCAAAGAACAATTTATTGAATTTTATAAAATGCAGCATGGAAATACACCTGATGATGAGATGGTTGAAATGCTGATGTCAATAAATGAGGAGGAGTATGAGACCGATTAAGATAAAAATCAGAGGATTCAATTCATTTCTTGAAGAACAGGAAATTGATTTTGAAAAGCTTGGAAAGCTTGGTATATTCGGGATCTTCGGACCTACCGGAAGCGGAAAATCAAGCATACTTGATGCAATTACATTTGCACTTTATGGAAAAATAGCAAGAGACAGTTCAAATAGTGCAAAAGAACAATATATAAATATAAATACTGATACGGCAAGAGTGATCTTTGAATTCGGAATAAAGAGTACAAATGAAGAAAAAGTATATAGGATAGTAAGAGAAATTAAAAAAGATGCGAATAAAAAAACTACTACAAAGCAGGTTAAACTTATAATGTTGCTGCCAAAAGAGGAAGTTCTGGCAGAAAAAGAAATTGAGTTCAGGTTGGCGGTAGGAACAATTATAGGACTTGAATATGATGATTTTATAAAAACTGTAGTATTGCCTCAGGGCGGGTTTAATGATTTTCTAAAAATGGAGGGAAGAGACAGAAGAGTTATACTTGAAAGATTATTTAATCTTGAAAAATATGGCGATGTACTTGAAAAAAAGATTAAAAACAGAGTACAGCAGTATGAAAGAGAAGATGAAAGGATTTCAGGAGGGCTTGCCTCTTATGAAGGTATTACAAATGAAGCCTTTAATGAAGTAGACAAAAAACTTAATGAATACATTAAAAAGCTTGAAAATATAAAAATAAAAAAAGAAAATAGTGATATTAAGCTTGAATTAAATAAAAATATATATGAAAGACAGTTAAAAATTGATGAATTAAAATTAAAACTGGAGGAAAGATATAAATCGGAGGCATTTATTAAAGAGTGTAAAGAAAAGATAGAAAGAGACAGATATTCAGAACTTATGCTCCCTCTGGTATCCGATTATGAAAATAGTTTAGATGAAAAAATTAAAATATCTGATGAACTTAATGATGTAAATAAGGGATATAAAAAGCTTCTGGCAGATAAAGAAAAAATTGAAAAGCTTTACAGACAGAATGAGGAAAAATTTAATATGGAAGGAAAGATGCTTTCTGAAAAAATAATAAAGCTTAGAACATTAACCGGAGACTGGGACGAATATATAAAAAGGAAAGCTGAATTTGATGTTCATAAAAGTAAATATAAGCAGTTAGATATAGAGCATACTTTAAATCTTAAACAGCAGTCAGAGGTTTACAGGCAGATAGAAGAACAAAAGATGATAATGTATACTGAAAAAGAATATCTTAAAAAGCATGAAATTGATATTGAATTAAGACAGAGGCTTATTAAGGCATGTGAGTTTTACAACAGGCTTGAAGCCCTTGAAGAAAGTTTAAGTAAGCTTAATACATCTGATGATGAGATACATAAACTGATTTCAGAACTAAAAGGCATTATAAATACAACTAATGACAGTCTAAATCAGGTTTCAGATAAAATAAACGCTGTAAAAGCGGCGGAAGATGATTTAAAAAATAATATACTTTCAGATTCCGGTGCAGCCCGGACTATGATTCTGAAATATAAAAACTTATATGAATATATTATAAAAAAAGGAAAAGCTGTAAATAGTCTTAAAAATATAAATACTGAGTTTTATTCTATAAATAATGACTATATAAAATTATGTTCTCAGTTTGAAGCTAAAACATTAAAACTTGATAATCTTAAGGCTTTAAAAGAAAAGCTTATAAAAAGTGAAGGACTTTTTAATATAAGCAGAGATTTAAAGAGAGGTGATATATGCCCTGTATGCGGTAATGTAATAAAGGATATAAAGCATAAAACACAACATGGAGACTTTAATTATAAAATAAGCAGTATAGAAAAAAATATTAAATTCATACAGGAAGCTCTTAAGCAGGAATTGCAGAAAAAGTCAGGATTTGAAGGTAAAATT